>Ga0335075_10013286_pt1 | contig 12404 bp, 12 predicted proteins | sample Lox_Sample_24_FD_206723 | JGI IMG/M metagenome (GOLD analysis project Ga0335075, IMG submission 206723) | Soil microbial communities from Loxahatchee National Wildlife Refuge, Florida, United States - Lox_Sample_2.4 | ecosystem: Environmental > Terrestrial > Soil > Wetlands | place: USA... | reverse complement strand
TGCCCCAGCAGTATGACTGCGCCGTCTGTGGTGCCGACCTTTCGGTGCTGGTCCCAGCAAAACCCGGCGTTCGGGGGGGTCACGAGGTGAGTTGCGAAAGTTGGGCTAGTTCCTTTTGTAGCTCGTCGTCGTCCGGCGGCCTATGTAGATCGCCAGGATCGTGACGGCATCCTCATCGAAGATCACCCGATAGTTGCCAATGCGGAGGCGACAGCCGCTACAGAAACGACACCGGATCGACATCCACATCTACCCGCCCGCCCCGCGGCACCGTCACCTTCGCCAGCCACTCCCGCAAAATCGGCTGCACCGCCACATCCCGCCGTGTCTTCAGCAACAGCCGCCGCCGGTGCCGCCCACGCAGGATCGCCAGCGGCGCCGGCGCCGGACCCAGCACGTCCACGCCATCGCCCGAAGGCGCCGCCCGCCCCAGGTCGCGCGCCAGCGCATCCGCCAGCAGCGCGGACTCCGCACTGACGACCAGCGCGGCCAGCCGCCCATACGGCGGCCAGTGGCCCGGACGTCGCTGTGCAGCCTCGCTCGCCATGAACCCCGCCAGGTCGCCCGCCACCAGCGCCTGCATCACAGGGTGCTCCGGCGAGAACGTCTGCAGCAGCACCCGCCCCGGCGCTTCCGCACGCCCCGCGCGCCCGGCGACCTGGTGCAGCAACTGCACGGTCCGTTCCGCCGCGCGCAGATCGCCGCCGGCCAGGCCCAGGTCGGCGTCCACCACGCCCACCAGCGTCAAATGCGGAAAATGCCAGCCCTTGGCGACGATCTGGGTACCGATGACCAGATCCACCTCCCGCGCGGCGATGGCGCGGGACGCTTCCGCGGCGGCATGCGGGCCGGGCATCGTGTCGCTCGCCATCACCAGGCGGCGGGCCTCGGGGAACAGGGACGCGGCTTCCTCGGTGATGCGCTCGACGCCGGGGCCGACGGCGGTCAGGCTGTGGGCGGCGGCGCAGGCGGGGCACTCGTCAGGGATCGGAATGGTGTGGCCGCAATGGTGGCATTGCAGCTCCTTGCGCGTGCGATGCTCCACCAGCCAGGCGGTGCAGTTGGGGCATTGCATGCGGTGCCCGCAGTGGCGGCACAGGGTCAGCGGCGCATACCCCCGGCGATTGAGGAACAGCATGGCTTGCTCGCCACGGGCCAGGGTGTCGCGGACGGCCTCGATCAGCGGCGGCGCCAGAAAGTGGCCCCGCGCCGGCGGCGTTTCCCGCAGGTCGATCGCCGCCACCTGCGGCAGCACCGCCCCGCCATGCCGGTTGGGCAGCGTGATGCGCTGATAGCGGCCCGACTCGACGTTGGCGACGGTTTCCAGGCTGGGAGTCGCCGACACCAGCACCGCGGGCGCGTGGCAGAACCGGGCCCGCACCACGGCCATGTCGCGCGCATGGTAAACCACGCCCTCCTCCTGCTTGAACGCGGTCTCATGCTCTTCGTCGACGACCACCAGCCCGAGATCGGGGAACGGCAGGAACAACGCCGAGCGCGCCCCCACAACCACCGGTGCCGCGCCATCGGCCACGGCGCGCCAGGTCGTCCGCCGCACCTTCGACGTGAGGTCCGAGTGCCACACCGCCGGCGCCACGCCGAAGCGGCGCTGGAACCGCTCCAGCCATTGCGATGACAGTGCGATCTCCGGCAGCAGCACCAGCGCCTGCCGTCGCTGCCGCAGGCATTCGGCAACCGCTTCCAGATAGACCTCCGTCTTGCCGGACCCCGTGACGCCATCCAGCAACGTCACCGAAAAGACCCGTCCTGCCACGGCCCGCCGCAGCACTTCCGCCGCTTGCTCCTGCTCGGCGGACAGCGTGTTGGCGCTTGGATAATCCGGCTCGGGAATCGCGAACGGCACCGCCGACGGCAGCGTGGCCGGGACAAGCAGGCCCGCATCCGCCATGCCACGGATGACGCCAGCGCTGACGTTGGCCGCCTGCGCCAAGTCGGTGGTGGAACGGACCATGGCGCCATTCTTCTGCGCCCCCTGCCCTCCCGTCAGCGTCTCCACCACCCGCCGCCGAGCATCCGTCAGGCGCACGTCCGGCAACGGGTCCGCCAGGCGCCACCCTGTCGCCGGTCCGGCAGCGGCACGCGGCACGCGCAACGCCATCGCCATGACTTCGCCAGGAGGCGCCAGCGTGTAAGCCGCCATCCAATCGACCAGCCGCCGCAACTCCTCCTTCATCGGCGGCGTTTCCATCAACCCGATCAGCGGCTTCAGCTTGTGATCGGGCACGGCCTCATCGGCGGGGGAGTCCCACACCACGCCGACTTCCTCGCGCCGGTTCAGCGGCACCAGCGCGACATCGCCCGGATGCGGGTCGCATCCCGCCGGCACGCGGTAATCGAACGGGCCGGGGAACGGGTAAGGCAGCAGCACCGGCACCCGCCGCACGCCGCCTGCGCTTCGCTTTGGATCGGCCCCGTTCATCCTATATGATCCGAACCACCCCATACGTCCCGAACCCCCACAGGCACTAGCCGCAAACCGGAGCGATCGCATGAAGTTCTTTGTCGATACCGCCGACACGGCGGAGATTCGCTCGCTGGCCGCCAGCGGCTTGCTCGACGGCGTCACCACCAACCCGTCCCTTGTCGCCAAAACCGGTAAAAAATTCCTCGACGTGCTGGCGGATATTTGCGCCACCGTCCCCGGTCCGGTCAGCGCCGAGGTCGCCGCGACCGACTATGACGGCATGCTGGCCGAGGCCCGCGTGCTGCGCCAGGTCGCGAAGAACGTCACCATCAAGGTGCCGCTGACGCCCGATGGCATACGCGCCTGCCGCCATCTCGCCGACGAAGGCACCATGGTCAATGTGACGCTGTGCTTCTCGGCTGCCCAGGCGATCCTCGCGGCCAAGGCTGGAGCCACCTTCGTCAGCCCCTTCGTTGGCCGACTCGATGATGTCGGCGAGCATGGCATGGGGCTGATCGCCGACATCGTGCAGATTTTCCGCAATTACCCCGCGTTCAAGACCGAGGTGCTGGTCGCATCGGTGCGCAGTCCGCTCCACGTGGTGCAGGCGGCGAAGCTCGGCGCCCATGTCGCCACCCTGCCGCCGGCGGTACTCCGGTCCCTGTTCAATCACCCCCTGACCGACAAGGGCCTCGCCGCCTTCCTGGCCGACTGGGCGAAGACCGGACAGCACATCGCGTGAGAAGCCCGGGACCTGACGCTCCCCCTCCCCTTGCGAGCTTGGGCCGCGAAGCGGACCAGGCCTGGCGGTCGGGGGACTTCGTGTTGCCGCCCGGATGACCCACCCCCTGCGGCAGCCCAACGAGCCCGATTCCACCTTCGTCGAAGCATTCCTTCGCGACCACCCGAACTGGCTGGCCGACCACCCGTCGCTCTACCGCTTGCTCACCCCGCCGGTCCGCGTGCACGGAGAGCAGATGGCGGACCATATGGCGGCGATGGTGCACGCCGAGCGTGCCCATGCCGCGGCCATGGCCGAGCGCGCCGACAACGTGCTGGCCGCCGGCCGCGCCGCCGCCGGCCTGGCCGCCAGGGTGCAGGAAGCCGTGCTGGCGCTGTTGCGTTCCACCGATCCCTTCGACTGCGTCACGCACGAGATGCCCGGCATTCTCGGCGTCGACTCGGTGCATCTGTGCCTGGAGGCGTTGCATCCCGGCGCCCGCGCGCTCCCTCTGGGCACCGTCGCACGCCTGCTGGAAGGGCGGCAGGTATTGTTCCGCGAAGTTGCCACCGACTCGCGCCTGCTGCACGCGGAAGCGGCCGGCCTGGCAGAGCATGATGCGCTGGCGCTGGTACCGGGCGAAGGCCCGCCCGCCTTGCTGGCCTTGCTCGCGCGGGATCCGTGGGCGCTGGATCCCGGCCAGGGCACAGGCGCGCTCGCTTTCCTGGGGCGGGCCGTGGCTGCCGCACTCGGGCGCTGAATGCTGGCCGAGGCGGCACGTACGGCCTTCCTCGACTGGCTCGCCAATGAACGCCGCGCATCGCCGCTGACGGTCGAGGCATACGGCGCCGACCTCGCCGCGTTCCTCGGTTTCCTGACCCGGCACCTCGGGTGCGAGCCGCAGATCGCGGCGTTGGCGGCGCTGCGGCCGGCGGATTTCCGCGCCTGGCTCGCCGCCGAGGCCGGCGAGGGCGTCGGCAACGCGACGCGGGCACGTCACCTGGCGGCGGTGCGCAGCTTCTTTCGCTGGCTGGCGCGGCGGCAGGGCGTGGACAATCCCGCGGTGCGGCTCATCGCCACGCCGCGTTCGAAACGGCCCGTGCCGAAGGCGCTGCCGCCGCATCACGCCCGCGCAGTCGCCGAGGAAGCGGGCGAGGTGTCCGACCGCGCGATGGTCCAGGCGCGCGACGAAGCCTTGTTCACCATGCTTTACGGCTGCGGTCTGCGCATCGCCGAGGCTCTGGCGTTGAATGTGCGCGACGCACCGCTGCCGGGCCACGACGCGCCTCTGCGCGTCACGGGAAAGGGCTCGAAGACACGGCTCGTGCCGGTTCTGCCGGCAGTGCGGCAGGCCGTCGGCGCCTGGCTGGCGCTGCACCCGTCCCCCGGACCGGACGCACCGTTGTTCGTGGGCGTGCGCGGGGCACGATTGGACCCGGCGGTGGCACAGCGCACCATGCGTTTGTTCCGCCGCCTACGCGGCCTGCCAGAGCATGCGACTCCACACGCGTTGCGGCATTCCTTCGCGACGCATCTGCTGGACGGTGGCGGCGACCTGCGGTCCATCCAGGAGCTGCTCGGCCACGCAAGTCTCTCCACCACGCAGCGCTACACCAGCGTCGAAACCGCGCGGCTGATGGAGGTATGGCGGAAGGCTCACCCGCGCGCGTGAACGTACCGCCCGGGTCGCGATCGGTTGCCTCACCGCTCTCAAACCGGGCGTAGCGCAGCCGGGTTCGGCATGCCGCGGAACGGATCAGCCGGGCGCTCGCAGAGTTTGAACCCCAGCGTCTGGTCACGCTCAACCCCGCCGGGATCCCACGTAGCGTCTCGGACATGCTTTTCTGGTGACGCTGATTACCGTGTATGCGCATCAAAGCTGATGGCACGGCATTTCCCCGCGGCTAAGTACTCTGTTCCATAAATACGGTAACGTATACCGTTAATCCAATTGAAGCTTTCGCGTGCTGGTCGCATTGCCGCAGATGCACGCGGATGAACGCAGATAGAGCGTGCGGCAGAAATTATCTGCATCCATCCGCGTGCATCTGCGGCAAAATTCTTGCTTCTTGCATACGGCACAACATTCCGGGAAATAGGACTCGTCGCTAAATTATGAAAAGCAGTAACAGGCGTAAAAAGTGTCGTGCTTATACTGGGAGGCCCTTGCAGCGTAATACGTCACCGTAATTACGAATCTTAGTACTGAGTTCAATTCACGTCCAGCCCGAATGTTTATAGACCAGGGTCCCTCCGGTTGCGATGAAGTTTGAATGATCGTCCTCGACACCAATGTGATCTCCAAGGCCCGGCACCGAGTCCCGCCGTGCGGGCCTGGTTGAATGAGCAGCTCGCCGAAACGCTCGACCTCACCGGCGTCACCCTGGCGAAGGTACTGTTCGGAATCGCCGTGCTGTCGGCAGGCAGGCGCAAGAACACGTTGACGCGCGCACTCGACGGCTCGCTCGAGCTGTTCGGCGATCGAGTGTTGCCGTTCGACACCGATGCTGCACGCCACTACACCGCGCTCGCTGTCGCCGCGCGTAACGCCGGTCGCAGATTTCCGACGCCCAATGGATACATCGCTGCGATCGCCGCCTCGCGCGGCTTCATCGTCGCGTCACGCGATACGTCCCCCTTCGAGGGCGGCGGACTAGGGGTTGTCGATCCGTGGCAAAGCTGACCAGGCGGCGTGACCAGACCCCCGCCTAGATCCCCGCGCTTCTCAAGACACCGGGACACCCCGGTCCTCGCCGCAACCTTCAGTCCACAGCCCCGCCCAGGTGCCGCGCCACGATCTCCGCCAGCCGCTCGCATCCCGCCTGATCCGTCGCATCGAAACGTCCCAGCGCGGGGCTATCGAGATCGAGCACACCCAGCAACCGGTCCCCCGCCAGCAACGGCACCACCAGTTCCGATTGCGATGCGGTATCGCACGCAATGTGCCCGGGAAATGCCGCAACATCCGCCACCAGCACCGGCTGCCGCCGCAGCGCCGCCGTCCCGCACACGCCCCTGCCGAGTGCGATTCGCACACACGCGGGACGCCCCTGGAACGGTCCCAACACCAGCTCCCCGCCGCGCAGAAAATAGAAGCCGGCCCAGTTCAGTGCGGGCAGCGCGTGATAGATCGCCGCCGCGGCATTGGCGGCGTTGGCAACGGAGTCGGTCTCGCCGCGCAGCAACGCATCCAGCTCGCGCCCCAGCGCGTCATACAGCGCGGGTTTGTCCCCTTGGTGCGGCGCGGTCCACGGTGTTGCCCGCTCAGGATCGTGCATCGTCATTTTCCTCGCAAGCGCCGGGCCGCGGCTTATCGGCCTGGTCCCGCCACACGCATCGCCGCATCCGCCGCCGGCAGCAACCGCGCAAAACGCGCCGCCCACGCCGCCTGGCCCGCTTCATCGGCAATCAGGTCCTGCCGGATTTCAATTTCGACATGCGGCAGCCCGCGCCTCTCGCCATGCACCGGCACGGTGTAGTCGCTGGAGTCGGTGATCGCGTACGGCGCGTTCTCCCCCACCACGATGTCTCCCTCCGCCCGCAGCAACGTCAGCAGCGCCGTCGCCAGCCGCACGTCGCGATTGAACAACACGCCCACCTGCACCGCGCGCGATTCGCCCTTGAACACGGGGGTGAAGCTGTGCATCGCCACCAGCACCGCGCGCCGCCCGGCCGCCGCCCGCGCGTCCAGCAGCGCCGCGATACGCGCATGATATGGGGCGAAAATCTCGCGCACCCGCATGTCCCGCTGCGCGTTCGAAATCCCGACATTGCCGGGTATCGGCGTCAGCTCGCTGATTTCGGGAACCGACGTAGGCACCGACGGGTCGCGATTGCAGTCGATCACCAGCCGCGAATACGCCTGCAGCACCGCCACGGCGTCCAGTGCCGCGGACAGGCGCTCTGTCACGCCGGCAATCCCGATGTCCCACGCAATGTGACGCTCCAGCTCGCTCTCCGGCACGCCCAACCGCCCCAGCGCCGCCGGGATCAGCCGTCCCGCATGGTCCGCGGTCAGCACAAGGTCCGAGCTTCCGCTCTCCCGCAGAACATGCACCGGTGACGGCTCCTCCGCCGCCAATAGACCTGTCTCGGCCGCCATGCGTTGCTCTCCAGATCGAGCAATCCGGATGCCGCACGCACGTTGCCCTGTCCAGGCCCCGGCTTATGGCGACGGAACGCTCCGCGGGTCGTCGGGGTCCAGCGCACGCAGCACGAACGCCCCCATCTCCGGCGCATAGCGCTTCCACAGCGCGCGCAGTTCGGCGACAGGCTGGTCATGCCAATCCACGCGCAGGTCGACCAACGGGAACGTCTCGGTATCCACCACGGTCAGGTGCGCACTGCGGACGGGCGTGCGTTCACCACCGGCGGCGAGACCTTCCTCCAGCGCGCACATCAGGCGTTCGGCGAGCGGCGCGGTCGGCTGGTTCTGGAAGCGCCACAGCATTGCTGCCGGCACACGGGCGTTCGCCAGGATATTGCCGATGGCGCACGCATTGTCGGCGGCGGCCTCGCTCATTTCCGGCCTGGTGCGCGCACCGGAAAACGCCGCCGACCGGCCCGCCGCATCCACCACCGCGATCTGCCGCCAATGGGCATGCGGCGTGGAGGCAACCAGCGCATCCACCGTCTGCTGCGCAGAGCACCCTGATGCAAGCAAGGCCAACCCGCGCTGGCCCAGCCGAGGGTCGGTGCGATGCTGTGTCAGCACGGCGCCCGCGCCGGCGACGCAGTGGACCACCCTGGCCCCGACCGCGATACTGGACGTGGCCGTGGCGGCCCCGAACTGGCCGGTGGTGGCGCACCGGGCGACGATAGAAAAGGTCATATTGTCAGAATGTCACGACAAATTACCGTTTCGCAACCCACAGAAAGACGAATCTCGCAAATTAATACAACACTGCCTGCGATGGGCATCGTCCAGCTCCTGATATCGGTTGTATTGCTCTCGAGCGCATGGCCATTGACCCGCCTTGCGTTGCAGCAAGGCGCCACGCCGCTCTGGTTCGCCGAGGGCCGTGCCGTCTTGTCGATGGCGGTCGCGGCCACGATTGCCGCGCTCTGTGGACGCCTGCGGCTGCCGGGGCGCGCGGACCTGGCCGCCGTCACCGCTGTCGGTGGGTTGCAGCTTGCCGGCTATTTCGCGTTCGCCCATGTGGCGCTGCAATGGGTGCCGGCCGGACGCACCGCGATCCTCGCCAATACCACCACGATCTGGATCGTGCCGCTGTCGCTGATCGCCCTGAAAGAGCAGATCCCCGCCCGCCGATGGGTGGCGGCGGGCGTTGGGCTGGGTGGCGTCGCGGTGCTAATGAACCCATGGGCGATCGACTGGACGTCCGCCAGCGTCCTGATCGGCCACGCCTTCCTGCTCTGCGCCAGCCTCTCCTGGGCGATCGCCATCATCGTCGTGCGCGCGGCGCGACCTTCCCTGCCATTGTTCGAGCTGATGCCCTGGTGCTTCCTGTTGGCGTCGTTGCTGCTGGCGCCCCTGGTGCTGGGCGAAGCGCCGCACGGCACCCTGGGCACGCGGCCCGCCTGCTGGCTGGCTCTGGCCTATATCGGCCTGATCGCCGGCCCGATAGGCACCTGGTGCGTGGTGGAGGCGACGGCGAAGCTTCCCACCATGGTGTCCTCGATCGGGTTCCTGGCGACGCCGGCGGTCAGCCTGTTGCTGGCCAACCTGCTGCTGGGTGAGCCCTTGACCCTGGACCTGCTGTCCGGCTCGGCACTGGTCATCGGCAGCGTGGCGATCGCCGCCTGGCCCGGCCGCACGTTCCGGCTGGTTCCCGTGTCAGCCTGGCGAGGGAGGCCGCGATGATCCTACACACCATCGAATCCGGCGACGGACCGCCGGTTGCCCTGCTCCACGGCTTGTTCGGCAGCGCGCGCAACCTGGGCGTGGTGCAGCGCGCGCTGGCGGCGCGGTACCGCGTGCTGGCGCTGGACATGCGCAACCACGGCGCCAGCCCCCACGCTGCGGCGATGGACTACCCCGCGATGGCCGCGGACGTGCTGGACACGCTGGACCAGCGCTCGGCGCTCCCTGGGGTGCTGATCGGGCACTCGATGGGCGGCAAGGCTGCGATGATGGCCGCGCTACGACGGCCCGAACTGGTGACGCGGCTGGTGGCGGCGGACATCGCCCCGGTGCCGTATCAGCACGACAACGCACGGATCGCGGCGGCATTGCTCGCCCTGAAGCTGACGCCCGGCCTGACGCGCGCGGCCGCCGACGCCGCGCTGGCGCAGGCGGTGCCCGATGCAGGCATGCGGGCGTTCCTGCTGCAGAACCTGGTGCCGGGCGCCGACCCTTCCTGGCGCATCGGGTTGCGCGAGATCGCCGGCGCAATGCCGGCAATCGAGGGCTGGGAGACGCCGGCCGGCGCGATCTATCGCGGGCCTGCGTTGTTCGTCGCGGGCGCGGAGTCGGGCTACGTGCGCATGGAAGATCGGCCGGCGATCCGGACATTGTTCCCCGCCGCCCGTTTCGTAACGCTGAAGCGCGCCGGCCATTGGCTGCATGCGGACAACCCTGAGGGGTTCGTCTCCATACTGGAGGCTTTCCTGGCCGCACCAGTCTAACCGGCCGTTTGTGCCGGGCATTCCTGCTGGGCGCTTGTGGTGGGCGCTTGTGGTGGGCGTTCGTGTTGGGCTTCGGGCTGCTTGACGCGGCAAGGCAGGCCGCGCATCTCCCCCTCCGCCAGACGGCCGGACGGCCGCTGTCCTTCGGGGCAGAGGAAAGTCCGGGCTCCACGGGAATACGGTGCCGGCCAACCGCCGGCGGGGGCGACCCCAGGGACAGTGCCACAGAAAACAAACCGCCCGCACAAGGGCCTTCGGGTCCCCGCGGGCAAGGGCGAAACGGTGCGGTAAGAGCGCACCGCGCCCCTGGCAACAGGGGCGGCAGGGTAAACCCCACCGGGAGCAAGACCGAATAGGGACGGCGGCATCCCGCTTGGGTGCAGGGGCATTCCCGCCTCGCCGTCCGGGTTGGTCGCGTGAGGCGCGCCGCGAGGCGCGTCCCAGAGGTATGGTCGTCCCGCATGCAAGTGCGGACAGAACCCGGCTTACAGGCCGTCTGGCGCTGTTCTGCTCGGAACTACCAGCGACGCGGCTGTGCATTGGCACTCGCGTTGCTTTCCGTCCAGTCGGCTTCATCGGAGCGCACGTGAGGATTGGCTTCTCCCGGTCGGGCCGCTTAGGTATCCTCACCGCATGGGACCACGACTGACCAGCATCACCCTCCAGGGCTTCAAGACGATTCGGACTCTCGTCGACTTCAAGCCCGGCGACCTGACCGTGCTGATCGGCCCGAATGGTGCCGGCAAGAGCAATTTCATCGCTTTCTTCCGCATGCTGTCCTGGATGCTGGCTCCGCCCGGCCAGCTTCAGGTCCATGTCGGATTGCTGGGCGGTGCCGGTAGACTGCTGCACGACGGCGCGAGCGTTACGACGCGAATCGAGGCCGCGCTGACTTTGACAACCGATTCCGGCACCAACCAATACGGCTTCCAGCTTGCACATGCCGCCGGCGACACGCTGCTGTTCACCGATGAGTGGTTCGACTACACGCCGCGCGGCAGGTCCGATCGACGCCCCAGGCACATGGGGGCCGGGCATCGCGAATCGCAGCTCATACTTCGCGCGGGAACGACGCCGCAGGTCATACTGGGCATGCTACGGCGGATCATTGTCCATCAGTTCCACAATACATCGCCGACTGCGAGGATCCGCACCAAATGGAGCGTCTCGGACAATCGATGGCTCAAAGAGGACGGTGGCAACCTGGCGGCCTTTCTCCTTCGATTGCAAAACGAGGCGCCGACGTATTACGCACGAATCGAAGACACTGTTCGCTTGGTCCTGCCCTTTTTTGCCACGTTCGAGCTCTACCCCGAAGCCGACAATGTGCTGCTGCGCTGGCGAGAAATCGGTTGCGACGAGGTGTTCGATGTCTCCCAGGCGTCGGATGGCATGTTGCGGGCGATGGCATTGATCGCGCTGCTGCAACAGCCGGAACCGGACCTGCCGGCAATGCTGATCCTCGACGAGCCGGAACTGGGCCTGCATCCCTACGCCATAGAGGTACTCGCCGGCCTGATCCGTAGCGCATCCAAACATGTTCAGGTGATCGTCGCCACGCAGTCGGTGTCCCTGATCGACCGGTTCGAACCGGACGACATTGTGGTGACAAATCGGTCCCGTCGGGAAACGTCATTCAAGCGCCTGAGTAATGCGGAACTCAGCGAATGGCTGGACTCCTACACCTTGTCCGAATTGTGGGAGAAGAATGTCGTTGGCGGGAGACCCTCGCGCTGATCAGGCTCCATTTCGTCGTCGAAGGCCAGACCGAGGAAGCATTCGTCAACACCGTCCTCGCGCCGGAGCTGGGCACCTGCAATGTCTTTGCCGACGCACGCTGCATTGAAACCGGGCGTCGGCATGGCCGATTGTTCCGTGGCGGCCTCGTGAAGTACGAGCATCTTGCACGGGATCTGGTATTGTGGATGAAGCAGGATCAGAATGCCGACTCGTGGTTCACGACATTGATCGACCTGTACTCGTTGCCGCAAGATTTTCCCGGCCATGCGGCACTGTCGGCGATCTCCAATCCCTTTGACCGGGTCGCGCACCTTGAACATGAATTTGGTCTGGACATTTCCAACCGTCTCGGCAGCATCCCAGTATCGCGCCGTTTGATTCCCTATATCCAGGTGCACGAATTCGAGGCCCTTCTGTTTTCGGAGTCGGCTGCATTTGTTGAGGCTTACCCGGATAGGCCGCAAGTAATGAGGGCGCTTGCCTCAATTCGTGCGGAGTTCCCGACCCCTGAGGACATCGACGACGACCCGCTGACAGCTCCCTCCAAGCGTGTTCTCGCTCTACTGCCCGATTATCAGAAACCGGTTGCCGGTTTGCTGATCGCGCAGCGTATCGGCCTCGCGCGAATGCGCGGCGAGTGCCGCCACTTCAGCGAATGGTTTGCCCGCCTGATTGCGCTGGATAGCCACGCCGCTGCGCCGTGAGTTTCCTGGGCATTGGCCTCGCCCCGCGCGACCCCAATTGACGCCCCGCCCCGAATCCTGCCAGCAAGCACCCCGTGTCCTACCGGCAGAAGCACCTCCTCGCGATCGAAGGCCTCCACCCGCCCGAGATCGGGCACTTGCTCGATCTCGCCGAGAGCTACGTCTTGCTCAACCGTTCCGGCCAGACCCAGCGCGACGTCCTCCGCGGCCAGACCCTCATCAATCT
>Ga0335075_10013285_pt1 | contig 12405 bp, 12 predicted proteins | sample Lox_Sample_24_FD_206723 | JGI IMG/M metagenome (GOLD analysis project Ga0335075, IMG submission 206723) | Soil microbial communities from Loxahatchee National Wildlife Refuge, Florida, United States - Lox_Sample_2.4 | ecosystem: Environmental > Terrestrial > Soil > Wetlands | place: USA... | reverse complement strand
CCGCCAGCACGGGACACGGCGCGATGTGCAACAGCCTCTGGGTCACGCTTCCGAGGAGCAGCCCACCGAGCGTGGTGTGGCCACGGGTCCCAACCACGATCAGGTCCGCCTGCTGACGAACGGCTATGTCAGCGATCACGTGCGCCGCGTTGCCGACCTTGCTCTTGTCCATCTCGAGCGTGGCGTGCAGGCCGTCGCCTGAGAGCTCGGCGACCTGGCGCTGGATCTTCTCCTCGACCTCTTCCTCGTTGGCGTGGACCGGGAGACTGCCCCCGCCCTTGCCCGGCAAGGTGAACTCCTCGCAGTAGACGACCAGCAGCGGCGCTTCCGACTCGCTCGCGAGCGTCCTGGCCAAGGGCAGCGCGCGATCGGCGGATTCGGAACCGTCGGTCGCCCAGATCACTTTCTTGAACATCGGTTTCTCCTCACTTGGTAGGGCTGTGCTCGTCAGGTCGTCTCGGGCACCATCTCGATTGCCCCGCACGGGCATTCCTGGGCGCAGATCCCGCAACCCTTGCAGAAGTCATAGTCAATTTCATAGGCGTAGGACCCGGTCGGATCGAGCTTGATCACGGCGTTGTCCGGACACACCCCGTAGCAGTTGTCGCACGCGAAGCAGCTTCCGCACGACATGCAGCGACGAGCCTCGAACAGCGCGTTCGATTCGTCAAGGCCAAGCACGACTTCGTCGAACGTCGACTGCCGGCGAATGCTCTCCAGCCGAGGGCGGACCGTCTTCGGCGCATCGGCGTAGTACCAGGTGTTGAGCCCGTCAAACCCGGCGAGTGGCAGCTCCACCGGTCCGGGATAGCTCGCCCCGCTGAGCCAGGCATCGATCTCGCGCGCGGCCCGCTTCCCGTGTCCGATCGCAACGGTGACCGTCCGCTCGGCCGGCACCATATCGCCGCCGGCGAAGATCCCGGGATGGCCGGTCATCATGTGGGCATCGACCTTCACCACCCCGTCGTCGACCTCGATGCCTTCGACGTCGTCGAGAAGCGAGAGGTCGGTCTCCTGGCCCAGGGCGAGCACCAACGAGTCGGCGGCGAGCTCCTCGAGCTCGCCCGTCGGTTGCGGGAAGCCGGTCTCGTCGAGCTCCATCCGCTCGACCAGAAGCTTGCCCGGTTCGGCCCGCTTGATCGTTGAGAGCCACTTCATCAACACGCCCTCCTCGAGCGCCTCCTCGAGCTCGGACTCGTGTGCCGGCATGCGCTCACGTGTGCGGCGGTAGACGATGATCGCCTCCTCCGCGCCCAGGCGCTTGGCGGTCCGCGCCGCATCCATGGCCGTGTTGCCCCCGCCGTACACCACGACGCGGCGTCCCAGCAGCGGTCGCTCCTGTCCTTCCATGCTGCGAAGCACCGACACCGCGTCAAGAATGTGCGATGCGCTGCCGGCGGGGATGTAGGCTCGCCGGCCGAGCTGCGCGCCGACGGCCAGGAACACCGCGTCGAAGTTCGCCTCGCGCTTGGCCTCGAGCACGTTCGAGACCTTGCTGTCGAGCTCGAGCTCGACCCCCAGATCGATAATCCGCTGGACCTCGTATTCGAGTACGTCCCGGGGCAGTCGGTACTTCGGAATCCCGAAGCGCATCATCCCCCCGGCGATCGGACCGGCGTCCCTGATCGTGACGTGATGACCGGAGCGTGCAAGGTGGTAGGCCGCCGAGAGGCCGGACGGGCCAGCGCCGATCACGAGCACACGCTTGCCTGAAAGCTGTGCCGGTGCTTCCGGTCGCCACCCCTGCTTGATCGCCTCGTCGCCGAGGAAGCGCTCGACCGAGTTGATCCCCACGGCCTCGTCGAGCTGGGCCCGGTTGCAGGAGGTCTCGCACGGGTGATAACAGACGCGCCCCATCACGGCGGGGAACGGGTTCTCCTCGACGATCTTGCGCCAGGCCGCCTCGTAATCGCCCTCCTCGGCGTGGTAGAGCCACGCCTGCACGTCCTCGCCGGCCGGACAGGCGTGCCCGCACGGGGCCTGGCGGTGTACGTAGACCGGCCGTTCGGTTCGCCACGAGCCCGTCTTGTTCGCCTGGCTCGAGCCGACGTCAAGCGTGATAGCGAAAGGCTTCTCGGTCATGCGAGCAGCCCGAATCTGTCGATGTTGCGATCCGCCCGCGCCTGGATTCGCGCGATCACGTCATCGCGGCGGACCGGCGAGAACAGGTGCGCGTAGCGGCGCTGGAGCTTCAGGTACGCCTCGACCGGCAGCCGGCGCCGGATCTTCGTGACGCTGGTGACGTCACCATGCTCGCCCTCGAATACGGGAAAGATGCCGGTCTCGGTGGCGAGTCGCGCGATCTTAATCGAATCGGCCGACGCGCTGCCCCACCCGAGCGGGCAGGTGACCAGGATGTGGACGTAGCGCGGACCGTGGAGCGTCATCGCGTGCTCTACCTTCGCCTCGAGGTCGCGGAGATCGGCGATCGTCGCGGTGGCCACATAGGGAATCTCGTGCGCAAGTGCGATCAATGGCGCGCTCTTGCCCTGCCCCCACGGCGCTCCAGGCTCTTCGCCGACCGCCTGCGTGGTGGCGGTGCGGGCGGCGGGCGGCGTGGCGGCCGACCGCTGCACCCCCGTGTTCATGTAACCCTCGTTGTCGTAGCAGATGTACAGCACATCGTCGCCGCGCTCGAACATGCCCGACAGGCAGGCAAAGCCGATGTCGACGGTGCCGCCGTCGCCGCCCTGGCCGACCACGCGGGTATGCGCGTTTCCCTTGGCCCTCAGCGCGGCGGCGATCCCGCTCGCCACAGCCGGCGCGTTGCCGAACAGCGAATGGATCCAGGGCAGCTGCCAGGAGCTTTCGGGGTAGGGCGTGGAGAACACTTCGAGGCAGCCGGTGGCGTTAGCTGCGATCAGATCCCCGCCGCTCGCGCGCAGCGCCGCGTCGAGCGCGAATCGCGCCCCGAGCGCCTCGCCGCAGCCCTGACACGCACGGTGCCCGCAGGTGAGTGCGTTGGAGCGGCCGGCGTCTGACTGCACCGAGCGCTGCTCCGGGTCGAGCAGCCGGTTGCCCGCGGCGAAGCTGCCGGTCTGGTAGTACTTGACGCGCTGGAAGGGCATGCGCTAGACCGCTCCTGCCGCCACCGCGCCCACGTCGCGCAGCATGTTTTCCGCGTGGGGGCCCGACCGGCCGCCGGCCAGCATCCGAGCCAGCTCTCGCTCCACCAGGTCCTGCCTGAGGTCCACGAACGTGGTGCCGTGGAGCCGGTCGGCGAGCGCGTCGGCGAAGAGTCGGTGCAGCGAGGTCTTGGTGATCGGCCGTCCTCCCAGGCCCGCGATCGCGGTGTGGATCCGGCAGCCGGATCCCTCGAGCGCGCTGTGCACGTTCTGGGAGACGATCCCCCCAATCCCGATGGCCAGCGCCTTTTCGAGCACGAGCACGCGCCCAGCATGGGCAACGGCCGCGCGCACCTCCTCGGCGGGCCAGGGCCGAAACGTCTTGACCCCGACGCAACCGATGCGAACGCCGTCCTCGCGCAGCTCGTCGACGACCTCCTCGATCGTCCCCAGCACCGACCCGAGCGCGACCACGATCGTGTCGGCATCGTGACTGCGGTAGCAGCGCAGCAGACCGCCCGACGGCCGCCCGAACTCCTGCTCAAAGCCAGCCGCGATCTCGGGTATCCGGTCGAGCGCCTGCATCTGCTTGTAGTGCGCCAGGTACTTGACCTCGGTGAAAGCCTCGGGGCCGACCATCGCCCCGATCGTCATCGGTGCTTTCGGGTCGAGCGCCTGACGCGGCTCGAACGGCGGCAGGAGACGATCGATCTGTTCCTGGTCGGGCAGCTCCAGTCGCTCGACGGCGTGGGTAAGGATGAAGCCGTCCATGCACACCATCACTGGCAACGACAGCCGCTCGGCGAGCTTGAAAGCCTGGACGTGCACGTCGAGGGCCTCCTGGTTTGACTCCACGAACAGCTGGATCCAGCCGGAGTCGCGCTGCGACATCGCGTCGGAGTGGTCGTTCCAGATGTTGATCGGCGCGCCAATCGCGCGATTGGCCACGGTCATCACGATCGGGAGGCCGAGACCCGCCGCGTTGTAGAGCGCCTCGGTCATGTACAGGAGCCCCTGGCTGGCGGTTGCCGTGTAGGCGCGGGCACCCGCCGCGCTAGCTCCGATCGCCACCGACATCGCCGCGAACTCCGACTCGACGTTGACGAACTCGCAGGAGCGCAGCCGGCCGGACTTCACGATTGCCGAGAGCCCCTCGACGATGTGGGTCTGCGGCGAGATCGGATAGGCGCAGATCACCTCCGGACGGCACAGCGCCACCGTCTCGGCAACCGCCTGCGAGCCTTCGATCTGTCTAAGCACCAACGGCCTCCGGGGCACCGACGGAGAGCGCAGGCGTTGATGACCCAAGCCTCGCCTGCACGAACGCGAACGCGCGCTCGGCGGCGGCAGCGTTGCCGTCGCCAACCGCTCCGGAGAACCGCGCGTGCACGGCAGCCGTGACCGATGTCAGGGAGACCGCCCGCGACAGCGCGGCGAAGCCACCGAGGACGGCAGCGTTTGGGAGCGGCCGGCCGAGCAGCTCGCGCGCGAGCTGCGTCGCGGGCACGGTCTGGACCCGGCCGGGAGGCAGCCGGGCCGCCAACTCGTGCAGGCCGAGCTCGACCAGGCTCCGGGCAGTGTTGATCAACACGAACCCGTCCGCGCTCAGCCCCGAGAAGACTTCGACCTGGTGCAGCAGCGTGGGGTCGATGATGATCACCGCGTTCGGTTCGACGATCGGATCGTGGACGCGGATCGGTCGATCGTCCAGACGGCAGAACGACACGACCGGGGCGCCGGTGCGCTCGGAACCGAAGCTCGGAAACGCCTGTGCGTGCCGGCCCTCGTCGAACGCAGCGATCGACAGCAGCTCGGCCGCGGTGACCACCCCCTGACCGCCACGGCCGTGGATGCGAATCTCGAACACGTGTAGCCCGGTCTCAGGCCTCGCCCCAGGCCAGCACACCGATGATGTCGAGCGTCGAGAGGACACCGATCGGCCGCCGCGTCTCCGGGTCGATGACGATCATGTGGGTGACACCGTGCTCGACCATCTTCTCGCCGGCCTGGCGGAGCGACAGCGTGGGCCGTACGCCCATCACGGGCTCGTTGGCCAACGCTCGCGCGCTCTGTTCAGTGCCGGGGCGCATGCCCGCCCGCACCAGGTCAAGGTCGAAGATCAGGCCCCACACCAGCTCGCCGTCATCCACGCCGTGCGAAGGCGCCATCACCGCGACGCAGTGCAGATGGTGGGTGGCCATTAGGCGAGCGACCTCGGTCAGGCTCGTGTCGGGATCGCAGGACACAATCCCCGGATGCATCGCGTCGGCGACTGTTGCGTGGCGCAGCGACGGCATCAGATAGCTGCCGTGGATCGATCGGATGGCGGTGTCGGACATAACGGGCTCCTCTAAATCGGCTGACAACAACCTAGGTCGAGGACACCCCGCGGGAATCCGCCCCGGCCCGAACCGCGATTGCGGGTTTTCCACATCCCGCCGGGCGTGCGTCCGGGTTAGACGCCCGAGGGGATGGCTCCGGAGCGCCGGCTTTCGTGGAGCAATTTCGACGCGCGGCGCGCCATCAGCGACCGGCCCTCCTCGAGCACCATCCTCACCAACCGGCGACGGCCGTTCAGGCTGAGCGCCGCGTTACCGTGCAACTTCATCCGGCTTCCTCCTTGGACTGGGGCTTCGCAACCACCAGCCTCCAAGGAGGACCGGATGAACAACGTGCTCAGGAACTACACCTAGGTCGCGGCCCGACTGGCCTCGAGGACCGGGGCGGCATGCTCGGTCCGCTGGGGAAGCTTGGCTCGCACCAGCGTGCCGTTCTCGCCGGATTCGAGGTCGATGGCGCCGCCGGCGAGGTACACGCGCTCGCGCATCCCGGCCAGCCCGAACCCCTGGGTGCGCTCCCCGGGGTCGAACCCCACGCCGTTGTCGTGCACCTCGATCCTCACCTCGCCGTCGATCGCCGAGACGGACACGCGCACTCGGCTGGCTTGAGCGTGCTTGATGACGTTGGTGAGTGACTCCTGGATCAACCTGTAGATAGTCGTCTCGAGCTGCGGCGCGAGACCGCCATCCCGGGTTCTCACATCTCCGAGGGCCAGCTCGCCGACGATCTCGAGCCCGGGATTGCGGCGCCGATCGAGCAGCGCCTCGATCGCCGGCACCAGCCCGAGGTCATCGAGCATCGACGGTCGCAGGTCGGTGATGATGCCCCTGAGGTTGGCGATCTCCAGCTCGATGTCCTCGATCGCCTGGCGAATCGCGGCGTCCTTTGCATCCTCATCGCCCCGTCCCAGCGCCGAGGACAGTGCAACGCGCAAGCCGCCGAGTGACTGAAGGGTTTGGTCGTGGAGCTCCCGTGCCCAGCGGCTGCGCTCGGCGTCCGCGGCGGCGATAGTGCTCCGGAGCCGGTCCGCCTCGACGCTGCGGTTCAGCGTCACGGCCTGCGCCGCAGAGGCCGCGAAGGTGCGCAGCAGCTGCTCGTCCTCCGGACTGAACGTTCCCGCCTCGTGTCCGTGGTCGAATGCGGCCAGCACGCCGACCCCGCTCCCGCGGTACTGCATCGGGACGAGCAGCGCTGAGTGGGCATCGGGTAGGCCGAGGTCGGCTGGACCAACCCGGAGGTGCGAGGACACGTCGGTTACTCGCTCGGGTTGGCCCCGCTCGAGAACCTGGCCAGAGGTCGATCCCTCGATCGGAAGACGCCGGCCTCGCGCGTCGCCGGCATGTCCGGCGCTGGCTGCCACTACCAGCTGATCGCCCTGGCGCAGCATGATCAGCACGGTGCGCGCATCCACCAGCGCCCGGCCGCGCTTGACGATCAGCTCGAGCACGCGATCCAGATCGGGCAGGCCGCTCACCGCGTCGGCGATGTCGCGCGCCGCCTCCAGGGAGCGCACGGCTTGCTCAAGCTGCTCGCGGCGGTGCTCGCTGCCCTCATACAACCGGGCGTTCTCGATCGCGGTGGCCGCCCATTGAGCGAGGATCACCGCGGCCTCCTCGTCCTCCTCGGTGAACTCCCCACCCCCCTCCTTCTCGGTCAGGTACAGGTTTCCCCAGCCCTCGCCGCGGATCACGATCGGAACGCCCAGGAAGCTCCGCATCTCGGGATGGTTCATCGGGAACCCATAGCTCTGGGGATGGTGGCCGACATCGATCAACCGCAGGGGCCGCGGGTCGTGGATCAGCACCCCGAGGACGCCGCGCCCGCGCGGAAGCTCGCCGATCGCGTTATGAGTGGGGGCGTCGATCCCAAGCGTGACGAACCGCTCGAGCTCCTGCCGCGTCCCGTCGAGTACGCCGAGCGCGGCGTACCTGGCACCGGTAATCTCGCGAGCCTCCGTGAGGATGCGGTCGAGCACAGCCTCGGTGTCGTGCTCGGCGACGAGCGCTCTGCCGACCTGCAGTAATCGTCTGATCTGCACGCCTTCGCTCGAACTGCTCATCGAAACCCCGGGCGGACTATAGCCCGCCGGCCGGCACGCGGGATAGATTCGGTTACCGCTCAATCAGTAAATCGGGCGGGACTGTTGCGGGAGATTGCGGATGGCGCCACTACACGGATGGCCGACGCTGGTACTGGGAATGCCACGGTGTGACGCAGAGCGCTCGGAGTACTCGCAGCCCGCCACTGAGCGACCGCGCTGCGTCGCGTGTCGGGACGTGATCGGAGTCTACGAGCCACTGGTACACGTGCTGGGCAACCTCGTTTGGCGCACCTCGCTCGCCGCCGAGCCCGGCGTCGTGGGTGCCGGGGGCACGCTCTACCATCTCGACTGCCACACTCGTCTCGCCGACGGCTGACTACGAGCGAGGGCTAGGCGAGCGCGCGAGTCAAGGTTCGCGCCGACCCGGGTTTCGTGGCAGTAGAGTCCCTCTGTGCCGGATGGGATCGACACGGCTGTTGGACAGGTCGAGATCGTGCTCGCAGACGACCATCCGCTCATCCGGAGGGGTCTGCGCCGCGTGCTCGACCTCGAGGGCGACTTCAGCGTCGTCGGTGAAGCGGGCGACGTGGACAGCGCTCTCGCCCTGACTCGCACTCATCGGCCGCGAGTGGTTGTGCTCGACCTCAACATGCCGGGCGCGCCGACGCTGCCGGCCATTCCGCAGTTCGTCGAGGCTGCTCCCGATACGGCAGTGCTCGTGCTCACGATGGAGGCCGAACCCGGCTTTGCCCGCCAGGCGCTGAAAGCCGGAGCGCGCGGTTACGTGCTCAAGGAGCGGGCCGAGTCCGAGCTTGTCGACGCGGTGCGCGCGATCCTCGCCGGCGGGATCTACCTGGATCCGAGCCTGGGCGCTCGTCTGGCTCAGGCGACGAGTGACCACACCGACCGGCCGCCCGGTTTGACCCGGGAAGATCCCAAGCTGGCGGTCGGTACGGAGTTCGCCGGCCATCGGATTGATGCCCTGGCGGGACGAGGCGGCATGGGACTCGTGTTCCGCGCCACGGATCTGCTGCTGGATCGAATCGTCGCACTCAAGGTGATCGCGCCCGAGGCGGCCGAGAATCCCACGTATCGCGCGCGGTTCGAACGGGAGTGCCGCCTGGCCGCCGCTCTCGATCACCCGCACGTCGTTCAGATCTTCCATGCCGGCGAACAGGGCGGCCTTCTGTACCTGTCGATGCGCTATGTCGACGGCACCGACGTGCGCAAGCTACTCGACGCCGAGCGCCGGCTTGAGCCGGTCCGCGCGGCGTCGATCGCGACGCAGGTGGCCGCCGCGCTCGAGGAGGCGCACCGGCTCGGGTTGGTCCATCGCGACGTGAAGCCCGACAACGTGCTCATTACGGGCCAGGCGGGAGAGGAACACGTCTTCCTGACCGATTTCGGCATCACCAGGCGCGCGGACGAGGAACCGTTGACGCGCACCGGCGTGGCGCTCGGCTCAGTCGACTACATGGCCCCGGAGCAGGCACATGGTGGCGATGTCGACGCCCGCACGGACATCTATTCGCTCGGCTGCGTGCTGTACGAGATGCTCACTGGGCGGGTGGTGTTCGAGCGCGACGGCGACCTGGAGAAGCTTTGGGCGCACGTCCACGATCCGCCGCCCCGCCTGCCCAGGGACGCGGTGCCACCGGGTCTGCAGGACGTGCTCGACCGAGCGCTCGCCAAGAACCCACGCGACCGCCAGCAAACAGCGGCCGAGTTCTCTGAGGAGCTCGCGGCCGCTGTCGCAACATAGTCCCCGATTCGATCTCAGGCGCCTGCGTGCGCACCGTTGACCGGTACGGCGAGCACCGGGCAGGACGCGATGCGCAGCAGCCGCTGCGTCACGCTACCCAGCAGCAGCCCGCCCAGCGCGGTGTGGCCCCGCGTGCCCACCACGATCACCTCGGCCTGCTGCTCGTGCGCAGCCTCGGCGATCGCCTGAGCGGCCTTGCCCTCCGACGTCCGCGCCGTCTGCAGAATGGTCGGCACGCCGCCGGCGTCGAGCTCGGCCACCTGGCGCACGATCTTGGCCTTGAGCTCGTCCTCGTCGGCATGGACGGGGATGCGGCCGGCGTACTTGATGGGCGTGCTGAGCTCCAGACAGTGAACCACGACCAGTTCGCCGCCACTTTCGACGGCGAGTGTCCTGGCAAGGGGGAGCGCCTCGTCGGCGGCCTCCGATCCGTCCGTCGCCCATATGACCTTTCTGAACATGACATCACCTCTCTCGCTTGACGTGTGGCGCAGTGTGCGCTCAGGAGTCGTGGGTGGACATCCGCGATCGGCAGCGCGGTTGCTTCGGCGAACTACCGAGGGTCGCAAGCGCGTAGAAAACCGCAGCCCAAATGGGGTCCACGCCCGATGGTGAGGCGAACGAGCACGCCTAGTGTGCAGTGCAGTCACCGCGATCGGAGAGATGAGAATGTTCAACCGGGTACTTGTGGGTGTGGATGGTCGGCAAGGCGGGCGTGACGCAATCGCGTTGGCCACGCGCCTGACCACCCGGGCCCGGCATCTGACGCTCGCGCACGTTTATGCCGGTCATGGCGATCCCCCCGTCCGCGGCTACGATGACGACGAGACCACACAGATCACGCGGGCGCGCTTCTTGCTACAGGCCGCGAGCGGTCACGGGCGAATTGACGCGGAGCTGCGCTGGACTGGGGCGAAGTCGCCCGGCCGCGGGCTTCACCAGCTCGCCGAGACGGTCAACGCAGATCTGCTCGTGGTTGGCTCGACCCGACGGGGTCCGGTGGGCCGGGTGCTCCTCGGCGACGACACCCGTGACGCGCTCGACGGTGCGCCCTGCGCGGTGGCGATCGCGCCGGCCGGCTACGCCGCTCAGGCAGCGGCGATCCGGAACATAGGCGTGGGCTACGACGGCTCGCCTGGGAGCGAGCGTGCGCTGCTCGCCGCCAGGGCGCTGGCCGCGGAGCTGGACGCCAAGCTCGCCGCCCTCGAGGTGGTCGACTTCCCCTCTTACACACTGAGCGGTCCGCTCGCCGGCGACTCCACCATGGTCGGCCACCTGGTCGATGACGCGCGTGAGCGCGTCGCGGCGCTCGGAGGCCTCGAGCCGCACGCCACCGCCGGGCAGCCCGCCGAGGAGTTGGGGCTGTGGAGTGACTCGCTCGACCTGCTGGTTGTGGGGTCTCACGGCTTCGGAGGGGTCGGACGGCTCGTGCACGGGAGCACCTCACGTGAGCTGACCCGGCGCGCGCAATGCCCGCTTTTGGCGTTGACACGTGCTCGCCGCGCAGAGGCCAGGCCGCCCGATCCGGCCGAGCGCCTCGAACTGGCGACTCCCGGCGCGAGGGGACGACGATGAGCGCCATCCAAACCCCCGTCAAACTGCGCGGCGGCGAGAGCCGAGCCGCGGCGCCGGTCCACCCGAGAGACGAAGCCATTGCCCACGCAGTGGAGCGCTGCCGACCGCTCATGATCCGGCCCTCAGGGAGGGCGCGCGACGATGTCATCGGCGCAGCGATCGACGCGGGCGCGTCAGGGAGAGCCGTTTATACCTTCACCGACAGTGAGGGCCTAGTCCGCATGGCGCCGGCCCTGTTCCGTGCCTCGCATCTGGGACTGCCGATCGTGATGACAGTGCGAAATGCCACCGGGCGCCGAGACCACGGCCAGGCGATGGCGCTGCGCGACTGCGGGTGGGTACAGCTCTATCCCACCGATGACCAGGACGCTATCGACACGCACATTCAGGCGTTCCGGATCGCAGAGGCAGTGTCCCTGCCGGTGATGATCTGCACTGACGTTTTCACAGGCGCCTGCCCGACCAACCCGTTGCAGGTGCCATCCGGCGCAGAGATCGACGCTTTCCTGGGCCGCGCCGACGTGGCGCCGTGCGTGCACTCGGTTGGGTTTGATCCGCGCGACCAGCACGCGGAGATGCGCTACCTGACGCATGCCAAGCAGAGCGTCGCTCTCGAGACGATCGGGCAGGTGGCGGCCGACTTCCGCGCGCACTTCGGACGCCGATCCGGCGGGATCATGACCACTCATCGGCTCTACGCCGCAAAGATCGTGGCCCTTGGGCTCGGCTCCACCTTTGAAGCGATCACCGCCGTGGTTGAGGGTCTCAAAGAAGACCGAATGAGCGTCGGGGCGATCGGACTGCGCTCGTTCCGGCCGCTTTCGACTCAGACCATCGCGGCCGCGCTGCTTCACTGCCAGCGCGTCGTGATCGTGGAACGCGCCGTCGCGGTCGGAATTGGAGGGATCGTCTCGACCGACGTCCGCTCTGCTCTGGCGCGCCTGCCGATCCAGACTCACACCGTCGTCGCCGGGCTCGGGGACCGGGCGATCTCACTCGAGAGCCTGCAACGCGTGCTCTACCAAGCGGCACACGGAACGCTTGAGGAGCTCTCGTTCCTCGACGTCAACCGTCAGCCCGTCCGGGCGGGCCGTTCGGTCCGGTAGTCGCTAGCCGAGATCGCAGCTCTCGACGGCATCGAGGCGCGTGCCGTCTGGGGCGACCCGGGGCGAGGAGCTCACCCTTTGCAGCGGGTCGAGCACAGCCGTCGGTCGAGTATCGCCAAGATGTCCCCGACCACCTGCTCCACATCGCGGTCCGTGCGGACCGCGATGTGGGCGCCGGCGGCCACTTCCTCGAGCGGCTCCCACGCGCGCTGCTCGCGCAGCACGACCGCGACGTCCGCGTCGGAGACCCGGGTGGGATCACGCGTCCGCTGGGCGGCGCGCCGCGCCAGGACGGACCGTGGAGCCTGACACTCGATGAACAGCAACGGCGCCGCGCCGTCGAAGGCTTGCGCGAAGGCCCGGCGGTCCCTACGGTGGCGAAATGTTGCATCGATGATCGCGCCTCGTCCGGCGCACAGCTCGGCAGCGGCGAGACGGCCAAGCTCGGCGTACGTCCGCAGGTTCCAATCCGGGCTGTAGGCCTCCGCGTCGGCGCGCTGGTTGGCCGTCACTCCG
>Ga0335075_10013284_pt1 | contig 12405 bp, 7 predicted proteins | sample Lox_Sample_24_FD_206723 | JGI IMG/M metagenome (GOLD analysis project Ga0335075, IMG submission 206723) | Soil microbial communities from Loxahatchee National Wildlife Refuge, Florida, United States - Lox_Sample_2.4 | ecosystem: Environmental > Terrestrial > Soil > Wetlands | place: USA: Florida... | reverse complement strand
TAGAGCGCCAGACGCAGTTGCAGATCCGGCACGTAACCCTCGGGGATCATCACCGCCGTACCGACCGTGATCTGCGGTGACCAGCCGCCGTCGGACACCGCGTCGGAACCCCGCTGCTCGGCCACCGCCTCTTCCAGCATCTGCTGGTAAAGCTCGAAGCCGACCTCCTTGATGTGGCCGGACTGTTCTTCGCCGAGCAGATTGCCGGCGCCGCGAATGTCGAGATCGTGGCTGGCGAGCTGGAAACCCGCGCCGAGCGTATCCAGCGACTGCAGGACCTTCAGCCGGCGATCCGCCGTGTCGGTCAGCTTACGGTTTGCCGGCAGCGTGAACAGCGCATAGGCACGCACCTTCGAGCGGCCGACGCGGCCGCGCAGCTGATAAAGCTGCGCCAGGCCGAACATGTCGGCGCGGTGCACGATCAGCGTGTTCGCGGTCGGAATGTCGAGGCCGGATTCGACGATCGTCGTCGACAGCAACACGTCGTACTGACCGTCGTAGAAGGCGTTCATGATGTCGTCGAGTTCGCCGGGCGGCATCTGGCCGTGCGCTACGCCGACCTTCAGTTCCGGCACGTCGCGCTTCAGGAAATCGTGCATCTCGGCAAGATCGGAAATGCGCGGCACCACATAAAAACTCTGGCCGCCGCGATAGCGTTCGCGCAGCAGCGTCTCACGCACCACCAATGGATCGAACGGCGAGATGAAGGTGCGTACCGCCATGCGATCGACCGGCGGCGTGGCGATCAGCGACAGTTCGCGCACGCCGGTCAGCGCCAGTTGCAGCGTACGCGGGATCGGCGTCGCCGATAGCGTCAGCACATGCACGTCCGTCTTCAATTCCTTCAGCCGCTCCTTGTGCTTCACGCCAAAGTGCTGCTCCTCGTCGATGATCAGCAGGCCGAGATTCTTGAAGCTGATCGTGCTGCCGAGCAGCGCATGCGTGCCAACGACAATGTCCACCGTGCCTTCGGCGATGCCCTTCTTCGTCTCCGCCAATTCCTTCGCGCCGACCAGCCGCGACGCCTGGCGCACGGTCACCGGCAGGCCGGCAAAGCGCTGTGAGAATGTCTTGAAATGCTGGCGGGCAAGCAGCGTCGTCGGCACGACGACCGCCACCTGGAACCCTTCCATCGCCGCAAGGAAGGTCGCGCGCAGCGCCACCTCCGTTTTCCCGAATCCGACATCGCCGCAGATCAGCCGGTCCATCGGCTTGCCGGCGCCGAGATCGTCGGTGACGGCATCGATCGCGTTCTGCTGGTCGTCCGTCTCCTCATACGGGAAGCGCGCCGCGAACTCGCCATAGAGCCCGTCCGGCGGCCGGAAGGCGGGGGCGGCGCGCATCTGGCGTTCGGCGGCGAGCTTGATGAGCTGGCCCGCCATTTCGAGCAGCCGCCGCTTGAGTTTTGCCTTGCGCGATTGCCAGGCGCCGCCGCCGAGCTTGTCGAGCACGGCTTCCGCCGAGTCCGAACCGTAGCGCGACAGCAGCTCGATGTTCTCGACCGGCAGGAACAGCCGGCCGTCGCCGGCGTAATGGATCTCCAGGCAGTCATGCGGCGCGCCGGCCGCCTCGATCGTCTTCAACCCAATGAAGCGCCCGATGCCATGATCGCTGTGCACGACGATGTCGCCGGCTGCGAGCGCCGCCACTTCCGCGATGAAGTCGGAGGCCTTGCGCTTGCGCTTCGAGCGACGAACGAGCCGGTCACCGAGAATGTCCTGCTCGGCGAGGATCGCGAATTTGTCGGTCTCGAAACCCGCTTCGAGCGGCAGGATGGCGAGACCCGCGGTGCCTGGCTTCAGCGCGTCGAGGTCGGCGAGCGTCGATATCCGTTCGAGATTGCCAAGGCCATGCTCGGCGAGAATTTGCGACAGGCGATCGAGCGACCCTTCGGTCCAGCCTGCAACCGCGATCTTTTTCTTTGTGCGCAGTTCGGCGATGTGACGTGTCGCGACCTCGAACACATTGGCCGACTGATCCGCCCTCTCCTGCTCGAAGCTGCGGCCAGGCTTGGCGCCCGCGTGCAGCAGCTTGCAGCCGCCGGCATCTGGCGAGTCGAACGGCGTGAATTCCACCGCCAGCCGCTCATCGAGACGTTTCTCGAGCTCCTCGCGCGAAGCGTAAAGCAGGTCGGGCGGCGTCGGCTTGTAGGGCACCGCATCCTTGAGGCCGGTATCGCCCTGTTTCCGGCGCGCCTCATAGTGATCGAGGATCAGTTCGTGCCGCTCGCTCATCGCCTCGCGGGCGAGGTGGTCGAACACGAGCGGCGCATCGGGCAGGTAATCGAGGATCGTATCCAGCCGCTCGTAGAAGAACGGCAGCCAGTGTTCCATGCCGGCAAAGCGCCGGCCTTCTGAGATCGAGGCATAGAGCGCGTCGTCGCGCGACGGGGCGCCGAACGTCTCGATGTAGTTGCGGCGGAAGCGGCTGATCGTTTCCGCCGTTAGCGCCACCTCGCTCATCGATTGCAGCGTAAAGCTGTTGCGCTGGCCGATCGTGCGCTGCGTCGCCACATCGAAGGCGCGGATCGATTCCAGCGTGTCGCCGAAAAAGTCGAGGCGCAGCGCTTCCGTGGCGCCTGGCGCGTAGAGGTCGAGGATACCGCCGCGCACGGCGAACTCGCCGACGTCGCGCACCGTCGGCACACGCTCGAAACCCGCGGTCTCGAGCTGGCCGGTCAACACCTTCATGTCGATCTGGTTGCCGGGCTTCGCCGTCAGCGATTGCGCTTCGATCACGGCTGCCGGCGGCACGCGCTGCAGCAGCGCATTCGCCGTCGTGAGGATCACGGCGCGATGCGGCTTGCGCGCAAGTGCGGCCATGCCGGCAAGCCCGTCCAGCCGGCGCGCGGCAGCGTCCGAGCCGGGCGACACGCGGTCGTAAGGCAGACAGTCCCAAGCTGGCAGGTCGAGCACCGGTACATCCGGCGCGGCAAACGCCAGCGCGTCGGCGATCGCCGGTACGCGCTGCCCGTCGCGCGCCACAAAGATCACCGGACCGTTCGACGCGGCTTCCGCCACATAGGCGGCGAGCGCGAAGGCCTCGTAACCCTCAGGCGCGCCGTCGATGAGGGAGAGGCCTTTGCGGCTCGTATCCAGTCCAATACGGTCGAGAAGTTTCATCTTGGTCGAGATGTTCAGATTTCAGTGCGGCGGCTTTTGATCCGCCCGAAAATGGAGAGCGACGCGACCTCGTCAGGCGGCAGACGTTCGCCTGTCAGCCACGGCAGGAGGTCGGTGTCCGGAATGTCGAGAAGTTCCTCATATTGGTCGATTTCGGCGTCGGTCAAGGTTTCGATCTCGGCGTCCGCGAAGCCCCCGAGGATCAGGTCCATTTCGCGCATGCCGCGCCGCCAGGAGCGTACCAGCAGCTTGCGCCGCCGCGCATCCAGTCCATCGCTCGATCGCGCCGTTCCGGTCATCGTTTTTTCCTGAATGAGGGCCGCATATAGCGTGCAAGCTCGGGCATGTCAGCCGGGGTTGCCGTTTATCTCCCCCTTTGGGGGGGAAGCCGCCAGCCCCCTCCTGTCAGTATCTGTCAGCAGTCTTTCCACGATTCTGTCCACGGGGTGTCGCACCTCGCCGATACTGCGCGCATCGACCTCATCGGAACCCTGGATCATGAGAAGGCACGGCGAAGAAGACAGGCAGGCATTGGCGCATATCGTCGCGCTTTTGCTCTCGCTCGCCGCGCTGGCCCTCGCGGCCGGCACGCTGCCGGCGTCGCGCCGCCTCGTCCTGCTGGCGGTCCTGCGCCACGCCGCCGATGTCGGTTGCGCCTTCGCGGGCACAATCCACGCGCCGGTCGATTGCCGCTCTTGGCCCGCGCCTGGCGAGGACGAAGCGGTGCAGTTGTCAGGCGTTTTGCGCGCGCTTGCGTGCGCTTTGGCCGTCCCGGCGCGTCACGCCGTGCGCGCCGCAAATTGGCTGGTTTACGGCGCCTTTCCGTTGTCGCGGAAAGCCGCGGCGATTTCCGACGCCGTCACGCTACGTTCCCGCGCTCCAGACACTTCCTGAGGTGCAGCCGACACCCAGAGCAGTCTCGATCGAAAATAGCCAGGCCGGCGAAAAACCGGAGCGTGGCAACGGAGAAGTGTGGCTGTTTGAACCCGCCGTCTTGCACCCCGACCGTCACAGGCTAATTTGACCCGATGCGCCCGTCCCTCCTCGATCCGCTGTTTGCGCCCGTCACCTCGCTGGAAGGCGTCGGTGAGAAGATCGCCGAGCTGATCGGCCGGGTCGTGCCGTCGGACGTTTCGGCGCGCGAGCCGCGCCTCAGCGACCTGCTCTTCACCCTGCCCTATTCGGTGATCGACCGCCGCAACCGGCCCGGCATCGCCGGCTCGGCGGAAGGCGCCATCGTTACGCTGGAGCTCCGTGTCGACCGCCACCAGCCGCCGCCGCGCGGCAAGAAGTCGATCCCCTACCGCGTCTTTGCGCATGACGACACCGGCGAGATCGCGCTGACCTTCTTTCATGCCAAAGGACCGTGGCTGGAGAAGCAGATGCCGGTCAGCGAGCACATCGTCGTCTCCGGCCGCATGGAGTGGTTCAACGGTCGCCCGAGCATGGTGCATCCCGACCACATCGCGCTCGCGGAAGCCGCCGACAGCTTGCAGCTTGTCGAGCCAGTCTATCCCCTGACGGCCGGGCTCTCCGGCAAGGTCTTGCGCAAGGCGATCCAGCAGTCGCTGCAGCGCCTTCCCGACCTGCCGGAATGGCTTGAGAGCGACATTCTCAAGCGCCGGACATTCCCGTCCTTCGCGGAAGCGCTCCGCCGGCTGCACGATCCCGAAACGCCGCTCGACGTCTCGCCCGAAATCGTGTCATGGCGGCGTCTGGCTTACGACGAGTTCCTCGCCGGACAATTGTCGCTCGCATTGGTGCGTTCGCGCATCCGCCGTCTGTCGGGCCGGCCGCTTACCGGCGATGGTTCGATCTGCAAAAAAATCCGCGCCGCCCTGCCCTATTCGCTGACGAAGTCACAGGAGCAGGCGCTGCTCGAGATCAACGCCGACCTTGCCGAACCCGAACGCATGTTGCGGCTGCTGCAAGGCGATGTCGGCTCCGGCAAGACAGTGGTCGGCCTGCTCGCCATGGCGCGCGCCGTCGAAGCGGGCGGCCAGGCAGCACTGATGGCGCCGACCGAAATCCTCGCCCGGCAGCATGTCGCCACCCTCGGACCGATCGCCGAAAAAGCCGGGCTGAGGCTCGCCATCCTCACCGGCCGCGAGAAAGGACGCGAGCGCGCCGAAATCCTCGAAGGTCTGGCCAGCGGCGCAATCGACATCGTCATTGGCACGCATGCGCTGTTTCAGGAAGGCGTCGCGTTCAAAGACCTCGTGCTCGCCATCATCGACGAGCAGCACAGGTTCGGTGTCCATCAACGGCTTGCGCTGACCGCTAAAGGGAATGCTCCCGACATGCTGGTGATGACGGCGACGCCGATCCCGCGCACGCTCGTGCTCACCGCATTCGGCGACATGGACGTGTCACGTCTTACGGAGAAGCCTGCCGGCCGCAAGCCAATCCAGACGGTCACCCTGCCGCTCGATCGTCTTAGCGATCTTGTCCAGCGCGTTCGCTCCGCGATCGATGATGGCCAGAAAATCTACTGGATCTGCCCGCTGGTCGAGGAGTCTGAAGAGATCAAGCTGATGTCGGCCGAGGACCGTTACGCCGCTCTCGTGCCGATCTTCGGCAAACAGGTCGGGCTGGTGCACGGCCGTATGAAGGGTGCGGACAAGGACGATGCGATGCGCGCCTTCAAATCGGGCGAAACGCGCATCCTCGTCGCCACCACGGTGATCGAGGTCGGCGTCGATGTGCCGGACGCGACCATCATGGTGATCGAGCACGCCGAGCGTTTCGGCCTCGCCCAGCTCCACCAGTTGCGTGGACGTGTCGGCCGCGGCGAAAAGCCGTCGACCTGTGTGCTCCTCTACAAATCGCCGCTCGGCGAAGTCGCCAAGGCGCGTCTGTCGATCATGCGCGAGACGGAAGACGGCTTTCGCATCGCCGAGGAAGATCTGAAATTGCGCGGCGAAGGCGAGTTGCTCGGCACGAAGCAGTCGGGCGCGCCGGGTTTTCTTGTCGCACGCATCGAGCACCATGCCGACATGCTGGAAACGGCGCGCGACGATGCGCGTCTCATCCTCTCGCGCGATCCTGATCTGCTGTCCGAGCGCGGCGAGGCGCTCAGGCTCCTGCTCTATCTCTTCGGCCGCGACGACGCCGTGCGGCTCTTGCGCGCAGGCTGAGCCTTGGGGAGCGGATCGTTGACTGGCTCTTTTGGCATTTTTGCCAGCGCATCCTCGGCGAGCGCCCGCGTCTTGGCCTCGTATTCCGGCCCGACGAGACCTGCGGAGATCAGGAGCTTCGCCGCGTCCTCCACCGACATGTCGAGGGGGATCACATCCTTCTCCGGCACATAGAGCAGGTAGCCCGTCGTGACGTTCGGCGTGATCGGCCGGAAGACGGCGATGGTCTTGCCCTCGCGCGGCTCGAGCGCGTCGTGGATCTCGCTCTCCTGATGCGCGGCGATGAAGACGATCGACCATGCGCCCTTGCGCGGGTATTCGAACAACCCGACGCGCTTGAACAGATCGTTGCGGTTGGCGACGACCGTCTCGAAAATCTGCTTCAGCGCGCTGTAGACGTTGCGGACGAACGGCGTGCGGTTGAGGATCCTTTCGCCAAACCCGACGATCGAACGCCCGATGATATTGGCCGTCATGAAGCCGACCAGCGTGATCACCAGCAGCGCCACGATCAGGCCGAAGCCTGGAACCGCGAACGGCAGGTAGTTGTCGGGATTGTAGGCGGCCGGGATGTAGGGCTTCACCCAAGAATCCGCCCAGTCGATCAAGGTCATCGTGATGTAGGCGGTGATGGCGATCGGCGCGCAGACCACCACACCCGTCAGGAAATAGTTCCTGAGACGGGTCATGCCGGAAAACTGGCGGGCGGGGTCTGACATTGGCGGATCAAGGCAACCGGACACTCACGATAGCGCCCACCATAATGCACTATCATGACGGCTCAAGCCGTCCGATACGATCCCTTGGTCGCAGGCGGTCCGGGCTATTCGACCGTCACCGATTTGGCCAGATTGCGCGGCTGGTCGACGTCGGTGCCCATGAACACCGCCGTGAAATAGGCCAGCATCTGCACCGGCAGAGCGTAAATCAGCGGCGCAATGATCTCCGGCACATCGGGAAGCACGATGGTCTCCATCGTATTGACCGTCGAGTGCTCGGCGCCCTTCTGGTCGGTGATCAGGATGATCTTGCCGCCGCGCGCGGCGACCTCCTGCATGTTCGAGACGGTCTTCTCGAAAATGCGGTCGTACGGGGCAATGACGATCACCGGCATGTTCTCGTCGATCAGCGCGATCGGGCCGTGCTTCAGCTCACCGGCTGCATAGCCTTCGGCGTGGATGTAGGAGATTTCCTTGAGCTTCAGCGCACCTTCCATCGCCAGCGGATAGTTCGTGTCGCGGCCGAGATAGAGCACGTGGTGCACCTTCGACAGTTCGCGCGCGACGCGTTCGATCTGCTTGTCGAGCTTCAGCACCTGGTTGGCGAAGCGCGGCGCTTCAGAAAGCTCGTGCACCAGCCGCTTTTCGTTCTCCTTGGTGATCTTGCCGCGGGCGAGAGCGGCCTTCACCGCGAGCGACGCCAGGACCGAAAGCTGGCAGGTGAACGCCTTGGTCGACGCGACGCCAATCTCCGGACCGGCGAGCGTCGGGAAGATGCCGTCGGATTCGCGCGCGATCGTCGACTCGCGGACGTTGACGATTGCCGCGATCGGCACGCCTGCCTTGCGGCAGTAGCGCAGCGAGGCCAGCGTGTCGGCCGTTTCGCCCGACTGAGAAACGAACATCGCCGCGCTGTCCTTCGACAGCGGCATCTCGCGGTAGCGGAATTCCGAAGCGATATCGATGTCGACCGGCAGCCGCGCGTAGCGCTCGAACCAGTACTTGCCGATCAAGCCTGCGAGGTATGCGGTGCCGCAGGCGGAAATCGCCAGCCGATCGATCTTGGCGAAGTCGAACGGCATATCGAAAGTCTTCGCCGTGCCGCTGACGAAATCGAGGTAGTGCGCCAGCGTGTGCGAGATCACCTCCGGCTGCTCATGGATTTCCTTCTCCATGAAGTGCCGGTGGTTGCCTTTGTCGACCAGGAAACTGGTGCCGATCGACTGTTGGCGCTTGCGCTCGACCGGTTCGCCGGTCATGTCGAAGATCTGGATGAGGTTCCGGCGCACCACAGCCCAATCGCCGTCTTCGAGATAGGTGATCGAGTTGGTGAAAGGCGCCAGCGCGATCGCATCGGAGCCAAGGAACATTTCACCATCGCCGTGGCCGACCGCGAGCGGCGGTCCGTTGCGAGCACCGATGATCAGATCTTCGTCGCCGCGAAACATGATGGCCAATGCAAATGCGCCCTCGAGGCGCTTCAGCGCGCGATAGGCCGCGTCGACTGGTCGAGCGCCGCGCGCCAATTCACGCGACACAAGATGCGCGACGACTTCCGTGTCGGTCTGCGACGTGAATTCAAAACCGTCGCGGATCAGTTCATCCCGCAGGGTCGCGAAATTCTCGATGATGCCGTTATGGACGATCGCAACGCCGTTGGAGAAATGCGGATGTGCGTTCGTCTCGTTCGGCACGCCGTGGGTCGCCCAGCGCGTGTGGCCGATGCCGATCGTGCCGTCCAGCGGTTCAGACTTAAGACGGCGCTCGAGGTTGATCAGCTTGCCTTCGGCGCGACGGCGTTCGAGGTTTCCGTGCTCGATCGTGGCGACGCCGGCGGAGTCGTACCCCCGATATTCGAGGCGCTTCAGCGCGTCGACAATAAGCGGCGCGACCGGCGTGGAGCCGACGATACCCACAATCCCGCACATCAGGCAGTCACCTTTTGTCTGAAACCCCAATGGAATCGGCTTCTAGGGCCGTTCAGGCCTGTACAAAAGTCAAAAATCGTTTCGCTTCATATCGCGCACGGCCGATCATCCGGCTGTTTATATTCACATAGGCTGATTGAGAAGCGGTTACTGGAATCATTCACTTTTCTTGGCTTGGTCGGCCAGGCGCTCACGCAATTGCCTGGCCCGGTCCGGCAACGTCTTCTGGCGGGCGCGGCCAAAGGCAAGTGCGTCCGCCGGAACGTCCTCGACGATGACGCTGCCGGAAGCGACGTAGCCCCCATCGCCGATCTTCACCGGTGCGACGAGTGCGGAGTTCGACCCGATGAAGGCGCGCGCGCCGATTTCGGTGACGAACTTGTTGAAGCCGTCATAGTTGCAGGTGATCGTGCCGGCGCCGATATTGGCTTCCGCGCCAATGACGGCGTCGCCGATATAGGTCAGATGATTGACCTTGGCGCCCTTACCGATCTTGGCCTTCTTCACCTCGCAGAAATTGCCGACCTTCGCCTTCTCGGAAAGGTCAGCACCCGGACGCAGCCGTGCGAACGGACCCACCTCGCAGTTCGGACCGACCGTGGCGCCTTCGAGATGCGAGAAAGCGCGAATCCTGGCGTTACTGGCGACGGAGACTCCAGGTGCAAAATAGACATTCGGCTCGATGACTGTTTCGGCGCTGATCGTCGTGTCGTGGGCGAGCGTCACGCTGTCCGGGTCGATCATCGTGACGCCGGAAAGCATCAGCTCGCGCCGCTTGCGCTTCTGCCAGATGGCTTCAGCTTCGGCCAGTTCGACTCGCGTGTTGATGCCGAGCAGGCTTTCGAAGGGCGCTTCGGTCGCAACAGCCTTCAGGCCTTCAGCCCGCGCGATCTCGACAATGTCGGTGAGGTAGAACTCGCCCTTGGCGTTGTTGTTGCCGACGGCATCGAGCAGCGCGAGCGCATGCTTGCCCGAAATGGCCATCAGGCCGCCGTTGCAGAAATTGATGCGACGCTCGACCTCCGAGCAATCGCGCTCTTCGCGAATGGCGATCAACTCGCCTTTGTCTTCGATCAGGCGGCCGTAACCGATCGGGTTGTCGGTGCGAAAGCCCATGACGACAACCGCGGCCCCTTCGGTGAGCTTTTGCCGGGCAATGCCGAGATCGCTGGGATCGACAAGCGGCGTATCGGCAAAAAGCACAAGCACATCGTCGTAACCGCGCGCGATCGCTGTGCGGGCAGCGAGGACCGCATGAGCCGTCCCCAGGCGCTCCGTCTGCTCGAACGTTTCTGCCTTGGCCGCGAACGGCGTGACGGTTTTGGTTACCTCCGCCGCGCCGCGCCCCACGACAACCGCCATGTCGCCCGAGCCTGCCGCCACCGCCGCGCGCGCCACATGCGCGACCATGGGCAGGCCCGCGATCTTGTGAAGTACTTTCGGCGTGGTGCTCTTCATGCGCGTCCCCTCGCCCGCGGCAAGGATGATCGACAGGCAGCTGCGTTCAGTCATGGTGATTCCCGGTCGTGGAATAGGTTGCGGCGTGTCTATCACCGCGCCAGCGGTGTTGAAACTATGGCGGAGCCGCTGGCTCTTAATCAGCTGGTTTGCGGATCACCCAAGCTGCTGCAGGGCGGGGAAGGTTTCGAGGATCCAGTAAGCGGCCGTCTGGACACCGCCGGTCAGGAACAGCACGCCGGCCACGACCAACAGCCCGCCGATGACCTTCTCCACGCGGCCAAGGTGCACGCGAAAGCGGCCCATAAAGCGCATGAACGCGCCGGAAAACAGGGCTGCGACCAAGAAAGGGATACCGAGGCCGAGCGAGTAGACAAGCAGCAGCAACGCGCCCTCCCCGACCGTTTCGCGCCCGCCGGCCAGCGTCAGGATCGGGCCGAGAACCGGCCCGATGCATGGCGTCCAGCCGAAGGCAAAGGCCAATCCCATAAGATAGGCGGCGGCTATACTTGCCGGTTTGCCGCTGGTTTGAAACCGGGCTTCTCGCGACAGGAGCGGGATGCGGATCACGCCCAGGAAGTTGAGCCCCATCACGATGATCACCAGTCCGGCCACAATCGCCAGTTGCTCCTGCCAGGCGCGCAGGAACTGGCCGACCGTCGACGCTCCTGCCCCGAGCGCAACAAAGACGGTGGTGAAACCCAGCACGAAGGCCATCGAGGCCGAGAGCAGCGCAAGCCTAGTGGCGACGCTGCCTTTTTCCCGCTGATCGGCGCGAAAATCATCGACCGAGACGCCAGCCATGTAGCAGAGATAGGGCGGCACCAGCGGCAGCACGCATGGCGATAGGAACGACAAGGCTCCCGCACCGAGAGCGCTCAGATAGCCGACATCGATCGCCATACGCTTGAGAAAAATCTCCGGCTGTGCTGCGCGATATAGACGTGCTTGAGCACGGTCGCCATTCACGAGTGCGTGGCGCTTCGTCGCTGCCGGATCGTTCACGAGGTGGTGAGCGCACTGGGACTCGAACCCAGGACCTACTGATTAAAAGAGCCTTTCGTTTCAACAACATAGACCAGATGGACAGCAATAGACGCCGGGAGTTTCACAGAAATGTGGGCTTCCGGCGTTTATCGCGTCTTATGCTGTTCAATGCAGTTAAGCGCGTGGTAAACCCCAGAAAAACCCCGAGCCATTTTGGGGGCATTTTCATCAGTAGGTTTGCCCTTGCCGCGAAGTCGCATCAACCTCACCGACGCTTTCATTCGCAGTTTCCCGGCACCTGAGGCCCGCACCGACGTCTGGGACGACAAGGTTCGCGGACTCGTTCTGCGCGTCACGCCAGCAGGCGTCAAGACATGGACGGTGGTCTACAGCCGACAGAGCGACGGAGCGCGTCAGCGGGCGACGCTGGGCCGCTATCCGGGCATTTCGTTGGAGCAGGCTCGGAAGCTTGCCCTCAAGGCAATGAGCGCAGTCGCAGAGGGCGACGATCCGGCCGACAAGAGGCGCACCGGGCGCGCGGCGCTAACGGTCAAGCAGCTCGGCGCCGTCTACATCGACAAATACGCGAAGCGGCATAAGCGCACCTGGGAGGAAGACGAGCGCATCCTGAACAAGGATGTCTATCCGAAGATCGGGCGCATGAAGGGAACATCGGTCAAGCGCCGCGATATCCTCGACATCATCGAAGAAAAAGCTGAGGCGGGCAAAACGGCAGCCGCGGTAAACGTGCTCGCCGTCGTTCGGAAGTTCTTCAATTGGCTCGTCGCTAACGACTACATCCAGACGTCACCCGTCGCCGGTGTGAAGCCTCCCGCGAAGCCAACCCGACGCGACCGCGTCCTATCCGAGCGAGAGATCGAACAGGTCTGGGTGGCGATCTACAACGCCGGCATTTCCGATGACGTGAAGGAGATCCTTCGCCTGCTGCTGTTGCTCGGGCAGCGCAGCGGTGAAGTGTGCGGGATGACGGTCGCCGAGGTCGAGTTATCCACAGAAATGTGGACCATACCGAAGAGCCGCACGAAGAACGGCC
>Ga0335075_10013282_pt1 | contig 12405 bp, 12 predicted proteins | sample Lox_Sample_24_FD_206723 | JGI IMG/M metagenome (GOLD analysis project Ga0335075, IMG submission 206723) | Soil microbial communities from Loxahatchee National Wildlife Refuge, Florida, United States - Lox_Sample_2.4 | ecosystem: Environmental > Terrestrial > Soil > Wetlands | place: USA... | reverse complement strand
CCGCCCGCAGCGGCACATCCGCGCGCGCTTCCGCCGGAGTGGATGAGTGGGTGGGGTTGCGTCCCTTTCGCGACGGCGACTCTCCGCGACAGGTGGCGTGGAAGGCCTATGCGCGCGAAGCGCCGCTCCTCGTCAAGGAATACAGCTCCGCCGGCGCGCCGCTTCGCATGCTGTCGCTCGAGGATGCCCGACAGCCGGACATCGAGTCGCGCCTCTCGCAGCTCGCGCGCTGGGTCGTCGACGCCGAGGCGGGCGGGAGCCTGTACGGGATCGAGCTGCCGGGCGAGCGCATCGCCGCGCATCGCGGGCCCGATCATCGCCATCGGTGCCTGTCGGCGCTCGCGCTCTACGGCTCATGAGCGACGCACGCGCCGCCGCGGTCGCATCCCGCTCGCCCATGCTGTGGGTGTGCGCGGCGAGTGCGGCGGCCATTCTTCTTCACACCACGCAGTTCTCCCTCTGGATCACGCTCACCGCGCTCGCGCTCGTGGGCTGGCGGCTCTCGGCGGCGCTCGGCGCCGTGCGCTTGCCGGGAAGCGTGCTACGCATCGGGCTCGGCCTGTCGCTCGTGGGAGCGGTGCTGGCGCGGTTCCACACCTTGAACGGCCTCGCGCCCGGCACGGCGATGCTCATGTTGATGGCCGCGATCAAGCTGCTCGAGACGCGCGGCCGGCGCGATCAGTACATCGTGATCGGGGCGGCGCTCTTTCTTCTGCTGGCGGCATGTCTCGAGCGGCAGGAGCTTGCACGGGTGCCGCTCTATGCGCTCGCCGCGCTGCTGTGCTGCTCGGCGCTCGCGGTCATCGCCTACACGCCCGGAGCGGACGACGGTGTGTTCATGGCGCCCGCGGGCCTTCGGCCCCGGGAGGTCATCGCGCTTGCGGCCCGCACGCTGCTTTACGCCACACCGCTTGCGATCCTGCTCTTTCTCTTCTTCCCGCGGCTGCCGGGCCACCTCTGGACGCTGACATCCGGCGAAGACGCCGTGACCGGTCTCGGCGATACCCTGACGCCCGGCAGCATCACCCAACTCACGGCCTCGTATGACATCGCCTTTCGGGTACGCTTCGCGGGCAAGCCACCGCCGCCCGCGCAGCGCTACTGGCGCGGGCCGGTGATGAACGCCTTCGATGGCGCCACCTGGACGATCGGATCGTCTTCGCGCGCCGGAGCGCAGCGGCTCGACTGCCTCTCGCCGCCCTACCGCTATCGCATCTATCTCGAGCCCACCTTCAGGCGCTGGTGGCTCGCCCTCGACACCGTGATGGACTCGCCGAGTCCGAGCGTCCGTTACACCGGCGACTATGAGCTCAGGGCGACGAACCCGGTCACTCAGCCGCTGAGCTACCAGGCACTCTCCTGCGCCGATCCGCGCTCGCTCGGGCCGCTCTCCGCCGCGGCGCGGCTCGAGGACACGCAACTTCCCCCGGGACGCAATCCGCGCACGCTGGCGCTGGCGCTGCGACTGCGCCACGGCGCCGGCTCGGACGTGGCCTTCGTGCAGGCGGTGCTCAGCTTCCTGCGCACCGGGGGATTTACCTATTCGCTCACCCCACCGCCCCTCGGGCCGGATCCGATCGATGACTTTCTATTCAACACGCGCACGGGCTTCTGCGGTCACTTTGCCTCGGCATTCGTCGACCTGATGAGAGCCGGCGGCGTTCCGGCGCGGGTGGTCACCGGTTATCTCGGCGGCCAGTGGAATCCCTATGACGGCACCTTCATCGTGCGCCAGTCGGACGCGCACGCCTGGGCGGAGGTCTGGCTCGAGGGGCGCGGATGGACGCGAGTGGACCCGACCGCGGTGGTTGCGCCCGAGCGGCTCTACCGCAGCATTCTCGATCTGCTGCCGAACGCGGTTTCGGCCTCCGCCCGCCTGGTGCACGCCTGGCCCTGGCTCGGTGCGGCACTCGAGCGCTGGGAGGCGCTCAACGGCTGGTGGAACGAGCGCGTGGTGAGCTTCAACGACCGCTCCCAGCTCGCTCTGCTTCGCGACCTCGGGTTTCGCTCGCCCGAGCTGCGGGATGCGGGCTGGGCATTCGCCGTGACACTGCTCGCATGGCTGGCGTGGATCTCGTGGCAGCTCGGCAAAGGAGCCGGCGGCGCGCGGCCGGACCGGTTGGGACGGGCGTACCTGCGCTTGTGCCGCAAAATCGCCCGCGCGGGTCTGCCACGCGCCGCGCACCAGGGACCTCTCGGCTACGCGCAAGCGATCGTCCGCTACCGGCCCGATCTGGTGGCGCGGGTCGGGCCGTTGCTCGAGGAGTATGCGCAGCTGCGCTTCGGACCCGCTTCACCCGCGGCGCGCGATCGGGAGCTGCACTCGTTCGAGCGCGCGGTCGCCCGACTGTCGGTGCAGCGCCGAAAGCTCACACCGCGTGCTCGCGCGTCTCGCGGAAGGTGATATCCGGCCAGCGCTCGATCGTGAGCTCGAGGTTCACCCGCGACGGCGCGAGGTAGACGAGCGCGCCGGCATGATCGACCGCGAGATGGTCGTGCGCGCGGCTGCGAAACTCCTCGAGTTTCCTGCCCTCGGCGGCATCGATCCAGCGCGCCGTGTGCACGTTCACCGGCTCGAACACGCACTGCACGCCGTATTCATCCTGCAGCCTGAACGCCACGACCTCGAACTGCAGCGGCCCGACCGCCCCGAGGATGAGATCGTTGTTGCGCACCGGCTTGAAAAGCTGCGTCGCACCCTCCTCGCAGAGCTGTGACAGGCCCTTCTGCAGCGCCTTCATCTTGAGGGGATCCTTCAGCACCGCGCGCCGGAAGATCTCCGGCGCAAAGTCAGGTACGCCCGTGAAGGCGAGCTTCTCGCCCTCCGTGAACGTGTCGCCGATGTTGATGGTGCCGTGGTTGTGCAGGCCGATGATATCGCCCGCATAGGCTTCCTCCGCCTGCTCGCGCTCCGCCGCCATGAAAGTGAGCGCATCGGACACGCGCACCTCCTTGCCGAGCCGCGCGTGATAGAGCCGCATGCCGCGGCTGTACTTGCCGGAGCAGAGCCGCAGGAAGGCGATGCGGTCGCGATGCCCCGGATCCATGTTGGCCTGGATCTTGAACACGAATCCGGAGAGCGCCTCCTCCGTGGGCGCCACCTGCCGCTCGCGCGCGTTGCGCGGCAGCGGGCCGGGGGCATGCTCGGTGAAAGCCGCGAGCAGCTCCTGCACGCCGAAGTTGCTGATCGCCGAGCCGAAGAAAACCGGTGTCTGGCGCCCGGCACGGTAGCCCGCCTGATCGAAGCTCGCCGTCGCGCCGCGGACGAGCTCGATCTCATCGATCAGCGCATGCAGACGATCCCCGAGCAGCTCGCCCGCCTCGGCGCTGCGCAGCCCCTCGATCACCCGGTTCTCGCCGATCCGGCCGCGCTCGCCGGCGAGATACACGTAAATGCGATCCTGCAGCAGGTGATAGATCCCACGCAGCTCCCGGCCCATACCGATCGGCCAGGTCACCGGCGCCGTGGCTATCCCTAACACCTTTTCGATCTCATCGAGCAGCTCGATCGGCGCGCGCCCTTCGCGGTCGAGCTTGTTGATGAAAGTCATGATCGGCGTGTCGCGCAGCCGACAGACCTCCATCAGCTTGATGGTGCGCTCCTCGACGCCCTTGGCGCAGTCGATCACCATGAGCGCCGAGTCGACCGCCGTCAACGTGCGGTAGGTATCCTCCGAGAAGTCCTCGTGACCCGGCGTGTCGAGGAGGTTCACGATGCAGTCGCGGTAGGGAAACTGCATCACCGAGGAGGTCACCGAGATCCCGCGCTGCTGCTCGAGGCGCATCCAGTCGGAGGTCGCATGGCGCGCGGCCTTGCGACCCTTGACGGTCCCCGCCATCTGGATGGCGCCGCCGAAGAGCAGCAGCTTCTCGGTGAGCGTGGTCTTGCCGGCGTCCGGGTGCGAGATGATCGCAAAAGTGCGCCGCCGACGGATCTCGGCAGTCATTTCGGTCATGGGATCGTTCGTCAGCTCGGGTGGCGGGGGGCGCGGCGGCCGCGCAGCGCGAGTCTCAGCACGGCGGCATCCTCCCGGCCGCCGACCGCCTGGTAGTAGCCGCGGCGCATGCCGACCTGCTCGAAGCCGATCGCCTGATACAGGCGGATCGCCGCCGTGTTGGAAGGCCGCACCTCGAGAAACGCCTCGCTCATGCCCGCTGCAGCTCCACGGTCCAGAAGATAGCCCAGCAAGCGCCGGCCGAGCCCGCGGCAGCGGCACGAGGCGGCCACGCACAGGTTCAGGATGTGAGCCTCGCCGGCTCCGACGCTCATGATGCCGTAGCCGATGACTTGGCTGCCGAGCGTGAGCACGCGACAGACGTATCCGACCCGCAGACAGTCACGGAAGATGCCCTCGCTCCAGGGAAACTGGTAGGCGGTGCGCTCCACGGCGAAGACCTCGCCAACGTCCGCGTCCGTCATCGGGCGGATGAGGACCTCCGGGGCGGCATCGAGCAGCTCAGGAGCGGTGGCCATCAGAGTACGCCTGTCGTCAGTTGCCGGAACACGCTACGCGCGAACTTCAGGTCCTCCCACGCCTTGCGCTTATCGGCCGGCGAGCGCAGGAGATAGGCGGGATGATACGTCACCACGAGGGGCGTGTTCAGCTCGCCGAATCGATGCACCCGGCCGCGCAGGCGGCTCAAGGACTCCTCCGTCCCCAGCAGGTTCTGGGCCGCGATCCGGCCGACCGCGAGCAGCAGCCGGGGCCGCACCATCTCGATCTGGCGCCGCAGGTACGGCAGGCAGGCGGCAACCTCCTCGGGCCGCGGATCCCTGTTGTTCGGCGGGCGGCTCTTGAGGATGTTGGCGATATAGACGTTCTCGGCGCGGCTCAAGCCGATGGCGCGCAGCATCGCGTCCAGGAGCTGGCCGGCACGTCCGACGAAGGGCTCCCCGCGCCGGTCCTCCTCGGCTCCGGGCGCCTCGCCGATGACCATCCACTCGGCGCGGGGATTGCCGACACCGAACACCCCTTGGGTGCGCCCGGCGTGCAGGGCGCAGCGGGTGCAGCGCAGTACTTCGGAGCGCAGCGCCTCCCACTCGGCCGCGTTGAAGGCGGGTCCGGAGGGCTGTGCCACCGGCCCTCCGTGGCGGCCGCCCCGCCAGTCCGGACGTCCTGTCCGGCCGTTCGCCGCGTCGCGGCTCACCCAGACATCGATGCCGATCGCCCGCAGGTAATCGGCGCGCCGCGCGGAGTCCATCAGGCGGGCGTGGCTCGCCGCAGGCGGCGCACGCGGCGAAACAGCCAGATGATGGGAGCCGATGCCGCGTAGGTGCCGAAAATCGCGAGCAGCAGTATCGGCGGGTCCTCGACGGCGTTCTGCACCACCGCGATGAGCACGATGACGAGCACCACGAGCAGCAGGGAGACGAAGCGCACGCGCCGGTCGAGGTTGAACTGCTTGAAGCTCGGATAGCCGAACCGGCTCACCATGAGCGCGCCCGCCACTGCCGTCAGCGAAAATGCGAGGATCAGCCCTGTAAGACCGGGCTCATGCCATTGGCTCGAGGCCCACACGAAGGCCGCGACGATGGCGGCGCCGGAGGGGCTCGGCAAGCCCTCGAAGTAGCGCTTGTCCGCGCTCGCAGCGCGCGCATTGAAGCGGGCGAGCCGCAGCGCCGCCGTCACGGCGTAGAAGAAACACGCCAGCCAGCCGAAGCGCCCCCATTCGTGACCGAACTCCGCGATCCGCACCACGCCCCACTGATAGGCGACGATCGCGGGGGCGAGGCCGAAGGACACCATGTCGGCCAGGCTGTCGTACTCCTTGCCGAACGCGCTCTCGGTGCGGGTGAAGCGCGCGATACGCCCATCGAGGGTGTCGAAGATCATCGCCACGAACACCGCCATGCCCGCGGCCGCGAAGTGCTTATCGATCGCGGCGACAATGGCGTAGAACCCCGAGAAGAGGCATCCGGTAGTCAGCAGATTCGGCAGGAGATAAATCCCCTTGCGCCGCGGCTTGACCGCGTTGTCGGCATCCGGCTCCACGCTCAGGGCACTCTCGGGGATCGGGCTCGGGGACGTCAAGACGGCTCGGTATTGCGGCGATCGGGAGCGAATCTTAACAGGTGGCTGTTAAGATGCACCGGATGAGGCTCTCGCAATACCCGATCAACACCACCAAGGAAACTCCGGCCGAGGCCGAGGTGCTGAGTCACCAGCTGATGCTGCGCGCGGGGCTCATCCGGCGCGAGGCGGCGGGACTTTACAGCTGGCTGCCCATGGGGCTGCGCACGCTGCGCAAGGCCGAGGCCATCATTCGCGAGGAGATGGACCGGGCGGGAGCGCTGGAGATGGTGATGCCGGTGTTCCAGCCGGGCGAGCTGTGGCAGGAGTCCGGCCGCTGGATCGAGTATGGTCCGGAGCTGCTGCGCTTCAAGGACCGGCATGAGCGCGATTTCGTGGCCGGTCCCACCCACGAGGAAGTCATCACCGACATCGTCCGCCGCGAGATCAAGAGCTACCGCCAGCTGCCGGTGAACTTCTATCAGGTGCAGACGAAGTTCCGCGACGAGATCCGCCCGCGCTTCGGCGTCATGCGCGCGCGCGAGTTCATCATGAAGGACGCGTACTCGTTCCATGTCGATACCGCATCGCTCCAGCAGGGCTACCGGGCGATGTACGATGCTTACACGCGCATCTTCACGCGCATGGGCCTCGACTTTCGGGCCGTGCGGGCGGACTCGGGGCCGATCGGCGGCGATGTCTCGCAGGAGTTTCATGTGCTCGCCGCCTCGGGCGAGGACGCGATCGTCTTCTCCGACGAGGATGACTATGCTGCCAACCTCGAGGCGGCCGCGGCGCTGCCACCGGCGGAGCCGCGGCCGGCGGCGCGGGAGTCCCTCACCCGGGTCGCGACCCCCGGAGCGAAGACCATCGAGCAGGTGGCGCGCCTGCTGAAGGTAGCGCCGTCACGCTGCCTGAAGACGCTGCTGGTCGACGGCTCCGGCGATGGGGTGGTCGCGCTCGTGATCCGCGGCGATCACGAGCTCAACGCCGCCAAGGCGCAGCGGCTGGCGGGCGTCGCCAATCCGCTGCGCATGGCGAGCGCGGAGCGGATCGCGCGCGCGACGGGCGCCGAGGCCGGCTTCATCGGCCCGGTGGATCTGCGCTGCCCGATCTACGCCGATCACAGCGCCTGGGCACTGGCCGACTTCGTCTGCGGGGCCAACGAGAAGGACATGCATCTGACGGGAGTCAACTGGGGTCGGGATGTGCGCGAGGTCATCCCGGCCGACCTGCGCAACGTGCGCGAAGGCGATCCGAGCCCGAGCGGCCGCGGGCGGCTGAAGATGGCCCGTGGGATCGAGGTCGGGCACATCTTCCAGCTCGGGCGCAAGTACAGCGAGCCGCTCAAGGCGACGGTGCTCGATGAGACCGGGAACGAAGTGACTTTGCTCATGGGCTGCTATGGCATCGGTGTGACGCGCGTCGTGGCCGCGGCGATCGAGCAGAATCACGATGAGCGCGGCATCATCTGGCCCGGGCCACTCGCGCCCTTCCAGGTGGTGCTGGTGCCGCTCAATCTGCAGAAGTCCGACCGGGTGCGCGAAGTTGCCGACCGTCTCTACAACGAGCTCAGCGCCGCGGGCATCGAGGTGCTCTACGACGACCGCGATGCGCGGCCCGGCGTCAAGTTCGCCGACGCGGAGCTGCTCGGGATTCCCCACCGGCTGGTGGTCGCCGATCGCGGCCTCGAGTCCGGCCGGCTCGAGTACCGGCACCGGCGGGATAGCGAGAGCACGGATTTTCCGGCCGGAGAGGCGGTTGCGTTCATCAAAGCGCGGCTTCGCTGAGCGCAGGATCGGGGCGCTGCGTCTCGCGACGCTTGCCGCATTGCTGATCGGCATCCTCAACACACCGGCGCGCGCCGATCAGCAACGCGATCCGGCGCTCGGTCCCATCGTCGAGCGCGCCATCTCACAGGCGCAGTGCTTCGCCGATCGCTATGACGCGGCCGTCTGGTACACGCTCATGGAGCCGCGCTTGAAGCGCTTCGTGCAAAAGCCGGCCGAGCGGCTGCGGATCCTGCAGCAGGTCTATTGCGAGACGCACCGGCCCGGCGAGTCCAAACTGCCGCCGGGGCTCGTCATGGCGGTGATGGAGGTGGAGAGCGACTTCAACCGCTGGGCGGTCTCTCCGAGCGGCGCGGTCGGACTGATGCAGGTGATGCCTTACTGGCCGGAGCGGCTCGGGATGAAGGGTTACGAGCTGGTGCACGTCGCCCCGAACATCCGCATGGGCTGCGCGATCCTGCGCTTCTATCTCGAGCAGACGCACGACGACGTGCGCTTGGCGCTCGAGGAGTACAACGGCAGCGTGGGTCACGCGAAGTATCCCGACCGGGTGCTGCTCGACTGGGAGCGGTGGGCGGGCGCGGACGACCTCGGCTTCACTCGTTCAAGCACCGGTGGCGGGCCCGGCGGGCGTTAAGGCTCCTAAAGCGGCGGGTCCTGCGCCGCTGGGCTACGCGGTGTGAAAGCCGGGCGGTCGCCCATAATGCTCGGGCGCGTCACTGACCTCCACCGCCGTCACTTTCGAGGCCGACGAGCCGATCCACAGCCACTCGACGAACGCCTGCACCGCCTCGCTCTCGCCGCACGCGAGCACTTCGACCCGTCCGTCGGGCAGATTGCACGCATAGCCGCGCACGCCGAGCTCCCGCGCCCGCTGCGCCGCCGTACCGCGATAGAACACCCCCTGCACGCGGCCCGCCACGAGGCATTTCCTGCAGATCATGCGCGGTAATATACCTCGATGACCGAAGTGCTCGTGCTCTACTACTCGCGCACCGGAGCGACCGCCGAGCTCGCCCGCATGGCCTGCCGCGGCGTCGAGAGCGTGCCCGGAGCCGTCGCGAAGCTCCGCACGGTGCCCCCGGTGAGCGCGGAAAACGAAAATCCCGCGAGGCTCGTGCCCGTCGCGGGTGCCCCCTATGCGAGTCTCGAGGACCTGCGTGGCGCCGACGGCCTCCTCCTCGGCAGCCCGACGCGCTTTGGCAACATGGCGGCGCCGCTGAAGTACTTCCTCGATTGCACCTCGAGTCTGTGGGTCTCGGGCGCGCTCGCCGGCAAGCCCGCGGGCGTATTCACCTCGACGCAGACTCTGCACGGCGGCCAGGAGGCGACGCTGCTCTCGATGATGCTGCCGCTGCTTCATCATGGCATGTATCTGGTCGGCCTCCCGTATACGGAGCACGCCCTGCGCGAGACGCGCTCCGGCGGCACCCCCTACGGCGCATCCCATGTTGCCGGTGCCGAGGATGAGGCGGCGCTGACCGAAGAGGAGCGCTCACTCGCGCAGGCGCTGGGCAAGAGGGTGGCATCCCTCGCGGTGCGGCTGTCAGGATAAACCCAACACCTCGCGGATGAAGGGCACGGTCAGACGTCGCTGCGCGGCGAGCGCCGCGTCATCGAGCGTATCGAGGAGGCCATAGAGCCGGCGCATGTCGCGCGGGAAACGCCGCTGCAGCCAGCGCGAGGTCTCCTCGGGAAGCTCGACGCCGCGCAGCTTCGCCCGCAGCTGCAGCGCCTGCTGCTGCTCGATCTCATCGAGCGCGCGCAGCTGCAGCACGGCTCCCGCCGCGCAGCGCGAGCCCAGATCAGGAAGCGCCCATGCGAGCAGGGCCGGCGGCGGCCGCGCCGCCATCACCAGCGATCCGCCGCAGTCCTCGAGCTCCCGCAGCAGGCCGAAGATCGCCTGGTCCCACTCGCGCCGTCCGGCGACCGCCTCGAGATCATCGAGGCAGACGCATTGAAGCTGCGGCAACCCCTCGAGCACGCCGACGCCGAGATCGGCGAGCTCGGCGAGTGGAAAGTATCCGGCACGCCGCGACTGCCCCGCCTGCGAGCAGATCGCCTGCAGGAGGTGTGTTTTGCCGGCGCTTGCCGGACCGCAGAGCCAGGTTGCGCCGGCCGCCTCGCCGCCGGCGACTCGCCGCGCATGCTCGAGCGCCTCGCGGTTGCGGGCGGGCAGAAAGCTCGCGAAGACCGCCCGGTCCGGCAGGCGCACACCCAGAGGAAGCTGCTGCACGGCCGATCCCCCGGCAACCCTCAGGCCACCGCCACCGACCAGGCGCGGCGGGTGAAGGCCTGCACGTAGTTGAGGCCGGAAAGAACGGTCGTTGCGAAGACGGTGAGCGCGAGCGCCCGCAGCACCCCGTGCGGCGGGAAGGCGACCGCCGCCGCGGCCATGACCGCCATGAGGTAAAGCAGCTGCGCCGCCGTGTTGATCTTGCTGATGATCGTCGGCCGGCCGTGCAGCGGGCCGAACCACAGCCGGAAGACGAGTGCGCCGAGGCCGATCATGACATCGCGCGCCACGGCGGCGGCGGTCACCCACCAGGGAACCAGGCCGAGCCAGGTGGACTCGACGAACACGGTGACGAGCAGGAGCTTGTCGGCCGTGGGATCGAGGATCTTGCCGAGCTCCGACACCCAGTTGAATCGTTTGGCAAGATAGCCATCCAGTCCGTCGGAGATGGCCGCCAGCACGAACAGGGCGAGCGCGAGACCGTAGCGGCCGCCATAGAGCGCCGTCGCTACCGGCCAGATGAGCGCAAGGCGCACCAGACAGATGAGATTGGGCAGGTGACGCATCAACCCGGTCGATACCGGTACACGAGCGCCGTGCCCGAGCCGGCCCCCGGCGCCGGGGCACTGACGCGCGCGAAGTTAGGTGAGCTCGACAGCGCCCGGTCGATCGCGGCCGCCCCACCGCGCACCGTCAGATCGAAGAGGACCGAGTCCCCATCGACCTGTCTCACGTTGGCTTCGCTCACGCCGGGCACGGCACCGAGCATCAGCTCGATGTTGGCATAATCGTCGAGGCTCGAGACCCCCTCGATCTCGATTTGCGCCGGCGCGGGCACGTTGGCGGCGGCAGGTCCCGTGGGCGGCGCGAGCAGATCGACTGTGTCCTCGATCCCCGCGGTGAGCGGGCCACTCCAGCTCTGGGTGGTGAAATCGGTGTAGAGAGTCCACTGCCACTGCCCCGTCGCGCCGGCCGACGTCGCGGCCTGGGTCGAGGGTGAGGCGGGCTGTACGGCGGGTGGTGCCGCCGAAGGCGCCGCCGCGGCCGCCGGCGCGCCGGTCGATGGCGCGGCAGCGCTCGCCGGGGGAGGACTTCCCACGAGCAGCTGCTCGGCCCCGTAGCGATGCACCATCTCGAGCAGCGCCTCGCGCGAGAGCCGGTTGCCGCTGCTGTCGACCACCGGCAGCGGCACGACACTGATCGGCAGCCCGCGCTCCTCGGCCGCCTGCTCGAGGCCGGCCTGATCGCTGGCCTGGTCGGCCTCGTCCGGCGCTGGGGTGATCACGATCAGGGTGAACGGCCGGTTCGGATCCCACGTGCTGCGATCGAGCGCCGCGATGGCCTGGTCCACCGCCGTCGAGTTGAAGATGACCTGCAATTCGCCCTGCGGGCCGCGGTCATACCCCTGGACGTATTTCGGCGCGGCGGCAATCAGCCCGCTGAATACCGGATCGGTCGCGGATTCCCGCCGCCCGGTCGCCCGCACCAGCGCCTCACGCATCCCCTGCTGCAGGTCGGGGTCGGACTGGCCCGCGACATCAACCTGAAAGACCGGAACGGGGCGCGCCGCCCAGGCGGCGGCCGGCAGCGCCGCGCAGGCCGCGAGCAGCAGCGCGCTGCGGACAAGGCTTCTCGCGGTTGTCTTGCGGCGGGCCATGTGGGAGTGTTTGGTACAATACCACACGCGCAGTCCCTCCCGCGCGAATGCCGGGCTGCGGCACGCGTGATCTCCCATTACACGAGGGCGTTTCCTTGGGCGAAGGCCGCGGCATGACGTATCGTGATGCCGGCGTCGACATCGATGCCGGTGATGAGCTCGTCGAGCGCATCAAGCCGCTCGTCGCGCGCACGCGACGCTCGGAAGTGCTGGCGGGCATCGGCGGCTTCGGCGCGATGGTGGAGCTGCCCGCGGGCTATCGGCAGCCGGTGCTGGTCTCCGGAACGGACGGTGTCGGAACCAAGCTTCGCCTCGCCATCGATGCCGACCGTCACGACACCATCGGCATCGACCTGGTGGCGATGTGCGCCAACGACATCGCCGTGCAGGGCGCCGAGCCGCTCTTCTTTCTCGACTATTACGCCACCGGCAAGCTTCGGGTCGATGTGGCCGAAGCCGTGGTGCGCGGCATCGTCGAAGGCTGTGCGCAGGCCGGGGCCGCCCTGGTCGGGGGCGAGACCGCGGAGATGCCCGGCATGTACCACGGCGAGGATTACGATCTTGCCGGTTTCTGTGTCGGCGTGGTCGAGAAGGAGGCGATCATCGACGGCAGCGCCGTGCGCGCCGGCGATGCGGTCATCGGGCTCGCCTCCTCGGGGCCACATTCGAACGGCTATTCTCTGATCCGCAAGCTCCTCGCCCTGAGTGGGG
>Ga0335075_10013280_pt1 | contig 12406 bp, 5 predicted proteins | sample Lox_Sample_24_FD_206723 | JGI IMG/M metagenome (GOLD analysis project Ga0335075, IMG submission 206723) | Soil microbial communities from Loxahatchee National Wildlife Refuge, Florida, United States - Lox_Sample_2.4 | ecosystem: Environmental > Terrestrial > Soil > Wetlands | place: USA: Florida... | reverse complement strand
GCTTCGCGGCCTGCTGCGGGTCCGCGGCATCGATGCGCCCCCCGACAGCAATCCAGACGTACCGGCGCGCCGCCAGCCCGTCCCGCTGTCCGAGGTTGAGCCGGTGTCCAGCATCGTCGCGAGATTCGCGACCGGTGCGATGTCCTATGGCTCGATCTCGGCGGAAGCGCACGAGACCATCGCGATCGCGATGAACCGCCTCGGCGCCAGGTCCAACACCGGGGAAGGCGGCGAGGATGCCCGCCGCTACCTGCCTGACGCCAACGGCGACCTGCGCCGCTCCTCGGTCAAGCAGGTGGCCAGCGGCCGGTTCGGGGTCACCAGCGAGTACCTGGTCAATGCCGATGACCTCCAGATAAAGATGGCCCAGGGCGCCAAGCCGGGGGAGGGTGGCCAGCTGCCCGGGTACAAGGTGTACCCGTGGATCGCGGCCACCCGGCATTCCACCCCTGGCGTGGGGCTGATCTCGCCGCCGCCACACCACGACATCTACTCGATCGAGGATCTCGCCCAGCTGATCTACGACCTCAAGAACGCCAATCCGCTGGCGCGGGTGCACGTCAAGCTCGTCGCCGAGATGGGCGTCGGCACTGTCGCGGCTGGCGTGGCTAAGGCACACGCAGACGTCGTGCTGATCTCCGGGCACGATGGCGGCACCGGCGCGTCACCGCTGACGAGCATCAAGCACGCGGGCGCGCCATGGGAGCTCGGGCTGGCCGAGACGCAGCAGACGCTGCTGCGCAACGGCCTGCGTGAGCGGATCGTCGTGCAGGTGGATGGCCAGCTGAAGACCGGCAGGGACGTGATCATAGCGGCGCTGCTTGGCGCCGAGGAGTTCGGTTTCGCCACCGCGCCGCTGGTGGTGGCGGGCTGCGTGCTGATGCGGGTCTGCCACCTGGACACCTGCCCGGTCGGCGTGGCTACCCAGAACCCGGAGCTGCGGGCGAGGTTCACCGGCCGCGCTGAGTTCATCGTGAACTTCTTCGAGTTCCTCGCGCAGGAGGTTCGCGAGTACCTGGCTGAGCTCGGCTTCCGGTCCCTGGCCGAGGCTGTCGGACACGCGGAGCTGCTTGACTTCGCTGGTGCTGTGAGTCACTGGAAGGCAGCCGGCCTCGACCTGGAGCCGCTGCTGCACGTTCCGCAATTGCCGCCGGCTGCCGCCAGGCACTGCGTTGCCAGGCAGGATCACGGCCTGGACAAAGCACTGGACAACACGCTGATCCTGCTAGCCGAAGGAGCGCTAGCCGACGGCGCACCCGTCAGGCTCGAGCTGCCAGTGCGCAACGTCAACCGGACCGTAGGAACCATGCTCGGCAGCGAGCTGACGAGGCGCTGGGGCGCCGCCGGGCTGCCCGACGACACCATCGAGGTCGACCTTACGGGCTCGGCCGGCCAGTCTCTCGGGGCGTTCCTGCCGAAGGGCATCACCCTCCGCCTGCACGGCGACGCGAACGACTACCTCGGCAAGGGCTTGTCCGGCGGCCGGATCATCGCCGCGCCGGACCCCGCGGCGGTGTTCGCCGCCGAGCACAACGCGATCGCAGGCAACGTGATCGGCTACGGCGCCACGAGCGGCGAGATGCTGCTTCGCGGGGTGGTGGGCGAGCGGTTCTGCGTCCGCAACTCCGGGGCGACAGCGGTGGCGGAGGGTACCGGCGACCACGGCTGCGAGTACATGACGGGCGGCCGGGTGGTCGTTCTAGGCCCGGTCGGCCGTAACTTCGCGGCGGGCATGTCCGGCGGCATCGCCTACCTGCTTGACCCCGATCCGGCCAGGGTGAACACCGAGATGGCCGACTTGGAGCCGCTGGCCGAGCAGGACGCAGACTTCCTGCGCGACCTGATCGGGCGGCACCAGGCAGAAACCGGATCGGCGGTGGCGGCGGCCTTGCTGGCCGACTGGGAGGCGGCGCTGCGCAGGTTCGCCAGGGTGATGCCCCGCGACTACAAGCGCGTGCTGGCCGCAGCCGTCCAGGCTGAGCGCGATGGCGTGGACGTGGGCGAGGCCGTCATGACCGCGGCAAGTGGCTGAGGGAGCGAGCACTATGGCTGACCCCAGGGGCTTCATGAGCACGCCACGGCAGACACCCGCGCGCCGCCCGGTCGACATCCGGATCAGGGACTGGCGCGAGGTCTACACCGAGTTCGGCGCCGACCGGCTTGAGCGCCAGGCTGGCCGGTGCATGGACTGCGGTATCCCGTTCTGCCATTCGGGCTGCCCACTCGGCAACCTCATCCCGGAATGGAATGACCTTGTCCACTCGGGAAGCTGGCGCGCGGCGGCCGAGCGACTGCATGCCACGAACAACTTCCCCGAGTTCACCGGCCGGCTGTGCCCAGCGCCATGCGAGTCCGCGTGCGTGCTCGGCATCAGCGCCGATCCGGTCACGATCAAGCAGGTCGAGGTGGAAATCGTCGACCGGGCGTGGGCCGAGGGCTGGGTGCCGCCGCGGCGGCCAGCGCCGGCGGCGCTGGCGGCAGGGCGCAAGGTCGCTGTGATCGGTTCCGGGCCGGCCGGCCTCGCCGCAGCTCAGCAGCTGACCAGGGCAGGACATGCGGTAACCGTCTTCGAGCGCGCGGACGCGCCGGGTGGCCTGCTGCGGTACGGAATCCCCGAGTTCAAGATGGAGAAGCGCCACCTGGACCGGCGGCTGATCCAGATGCTGGCCGAGGGAACCGAGTTCCGCTGTGGTGTCGAGGCTGGCATCGATATCAGTGCCGACGACCTGCGCCGCGACTATGCCGCCATCGTGCTGGCCGGCGGTGCGACGGTCGCCCGCAAGCTCCCGGTGCCGGGCGCGGACCTGGCCGGCATCCACCAGGCGATGGAGTACCTGCCGCTGGCCAACCGCGCCGTGGCGGCTGCCGACGGAGCGGGCGGCGGCCGGGCGGGCGACGGCCAGCAGAGCGCGAGGCGGCGGTCAGCTGATGGCGGGCCGAACGGCTCAGGGCCGGTGCCCGCTAGCTCGGTGCCCGCTAGCTCAGGGCAGGCAAGGTCAGGCCACGTCCCTGAAACCGCGATCTCGGCCATGGGCAAGCGGGTGGTGATCATCGGCGGCGGGGACACCGGTGCCGACTGCCTCGGCACGGCGTTGCGGCAGGGCGCGATCTCGGTGACCCAGCTGGAGATCCTGCCGAGGCCGCCGGCTGAGCGGCCGGCCAGTGAGCCCTGGCCGGTGTACCCGATGGTCTTCCGGGTCTCGAGCGCGCACGAGGAGGGCGGCGAGCGGGTCTTCGCGGCATCCACGCAGCGGTTTACCGGCGATTCCGCAGGCCGGGTGCGCGGGCTCGAGCTTGTGGAAGTGGCACCGGCCGCCAGCGGATTCCGGCCCGTGCCCGGCACCGAGCGTGAGCTGCCCTGCGACCTGGTGCTGCTGGCGATGGGTTTCACCGGCGCGGAAGCAGGTCCGCTCACGGACGGGCTGGGCGTGGCATTCGACAGCCGGGGGAACGTCGCCAGGGACGGCGGGTTCGCCACGTCAGTCCCCGGCGTCTTTGCCGCCGGTGACATGGGGCGCGGGCAGTCGCTGATCGTGTGGGCTATCGCCGAGGGCAGGTCGGCCGCGGCGGCGGTCGACGCCTATCTGTGCGGCGCGACGTCGCTTCCGGCCGCTGTCTCGCCTGCGGCTGGCCCGCTGCGGTGAGGCAGCGGGCGGCTGATAAGCCTCGATGCGCTGATAAATGATGCCGTTCTAGTTTCAGCTGGCGGTAACGTCCAAGCATGCCGGTGGCTTACCTGCCGAGCCCGTCGAGCGACCTGTGGCACCTGGCCGCCCTGCCGGTTCGTGCCTATGCGCTCTGCATGGTTGCCGGGGTAGCCGTCGCGCTCTGGCTCACCGACCAGCGCTATCGCAAGGCAGGCGGCAAGCCTGGCACCATCCTGGACCTGGCCACCGTCGCCGTGCCGGCTGGCCTGGTAGGCGCGCGCATCTACAGCGTGCTGACTGACTATTCGCGCTACTTCGGTCCCGGCAAGGACTGGACCGACATCCTGCGCGTGTGGGAAGGCGGGATGGGAGTCGCCGGCGCTGTCGCGGCGGGCGCACTCGCCGCATGGGCGTACTGCCGCTGGACTGGCATCGACATCGGCCCGGTGGCACTTGCCGCGGCGCCAGCGCTGGCGATCGGCCAGGCAATCTCGGTCTGGGGTAACTGGTTCAGCCAGACGTTGTACGGGCAACCATCCGGGCTGCCGTGGGCCGTGGCGATAGGCCCGCAGCACCGGGTGGCCGGCTACCAGGCAGCCGCCACCTTCCAGCCGCTCTTCGTCTACCAGTCGGCGGTTGACCTGCTGATCGCGCTCGGCGTGATTTACCTGATCCACAGGTACTTGCTGTCCGGCGGCGTCGCCTTCGCGCTCTACGCGGCGCTGTGGGCGGCTGCCGGAGCGGCGATCGAGATGACAAGGATCGACTACTCAGCGCGCTTGGCGGGCCTGCGCTCGAACGTGATCGCCATGCTGCTGATCCTGGCGATGGCCGTCGGCTACCTGGCTGTGGTAGCCCACCGCCGCCGGCTGCGGGCGTCGCTGCAGTTGCAGGAGGCTCCCGCTCGGCACCGGATGCTGAGACCGCGGTCGAGTCAGGCCACTGCTGGCCTGATCGGCCTGACGGGCCCTGAACTGACTGGTCAGGTGCTGACAGGTACCGGGCTCGCGGGTACCGGCCTGACGGGCGCCGGTCTCACCAACGGCGACGAATCCGATGAGGCGCCGCCCGATGCGGTGGGCGGCCCTCAGCTGCAGGACTGAGCTGCGGATTGCCCTCGAGGGCGGGCCGAAGGCTTCTGGTACCGCGCAGGCAACAGCCAGTCAACGGTCCGATAACCATTACCGACTTAAGCTGCGGGTCCGTCACCTGCAGACATACGGTGCTAATCGGGAGAGCCAACCGGGGGAGGCAATCCGGCAACGGCCGCCGGGCCTCGTCGAGAGGGGCGCAGCGGGACATGTTTCGGCGATCGTTCCTGTTGCGGCGTGCACGCTCAGCGTGGTTGCTTGTCAGCTGCCTGATGCTGTCGGTGCTCGTCACCTCCGCCCTGGTCTCGGCGCTGCTGAGCTTCTATTCCGCTGCGCTGCCAGCGACCGTCCGTCAGGAACTCGCCAAGTCCGGTGACATGTCGGTCACGATCAGTGGCCAGGTCAGTGGCTCAGCAGCGAACCTCACCAAGCTGGTCAGCACCAAGATGCGGACAGCATTCGGCGCTGTACCGCACCGTCAGTATCAAGCCGTCTGGTCGAACGAGCTTGCGCTACCCGCTCAGCACTCGTCAGGCACCGGCTCGGCAGGCAACGTCGCGGCGGTCGAAGCGGCCTCGATGCCCGGCATCGGCAGTTATGCAGCGCTGTCCAGCGGGGGCTGGCCGGCGCCGCCGCGCGCCGGCCAGCCGATTCCGGCCGCCCTGCCAGCGACCGCAGCGGCCGCGCTGAAAGTAGCCGTGGGGGCAGTGCTCAATCTGCACTACGTCGGCGGCAGGAACGCGGTGCGGCTCGAGGTGACTGGCCTGTTCCGCCCGCGCGATCCGGCGGCCCAGTACTGGCGCCTGAACCAGATTGGTTCAGGCGGAGTCTCGGTCAGCGGCGGGTTTGCCAGCTACGGGCCGGCCGTAGTCAGCCCGGCCGCGTTCGGGACGGGCGCACTGGCCGCTAACGAAGCGTCGTACGTAGAGCTGCCGAGCGTCGGGCAGATCAGCCCTGGTGGTATCGACAGCCTGGCCACCCGGATGGATGCGGCGGTCGCCGCGCTTGAAGGCGACAACTCGTCTGTCTCAACGTTGATGCCGCAAGCGCTGACGAGGGTCGCCGAGGGCCTTGCTGCCGCGCGCTCGCTGCTCATCATCAGCGGCCTGCAGTTGCTGCTGCTTTCGGCGGCGGCACTCGCGCTGGCCGGGCGCTTGCTCGCGAGCCACCGGGAGGAGGAAACGGCCCTGCTGGCTGCGCGCGGGGCAGCTCGGTGGCAGCTGATCCGGCCTAGCCTGGCGGAGGGCGGACTGGCATGCGCTCTCGCCGCGGCGGCGGGGGCGTTGGCCGGTGTCAGGCTGGCAGCCTTGCTGCTGTCCAGCCTGCCCGGCCATCCTGCGGCGGCTCCCGTACCCGGCATCGAGGGCTGGTACGGGGCCGGCTTCGTGCTGATCATGTGCCTGTGCATCGTGCTCTGGCCAGCCATCAGGCCGCCGGGCATGGCGGCTGTTCGCGTCCGCCGCGGACGGCAAGCCGTGGTGGCGTCTGCCGCCACCGCAGGCGCTGACCTCGCCCTGATCGCGCTCGCTGGCGTATCTATGTACGAATTGCTCCGCCGCTCGGCCGCCGTCGGCGCCACGGGCATAGATCCTGTCATTGTCGCTGCGCCGGCCCTGGCGCTGGCCGGGCTCGCGCTGATCCCGTTGCGGCTGCTTCCGTTCGCCGCTAAGGGACTGGAAAAGCTGACCGCTCGCGGCAGGCGGCTCGGGACCGCGATGGCGAACTGGGAGATCAGCCGCCGCCCGGTCCGGCAAAGCGGTCCGGCGCTGCTGGTCATACTTGCCGTGGGAACGAGCACGCTTGCGCTAGCGCAGTACCAGAGCTGGCAGGGGTCGGTGCACGACCAAGCTGCCTTCACGGCAGGCGCTCAGGTCCGGGTTGGCCTTGTCAACCCTGAGCCGCTCGCCGGCGTGACTGCCATTACGCGGCTTCGTGGCGTGACAGCGGCGATGCCGGTGAGCCAGCAGGCGCTGAACGGTAATGCTCAACTGCTCGCCATCGGCGGGCCGCAGGCGGCAGGCACGGTCACGATACGGCCAGACTTGTCCGGGCAAATGCCGGTCAGGCAGCTGTGGAGCTATCTGGACCAGCGCCAGGGTCCCGAGGAGGGCCTGGCCGTGCCTGGTCGTCCTGAGCGGATAGCGATCTCGGCCAGCATGGCGGGCGGCCATGCTGGCCAGCTCGGACCGGTCTCGGCCACGGTGATTGTGCAAGACGCCTACGGCCTCACCTACTCGTTCCCGACTCAGGCGATGCCGGCGGACGGCCGGTCGCACCAGCTCATCATCGAGCTGGGGCGCTCCCGCGGTATCGCGTATCCGCTGCGGCTGCTGAGCGTCGCGCTCACCTACAACATCCCGCTCGCGGCTAACCCGGCCCGCGCTAAGGGCGCCGGCGCCTCGGCCGTCGTGAGGTTCACGTCTGTATCGGCTAGTTCCGCACCGACCGGGCCGTTCAGTGCGCCGTTCGCGGCCGGCCGGGAGCTAGCCGGCTGGCAGTCGCGGATATCAGCGCCAGGGCTGGACGCGATCAGCAGCGAGCGCCTCGGGGGGCTGGCTGACGGATCGGTCAGGCCGGCTGTCGTCTCCTGGGCTGCCGCTGGCCAGGCCGCTCAGCTCAAGTTCTCGCCAGGACACGGACCGAAGCTGTCCTCGCGCGAGCTTGCCGGGGACGGGTTCACCAGCTTGCCCGGCCAGGTGCAGATCGCAATCAGGCCGCCCGCGGTGGGTGTGCCAGTCATAGCGACAACCGGGTTGGAGCGCGCCAATGGAGGGAGCGGATCAGTCTCGTTCAGCATCGGCAACACGAGCTTGGCGGGGACCGTGGTCGGCACCGTCTCGGAGTTTCCGACGGTGCCGGGCGGCCAGGCTATCGTTGCCGATCAGACCACTCTGCAGGATGCGCTGGTCAGCGCCGGGGCAGCGCCGTTGCCGGCCAACTCGTGGTGGCTGACCACGGTAGGCGGCAGACCGCCGGCGGGCCTGCCATCGGGCTCAAGCGTGGTGGCCGCTGCGGCCGTCAGACAGGCGTTGCAGCACAACCCGGTGTCGGCGGCGCCGGTCAAGGCGGCACTGGCGGTAGCGGCAGCCGCGGCGCTGCTCGCCGTCTTCGGGTTCTGCGTCAGCGTTGCCGCGAGCGCTCGCTCGCGCCGGAGCCAGCGCGCTTTGCTGGCTGCGCTGGGCGTGCCGGCCGTAGATCAGGCCCGTCTGTTCTGCCTCGAAGAGCTGATGATTAGCGGACCGGCCGCGCTGGTCGGCCTGGCTCTCGGCGTCGGTCTGGCGCACCTGCTAATCCCGGCCGTGACCCTCACCGCGACCGCCGGAATCCCGGTGCCGGCCGTTCTGGTCCGCATCCCGGTGCTGTGGGTCGCGCTGATCGCCGTGGCCATGCCGGCGATACCCGTGCTCGCGGCAATCGTCGCGACGCTGCGGCAGCTTGACCCGGCTGCCGAGCTACGCGTGGCGGAGGCAGCAGGATGAGCGGGCGGCACCAGGCAGAAAGGCCCGGCAGCCACGGAGCGAGGTCGGCTCAGAGAGGGCCGGCCGCGCCGGTCAGGCTCACGGGGCGAGTCGCCAGCGGCTGGCGACGGCTCACCGGCTCGGCATCGGGGACGGCAATCGCGTTCGGCGTACTCGCCCTGGCTTGCGGGCTTGCGGCGGTGGCAGGCCCCCGGACGAGCGCGCAGCTGCGGACGAGCGCCTTCCGGCAGCTAGTCGCGAGCACGCCAGCCCTGGACAAGACCATTGTCGGCACGCTGGACGCCGGCAGCTTCGGCTTCGCCACGCACAGCCAAGCCGGTTCGGCCGAGTTGACGCACGTGCAAGCCCGCCTGCGCAGCAAACTGGCTGAGGCGGTACCGCTCGCTGCGACACGCTCGGATTGGGTAGGCGCGGCGACGCCGTTCGCCGGATTCGCCGATCACTCACCAGAAGTCGCCGTTGGCGCTGGCACGCAGTTCGAGCTTGTCTATCGCGACGACCTCAGCAGGCACGTCCGGGTACTCGCTGGATCGCTGCCGGCCGCTGTAGCCCATAGCGGCAGTTCTGTCGTCGTGCCGGTCGCGATCAGTGCAGTCATAGCCAGGCGCTATGACCTCAAGGTCGGCTCCCGCGTCGCGCTGGGGCAGGGCACAAGCATCGTGCTGCACGTGACGGCGATCGTGGCGCCGGTCTCGGCAAAGACGTCGTTCTGGCAGTTTGATCCGCTCCTCGCTAACCCGGTCGAGATCACGCCAGCGAACGCGCCGCCCTACTGGCAGGCCGGAGCGTTCGTGTCAGCTGCCGCACTGCCCGTTCTGACGAATGCATTCACTCCATCTCAGGTTCAGCTGACCTGGGTGTTCGGCCTCTCGCTTGACCGCCTCACCGGGACCCAGGCCATCAGCCTGGCGCAGAGCCTGCCGGTGACACTGGGGACGGCGGGCTCGCTCGGTGGCCTGAGCCAGCTAAACCTTGAAGACGGCGGCGTGGAAAACATCAGCCTGACGTCCGGCGCGACAGCCGTTCTCGGGACCTTCGCTGCCGACGACAGCGCGGTCGGCAATGTGCTTGACCTGATGTCGGTCAGTCTGGCGGTTGTCGGCGCGGCGATCGTGTTGCTGATGGCCTGGCTGATCGCGGAGAAGCGGCGGGAGGAGTTCGCTGTGCTGCGGGCCCGCGGCGCGTCGCGGCGGCAGCTCGGCGTGGTCGCGCTGTGGGGGAGTGTCGTTGCCGCTGGTCTGGGAACCGCGGCCGGCATCGCGGCCGGGGTGGCGCTGACGGCCGGGGCGCAAGCGCCGCTAGCGTGGTGGCTGGCCGGCGGGACGGTCGTGGTGGCAGTGGCCGGGCCAGTGTGGATCACCGTGCGGATGCACCGCGGGTACGCGGGGCTGAGCCGGCCGGACCGGCCCGTGCGCCGGATAGTGTCGGTCCGCCGCTTGATCGCGGAAGTTACTCTCGCGGCCGGCGCGGTCGGCGGACTGGTCGTGCTCAGGCACTCCAGCGCCGCGCAAACTGGCGGTGACGTGTACGCAAGCACCGCGCCGGTGCTGGTCGCGATCCCGGTCGCGATCATCTTGCTCCGGCTGTACCCGCTGCTGGTCCGGCTGCTGCTGCGGCTCGCTGGCCGGCGCCCGGGCGTGACGGCGTTCCTTGGCCTGGCCAGGGCGGCGCGGGTGTCAGCCACCTCGGTGCTGCCTGCCTTTGCCATGGTGCTGGCCTTTTCGCTGCTGTCGTTCTCAGGGATGGTACGCAGCGCCGTGGTCCGCGGAGAGGTCGCCCAGTCCTGGCAGCAAACCGGGGCCGATGCGGTGATCAGCGTGCCGAACGCGCTGTCGGCGGCGCAGCAGCGGGCCATCGCGGCCGTGCCGGGAGTGCAGCGCACCGTAGCCGCCGGCCTCACGACCGCAGCGAAGGGATTCGGTCATAACGCTATTAACGCGGTGGTGACAGATCCGGCGCAGTACGCGGCGCTGCTCGCCGGCTCGCCGCTGAGTCCCGTCCCGGCCAGCTTCGCGAACTGGCACGGCTCATCGGCATCACACGGCGGGGCGGTGCCAGTACTGGCATCGGCATCGGCCGCGACCCAGCTTGGCAGCGCTCCGACTGCGCTGAAACTGCAAGACGGGCAGCAGATTGTTGTTCACGTGGCCGGCGTCGCGCCGGCAATGTCGGCAGTTGCCTCGATCAGTGGCGGGGGCAGCGGGGGCTACGTCGTGCTGCCGCGGTCGGCGCTGCGCGGCTATCTCCCGCCGGTCAGCTCGCTCCTGGTCACCGGGCCAGACCTGGACAGCCGCGCGCTGCTGACAACGGTGTCCAAGTGGCATGCGGGCGGCGGCTCTCAGGTGGTCGTGCGCTCAGGGCTTCTCGCGGCGCTTGAGCAGGCCCCGGTAGGGCGCGACGCCTATTCCGAGATCGCCTTCGGTGGTTACGCGGCAGCAGCCGGATGCCTGCTGGTGCTACTGCTGACGCTGCTGCTGTCGGCGCGGTCGCGCGAACTCACCCTCGCCCGTACTGCCACCATGGGCATGTCGGCGGCCCAGGCCCGGTGGCTGGCACTCATCGAAGCGCTGCCGCAGATCTTGTCCGTGATCATCGGCGGGCTCATCTGCGCGCTGGCGCTAGCTCCGCTGGTCGGGCCAGCGCTCGACTTGTCGGTCTTCACAGGCTCCGCCGCTGCCGTTCCTGTGCGCATCGAGCCTGCCTGGCTGATCGCAGCCGCGATCGGACTGCTTGCCCTGGCGATCGCGACACTGACCGGCCAGACGGTGCTGGCTAGCCGTGGAATAGCCCGTTCCCTTCGAATGGGAGAGTAGGACTCAGGTGAGGAGACGCGCATGACATCGCCGGCGAAGAATGCGGTCGTTGCCGCGGGCGGGATCGCTGAACTTGGCGCGGATGCGCTGAGCGGCAGGACGTCGTATGGCGAGGGCGCGCTGGTCGTGTGCGATCAGGTGGTTCGCATCTACAGCGGCGAGGGGATCGAGGTGCAGGCGCTGCAGGGCCTCGACATGCTGATCGCTGAGGGCGAGCTGATCGCGATGGTCGGCGCCTCCGGCAGCGGCAAGTCCACGCTGATGAACATACTGGCCGGGCTCGACACGCCGACAGCTGGCCGGGTGCGGGTGGCCGGCCAGGACCTGGGCGGACTTAGCGCGAAGGAGCGGCTGCTCTACCGCCGGCGGCAGGTTGGTTTCGTGTGGCAGCAGACCTCACGCAATCTGCTGCCCTACCTGACGGCCAAGCAGAACGTCGTGACGCCGATGCGATTCATTGGTTACCGGCGACGGCTTCGAGATGAGCGGGCGATGGAGTTGCTTGATGTGCTCGGCGTCGCGCACTGCGCGAACCGGGTGCCGTCGCGGATGTCAGGCGGCGAGCAGCAGCGGACGGCGATCGCGACCGCGCTCGCAAACGACCCGCGGCTGCTTCTCGCCGACGAACCGACCGGCGAGCTGGACAGCCATACCGCGCAGGACGTGTTCCGCGCGCTGCAGACGGCCAATACCGAGCTCGGGGCCACGGTTCTGGTCGTCACGCACGACCCGGCCGTGTCGCATCAGGTGCAGCGCACGGTGGCCATCAGGGACGGCAGGACCAGCAGCGAGACGTTGCGCCATGACGCCGCTGACGAACTGGGCAACACGGTGCGGCAGGCCGTCGAGTACGCGGTGCTGGACCGGGCGGGCCGGGTGCAGCTGCCGCGGGAGATGACTGAACGTCACCAGATGCGGGACCGGGTGCGGCTGCGGTCGCTCGACGACCACATCGGCGTCTGGCCGGACCGGCCAGCAAACGCTGACCGGACCGCGAGTTCGCAGCAGCCTGCCAGCCCGGAAAAGGACGGTGCGGCATGACTGAGCCGATCTCCGGCGCATCCAGCGTGATACTCGGCGACGGGCACGACATGGTCGTAGCGCGCGGGCTGAGCAGAACCTTCTCTCGCGGCGGCATGGCGGTGCAGGCCGTGCGCGATGTGTCGTTCACGATAGGTCGCGGTGAGCTTGTCGCGCTGGTCGGCCGGTCGGGTTCGGGCAAGACCACGCTGCTGAACATCGTCGGCGGCCTGGATAGCCCGACCAGCGGTGAAGTCTTCGTCGGCGGCCGGAACATCGCGGCCATGTCGGCGCGCGAGCGGACGATGCTCAGGCGGAGCACTGTTGCGTTCATCTTCCAGTCCTTCGGGCTGATC
>Ga0335075_10013279_pt1 | contig 12406 bp, 11 predicted proteins | sample Lox_Sample_24_FD_206723 | JGI IMG/M metagenome (GOLD analysis project Ga0335075, IMG submission 206723) | Soil microbial communities from Loxahatchee National Wildlife Refuge, Florida, United States - Lox_Sample_2.4 | ecosystem: Environmental > Terrestrial > Soil > Wetlands | place: USA... | reverse complement strand
GGTCAGCAGGCAGCTCACCAGAGATCGTCACGATGCCATCGCGGACCGCGACCCTGACGCCAGTTGACTCTGCCAGAAGGCTGGGCAATACCTGGTGCATGATCTCGTCGCGGATGTCAGCGTCGGGTCGGTCGAATACAGCCAGTATGTCAACGCGGCTGACGATTCCGAGCAACTTGCCGGCGGGGTTGACCACCGGCAGCCGCTTGACCCGCCGGTCATACATGAGCCGTGCCGCCTCCGCCACGGACGCTTCTGGCCTGACAGTGATGGCGGGCTGCGTCATCAAGTCACCTGCAGTGATCCCGGACGCTTTGTCATCTTCCTTCAGGTGCCGCAGAGCGGCGAGCATGCTCGTGCCGTCAGCCTGAACAGCCTCTTTGACCAGCAGATCTCCCTCGGACACTACGCCGATGACTCGTCCGGCATCGTCAACCACGGGGAACGCGCTGATCCGGCGCCTGCGCAGCATGTCCGCCATCTCCCTGAACGACGCGCTTTTCCGGACGGCCACTACCGAAGTCGTCATGATGTCTCTGACAGTTGCGCTGATGGCAATCACCTCCCGCGTCTGGAGTTCAGGATGCCGTCGCGGAGTGCGGACCGGTATGGCCGAAAGTCACCAGTCACTGGCTTCGAGCCTGTGACCTGACTTCGGCCACGCTCCGGGACGCAGGTCGTCGTTCGCGGCGCCGCCGAAAGCGACTACAGCGCTCATGAACGAGCTTTGGCCATGGCTTATTCGCTTGGCCTGGCAGGACCCCTGCTATAGCTTTCCCCCTGAGCGCCGGGGACGTACCGTGTGCGCGGGCGTGACTGGATAGATCGGGGGGTGCGGAGCAGATGACTTGTCAGCTGCTGGCGCTGTGCATCGATGCGAACGACCCGCTTCGTCTCGCGCGCTTCTGGAGCGGGGTGCTGGGCTGGGAGATGGCCGACGACTCTCGCGACGGCGTTGCGCTCGTGCCGAGCGATGACACGGGGTTCCGGATCCGGTTTCTTCCCGCTCAGGAGAAGGAACCCGGCCTGAACCTAGGGCATCTTCATCTGACGAGCACCTCCCTGGAGGATCAGCAGCAGACGGTCGCAAGGTCGCTCGGCCTGGGTGCCCGGCAGGTCGACGTCGGTCAGCGGCCGGAGGAGGGTCACGTTGTGCTCGCGGACCCCGAGGGCAACAACTTCTGCGTCATCGAGCCGGGCAACAACTGGCTTGCCGACGGCGGATTCCTCGCAGAACTGACGTGCGACGGTTCGCGGGAGGTCGGGTACTTCTGGAGCAAGGCCCTGGGCTGGCCGCTGGTCTGGGATCAGGGCCTCCAGACCGCGATCCGCTCGCCGCACGGCGGGCCGAAGATCTCCTGGGACTCCTGGGACGGTGAGGGAATGCTGCCGAAGTCAGGAAAGAACCGGCTGCATTTCGACCTCGCTCCGCCCGCCCACGGCGACCAGCAAGAAGAAGTCGACCGTCTGGTCTCCCTCGGGGCGACTCGTATCGACATCGGCCAGGACGAGGTCAGCTGGGTGGTCATGGCCGATCCCGATGGCCGTAGGTTTTGCCTGCTGGCCCCGCGATAGCTCGGCCAGGCTGCCCGCAGTGCGAACCGTGAGAAACCCCTCTGCGTCTTCGAGGTGGTTACCACCGTCCGGCAATACGGGGTGCGAGTTTAGAATCGGCCGCGCCTAGTGCGCAAATTCGGCGTGTGCGAACAGTGAACCCGCAGGTCACCGACCCGTTGGCAGGATGGAATCCACATCGTGGCCGAAGTCAGGATGCCGCCGCGGAGTGCGGACCGGTATGGCCGAAAGTCACCAGTCACTGGCTTCGAGCCTGTGACTCCAGCCAGGCCCCTCATCCACTCAGGACCTTCGGCCCTTCACTGTCGGACCATTGGCTCTTAAGAGTGACATTCGGTCGGCCCAGCATGGGAGCGCCATTCGCTAACGATACGGCAATGGCACTACGCCGTAAGGAGCACGCCATGTCGGGAATCACAGTCGGGGTCGACGGATCCGCCAACGCCAGGGGCGCCCTCGAATGGGCGATGAAAGAAGCCGCGATGCGAAACGCCCACCTGACAGTGCTCACCATCAACGAGGTCGCGGCCAGTTTCTGGAGCGGCAAGCCGGTCACCGTGCCAGCCGATCAAACGCTGCTTGAACACGCGCGCGAAGCCGCGACTGAGCTCGCGGACAAGGCGGCGAGTGAACTAGGTGCGTCGCAACCGGCCTCGGTCGCCATAAAGGCCGTCAACGGTTACGCAGCCGACGAACTAGTCAGTGCGTCGAAGGAAGCCGACCTGCTGGTCGTCGGCGCACGCGGCGGCGCGCAGTCCGGCGGCCTGGCGGGTCATTCGCCTATCGGGTCCGTCAGCAACAAGGTCCTTCATCGCGCCTGGTGCCCGGTCGTGGTCGTGCCAGCTTCTAGGTAGGCCCGGACGGGCGAGCGATAGGATTTCCGGGGTGCTCGGCATCTGGCCGACTGCTGCAGGCCGCGGCGGTTGCGGGTAAGCCAGATTTCGCCCGGACACTATCGGGCTACCACGCCCGTGGTTTACGGACTTTGGCATGAATCGTTACTCCATTTCCCAGGCGCACTTTAATGACGACATCGCAAGAATCCGCCTCAAGTGCCTTCGCCGCGCCCGAACCGGATCCGACGACTGCACCGAATCCTTCGAGCCATCTGGTCAGCCACCTATTCGAGAGCAGGGAGCAGCCGGTACTTGACTTCGCCGAGCAGGCAGCGGTTGTCGCCGCAGCCTGTCATCAGATGGCAATCAGATTCCACCAGGGGGGCAAGCTCATAGTGTTCGGGACCGGCGGGTCGAGCACTGACGCCCAGCACGTGGCCGTCGAGTTCGTGCACCCGGTCATCGTAGGGAAGCGCGCTCTGCCGGCAATCTCGCTGACCTCCGACGTGGCGACGGTCACGGGCATCGCTGCTTCCAGCGGGATGGCGGCAATCTTTAGCCACCAGTTGCGTTACCTGGCGACACCGGCCGATATCGCGCTCGGCATCTCAGCAGACGGTAACTGTGCCGGCGTTCTGTCCGGCTTGCTCGCCGCCCGCGAGCTCGGCATGCTCACGATCGCCCTGGTGGGCGGAGATGGCGGTGCGATCGCCGCTTGCCCGGCCGCGGACCACTTGCTGGTCACCCGGTCAGCTGATCCGCGCATCGTCAAGGAACTGCACGTGACTGCGTATCACGTGCTGTGGGAGCTCGTGCACGTGTTCTTTGAGCAGCCCGGTGCTCTGGCACCCTTGGTGGTCGTATGACGGTACCCAAGTCGGCCGTTCCTGAGTGCCCTGGCGAGGTATGCATCACCTGCTCGGACACCGCGTCGGAGGTCACTGTCATCTGCCTGCTCCCCGGCGGACTCGCTGTCGTTGACACCGGCCAGGGCGCCGAGGAAGTCAGTGTTGCTCTGGTATCCGCTGCCGCGGGCGACAGGGTCCTGGTGCATGCCAAGGAAGCGATAGCGGTGCTGCCGCGATGACGCAGGTCTCGCGGGACGGCGTGGCACCAGCAGCGTCACCGCCCACTGCGGTATCCCCAGCAGGGGGATCGTCGCCCGGCTCGATCGAGTCGCTCTATCCGTTCCTGTACTCCGGCGCGACAGACGTATCCGCTGTGCTCGACCAGGTCCGCCAGTCAACGGCTGGCAAGGCCGCGGAGATACTCGGCCTGCGCCGGACCGTGCGGGACGCCGACGGTGCCCGGCTGCTGGCGTGCGCGCAGGACATGGCCCGCCGGTTCACCGTGGGCGGGCGATTGCTGGCCTTCGGCAACGGCGGCAGCGCGACCGACGCCCAGCAGCTGGCTACTCTTTTCCTGTCTCCGGGCGGGAGTGCCAGGCCGTTGCCCGCGCTCAGCCTGGCCAGCGACGCGTCTGTGCTAACCGCGCTCAGCAACGACATCGGCGTAGACGTCGTCTTCGCCCGGCAAGTTGCCGCGTTCGGCGGCAGGAACGACATCGCCGTGGGGCTGTCGACTAGCGGCAACTCCGAGAACCTGCTGCGCGCGTTTGACGAGGCGAGCAGGCGCGGGCTGCTGACGGTGGGCCTTGCCGGGTATGCCGGAGGCAAGATGGCGGAGCTAGAGAGCATTGACTACCTGTTCGTCGCGCCTTCCACGTCGGTCCATCGCATCCAGGAAGCCCAGACCACCATGTACAACATTCTCTGGGAGTTGTGTCAAGGCGCCCTGGGTAGCGGCCCCGAACCGGACAATCAGGCGGCGACTCGCCAATGATCACCGGCTGACCACAAAGGAGCGAGCTCATGTGCCTTGGCATTCCCGGTGAGGTGATCGAGTTCCTGCCCGACCACTCAGATCTAGCCAAGGTCGAGGTGAGCGGGGTCAGGCGCGTGATTAACGTCGGCCTGCTCACCGATGAGAAGGTCGAGCCGGGCGACTGGGTGCTCATCCATGTCGGGTTCGCGCTGTCCAAGATCGACGAGGCCGAAGCTGCCGCGGCGTTGCAGTTTCTGGAGGGCATCGGCCAGGCGTATGAAGACGAGCTCGCTGCTCTTGCGGAGTCCCGGATCGAGTAGGGCAGGAGGCTGCGATGAAATTCGTCGATGAGTTCCGTGACGCTGGCACCGCGCACGCCCTTGCTGCCAGGATTGCGGCGCTCTGCGAGCCCGGTCGCCAGTACAAGCTGATGGAGGTGTGCGGCGGCCACACCCATACGATCTACAAGCATGGTCTGGAGGATTACCTGCCCGAGCAGGTAACCCTGGTGCACGGTCCCGGCTGCCCGGTATGCGTCATCCCGATGGGCCGTGTGGACGACGCAATGGCGCTGGCCAGCGAACCTGATGTGATCATGACCTCGTTCGGCGACATGATGCGGGTGCCGGGCAGTAACGGCTCATTCTTCGACGCCAGGGCCCGCGGTACGGACATCCGGATGGTTTACTCGCCGCTGGACTCGCTGAAGATCGCGCGGCAGAACCCGGGCAAGCGCGTGGTGTTCATGGCCATCGGGTTCGAGACGACCGCTCCGTCCACCGCGATGACCCTGCTGCGCGCAGCCGCCGAGGGCTTGGCGAACTTCTCGATCTTCTGCAACCACGTCATGATAATTCCTGCAATCAAAGCCATACTCGACTCGCCGGACTTGCGGCTTGACGGCTTCATCGGGCCAGGGCACGTGTCCACGGTGATCGGGTGCCGGCCGTACGAATTCGTCGCTCGCGATTACGGGAAGCCAGTCGTCGTGGCGGGCTTCGAGCCACTCGACATCCTGCAGTCGATCTACCTGCTGATGCTGCAGCTATCCCGGGGGGAAGCGGCGGTCGAGAATCAGTACGCCCGCGTCGTTCCCTGGGACGGCAACGCGGTCGCGCTGCGAGCGATCGGGCAGACCATGGAACTACGTCCCTACTTCGAGTGGCGTGGTCTCGGGTTCATCTCGCATTCGGCGCTGAGGGTCAGGGAAGAGTACGCGCGGTTCGATGCGGAGACCCTGTTCTCCGTTCCGGGCGTCCGGGTCGCTGACCCTCAGGCATGCCAGTGCGGCGAGGTGCTGAAGGGCGTGCTCAAGCCCTGGGAGTGCAAGGTATTCGGCACGGCGTGCACGCCGGAGACGCCGATCGGCACCTGCATGGTCTCGCCGGAAGGCGCCTGTGCCGCGTATTACAACTACGGCCGCCTGACCCGGCGGCGGGTCAAGGAAGCGAGCACCTCATGACCGCGCCGCGCGACGGCTCGCCGCAGCCGGTGCCAGGAACGGTCCGCGAGGAGCTTGTGCTGGAACGGATCGACCGCGCCAGGAGGGCGCGCCCGAGGGTGAGGGAAGACCGCATCACGATGTCACATGGCGCGGGCGGAAAGGCCACGCAGACACTGATCGAGGCCGTCTTCCTCGACACCTTCCGCAACCCGATACTCGAGCCCCTTGAGGACGCTGCCCGGCTGGACGTGAGTGGGGCCAGTATCGCGATGACCACCGACTCCTACGTGGTCAAGCCGCTGTTCTTCCCCGGCGGCAACATCGGCGATCTCGCGGTGAACGGCACCGTCAACGACCTGTCGATGGCAGGCGCTGTGCCGCTGTACCTGTCAGCCGCATTCATCCTCGAGGAGGGGTTCCCGGTCGCTGATGTGGCCAGGATCGCCGCGTCCATGCAGGCAGCCGCGACGAGGGCCGGCGTCCAGGTGGTGACCGGTGACACAAAAGTGGTGGAGAAGGGGAAGGCCGACGGCTGCTACATCAACACGGCAGGCCTCGGCATGATCTCCCGCGATATCAGCCTTGGCGTCGCGCAGGCGCGGCCGGGCGACGTGATCATGGTCTCCGGCCCGATCGGTGACCACGGTGTCACCATCATGCTGGCCCGCGGCGAACTGGACATCGAGGCCGACATCGCCTCCGACACCGCGCCGCTGAACGGCCTGGTCGCAGACTTGCTGGCGGCGGCCCCCGGAGTGCGGGCGCTACGTGATGCCACCAGGGGTGGCGTTGCCACAATTCTGAACGAGATTGCCGCTGCAGCCAGCGTCGGCGTGGTAGTCAGCGAGGATGACATCCCGGTCCGCGCCGAGGTTCGCGGAGCGTCTGAGTTGCTCGGCATCGACCCCATGTACGTTGCCTGTGAGGGACGGCTGGTGGCAGTCGTCGGCCCAAAGGATGCCGGCCGCGCGCTAGCCGCGCTGCAGGCGCACCCGCAAGGCGCCGGCGCAGCGATCATCGGCGCGGTGACGGCCGGGCCGCCCGGCATCGTGGAGCTCAAAACCGCTTTCGGCGGGACCAGGATCGTCGACCTGCTGGTCGGGGACCCGTTGCCGCGGATCTGCTGATCCCGGCAGCGGCGCCTCCCGTCGCCACAAGTAACAGCTACTCTGCGGGCCCTGCGAGCCGGTCGCGCGCGCCGGCGATTGCTGCCTGTCCCAGGCTGATCCCGCCGTCATTGCACGGCACCCGGCTGTGCAGCATGACCCGGAAGCCGGAGTCGGCGAGCCCGGTCACCACCCGCCCGGTCAGCAATTGGTTCTGGAATACTCCGCCGGACAGTGCGACTGCGCTGAGCCCGCTCTGCTCGCGCAGCCGCGCGCAGACCTCGACCACCGACGCCGCAATGCCATTGTGGAAGCGAGCGGCGACCAGCGGCGGAGCGACGCGGGCTACCAGGTCTTCTGCAGCCGAACCGATCAGGTCCGCGCCGTTCACCCTCAGCTGGCCGTCACGATTGGCGATTGCAGCCGGGTAACTTCCCCGCTCGCACGTGTCGGCGAGCTGCTCCAACTCGATCGCCGCCTGGCCCTCGTAATTCACTCGGTCCCTGACGCCGACCAAGGCGGCCACGGCATCGAACAGCCGCCCCGCGCTCGATGTGAGCGGCGAGTTGATCTTGCGGTCTGCCATTGCGAGCACGGTCGGCCAGTACCGCTCGTTCCGCCGAGCGACCGCGAGCCCCTCAGGAATGCCGCCCGGATAGCTGGCAGCCAGGTATGCCGCTGCCATTCGCCACGGCTGGCTGATGGCAGCGGCGCCACCTGGCATCGGCACCGGGTTCAGGAAGGCGGCCCGCTCGTACCCGGCGAGATCGGCGATCAGGAACTCGCCGCCCCAGATGGACCCGTCGGTGCCGTAGCCAGTTCCGTCGAATGCCACCCCGATGACCGGCCCGGCTCCGCCATTGTCGGCCAGGCAGGCCGCGATGTGCGCGTGATGATGCTGCACCCCGAGCAGTTCGACGCCGGCCAGCCCGGTCGCGTACTTGGTCGACAGGTAGTCGGGGTGCAGGTCATGCACCACCAGTTCAGGCTGTACGTCGAACAGTCGCTGGAAGTGCTCGATGCCCTCGGTGAAGGAGCGCAGCGTCTCGGCGTTCTCCAGGTCGCCGATGTGCTGAGAGACGAATGCCCGGTTTCCTTTGGCCAGGCAGAACGTGTTCTTCAGCTCGGCACCGCAAGCCAGCACGGGCCGCCGCAATCCGAAGCTGACCGTGAGCGGTTCAGGCGCATAACCACGGGAACGACGGATGACCGCCTCGCGGCCCCGCCGCGCGCGCACGACCGAGTCGTCGGTCCTGATGTGAATGGGCCGGTCGTGCAGCAGGAATGCGTGGGCGATGCCAGCGAGCCGCTCCAGCGCCTCTTCGTCGCGGAATGCGATCGGCTCGTCGGAGACATTGCCGCTGGTGGCCACGATCGGCCCGGCCACCGCCTCGAGCAGCAGATGATGCAGCGGCGTGTACGGCAGCATGAGCCCGAGCTGCCTGTTGCCCGGCGCGACAGATGGTGCGACGTGCCGGTCCGCGCCAGGCAGTCGTGGCAGCAACACGATCGGCCGCCGGTGGCCGATCAGCAGTCGCGCCGCAGTCTCGTCAACCGCGCATAGCATGCGTGCGGTGGCCAGGTCGGGCACCATTAGCGCGAACGGCTTATCCTCGCGGTGCTTACGCGCGCGAAGCGCGGCTGTCGCGTGCTCGTTCCCGGCCTCGACGGCCAGGTGGTACCCGCCGAGTCCTTTGACGGCGACGATCTGGCCGGAACGGAGCAGCTCAGCAGCCGATGCCAGCGGATCGCTGCCGGCCAGCGGCGCGCTGTCCGCCGCAAGAAGGGCGAGGCCCGGGCCGCACGCGGCGCAGCATACTGGCTGGGCATGGAACCGGCGGTTCGCCGGATCGTGATATTCGGCCGCGCACTGCGCGCACATGGCGAAGCCGCTCATCGTGGTGAGCGGCCGGTCGTAGGGTACGTCGCGCACGATAGTAAAGCGCGGGCCGCAGTTCGTGCAGTTGATGAACGGGTAGCGATAGCGGCGGTCGGCCGGGTCGGCGAGCTCGCGAAGGCAGTCGGCGCAGGTCGCGCTGTCCGCTGCGATCAGCGCTCGGCGCTCGCCGCCAGGCTGGCTCGGCGCGATGACGAAGTCAGCGCGTCCTGTTACCGGCAGGCTTGTTGTGCTGACCCGCTCGATCCTGGCCAGTAGCGGTGCCTGGGTCTCCACTAGCGCCAGGAACTTGGCGACAGCCTCCGCGCTACCCTCGACCTCGGCAAACGCTCCGTCGACGTCATTGCCAACCAATCCGCCGAGGCCGAGGCTGGAGGCAAGTGAATAGACGAACGGCCGGAAGCCGACCCCCTGAACTATCCCCTCGACCCGGATCCCGGTCCTGACGCGATCACTCACCCGTCCAGTGTGACCGCGGTGCGGTCACCGCGTGCGGCCCGGGCCGTCGGCTGTGGATACTGGCTCACGGGGCGGCCATCACCGGGGCCACGGTACGGGGCAATGGGCACGGCTCAGGCACGTCCTGACCACCGGGCTAATCGCCCGCTCCGCGAGCCGTCTCGACGCTGCGCCGAGTACGAGCAGATCTGCTCCGGCTGACGAAAACGCTGGTACTGCCTACGCAGCCGTGTCCTGACGCGGCCTTACCGCAGGATGCCGACGCGGGGGACATACGGACGGCCGCCAGAACCCGCTTCCGGCGGGCGAACGCGCAGCCTATGCGGCCAAAGCCGTTGATTCCAATGCGCGTCGCCACTGCTCGCTCTCCTGCCCCTCCGGTTCGGGCCGGCAATGCCGGCCGGAGCCGGGGCACATTTGGACGGAGTCGGTTACCTGCCCGCAGGCACTACCACGACTGGGCAGCTAGCGTGATGAACCACCTGGTTGCTGACCGAGCCAAGGACGAGCGAGGCGAATCCGCCGCCGCCACGGGTGCCGACAACGAGCATGTCGCTGTCCTTCGACGCTTTGATGAGAGTCTCAACGGGGAAGCCGGCCACCGCGGTGACGGTCACCGACTCTGGCTGGCCCCCTCCGAGCTTTGCCGCGGTCGCCGCGACCGATGCCTCGGCGGACTCGCGGATCTCTGCGATCCTTTCGGCTTCACCACCCAGCGGCGCCGGGCGGCCGGTCCACTGGCTGACCGGCTCCGGCAGGACCGTGACGACGGTCAGTTGTGTCTTCCGTATCGCGGCCTCGGCCATCGCCCATTCAAGTGCGCGATTGGCATTGTGTGAACCGTCGATGCCTACCACTATGCCTGACATCTGAATCTCTCTTTCCGGGCCGTTACCGCGGCAGCCCTATCCACCTTTAGCCTGCCGGGCCGGCTAAAACAGCGTCAGGGCCCAACGCTGTGCTGCGGCGGGCCCTAAGTCCCAGACCGTGGCAGTGCCGCATCTCAGACCGTCTTGGCTGGGCGTGTTCGACGGCCTCAGACCAGGACCTCCGGGCGGGCCTTTCGGCCCTAGCCGCCGTAGCACAGTCGATGGCGAATGGGGCTAGAGGTGAGGCACACGATGATTACCTACGGCGAGGTCGAGAAGCTCCGCAGCAGTTGGGTCGCCGACCAGTCGGTCCTGTCGCTCTATGTGTACGTGCCGCCGGCCGGCGCCGGCCTGGGCGAGCTGCAAGTTCGCGCGGCCGACCTTATCGAGGCTGCGACCGAGCTGACGCCGGACGCGCTGCACCGGCAGGATGAGATGCTGGCTCGCCGGGCGCTAGGGCAGCGTGCGGGAGAGTGGCCCGGCTACACACTCGGCATTTTCGTGTCCGAGCAGCTAGGCCTGCTTGACGTGGTCCGGCTTCCGGGCAGGTTCGCCGAACGTGCCGTGCTCGCGGCCCGCCCGCACCTCCGCCCGGTGCTGGCGGCGCTGGAGCGGTACCCAGACCACCGGATCGTGGTCATCGACGACCGGCACGCCTGGCTGTTCACGGTGGCTGGTGACCGCATCGAAGTCGTGACCCGGGTTCCGGCCGAAGCCGCGCCTATCGCGGCCTTCGACGGCTGGTACCTGGAGCCAGCTGACGACCGCCAGCGGGTGACCGCGCTCGCCCCGCACCGCTATGAGGACGCGGCCGCAATTTTCGACCGCCAGGCTCGCCATGGCAACTCCGAGCCGCTGGTCGTCGGCGGGCACGCCGACAGCGTCAGGCACCTGCTGGCGCTGCTGCCGCGCGCAGTGATGACGGAATATGCGGGGAGCTTTGCCGCGGACCCCCGCGCTATGACCCTAGCGAGGGCACGCGAGCTCGCGGCCCCGGTCATGTCGCACTGGGCGGAACAGCGCGAGTGTCAGCTCGTCCAGGCTGTGACGGCGAGGCGGCCAGGCAAACCAACGGCCATCGGCCTTGAGGAGTGCCTCACCGCGGTCAACGCCGGGACTGCTGACCTGCTCCTAACTGCCGACGAGCCGATCGTGCCCGGCTTTCACTGCGAGCGGTGCGCTGTGCTCAGCGTCCGCAGCGACGGATGCTGCGACTGGGGCGCAGCATCCTGGCCAGTCCCCGACCTGCTGGAGGAAATGGTGTGGCGGATGCTGCACGCAGGCCGCCAGGTCGTCTCGGCCAGAACTCTGCAGTGCACCGCTGCCGCGTGGCTGCAGTAGCTAGCCCAGGAGATCTTCAGCATTGAGTTCTCAGCGAGCCGGTTCTGTCCGCTCGGGTCGTGCTAAGCGGGGCGGCTAATCCCGCGGTCGAGCGGCCGGCGATCGCCTGGGCCGTCATCAGCGTGAACGGCAGGGTGGTACGAGCGAGCGGGGTCGGCCCGACGATGCGTCAGGCAATTGCCCAGCTAGCCGCGCGGCTGCGGATCCGGCTCGAGCGCGCCTGGCCGGATGAGCGCGAGCCGCTGGCCCACAGTGGATCTCCTTTATCTTGGTTAGCCTGCGTGCCGGTCGCACGGAGAACTCAGGTATCAGTCGGCATGGCCAGGTGTCGTTCGGGCCGTTGGAGATGCCGTTGGTCCCTGCCTCGCTTCCGGCCTGGGGGCGAGGCTTTGGATGAGCGACCAGGCGGACAAGGGCGTCCGCAGGTCATCATCGAAGGAAGTGATTCTCAATGACCGACACAGTTCGGCCTGGACGCGTTAACTCGTCTCAGGCTCCAGCCGAGCCGCAGCCGGGCGAGCTCAGCGGAATGTCGGGCCGAGATAAGCAGAAGGCGCATGCGCTCGGCTTGACCTCGGCTACCGGGCTGGTCATCGGAAGCGTGATCGGAACGGGAGTCTTCGCGATGCCGGCTGTGCTGGCCGGCGCGGGCACTTCATCACTTGCAGTGCTAGCGGTGATCGCCGTCGGCGCGATGCTGCTTGCCACAATGTTCGGCCAGCTGACGAAGCGAATCCCGAACTCAGACGGCGGCCTGTATGCCTATGCCAGGCACGAGTTCGGCGACTTCGCCGGCTACCTGACAGGCTGGTGTTACTGGATCCAGGCCTGGGCCGGCAACGCTGCCATCGTCTCGGCCTGGGTGCTGTATGTCGACGCTCTCTTCGGGATCAGGCCGTCAGGCATCGGCAACTGGGGCATCGCCCTTATAGGACTCTGGGTTCCGGCGGTGCTGAACCTGGCGGGTGTCCGCCAGATGGCCTGGTTCCAGAACCTCACCGTTGTACTGAAGTTCCTGCCGCTTCTCTTCATCGCGGTCATCGGCTGGTTCTTCG
>Ga0335075_10013278_pt1 | contig 12407 bp, 8 predicted proteins | sample Lox_Sample_24_FD_206723 | JGI IMG/M metagenome (GOLD analysis project Ga0335075, IMG submission 206723) | Soil microbial communities from Loxahatchee National Wildlife Refuge, Florida, United States - Lox_Sample_2.4 | ecosystem: Environmental > Terrestrial > Soil > Wetlands | place: USA: Florida... | reverse complement strand
CCGTGTCACTCGGCGCTGAAACATGCCATCATGACCGATAAAAAGCTTTGGCCTAAAAAGACAGTGGCGCAATTGAAACCGATCATTGGAAAATATGTTTGAATTAAATCAAATTTTGACGGGGCGGCAGCTCCGCCCTGCCATACCCTTCAACGCTTCGACGAATCACAGTTTGAAGATGAGGATGATTTTAAAATGACCGAACCCGCTATCAGCCCCGAATTGGTTGCCAAACACAATCTCACGCCGGAGGAATATCAAAAAATCCTCGAAATTCTCGGCCGCACGCCATCTTATACCGAGTTGGGCATTTTTTCGGTGATGTGGAGCGAGCATTGCAGCTATAAAAATACGCGGCCGCTCCTGAAGACGTTTCCCACGAAGTCGCCAAAAATCCTTGTGGGCGCCGGCGAGGAAAACGCCGGCATTATTGATATTGGCGATGACCTGGCCATCGCGTTTAAGATCGAATCACATAATCATCCCAGCGCGGTCGAACCGTTCCAGGGGGCGGCTACGGGCGTGGGCGGAATCGTTCGCGATATTTTTACGATGGGCGCCAGGCCGATTTGCGCGATCAATTCGCTGAGGTTTGGTCCGATTACTGGAGAATGCGGAGTGAATGGCAATAGCACAGGTCAGGACGAGATGACGGTTTCTCGTGATGCTACGGGCGTTTCGGGAAAGAGCCAGAGCGGGCTCACGCCCGCTGCTACCCAAAAAGAAGGGCACGCGGCGAGTTTGCGGGAGTCGAGTTTGCCGGGAGCGGGGAATGCGGCGCTGCCGGTCGCGGATTCTGAAACGGCAAATCGCAAATCGCAGATCGCGAATAATCGGCGTCTCCTGGCAGGCGTGGTGAGCGGCATCGCGCATTACGGAAATTGTTTCGGGATCCCGACCATCGCCGGTGAAATCTATTTCGACAAATCGTACGAAGGCAACCCGCTGGTGAACGCCTTTTGCCTGGGCGTATTGCGGCACGGGCAAATCGCGCGCGGCGCGGCGCGCGGCATCGGCAACCCGGTATTTTACGTCGGCCCGGCGACTGGCCGCGACGGCCTGGCGGGCGCTGCGTTTGCATCGCAGGACCTCACGGAAGAATCCGCCGAACAACAACGCGGCGCGGTGCAGGTGGGCGATCCGTTCATGGAGAAACTGGTGTGCGAAGCATGCCTGGAATTGCTGGCCACCGGCGCGGTCGCGGGCATCCAGGACATGGGCGCGGCGGGCCTGACCTGTTCCACCTGCGAAACAGCGGCGCGCGCGGGCACGGGAATCGAAATCGAATTGGATAAGGTTCCTCAACGGGTCCCGAACATGAGCAGTTACGAAATCATGCTCAGCGAATCACAGGAGCGCATGCTCATCATCGTTCACAAAGGCCGCGAAGATGAAGTTAAACGGATTTTCGATAAATGGGACCTGCCCTGGGCTGAAGTGGGTTTCGTGACCGATACCGGCCGCATGGTGGTCAAGCAACACGGCAACGTTGTCGCCGATATTCCGGCAAAGAAAATTGCCGACGAATCCCCGGTCTACCAGCGCGAAGCGCGCGAGCCGGGCTATTTGGAGGCCGTGAGATCGTTTCGGCTGGAAGGAATCGCCGATTCCAGGAATCCGGCCGGCGATTTGAAGAAGTTGTTGGCGTGGCCAAGCATTGCCTCGAAAAACTGGATTTACCGGCAATACGATCACATGGTCCGGGACGGTTCAGTGGTTTGTCCGGGAAGCGATGCCGCTGTTATCCGCATTAAATCCGATTCGCTGCCCGATGCCGATACCGGCGCGGCGGGGTCCCCGGTGGAAAAGCTCATTGCGCTGACCGTGGACTGCAATGGCGCGTACGTGTATCTCGACCCGTATGAAGGCGGTAAAACTGCCGTGACGGAAGCCTGCCGGAACCTGGCCTGCTCAGGCGCAACGGCGCTGGGTGTGACCGACAATTTGAATTTTGGAAATCCGCTCAAGCCCGAATTGTTTTGGCAATTGAAAGAATCCGTGCGCGGCCTGGCCGAAGCATGCCGCGCGTTTAACGCGCCGGTGACCGGCGGCAATTGTTCGCTTTACAACCAAAGTCCGGCCGGGCCGATTGATCCCACACCCACAGTTGCCGTCGTGGGCCTCATCGAGAAACCGGAATACGTAACGACACAATGGTTCAAGGATGAGGGCGACATCATCATTTTGCTCGGCGAACCTGTGGATGCGAATGATCCATTGCACGGCCTGGGCGGCAGCGCGTATCTGCAGGCGCTTCAAGGCAAAAAGACCGGCTCGCCTCCGCGTTGCAATTTGGAAACGGCGAAAATCCTGCACACGACCCTGCTGGGATTGATTCAAAGCGGGTTGATTAAAAGCGCGCACGATTGCAGCGAGGGCGGTCTTGCCGTTTGCATTGCGGAAAGCTGCATCAGCCGGCTTGTGGCGCGTGAGACGCCCGGATTGGTTGGGGCGCAAATAGACCTTACGTCGTTGGTGGACCCGGAACGTCCGGTGCGCCTCGACGCCCTGCTCTTCGGCGAGACTCAATCGCGGGTCGTGATCACCTGCGCGCCGCTGGACGCGGTGAAAGCGGTGGAACGGGCGAAATTGATGGGAGTGCCGGCATCGCAAATTGGCCGCGCAGGCGGAGATCAATTGGCGGTAAAAATTGCGGCGACGGAATTTTCGACGCCTTTAACCGAGCTGCACGACGCCTGGTGGAATTCCATTGCGCGGGCAATGGAATAGCAATATCTGATTCTGAAGTCCGCTCAAGTCAGCGCAGGCCTGGAAACCTGTGCGGCGAAACGCACATCCCGGGAAAGCTAATATGATAAGTTTATTTGAACGAAAACGGTGATTTTCTCTCAAAAACTTCAACGCATCCGGATTAACCGATTGCTTTAGGACATGGAATTGCGGTAGTCTCAACGTTCATTCATGCGACAGTTTTTTACGATCGCCTCCAATGCTTTTATGGAGCTGATTCGGCAGCCGGTATTTTTGCTGCTGATGACGGTGTCTGTCCTGTTTGAGATGTTTTTGGCGGTGCCGTATTACTTTGCGTTTGGAGACGAGCCGAAACTGGTGGAAAACTCGGTCCTTGCGGCGATGTTTTTATCGGGATTGTTTGGGGCGGTATTGAGCGCGTCGTCGTCGCTTGCGCGTGAAATCCGAACGGGCACGGCGCTGGCGGTGCTGTCCAAGCCGGTGGGGCGCGTGCAATTTTTGCTGGCCAAATACGCCGGGCTTGCCGGGGCGCTGACCGTGCTGACCTATATGAACAGCGTGGGCATTTTGCTGGCCAGCCGAATGGCCTTTGACGCCTACGGCAAGACGGACATGCCGGCAATCGGAATTTTTTCGGCGGGCATCGCCGCGGCCTACGCGCTGGGGGGATTCAGCAATTTCTTTCTGCGCCGCCCGTTTGTGAGCGACGCGGTGTTTGGGATGCTCGTGTTTTGCACGCTGGCGGCATTCATCATTTTCCGATACACAACACAACAGGAAAGCCTGGGAACCACAGCCCATGTGAACTGGAATCTTTTGCCGGCCGCTATTTTGATTTTGTTCGCCTTATGGATTTTGGCGGCCGTCGCGCTGGCGTGTTCGACGCGGTTCGACACGATCCCGACGCTGGCGATTTGTTCGGCGATATTTTTGGCCGGGTTGATGTCTGATTATTTTTTTGGCCGGCGCGCCCAAAATGGCGAATGGTGGGCATCAACGCTTTACAGCGTCATTCCAAACTGGCAACTTTTCTGGTTTGCTGATGCAATTGACACCGGTAAGAACACATTTCACTGGAATTACGTCGGCAAGGCGCTGGCCTACGCGGTCTTTTACGCGGGCGCGGCGCTCGCCGCGGGTGCGGCGCTATTCGAAGAGCGTGAGTTAAGTTGAGCATGGAACGTCACAAACTAAAACTGGAACCGGACGCGCAAAGGCGCGCAGGCCGGTCCTTCATTTCATATTTTTAATCCCGTGGATCGCAACGTCCCCAAAAATCCCCTGGTCAATTTTGTGGCCGCGATAATTATTTTTATCGCGGCATTTGCCGTCACCTGCCTGGTCAATTCGCTCGCGGGCGAAGGCGCGTCCATTTTCCTGGGCCTCACTGTCCTGGTCACTTTCGCGAGTTGGTTCCAAACGGGCCTTGAAGAAAACGAGCGGCTGGAACGCCTCGAGGTGGAGGAACTGGCCCGCACGCGCGGCGAATCGGCATTGTTCGAAACAAAGGAATCCGAGGTGTTCGCCGCCCGCCGGGCGCGCGAGCAATTTGAAAAATACTTCGTCCCTGGTTTTGCCGTTTTGTTGTTCATCCTTGAAGCCGGCGGAGCGTGGGCGCTCTGGCGCTGGATTGGAAAAACGACCACAACCATTATAGATGCCCGCGCGTGGGCGTCGATAGCTCTCTTCGCCATTTTCACGCTGGTTTTGTTTTTGATTGGGCGTTTTTCAATAACAATCGCCCGCCTGAAGGACAATCGGCTGTTGCGGCCAGGGTCCAGTTTCCTCCTGGCCAGCGCCTTTGTCTGTCTTCTTACCGCCGTCGCCATCCTCGGCGTGTCCTGGGGACTTCCGCGCGCGGACGTCTGGGTGGGGCGCGCCTTCTGCATTCTGCTCGCGTTAATGGCGGCAGAGACGTTGCTGACGCTTTTGCTGGAGATTTATCGTCCGCGTGTCCGGGGCAAGGTATCCCATCCTCTGTATGAAAGCCGGTTTGTGGGCATTTTGGCGCAGCCCGAGAAACTGTTTACGACCGCCGCGCAAACGCTGGATTATCAATTTGGTTTCAAAGTTTCTGAAACCTGGTTTTTCAAACTGCTCAGGGAAAATCTTTTGCTCCTGGCGCTGCTGCAAGTGGCGTTGCTGCTGGTGTCCAGCTGCGTCGTTTTTGTGGACGCGGGCGAACAGGGCATTCTCGAACATTTTGGCAAGCCTGTAGCCGTCCTGGACGCGGGCGCCCACCTGAAATGGCCGTGGCCGATTGACAACCTCTATCGCTATCGCACTCAGGAGATCCAGTCTCTTTACGTGGGCTATCAGCCCGACACCAACGAAGAGCACGTGGTGCTGTGGACGGTGCCGCATAACCAGGAACAGAATTTTATGGTGGCGACGCGGCAGGCCTCGGTCGTAGAAAATGAGGCGCCCGCTGAAGGCTCAGTAATGGACCAGGCGCTCAAAGCCCCGCCGGTGAGCCTGATTACCGTCAGCATTCCGATTCAATTTGAAATCACCAACGTGATGCAGTGGGCTTATCAAAATAACGATGCGACCAATCTCTTCGCTGACCTGGCTACACGCGAAGTGGTCCATTATCTGGCGGGCGAAGAGATAGACGACTTGTTGTCCGGAGGACGCTTCGAGGCCATACGCCAATTGCAAGGCCGCATTCAGGACGACGCCAACGCGCATCAATTGGGCGTGAAGATCGTCTTTGTCGGATTGCAGGACATTCATCCGCCGACGCCCATCGCGGCGGATTACGAAAAGGTCATTGCCGCGAAGCAAAGCGAACTGGCTGCCATCCTGACCGCGCAGGCGGACGCTATCGAGACCAACGCGCTTTCGCTGGCGCAGGCGTTCACGACCACAAACATGGCCGCGGCCAGCAAATTGCAGTTGGAAAAGTCCTGGTATTCGCGCGCCGCCCTGTTCACCAATCAAATCCCCGCCTTTGAATCGGCGCCGTCCGTCTATAAGCAGCGGGCGTATTATACGATGTTTGCCGACGCGACAAAAAATTCGCGCAAATACATTTTACTCGTCACCAATACACAGGATGTCCTGATTTTTGATCTGGAAGACAAGATTCGGGCCGACCTGATGAACGTCAATCCTGAGTGATTTCGCCATGAAAAAAAGAAATATCGTATCCATCCTCGTTGGGGCTGTTATCGTCATCATCTTTGTGATGCTGCTGTTCGCGTTCCAGGTGCGCTATGCGCAAGTGGCCGTCGTCACCACATTTGGCAAGCCGGTGCGCAACATCACCGAACCGGGCCTGTATTTCAAATGGCCCTCGCCCATCCAGCGGGTTTATAAATTCGACGGCCGCATTCAAAATTTTGAGGACAAATTCAGCGAAAACATCACTCACGATAACAACAACCTGATTCTCACGATTTATGCGGGCTGGAAGATTTCCGATGCCGCCGCCTTTTATCCCAAATTTTACGGGTCGGTGCCGGCGGCAGAGAGCGTCCTTGAAGGCATGTTGAGGAACGCGAAAAATGCCGTTGTCAGCGCCAGCACGTTGTCCGCCTTTGTCAATCCGGACCCGAAACAACTCCGGTTCGACCAGATGGAACAGCAAATCCAGGACACCGTACAGGCGCAACTGAGAACCAACGATTACGGCATCCAACTGGTCTTCCTGGGCTTCAAGAAAATTGAATTGCCGCAGAGCGTCACGCAATCGGTGTTTGACCGGATGAAAGGCGAACGGCAGGTCATCATCAACAGCGAACAATACGAAGGCCAAAAGGAAGCCACGATCATCAAATCCACGGCGGACCGCGTTGCCACGGAAACCATCGCCAATGCAAACGCGACGGCCACCCAAATCATGGGCAAAGGACAGGCGGCCGCGGCGCAAGTGTTGCCGGTCTTCGAAAAGAACCCCGCTTTGGCCAATTATCTTCTGCGGCTGGACGCCTTGCAACAGGCGCTCAATCAAAAATCCACCCTCATTTTCGATGAACGGACGCCGCCGTTTGATCTGTTCACGAGCATTCCAACAAACGCGCCCGCGTCATCCGCGCAATAACTCGATTTGCACATGAACGGCCACGAACATCACGACCACGACCACGACCACGAGCATGACGCGCCCGAAACGCTGGACGCAGGCTCGCAGGCATTGGCAGAGGCCCTGGGCAGCAGCTTTACGATTGTCAAAATCGTAATGATCCTCATGTTCATCGCCTTTCTCTGTTCCGGTTTCTTCCAGGTTGGCCCGCAGGAAAAAGCGGTCATCCTTCGCTTTGGCAAACCGGTCGGACAGGGAGAAAAAGCCCTGCTCACCGCCGGACTGCACTGGGCGCTTCCGTATCCCATTGACGAAATCGTCAGAATCCCAATCACGCAAATCCAAACCGTAAGGTCTGACAACGGCTGGTTTTATGAAACGCCGGAGCAGGAATTAAGTGGCGACGATTCGGGGGCCGGGATGACGCTAAACCCGGCGATTGACGGTTTTCTTTTGACTTCCGATACGAATATCATCCACGCCCGCGCCACATTGGCATACCATGTCGCCGATCCGTTGCGATTCACCTTTGACTTTTCCGACGCTTCCAACGCGGTGCGTAATGCCCTGGACAATGCGCTGCTTTATACGGCGGCGAAGTTCAGCGCGGACGACGTTCTAATTAACGCCCGCGGTCAATTTCAGGATTCCGTGCAGGAACGCGCCGCGGCGCTGGTTGAAGAAGAAAATCTCGGAATCGTCGTTGATTATTGCACGGTGGACAGCATTCCGCCCCGGTCGCTGACGGACATTTTCAACCAGGTCACCATCGCGCGTGAAAAACGCAGCCAGGCCCTCAATGACGCCTACAGCTACGCCAACCAAACCACGAACGCAGCGATCGCCTCGGCGGCCGGCATTGTCAACCAGGCGCAGTCCGCCGAATTCAACTATGTCACCAATTTGATCGCCAGCGCCCATCAATTCGAAGACATATTGCCCTATTACAAACAGGACCCGTCCCTTTATGTGCAGCAGACGTTTGTGCAAATGATCGGGCCCGCCCTGACCAATGTCGAAGACAAGTGGTATTTGCCGCAACGCGCCGATGGCAAGAAGCGCGAACTTAGGTTAATGTTAAACCGCGAACCGCCGGGAACAAATTCCTTCGGTTTCTGAAAATAGGAATATTTTGATATGCAAGTCACTTCTCTGTTGAGCCGGCAGGATCATGACCACGATCACGGTCATGATCATAAACACGGTGCGTCGTGCAGCCACCATGAACATTCCACGGTTCACCTGTGGCAGGCCGTGCTGGGCATTGTCCTGGTCTTGAATGCTTACATCGTGGATTGGCTGTTTCCCGAAGGCACCACCGTATCCAGCTTTAGCGCATTTTTTGGCGCTATCATCCTGATTTATCCCATCGTTGTTACCGCGGTCAAGGACCTGCGCGCGGGTCGCCTGAGCATTAACGAATTGGTCGCCATCGCCGTACTCGCCGCATTTGCCTCTGGCGCCATCGGCACGATCAATGGACAGAACAACACGGGAATGTTCAGCGTCAGCGCCACCGTCGGATACAAAACCGCCGGCCTGATTGCATTTCTGATGCTCATGGGCGAAGTGATCGAGACCCGCACCGCCGAGGGCGCCCGGCAATCCATCGAATCTCTCATCGAGCTGACACCGACGCGCGCCCGCCGCATTTTGAAGGACGGCAACGAGGAAGAAGTTCCGGCGAGCCAGCTCCAGGTGGGTGACGTCATTCGCATCCGCCCCGGCGATAACGTGCCCGCCGACGGCGTGATTGTGAGCGGCCAGGCCTCTCTCAACCAGGCCACCATCACCGGCGAATCATTGCCCGCCGATAAAAAACCCGGCGAAGAAGTTTTTGCGGGCACACAAAATCTCACGGGCGTATTGGAAGTGAAAGTCAGCCGCGCCGGCGAAGACACGACGTTGGGCCGGGTGCGCGAACTCATTTTGGCCGCTGAAAAGACGAAGTTGCCCATCATGAAAATCGTGGACCAATACATGGGCTATTATACGCCGCTGGTCCTGCTCATCGGCATCCTCGTCTGGGCGTTCACGCACCAATTGGATCGCGTGATTTCAGTGCTGCTGGTTTCCTGCCCCTGCGCGTTTATCCTCGCCACTCCCACGGCGATGGTCGCCGCCCTTTCCGCCGCGGCGCGCCTGGGAATTCTGATCAAAAATGTCGCGGACATTGAACAGGCGGCAAAGATCAATGCATTTGTTTTTGATAAAACCGGCACGCTGACCACCGGCCAGCTTGCGGTGAGCCGCCTGGCGCCCCTGGGCGAAACCAAGCCGGCTGAATTGCTATTGCTGGCCGCCTCGGCGGAGAAATACAGCAACCATCCTACGGCCAGGGCCCTGGCCCAGCTCGCCGGTGAAGCGGGCGTGCCTTTGGCTGAACCCAAGGATTTCGCCGAAACGGCTGGTCGCGGCGTCAAAGCAGAAGTCTCCGGCGCCAAAGTCCTGGTGGGCCGCGCCCAGTGGCTGAAGGACAATGGCGTGGATTCGCAGTTCGAAAAATCTGTCGATCTGAATGAAGCCGAAGGCTGGAGCTTGATATTCGTCGCCCGCAACGGCCAATGTGTCGGCTGGGTGGGTTTGCAGGACAAGACCCGCGCCGGCGCCAAAGATGCTTTGGCTGAATTGAAGCTGGCCGGCGTGCGCCGAATCTCCATGGTTTCCGGCGATCGGCAGCCCGTGGCCAATCGCGTGGCCGCAGAGATTGGATGCGAAGAGGCCAAGGGCGATTGCCTGCCGCAAAACAAGGTCGATTTCGTCCACAGCGTCAAATCCAAGGGCTATCGCGTCGCCGTCGTGGGTGATGGCGTAAACGACGCCCCTGCCCTGGCCGCCGGCGACATCGGCATCGCAATGGGCGCGGCCGGCAGCGAAGTGGCCATTCACAGCGCGACGATTGCTTTGATGAACAATGACCTGCGCCGCCTGCCTTTCCTCGTACAGCTTTCCCGCAGCGCCCGCGCCGTCATCAACCAGAATTTTGCCTTCGGCGCCTGTTTCATCATTTTGGGATTGTCCGTCTCGGCATTCGGCCTCATCGGGCCGGTAACCGCGGCGATATTGAATGTCACCGGCCCGCTGATTGTCATCTTCAACAGCGCCCGTTTGGTGCGCACTGGTGAAGAACTCGAGCATTTCCAGGCCGAACAACTGTCGGCGGCCCAAAAGCCGTCCGGCCAAATGACGCCGAAGATGGCATGAGCGAAGCGGTTGAGACCCGAGGCTTTGGAAGCTGGATTGAACGGGTTGTTGCCGAAAAACACACGTGCATTCCAATTGGCCTGACGGCTTGCCCGATTGGTAAAATTCCGTTAGATTACTTGGATGAGCGCCACTGAAGTCATTGAAGAGATTAAACAGCCCCCGCCCGAAGAGCGCCGGAAAGTGGCTGCCTATATTCGTGAGACGGAATCCACAGGTGTGAGCGAGGAGTTCAAGCGCATTGCTGACGAAGCCTTTAAGACCAACGACGAACTTTTCCGCAAGCTCGCTCAATGAATTTGACCGAGCCTAAGTTTTTAACACTTGCCGAAGTTTTGTATTTGCATGACGAGTCTTTGGCACGATATGGCCGCTTAGAGGGCATTTGGCGGAATCACAGGCCTTTGTCGATGGCAATAAGCGGACAGCCGTCGCATCGGCCATCGCTTTTTTAAATAAAAACGGCGTTCGTTACCCGAAAGACGACGGCTCGCTTTACGACGCGATGATCGAAATTGCCCAAAAAAGATTGGACAAAAACGGCCTTGCCGTTGTCTTAATGACAGCAGTAGATAAACAAAAATGAAAGAAGTGCCATGCCCGTTGCCGAATTGAATCCCAAAACGGAAACCGCGAGCCAAAAGTCCGGCGAAATCGTCGTGGCGGTGCGCGGTCTCACAAAGATTTTCAAGGATTTTTGGAACCGTCCCAAGGCGCGGGCTGTGGATAACGTGGATTTCGAGGTCCGGCGCGGCGAAGTCTTCGGTCTGCTTGGCCCCAACGGCTCGGGCAAGTCCACCACTGTAAAAATGCTCCTGGGCCTGCTCAATCCCACCCGCGGCCATATCCAGGTCTTCGGCCATTCGCCTCATCACGTTCGGACCAAGGAACGCATCGGTTATTTGCCCGAGGAATCCTATCTGTATCGCTATCTTAACTCCCGCGAAACGCTCGATTTTTTCGGCAACCTTTTTCAATTGAGCAAAGGCGAGCGCCAGAATCGCGCCGATCAATTGCTGGAAATGGTCGGACTGGGAAGGACGCAAACGCGCGCCATCGGCGAATTCTCCAAGGGCATGCAACGCCGCATCGGTCTGGCACAGGCCCTCATCAACGACCCCGATCTAGTCATCCTGGACGAACCAACCGCCGGCCTGGATCCCATCGGCTGCCGCGAAGTAAAGGATTTGATCATCGCTTTGGCACGCCGCGGCAAAACCGTCATCCTGAGCAGCCATCTGCTCTCGGACGTCGAAGACGTCTGCGACCGCGTCGTGATTTATTACGGCGGAAAAATCCAGGCCGCCGGCACGCTCAGGGAATTATTGTCGGAGCCGGACACGCTGCGCATCACCACGCCGGTGCTGCCGCGACCGACACTGGAGCGCGTCCTCGAAATAATTCGCCACGATATTTCCAACGGCGAAGTGCGCGTGGATAATCCAACGCAAAATCTCGAAAGTTACTTTCTCGCTGTCGTTGAAAAGGCCCGCGCGGCCGCGCACGAAACCAGCGGCGCCCAATCCGGGGCGCGCGTGGCCGCTTACTTGCGCGGAGGCGTCGCAGAACAACCCGCCGGGGAAAAAATGCTCGAAAAACTCGCCCTTCCCGAGGCCGCGCGGGAACCGGCCGTCAAGTCCCCTGCTCCAGCTCCGGAACCACGCGTGGATGAGACGAAGCTGGCGGCGCTCGCAAAAGCCGAACCGGTCATCACTGCCAAAAAGGAACCGGAACAAAAGCCGGCGGACTTGTCCAAGGCGGATGACAAACTGTCCTCGCTGCTGGGCGGCAAAAAGTAAGTAAACGGCAGTGCAAAAGATTCTTGCCATAACGTGGTTAACGTGGAAAGCCGCCATGCGGTTCCGGTTGTTCGCCGTGGTCGCCGCATTGCTGGTTCTGGCCGTGGTGGGGTTGCCGTTAATTGTAAAGGATGACGGCACGGCGCGCGGCTTTGCGCAAATCATTCTCACTTATACCCTCAGCGCGATCACCGTGCTGCTGGGTTTCTCCACGCTTTGGCTTTCCTGCGGCGCGCTCGCCCGCGACATCGAGGAATGCCAGATCCAGGTCGTGGCCACCAAACCGATTGCCCGCTGGCAAATTTGGCTGGGAAAATGGCTGGGCATCGCTTCTCTCAACGCCGCCCTCCTGGTTTTGGCGGGCGCGTGCATTTACGGTCTCCTCGAATGGCGCGCCACCAGGCTGCCGCTGACGGAACGGACCCAATTGCGGCAGGAACTGCTCGTGGCCAGGGGCTCGGCCACGGAACAGGACTATACGTCCTTAATCAACGCCAAGACCGAAGAGATTTTGCAGAACCGCATCAAGTCCAATCCCGGCGTCGCCGCGAATATCAACGAGGTCCGCAATGAGATACGTGAACAGGTCAAATCCGACTTTCAGCTTGTCCCGCCCGACACTTATCGTCCATGGAACATCGACCTGAGCTCGGTCAAAGATTATA
>Ga0335075_10013277_pt1 | contig 12407 bp, 11 predicted proteins | sample Lox_Sample_24_FD_206723 | JGI IMG/M metagenome (GOLD analysis project Ga0335075, IMG submission 206723) | Soil microbial communities from Loxahatchee National Wildlife Refuge, Florida, United States - Lox_Sample_2.4 | ecosystem: Environmental > Terrestrial > Soil > Wetlands | place: USA... | reverse complement strand
TGTGCGCGAAGCGGTGGTCTTGTCCGAGCTGCGAGCGGACGCGCCGCGACAGTTCCGGATAGGTCATGCCTAGATTGAGGTTCCGGCGACGACGATGCCGAGCGAAACGAGCAGCGCGCGATCGCCCCAGATCGCTTCGCGCAACGGACCGGCGCCGTCCCCGCCGAACTGCAGGACGAGCTCGCCGCCGTCGAGTGTGTAGGCAAAGCACGCGCCGCCGGCACCCGAAGGCTTGCAATCGTCGCTCTCGACGAAACTGCTGGCGTCGGTATATTTCTCGTGCCCGGCGCCGACCGGAAAAGCCGGCGCCGCCGGAAGATCGATCGCCGGTGCCGTTGCGGCCGGAACGACGTCGACCAGGGCGACGTTGCCGTCCTGGTCCGCGGTCACGCGAACCGAACCGACGCCGGGGGCGTTCCATCCCCACGTCGGTCCCCACGGCGAGGCGATCGGTTTGGCGGCGTGCGCGGCGGCGATGCCGCGGGCGCCGGCTCCCAGCGAGATGCCGGCGAGCGTTGCCGGCTGCGCCTGCGCCAACAGTCCCGCGAAAGCCGCGATCACGCGGTCAACGCGCGCGCGCGCAGCACGTGCAGGCGATTGCGATAGAGCTCGCTCTTCAGGTTGCCGGCCCACATGACCAGCGCGCTCTCGTTGTCGTCGCTGTAGTAGCCGCGCCGCATCGTGACCGTGGTGAACCCGTACTTGCGATAGAGCTGCTGCGCGATCGTATTGCTCTCGCGCACTTCGAGGGTCATCCACGCCGCGCCGCGTTCGATCGCTTCGTCGATCAGGCGCAGCAGCATGACTTCTCCGAGCCGCCGTCCGCGAAACTCGGGGTCGACGGCCAGCGTCGTGACGTGTGAATCTTCGAGGATCACCCAAACGCCGCCGTAGGCGACGATCCGGTCGTCGATGCGCCCGACGAAGTAGTGCGCGAGCCGGTTGGTGTTCAACTCGTTGTAAAACGCGTCGGACGGCCAGACGGTCGAAAACGACGCGCGCTCGATGCGCGTCACGGCCGATATGTCGGAGCTGGTCATCGGTGCGATCGTCATGCGATCCGGACGCTCCGCGCTGCGGGCGTCGAGTTCCATTTTCACCGTAGCTTGGGAATCTTCGCCGCCGGCAGCTCGCCGTAATCCGCGCGCACTTCGTGAGGGCTGCGGGCGGGCTCGCGCCGCTGCGCCGCCAATGCGGCGGCCGCAGCGGCGGGCGTTACCAAAGGGTCGAGGGTCCGCACCACGATGCCGCGTTCGGCGAGCGCCGCAAGCACGTCCTTCGGGGCCCCGACCACCGGCAGCGGAGTTTCGACCGCGCCGCTCAAGACGGCGTCGAGGGCGTCCGCGATCGACCCCGAGGCGCGGCGGATGGCGCCGGCGCGGGTCAGCCGCGCCGAGATGACCCCGGGGCGGCCGACGACGATCGCCAGCACCGGATCGAGCGTTCGGCCCGCTTCGAGAGCGTCGAACGACGAGACCCCCACGAGCGGCCGGCGCCACGCAAAGGCGAGCGATTTCGCGTAGGAAACGGCGATGCGTAAGCCGGTGAAGCTTCCGGGTCCGACGGTGACCGCGATGCGGCCGGGGCCGTCTTTACGAAGGCCGGCCTCGTCGAGCACTTCGGCCACCAGCGTCAAGCCGCGCTCGAGCGCGACGTTGCCGCCCGCCAGCCGCGCGGCCACGACGCGGCCCTCCGACACGACCGCCGCCGAGAAGCCCCCCAGAGCGCCGTCGATGCCGAGGATCGTCATGCGGCTGGACGCACCACCACCCGCCGCGGCGCCGCGCCCGCGCCTTCGATCTCGACCTCGTAGCGGCGCGCCGGAAGCAGTCCGGGGGCGTTGCGCCACCACTCGACCAGCACCACCGAATCGCCTCCGAAGGCCTCTTCGAGGCCGAGCTCGACGACCTCGCGCGGATCGCCGAGGCGGTAAAGGTCTAAGTGATCGACCGGCGGCCGCCCGGAGTAGCGATGCCAGAAGGTGAACGTCGGGCTGGTCGATTGGTCGACGCCGTGGAGCGCCCGCACGACCGCCCGCACGAAGGTGGTCTTGCCGGCACCCAGCGGTCCCGAGAGAGCCACGACGTCGCCGGGCTGCAAACCCCGTCCGAAGGCGGCGGCAAATGCGATCAGCTCCTCTTCGCTGGAAAAAGTTCGGATTGTCGTCCCGGCGAAAGCGTCGGCCATGAACGGCGATTTCGGCGCGGAGCTCGACGCGGCCCTGAACGAGCGCTTGGGGGCACTGCGGGATGCTGCCGACCAAGCTCGTTCGCGGCTGGAATCCGCCGCACGCCTCCTCGACGAGGCGGTCTCGCCGGCCCGGGCTTCCGGCCCCGAGGAGCCGCTCGACGAGCCGCCGCCGCCCGAGGGTATTACCGCTCCCGAAGAAAACTTCTAAGGATTGCGGTGTTCCGTCGACGCGGTTGGCCTCCCGGCCAACCGTCTTTGTGAGTGAACCCCTTCCGAAGTTCGAAAGCCATTGAATAACGATATCATTCATCAGGTAAACGTCGAGGACGAGATGCGGGAGAGCTATCTCTCGTATGCCATGTCCGTCATCGCCTCGCGGGCGCTGCCGGACGTTCGCGACGGCCTCAAACCGGTACAGCGGCGGATTCTCTACGCGATGCGCGAGATGGGCATGGACCCGACCAAGCAGCATCGCAAGTGCGCCGGTATCATCGGTGAGGTGCTCAAGAGCTATCACCCGCACGGCGATTCGTCAGTCTACGACGCGCTGGTTCGCATGGCGCAGGACTTCACGCTGCGCTACCCGCTGGTCGACGGCCACGGAAACTTCGGCTCCATCGATCCCGATTCGCCGGCGGCTTACCGTTATACCGAAGCGCGCTTGGCGCGGCTCTCGCTCGACGTTCTGGCCGACATCGACAAAGAGACGGTTCCGTTCGTTCCGAACTTCGACAATCAGAGCACGGAGCCGAGCGTGCTTCCCGGACGCGTTCCGCAGCTGCTGGTCAACGGCAGCAGCGGCATCGCCGTCGGCATGGCGACCAACATTCCGCCGCACAACCTCGGCGAGATTGCCGACGCGATCGCCGCCATGATCGACGACGAAAACATCGGCGACGACGCGCTTTGCGACATCGTCAAAGGACCGGATTTCCCGACCGGCGGTACGATCCACGGCCAAGAAGCGATTCGCGAGGCCTACAAGACGGGCCGCGGATCGATCGCGATTCGCGGCACGGCCGAGATCGTCGAGGAAAAGGGCAAGTTCAAGATCGTCATTACCGAGATCCCCTATCAGGTCTACAAAAACCGCATCGTCGAGGCGATCGCGGAGGCTCACGCCGAGAAACGGATCCAGGGCATCGCGCGTCTCGACGACCTCTCCAACCGCAAGGGCATGAACGTCGTCATCGAGCTGCAGAAGAGCGCGACGCCGCGCGTCGTGCTCAACCAGCTCTACAAGCACACGCCGCTGCAGTCCAGTTTCGGTTTCAACATGCTCGCACTGGTTCCGGTGGGGGAACCGCGTGAGGACGGATCGGTCGCGCTCGAGCCGCGCGTGCTCACGCTGCGGCAGATGCTGCAGGCTTTCATCTCGCACCGCAAGGACGTGGTAGTGCGCCGCACCCGGCACGACCTGCGCAAGGCCGAGGAGCGCGCGCACCTGCTCGAAGGCTACCGCATCGCGCTCGACAACATCGACGAAGTCATCGAAATCGTCCGCGCGAGCGCGACCACCGACGAAGCGAAGCAGCGGCTTTCGTCGCGCTTTGCCTTGAGCGACGTGCAGGCGCAGGCGATCGTCGACATGCGGCTGCGGACGCTCACCGGCCTCGAGCGCAAGAAGATCGAGGACGAGTACGCCGAGCTGATCAAGCTGATCGCCGAACTGCAGGACATCCTGCGCAGCCCGCGCCGCGTCGCGCAGATCGTCAAGGGCGAAACCGTCGATCTCAAGAAACGTTTCGCCGACGAACGCCGCACCGGCATCGAAGCGGCCGAAGACGAGATGTCGATCGAGCAGCTGGTTCCGAACATCGACGTGGTCGTCACGTATACCGTCGGCGGATACATCAAGCGCGTTACCGTCGACACGTTCCGCACGCAAAACCGGGGCGGTCGCGGCGTCATCGGCATCTCGAACCTCAAGCGCGAGGACGTCGTCCGCAACTTCTTCGTCACGAAAACGCACGACCACGTTCTTTTCTTTACGAACAAGGGGCGCGTGTACCGTCTGCGCGGATACGAGATTCCGGACACGACCCGCCAAGCGCGCGGAACGGCGCTCGTCAACCTTCTGACGCTGCCGCCCGGCGAGGAAGTCAGCGCGGTATTCCCGGTCGAAGTGTTCTCGGCCGAGCGTTATCTCGTCATGGTCACCAAGCGCGGCGTCATCAAGAAGACCAAACTCGAAGAGTTCGCGAACGTGCGGCGTAACGGCCTCAACGCGATCAACCTCGACGACGGCGACGAACTGCTCGCGGTCGACCTCTCCGACGGCTCGCGCGACATCATCCTCGGTTCGGCGCAAGGCATGGCCGTGCACTTCAACGAGAAGGACGTCCGCCCGATGGGCCGCAACGCGCGCGGCGTCAAAGCGATGACGCTGGAGCGCGGCGACGCGATCATCGCGATGGACGTCATCGAGGACGAGCGCCGCGACGTGCTGCTGGTGACCTCGCTCGCATTCGGCAAGCGAACGCCGATCGACGAGTACCGGCACACCTCGCGCGGCGGTAAGGGCGTGAAGGCGTTCGCGCGCCAGCGCGACGACATCGGCCAGGTCGTCGAACAGATCTTAGTCGCACCCGACGACCAGATCCTGATGATCACCTCGGGCAACCAGGTGATTCGCCTCAAGGTCGACGAGATTCGAAAGACCGGGCGAGACGCCAAGGGCGTGCGCCTGCAGCGCCTCGGCGACGGCGAAGAGGTCATCGCGATCACCAACCTCGGCAAGCAGGCCGAACAGATCACCGGCATCACCGGCGAACCCCAGCAGACGGAGCTGTAACATCGGCACGCGTCGGGAACGGCGCGGGGCGCAACCAACGAGCACGCACCGGCGGTCCAAGCAACCGGAGGAGTAATCACCGATCGATGAGCGCAGTAGCAGACGTCACTCAGACCAATTTCGATAACGAAGTCTTACAGAGCAGCCAGCCCGTGCTGGTCGACTTCTGGGCTCCGTGGTGCGGACCGTGCAAGATGCTCGGGCCGGTCGTCGAGAAGGTCGCGGCCGCGAACGCCGGCAAGGCCAAGTTCGTGAAGCTGAATACCGACGACAATCCCAGCCTGGCCGGAAAGTATCAAGTCTCCGGCATCCCGTGCCTGATCCTGTTCAAAGGTGGTCAGCCGGTCGATCGCATCGTCGGATACGTTCCGGAGAACGTCATCACGTCGATGCTCGGCAAGCACGTCGCCTAGTGCCGTGAAATCCATTCCGGCCATGCACCGCGTGCTGGCCGAACCCGGCGTCGCCGCGTACGAAGCGACGCTCGGACGAACCGCAGTCAAACGCGCGATCGAGCAGGTGCTCGATCGCGCGCGTGCGTCCCAAGCGCCGGCGCCGTACGAAAGCATCGTCGCCTCCACGCAGCACGAGCTCGAAGCGGCGCGGATGCGCGCCCTGACGCGCGCGATCAACGCAACCGGCATCGTCGTGCACACCAACTTGGGGCGCTCGCCGCTTGCCGCGGAGGCGCTCGAGGCCGTCGTCGAGATCGCGCGCGGGTACTCCAATCTCGAATACGACCTCGACGCCGGCTCGCGCGGTTCGCGATACGATCGGGTCACCGACCTGTTGCGCGAAGCGACCGGCGCTCGCGATGCAATCGTCGCGAACAACTGCGCCGCCGCCGTACTCCTGGTGCTGGACACGCTGGCGAAAGGACGCGAGGTGGTGGTGGCGCGCAGTCAGCTGGTGGAAATCGGGGGCGGCTTTCGGGTGCCCGAGGTGCTCGCGCGCAGCGGAGCCACGCTGGTCGAAGTCGGCACCACCAATCGCGTCTACGTCGAGGATTTCGCGCGCGCGCTCTCGCCGCGAACGGCATTGCTCTTGCGCACGCATCCGTCGAACTACCGGATCGAAGGGTTCGTGCACGAGCCCGGCGGCGCCGAGCTCGCCGACCTCGCGCGCAGGGCCGGCGTTGCCCTGGTGGAGGACCTCGGCAGCGGCGCGCTGTGCGACTTGAGCGAGTACGGCGTCGAGCGCGAGCGAACCGTCGCCGACGCGCTGCGCGACGGGGCCGATTTGGTAACCTTTTCGGGGGACAAGCTGCTGGGCGGGCCGCAGTGCGGAATCGTCGCCGGCACGACGCCGTTGGTCGCACGGCTGCGGGGCAACCCGCTCGTTCGCGGCCTGCGCGTCGACAAAATGACGCTGGCCGCGCTAGCCGCGACGCTGCGACTGCACCGCGACCCTACAACGCGCACCCGCATCCCGGTGTATCGCATGCTGGCGGTGGGCGTCGACCAACTGCGCGAGCGCGCGCGCGCGTACGTACGAGCGATCCCCGGCGCGCGCGCGGTCGACACGCACGCCTTCGTCGGCGGCGGCGCGCTTCCGCGATCGGCGATCCCCTCCTTGGCGGTCGCTTTGCCGGCCGACCGGCCCGATGCCGTTGCGTCGCGGCTGCGTCGCGGGACGCCGGCGGTCGTGCCGCGCATCGACGGAAGCCTGCTCTTGCTCGATTTGCGAACCATCGCGCCGCAAGAAGATGCGGAGACGATCGAAGCGGCGAGCCGAGCCTTGCTGGGGGGTTCGCCTACTTAAAAGATCGTGAGGCGGCGCCGTCCGCCGTTTGGCGCTCGCAAGCCCGCGGGTACGCGGTGTCTATGAAACTCTTCGCAAAAACCACCATCGCGGGCCTAGCGCTCGCCGCCATTATTGGGCCGGTTGCGATGAGCGCGCCGGCATCCGCTCAGAACTATATGAACGGCGAGCCCGCCTATACGACGTGGCAGCCGCAGTGGGACCAATACCGGTTCGACCGTCATCACGTCATGCTCGGCACGGTCGCCGCATTCGCTCCCTATCGCCTCACGGTCGATCGCCGCGACGGCGTAACGCAGACCATCGATCTCAAGAACGGCACCGTCATTTTCCCCACCGGCGCGACGCCTTCGCCCGGCGAGCGGGTCGCACTCGTCGGCTATTGGAGCAACGGAACGTTCATCGCTAATCGAGTCATCCTGCGCGGCTGACGCAATAGCGACGGGCTTTTGCCACGGTCTCGGTTCCCCGGCTTCCAGCGAACCGAGACCTCTCCTGTTTCGACCTTACGTCTTGTTGCCCGAGATCGTGTTGTTCTTGCTGCCCGGCATCACGAGGATCGGTTTTCCGGAGTTGGGCAGCGGCGTGTCGGCTCGCGTCAAGCCGATCCAGTTGCCGATGATGCTGACGTAACCGGTGCCGCGGGCCAGCGTTACGCCGTTTCCCGAGTTGCCGCTGACGAGGTTGCGCGCGGGCTGGGCGCGGCCGGCGGCGGAGCTTGCGCCGATCGCGACGTGATTGGCGGTGCCGCTGACGTAGATGCCGCCTTTCCCGTTCCCGAACGCCTTGGTGCCCAGCACGTCGGTTCCTACGAAGCTGTTGAAGATCGTGTTGCCGTACGACGTGACGGCGAACTCCACACCGTACCGCAGATTGGCGGAGAACGTGTTTTGGGGAATGACCGACTGGGTGTAGCCGCCGATCGTGTTGCCGTGCGCCGTGCCGTCGACCTTGATACCGTCGTTGCCGTTGGGCATCGCCCCGTTACCTTTGGTGTTCAGGCCGACGATGTCGGGATCGACCGTAACGCCGGAGGCGTCGCCGCCGATCTCTATTCCGTTGGCGCCGTTGCCCGAGAAGACGTTGGTACGCACCGTCTGGTTGCCGCCGGTCGCCGTGATCAGCACGCCGTCGTTCCGGTTACCCGAGGGACCCTTGAACGCGAGCAGTCCGCCGAACGTGTTGAACGTCGTAAAGCTGGAGGCTTTGCCCGTCACCTCGATGCCGTTGGTGCCGTTGGAGCCCGACACGTTCCCGAGCGGGATGACCCCGCCGACCTGCGTGTTGTTCGACGTGCCGTCGACGCGGATTCCGTCGAGCCGGTTCCCCACCGGCGTCGTGTTGTTGGCCCCGATTCCGAAGAAGTTCCCTTGCACCGTGACGTCGTTAGAGCTCGTAACGCGCAGCCCGTTCTTGGCGTTTCCCGCGACCACGTTGTAGTAGACGAACGGATTCTCGACGGCGGTGCAGCCGGCGAGCGCGTTGTTACCGGCGTAGCGAAGCTCCACGCCGTTGCCGCCGTTGCCGAGCGGGCCGTTGCCGCCGGCGCTGGTGCCGATGAAGTTGCCGTTGAGCGCGTTGCCGGTCGAGGAGACGATCAATACGCCGTCCTCGCGGTTGCCCGAGATGAGGTTGCCGAGCGGTGGAACGACGAAGACCGGCGTCGAGGTTCCTTTGTCGCCGGTGGGATCGTTGGCCATGCCGGTCCGCGCGTCGACGTAGACCGTCCCTCCGATCTCGTTGCTCTTCGCGTTGTTCTCGATGGCAATACCGTTGCCGCCGTTGCCGACCGGCAGCGTACCGGCCGGGTTGGTACCGATGTAATTGGCCGCCACCGTGTCGTTCGAGGAACCGTCGATGGCGACGCCGTTACGGAGGTTACCGGAAATGACGTTTCCCACCACCCCGGAGTACTGCTGCGGGTTCTCGCCGATGGCGTCGCTCGACGACGACGAGTCGATGTGAACGCCGTCACCGCCGTTGCCCGCGGCCGCTCCCGAGAGACTCAAGCCGATGTAGTTGAGGTTCAGCGTAATGTGGCCGTCTTCGAGCGTCACGCCGTTGCCTTTGGCGCCCACGATTGAGAGTGCGAGCATCGTGGAGCCCGCCGACCCTTTTGCGAAGACGATGCCGGTAAAGCCGCCGGCGTTCACTTCCACCAGCGGCGCGCCGCCGGCCGTGTAACCCGGCGCCGAGGTCCCGTCGATTCTGACGCTTCGTACGATTTGCGGTAAGGCCGATGCGAGCGTGATGACGCCGGTCGTCGCGAAGTCGACGATCGACGACGCGGAGGGCGGCGCGGCGTTGGCGGTCAGGATTGCCGCCCGCAGCGAACCCGGGCCGGAATCGAGGGTGTTCGTGACGGTGAAGGCGGTGTGCCGGTGCAGTGCGGCGTGCGGTCGCGCAGCGTCGAGCAGCGCTCGAGCCGGTAAGCCGGCCTGACTTCCTTCGCACCCGCTAAACGCCAGCGAAACCGAACAAAAAAACGCGCCCGTTACGAAAAGGCGCGATGCGAAACCCGTCGACATCGAGCGAGCCCTCCTCTTCCACACCTTCGGATGGTTGGGCTCGCTCCACCTGTCCTAAAGCTACGGCGAGGACTTCACCCTCGCTAAGAAGTTGTAAAAGGAGCCGCGAACCGTCGCCGTTCCGCTGATCTCGCCGTCTTCGGCCAGCGTTCCGCGTACCGTAAAGCCTCCCGGAGCGTTCAACGTCAGGGTGATCTGCCCGTGGCTGACGCCGCCGGAAACTTGCACGGGAGGCCGGTTGCGCAGCGGATCCGGGCGTACGGGTTCGGAGACGTACGTGCCGCTCACGATGCCGTGATTGAACTTCAGCTTCATCGTCCCCGAGTAGGGCACGCCCTGCGTTCCGAACGTAGGTTGATAGGCCGCGACGTAGGTGGCGCTCCAGACCGGTCCGTGAACGGTCAGGACGGCCAGCGTCATGGCGAACGCGCGAAACGCGGCGATCACGGTGCGAACCAGCCCGACGGCGCGACGTCCAAATTGACGTTGATCTGCTTCACTTCGGTGTACGCGTCGTAGCCGTAGGTGCCGAGCTCGCGTCCGATGCCGGACTGCTTGTATCCGCCCCACGGCGCTTCGTTGTAGGTCGGATGATAGGTGTTGATCCAGGTAATGCCGGCGCGCATTTTACGGACGACGCGCTGCGCGCGCGCTCCGTCGTTGGTGAAGACCGCACCGGCCAGTCCGTAGACCGTATCGTTGGCCAGACGGATCGCATCGGCTTCGTCCTCGAAGGTCTGCACCACCAGCACCGGGCCGAAGATCTCTTCGCGCACGATTCGCATCGAGGGCGAAGTTCGGTCGAAGATCGTCGGCGCGATGAAGTTTCCGTCGGCGAGTTCGCCGCCGAGGCGGTTGCCGCCGCACAGCAGCTGCGCGCCTTCGCTCTTTCCGGCTTCGAGGTACCCTTCGACGCGTTCGCGGTGGACCGGCGAAATAATCGGCCCCATCTCGGTTTGAGGATCGAATCCGTCGCCCACGCGAATTTTCTTGGCGCGCTCGACCAGCCGGTCGACGAAGCGATCGTGCAGCGAGCGTTCGAGCAGCAGACGAGAACCCGCCGAGCAGACCTGGCCCGCGTTGGCGAAGATGCCGAACAGCGCGTAGTCGACGGCCGTTTCGAAATCCGCGTCGGCGAACACGACGTTGGGCGACTTGCCGCCGAGTTCGAGCGAGATCTTTTTGAGATTTCCGGTGGCGGCTTGCATGATGCTGCGCCCGGTCGCCGTTCCGCCGGTGAAGGCGATTTTGTCGACGAGCGGGCTGGCGGCCAGCGTGGCGCCGACCGTCGGCCCGGGACCGAGCACGACGTTGACGACGCCCGGCGGAAACTCGAGCTCCTCGAAAATGGCCGCCAGCCGCAGCGTCGAGAGCGGCGTGAGCTCGGCCGGCTTGAGCACGCAGACGTTGCCCGCGGCCAAGGCGGGGGCGAGTTTCCAGACGGCCATCAGCAGCGGGTAGTTCCACGGGACGATTTGGCCGCACACGCCGATCGGCTCGCGCACCGTAAACGTCTGCGAGGGTGCCGGAACGTCGAACGTCTGCCCGTGCGGTTTGGTCGCTAGACCGGCGTAATAGCGAAAGCAGTTGGCGGCGTCGATCGCGTCGTACTCGGTTTCGCGCAGCGGTTTGCCGCCGTTGAGGGTGTCGATGCGCGCGAACTCCTCGCGGCGTGCGTCGATCGCATCGGCTACTTTGAAGAGCAGGGCGGCCCGCTCGGCCGCGCTGGTGCGGCCCCACGGTCCATCGTCGAAAGCACGCCGCGCCGCGCGAATCGCCTCCTTCGCATCGGCTTGCGAACCCTCGGCGACGACCGCTACCGGCCGGCCGTTGGCCGGGTTGATCAGTTCTCGCGTTGCGCCGGCGGCACTCGGCTTCCAGCGCCCGTCGACGTACATGGGAACGACGGCGCCGAGCCGCGGCAGCGAGGCCAGGACGGCCGCGGGATCGGCGGCCGGACGCGTCGGCGTTTGCATGTTACGAGACTCCTGTCTTGACGAGCGTCGTCATGGAACCAAGGCTTTCGCCGAGAGCTTGGCACACGTAGTCGGCCTGTTCCTTCGCAATCGTGAGCGGCGGCTCGATCCGGATGACCCGCGCGTTTACGAGCGTTCCGGAGACCAGCACGCCGCGATCGAGCATGCGTTTTCCGAACTCGAAACCGCTGGCATTATCGACGAACTCGAGCGCCATCAGCAGCCCCTTTCCACGAACGTCGACGACCACGTCTTCGTGACCGAGAACCGCCTTGCGAATTCCGGCGAGCATGCGTTCGCCCATGAACGTAGCGCGCTCCGGCAGCCGCTCCTCGATGAGAACGTTGATGGTTGCCAGTGCGGCCGCGCAGGCCAGCGGATTTCCGCCGAAGGTGGACGTGTGCAGAAACGGATTATCGAACAAACGAGCGAAAATCTCGCGGCGCCCGACGACCGCGCCGGCCGGCATCACGCCGCCGCCGAACGCCTTGGCGAGACACATCAAATCCGGCGCGACGTCCCAGTGCTCGCAGCAGAACATGGTGCCGGTGCGGCCCATGCCGGTCTGCACCTCGTCGAGAATCAGCAGCGATCCGTAGTCGTCGCACAGCCGCCGCACGCCGGGCAGGTAGTCGTCGTCGGGGATGTTGACGCCCCCTTCGCCTTGGATCGGTTCGAGCAGCACGGCGCCGACGTCTTCCCCGACCGCCTTGCACGACTGCATCATGTCGCTCAACGCCAGCAAGTCGTTGAACGGTACGTGCTCGATGTTGGGCAGCATCGGACCGAAGGGCCGGCGGAACTCGGCCTTGGCGCTGGCCGAGAGCGAGCCGTAACTCTTGCCGTGAAACCCTTTGGTCGCCGCCACGATGGTCTGCTTGGCGGGATCGAACGCCCGCGCGAGTTTGAGCGCGCCTTCGACCGCCTCCGTACCGCTATTGCAGAAGAACGCGAACTCCAGCCCCTCGGGCACGATCATCGAGAGCGCCTTGGCGAGCATCGCGCGCAGCGGGTCCAGCAAGTCCTGGCTGTGCAGCGGCTGACGGCGCAGCTGGTCGGCGACCGCTTTGACGACCTTCGGGTGGCGGTGGCCGACGTTGAAGATCCCGAACCCGCCGAGACAGTCGAGATATTCGCGTCCCGAAACGTCGCGGTACG
>Ga0335075_10013276_pt1 | contig 12408 bp, 10 predicted proteins | sample Lox_Sample_24_FD_206723 | JGI IMG/M metagenome (GOLD analysis project Ga0335075, IMG submission 206723) | Soil microbial communities from Loxahatchee National Wildlife Refuge, Florida, United States - Lox_Sample_2.4 | ecosystem: Environmental > Terrestrial > Soil > Wetlands | place: USA... | reverse complement strand
GCCGGTGGGTTTACCCGGACGCACGACGATCGTGGGTAGTCTGACAATCCTTGCATCCACGAGACCGCGCCGCGAGAAGTCATTCAGCAGGGTCTCGACAATGGACTTTTGCGCGCCGTAGGATGACTGGGGAAGCGGCGTGGTGAGCTCGGTGACGACTTCGCCGTCTTTGGCCGGACCGAACACGGCAAGGCTGGACGGGAAGACGATCGGAATCGGTGCTTGTCTTTGCTGTCTGCGCAGGACGTCCAGGATGTGGCGCATGGAGTCGATGTTGACGCGTAGTCCTAGGTCGAGATTGGCTTCCGCGGCGCCGGACATGATGCCATGGAGAAGGTAAACATGGGTTATGTCTGGTGTGAAGAGTTGGGCGCAGACATCGGGGTTGGTTAGGTCTGCGGCCACGGCCTGTATATTGCACTTCGAGTGAGAGGCATTCTTCGGGATGGATGGAGCAGTGATGTCGGTGAGAATGAGTGATGTTGTGGATGGGTCTTGGAGTAATGCCGTTGCGAGAGCTTGGCCGATGAAGCCGCCAGCGCCAGTGATCAGGATTTTGGCGCCCATTGTCGCTGGTTCTTCTATGCTTCCCATCTTGCGTTCGTTGTTCTCGTGGCACTACAGGTTTCCAAGCTCTTGCATTTGTACTATTATGTCACTGGTGATATTGTTCAAGCACACTAACCCCATGTTCGGCTTTGGACTCTTCAAACGGAAGCCCTCCGACCCTGCGGAGAAAAGCGGGTGGATGCAGCTTCCGATGCCCTGCATGGCTCCCGCTCGGAGCACGGAGGACGCGGTGCGTGCGGCGAGCTGCCATATGCCCGGCAGAGTCTTCCGAGCCTTCGTCCCAGGATTGTGCCTGCTTTTGAGGCCGAATCTGGGTCAAGTCGTGTGACTTCAACACGTAGTTTGTTGCTGAAGCGCTGATGCCATGCTGGCTGCTGATTATGACAATGACTCTCGTGGACAAGATTGACTGTCGCTTTTAAGGAGGACTCATTCAGAAGCGCCACTTGATTCAATTCCAGAAAGACTCAATATCGTTATTCTAGATAGCTGGTAGAGCGAGTGGTCTATAGCACTCTTCCAGATACACAAGATCGTCCTCCGTCAAATTCACTGCAAGGGCCTCAGACGCAGCCTCAATACGTGCTTCGCTGTTCAATCCCACGATTGGGCACTCGTTGTTGCTCATCAACCAAGCCAGAGCTATGCTCGACATCGAACAGCCCTTTGCATTCGCCAGCTTTTCAACACGCTTGACGATGGCTTCATCTTGTCCACCTTGGAACCACTTCTTGGCTTTTGCGTCCTGCTGCGCTCGCTCGGTTTGCTCATTCCATTTCCGCGTAAGGAGACCTCGCGCAACTGGGCTCCATGGCACAAGGCCGATACCTTCAGCGTTGCAGAACGGAATCATCTCGCGCTCCTCCTCGCGGTACAGCAGGTTGTGCAGCCCTGACATGCACGTGAATGTCGTCCAGCCGTTCATCTTCGCTATGTACTGAAGCCGCGCAAATTGCCAGCAGTGCATACTCGACGCGCCGAGATAGTGAACTTTGCCCATCTTGACGAGATCATGCAGAGCGGACATGATTTCTTCGGGACTTGTCTGCGTGTCCAATCGATGGAGGGAGAGAACATCAATGTAACTGGTGCCGAGGCGACGGAGTGAGCCTTCGACTGCTTCGAATATGTGTTTGCGGCTGAGCCCCATTTGATTGACAAGTGCTCCATCGTTACGTGCTGGTTGAGGACGCGAGTCTGGTTGATCTTCCAGTGTTGGATAATACAGCTTGGTCATGATCACAACCCTGCTGCGCGGTATGTTGTATCGGCGCAAGAAGCTCCCGATGATCGCTTCCGATTGCCCATTGGAGTATGTGTTTGCCGTCTCGAACGTGTTGATGCCGACATCGTAGGCTTTCTTCAGCAGCGGAAGAGCTTTCTCCTCTCCGAGGACCCATGGCGAGCCCTCCCATTTTGGATTCCCGAAAGTCATGCAGCCAAGTATTAGGCGTGAGACTTTCAGCCCGCTGTTACCAAGCCGTTGGTATTGCATGGGCGGTTTTGCCGTATCTGGCGAGGGAATCGCCCAGTTGGCTACCAGGTCTCGAAGTGTATCTTTCTCGCCCACATTGCCAGGGAAGACGACGTAAGGGATACCTGGATACTTTGACGTCTTCTCGTTACACCTCCACAGTGGCACACCTGGGGCTGCTTGGCCGCAGATCTTCGCTCGCTTGAAGCCCAGACCTTTTGTCGCAGCATCAGAGCTGGTAATCCCGCCTTTCGCGATGATGTATCGTGGTTTTGATATCAAGCACCGGAGGAACAGCACCAGGCTTTCCGCAATGATAGTGCCTACTTGAAGACTTGACAGGGCATCTGCGCCAGTGATGAGTTTGCGGCTGGTCATAAGTAAGACGTCTTTGCCATCTGCAATGAGTTCATCCGCTTTTTTTGCTGCATCAAGTACCGTCCGTTGGGTACTGTTGGCTGCATCGAGGAGTTGGCCAACGTCGAGAGTGATGACATGGAGATGGTTGACGCGCCCGCTGGTCAATGACTCAAGCTGCTGCGTGGTCTTTGGCACATATGAGCCGGCGATAATTAGCCCGCCAGGTGCAGATTTACTGCGATCCAACTTCAGGTCCGTGGCGGAGAGTGGAGGTATCGGTCTTATGCCCAGCCTAGACGAGACAAAAGCTGCACCCGTGCGGTATATGACGCTTTTTCCTTTCGATCGAGCTTGAAGCAAGCCTTGCACAAACACATCCATATCTGCCGTGATGACTGCATTTACAATCACAACGGACCGACGTTCAACCGCCAGAAGCCGCTCCGCTACACGACTTGCTCCGCCATTCCGGATGTCGTCGAGAGTGATCGAGCGCACTTGCTCAGCGGCTATTTGCCCTTTCGTCTTCTCTTGCACATACTGGCGGAGGTTTGACTGTGTGTAGCCAAAAGTTGCATCCCGTGCGAAAGGAGTTTGAGCAGCTGGTGTTAAGCTGCCGTCCGGGTTGGCAACATAGTGAACGTCATCTATCGTCAGACGCCCTCCTTGCTCGAAGAAAGGTGCCAAGACCCAGATATCGACTTCACCGAGCGCTTCTTCTGCTGCTTCGGGCTCATCAGGAAAGTGGCCTCGTAGCGTTGAATCTCCGCGGAGGACAATCTCAAAGTCTTTGCCGGTAGTTGCCGCTGCATCTTTGACAGCTTTGCAAATGGTCCTTATCAAGGTTCGAGCGTCAGATGGTGGCAATGCGCGCGAATTTGTGAGGATGAAGAAGCCTGTGCAGTTACTCTCGAATTCATCGATAAGAGTGCGCTCGTCCCAAACGGTGAGAACGTTGATGTCATGACATGTTTGAGTGCCGGTGGGATCTGTTCATCATCAACATCTGGACAACGACATAACAACCGACAAAGACTTACCATCGTCAAGGACCACAAGCACTGGTTGGGCTTGAACCTGCTCTGATGACAAACTCTGCTGTTTTGGCGCGGGCAGGCGCGACAGCGCACGTTCCTTGTCCTCCTTCGACAGTGCTCGCACGGTCTCCGCTGCTTCGCCCATCTCAACTCTCATTGTACAAGCAGCGATCTAAGTGACAGTCATCGAGGATCATCAATCGATCCCTACTGCTATGCAAATTGCACCTCATATGGGAGCCCGTCATCGACATCGCGGCTGACACGCTGCCGTTTCCCCCGAGCTCATGGACCGGAGACCACTTCCGCCCTACCGGAGGGACTGCTCCGAGTCCAGCCATCGGCGGCGACCACGACGGCGGTCAAGCGGACCTGTACAAGGGGCCAGGGCGCCACGTTGACTCTTAGTTCAACGTCTGGTATCCATGGGCACCGGATCGCATCACTTTTCCTATCGAGCACGGACGCCAATATGTCAACATCAACATTCATGGCGCAATCATCGGCAGCTGAGGCAGAAGCAAAGACGATCTCAGCTTCAGAGATCTGTAAACACAACAAACTCGGCGACTGCTGGCTAGTCGTCCGTAACACAGTGTATGATCTGTCAACGTTTGACCACCCTGGTGGTGCTGCGGGTAGGCTTGGCTACACAAAATACTTCGCAAGGCAATCTCTGACGATATAATTAGTCATACTTAAGTACGCTGGTGCCGATGCGACGGTAGCGTTTGACGAGATACATGCACCTGGCATCCTCGATGGCCTTTCGCCGGCTCAAAAGCTTGGGCATGTCAGCCAAAATGAGTTGGCGCTGCTTGTCAAGCCCAACAGTGACAGCGCAAAGACTTCACTGGAACAAGCCTCAGGCTATCAGAAACCACCATTAAGCACTCTCATATCTTTGCACGACTTCGAAGATGTGGCTCGCGAGATGTATTCAGCAAAAACATACGCATTCTACTCGTCAGCAGCAACAGACCTGGTGGCACATCAAGAAAACCTACGGTGTCATAAAAAGTTGTTATTGCGGCCTCGAGTACTCAGGGCCGTACGTCATGTTGCTACCAGGCGAAAAGTACTAGGCTTTAACTGCAGTGCGCCATACTTCCTGAGTCCTGCCGCTATGGCCAAGCTTGCACACCCTGAGGGAGAGCTTGCCGTTGCGCGCGCCTGCGGGAACGCTAATATCGTTATGACGGTCAGTATTTCGCCTGCTTCCATATGGCGTCACTTCGCTGATGTTGCTAGCAGATCTCGAGCAATGCCTCATATCCTCTCGCTGACATCATCGCTGCTGGTCGCCCGAACCAACCATTCTTCCTGCAGCTTTATGTGAACAGCGACAGGTCAAAGACAGAAGAGCTGCTACGCACTGCGAAGAAGCTCGGAATCAAGGCCATTTTCGTTACGGTCGATGCTCCTGTACCAGGCAAGCGTGAGGCCGATGAACGGCTCGCAGCTGGGAATGTCGTTGCTGCCATTAGTGGAGCAGTCGCAACAAATGATAAGAAAGGCGGCGGGCTCGGCAGAGTGATGGCGAAGTACATCGACGCGAATCTGACTTGGGGCGATCTCGCGTGGTTGAGGGAAGTCTCGGGGCTTCCGCTTGTGCTGAAAGGCATTCAAACAGCAGCTGATGCAGTCATGGCCGCAGAACATGGCGTGGAAGGCATTATGCTCAGCAACCATGGAGGTCGTTCTCTTGATACAACGCAACCCGCAATGCTCACACTCCTCGAGTTCCACAGAACATGCCCCTGGGTCTTCGACAAGCTCGAAGTATATGTCGATGGCGGGTTCTCTAGAGGTACAGATGTTCTGAAGGCGGTTGCGCTCGGCGCTGTTGCCGTTGGGATAGGCAGACCGTGGCTGTATGCGCTGAACTATGGCCAAGAAGGCGTTGAGCAGATGTGCGACATTCTGCAGGACGAGCTGGAGACGTCGATGAAGCTCTCGGGCATCAAGGATATTGATCAGGCGCATCCAGGAATGGTCAACACCTCCGCCTTGGAACCATTCATTCGAAGCACTGATGACCATCCCTGGATTCGGTGGAAGCCGAGAGCGAGGTTGTGATGCATTCCTGCTGTTTCTGTAGCACTGTACTTATTTTATGTCCACACATCAATAACACAAGATTCCATAACTCTGACATCCACATGGCCCAAGACGTGCGGTTTCCTGATTCGTCTTAGCTCCATCTTTCTCATCCGAAACCCCCCAACCGGGCGGAAGCTGCCCTCAGTCTTCGAAACTCATCGCAACTCATCTTTGCCATCCACATAGCGCCTCAAATAGCATATAGCTGCGACCTGATAGCTGTACTGCTGGCGATGGTCGTGTGCAGACATTGCCTATCAGCCAAGGTCATCATCAGAAGTGTCTTCCAAAACACGTAAAAGGAAAGCGGGCATCATGGCGAGTCAGAATGGCACCAAACGGAAGCGCGATACGATAGACAGCGGAATAGAACCGAAGAAGGTCATAGCCGCATGTACGGCATGCCGGAAACAGAAAGTATGCTTGGGACTATGGATAGTCATAGATGTTATGCTAATTCTGCAGATCAAATGTGATATGGTTAATGAAGAGCCTCCTTGTCTACGATGTCGACGCCGCGGGTTGGAATGTATCTTGCATACGGCTCAAAGACAGCCACAAGCGGACCAAAGGTCTGTTCTCCAGTCGCCCGTGCCTCCACTATCGCTCACGCGCACAGGCATATGAGAATGCTGGACACGGATGTCACGAATCTACATGCGACATTAACAAGCATCTGCGAACATCTCAACATGGAACCGCCTTCTCAGCTGCTCGTATCTGAGCTGAGCCAACCCCGCAACACCCACGACGGGTCACCTTTGGCTGATCAAGCGGGCGACGAAAGTGCTTACGAGCCCTTGCCGCCAGAATCACCCTCCAGACTCCAAGCACCCATCGATACATATCTGGCAAGTGCGCAACAAGAAACTGCTTCGAACATCACGAGTCCCCAGGCAATGCTGCAACGCCGGAAAACCAGTGAGCGACGTGACCTCATCAGCAAGGGTCTACTCGGTGCTGAAGACGCTAGTAGACTAGTGCACAATTATCTATATCGACTGGATCGCTTTCTGTATGGACTAGCAAGTCATTACAAAGACGTTGACGACATTCGAAAGGCGTCGCCCACGTTACTAGCTGCAATCTGCACAGTCTCCGCATTTCAGAGTCTGGACTACCGGCCGCTTTTCGACGTCTGCAACCGCGAGTTTCGACATCTGGTGTCAAGCTCGCTGTTCGAGAACCATGGTGTGGAGCATATCCGTGCCTTGTGTATCGGCTCTTTTTGGCTACCTGATGCTTCGAGGATTCTCTTCAGCGATGCCGTACGGAGAGCTGCCGATTGTCGCTTAAGCAGGAACTTTCATCTGCTGACCAGCCTTGAAGCTACAGCTGAATCGAATCAGGACCAACACAATGACGTGCGGGACAAGGCTCGCTTGTGGTATCTTCTCTACATATGCGATCAGCATCTGTCGGTCCTGCATAATCGAGATCCCATCATCCGGCCTGAGAACGATGCAATCTTGGAACGCGAGCAATTCTTGACGACACATCCACGTGCCGACTTGCCACAGGATGTTCGATTAATGTCGCAAGTCTCTCTGTTGGTCATCATGAGCCAAATCAGAGACGTGTTCGGCTGCGAGCAGAATAAAGCGGTTTCCAAGACTTTGGGCATCCAGTTCTCCCATTTTTCACGAGAAATTGATCAGTGGTTTGCAAGATATTCTCCGATCTTTGGTAGGCTCCCTGCTCATTGCTGTGATCATCAGACTGACAATCTGTCAGAACCAGATCCGTACATTGGCACGTTTCCGCATGCAGGCTTGACCATGCATCATCAATTCGCCAGGCTATATCTTGGCCACTTTGTGCTGCGGGGCCTGAAGTCTGATCCCATTCCACCACATTTCCTCGCTGTTGCTGCCAGCGCCCGCGACGCAGCAATCACGATCTTCACCCTGATCCTCGAAAACGAAGCCTTTCGTGATAACATAATAGGAATGCCGCATTATTTTCACATCATGATCTCGTTTGCCGGTCAGTTCTTGCTCGAAGTATCCACCAAGTACAAGGATCAGCTCAACGCAATCATGGAAGAGGACTTCAGACGGGTCAGCACCGTTGTCGCCCTGTTCGCACGCACTCCGGTCATGCCTCGACATCCTATCGCACGCGTCACTGCTGGCTTGCTAAGGAAGCTGTCCGAATACACATCTAGCGTGGGTTTGGACTCGATTCTCTGCGAGAGCCCGTTCAACAACTCAGAGTGGGCGGCTGCACGCGATGCGGGCAATAATGCACCTGCTGAAGCAACGTCTGCGTCGTTTGACATGCCTTTACCGACCGACTTTTCGACCGACTTTTCGACCGACTTCTTGTACACAGGATTTGGTGACATGATGTTGCCAGATATGCAGTACAATTACATCATCTAAAGCGCGGAGGTGATACTATGCTACACAAGCCCGACATCTGCATCGTCATGGAAGATGGTTGTGCCCCAGTCGGGTGTGTTGAAGCGCTTGCCCTTCGTCTTCGCCAATTGGTCGATCTGATATATCTCATCCTCATTGAGCGCAACGTTGTCTTTGAGGTTGGCAGCGATGCGGCTCGGGGTTGTGCTCTTGGGGATCACACTCCAGCCCTTTGCAACGCCCCAGCTCAACATCACGTTCCCGGTCGGTATACCTCGTTTCTTCGCAATCGACACGATGACCGGTTCTTCATGTAGCGTACTACCGCTTCCTCCCAAGGGTCCGAAGGCAGTCTGGTGAATGCCCTTTTCACCGCAGTACTTGTGCAGCTTATCCTGAGGCAGGAGCGGCTGTATCTCTGTTTGATTGACGGCAGGTACAACCTTTGCACTCGCCAGCAACTTCTCGAGGTTGACAGTCGAAAAGTTGGCAACACCGATGGCCCGCACCTTGCCTGACTCCAGCAACTTCTCCATCTCCCGCCACGTATCTCGGAAGTCCCAGCCCTGGGCGTGTACTTTTCGGTCCTCTTTTCCATACTCCGCCCCGGTGTCTGGGCTCAGTGTTACAGGCCAGTGCATCAAGTACAAATCAACATAGTCGAGACCAAGGTCGCGCAACGATTTGTCAAGAGCTTGCGGTACGCGCTGATGGTCAGATGACCACAGCTTCGTGGTAACGAAGTATTCCGATCTTGGTACTGGAGCGTTCTTGAACACTTCTCCGATTTCCGCCTCGTTGTAATACAGCGGTGCACAATCAAAGTGGCGGTAGCCAACCTCAAAAGCGGCTTTGACGGACGCAGCCGCCATGCCGGGCTCCGCTTTCCAGGTGCCGAAGCCGACGGAGGGTATTTGAGCTCCCGTGTTCAGCGTGAAATGCGTCCGCAACTTGGCAGTTTGTACACCATTTGTTCCACTGAAATGTTCGTTCACAAGCTTCGACTTCGCTTGGCCGCCAAGAACTGCATCAGGCAACGACTTCTCGAAGCCCGTTAGATGCTGAATGGTGTTGATGGTCGTCTTTTGCAAGTCTTTGGACGCAGGCTCATAAGGCTTGCGCGGCGCGAATGATGCGTTTTGCGATAACCCGGCCAAGGGCGCTGCAAAGTACTCCGTGGCGAACTTGGTGGCGGAAAGGCCTCGTTTGCAAGCCAGCTCAGCTAATGCGACCTGACCTTGCAGTGTGCGCGCTTCATCCAGCTTGCCATCTTGCCACAACGCATATAGCTTTGCGACCGACTTGGGGAACACATTGCCAATGCCGGTCACGCAGCCCATGCCGCCGGCAACGAGACACGGCAGCAGCCAATCTGACTGTCCCGAAAACACGGCGAACTGTGATGGCGGGAATCGCGCAGTGAGACAAGCCACTTTGCCAGCATTTCCGCACGTGAGTTTCACGCCAACGATGTTTGGATGGGGGGCCAGCTGAGAGAGGATGTCTACACCAAGATCAATGCCTGAGGTGACACCGGGGAACTATATCCGTCGTCAGCCGAGCCAAAAGCTGTACAGGCACAGGCACATACATTGTAAACTATGATGGGTATTGGACTTTGGTCCGCGACTTCTTTGTAAAAGTTGACGATGGCATTGTTCGATACAGCTTTGGGCCAGTAACTCGGTGGTAATAACAGTCCAAAATCTGCACCTGCCGCCGCAGCGTCCTCTGCTAACCTCAGTGTCTCGATCGTGGACTGCCCGCTGATGCCTGCTGCAAGTGGGAACCTAGGCACGCCAAGATCTGTCGCTGCTCTTCTTGCGGCCCTCGTCAGCTCGATTTTCTCTTCAGGGAGCAGCAGTGCTGCTTCAGCAGTTGAGCCCTGCAGCATGAGCCCATTGATCCCACCACGTATCAGATGACAGAAATATTGATATGATGCTTCGAGGTCGACTTCTTGCCTAGAAGTGGGCTTGTAGATTGAGATTGCCGGGCACCAGACTCCAGCTGGTATGGCGCTTATGTCTGAACTCATGATGGTGTTTCGTAGTAGTGTTCTGTACAGGACGATGGAGTTCTCCAGTATGCACAGATGCAGCGACCCTTAATAGCCCGGTATAATTCCGCATCCAGCGATTCTTGATGGCAGAACCTCGCAACGCATTGCTCCGCACGGACACGCTGCGTGCCATGCTGCAAGATGTCGGCGTGTACGCCGCTGCTATCGGGGCGTTGTCTCCGACGTCGAAGTGATGCCGGAAGGAAGCTCCGGATGTCGCGTGGGGAATGCTTGTGCGGAAATGCTTACCCCGTCAAATGGGTATAGTGTCATCCTTCGTCGTCCTTACCTTTCTTGACATCATCGCTTTGGAGAAGATGGTGAGGCTTTCAGACAACTTCTATTCAGCTACCTAGTTATCCAGCACAGCTGGGTCTATCTGCACGTATTTGATGCGTTGCCTCCAGAACGTGAACGCGATGTGTACAATACCAGCTTCATCCACAAGCATGCTTGGATACGACAGCTCGCGGTTCAGCTTCTGCTCACTGTTGTTCGTCATGCAGTAGCCATCACCATCTTCGAGCATCTTGTACTGCCACGTCTCGCCTGCATCATCGCTCCAGCCAATGCAGAGCGGTGCCCGTGGAGCACCCCAAAACGCCTCCCGGCCGTGCTTGCTGACCTGATTCTTGCGCACATCTCCAGCTTCCGCAATGTCATCATACAATCCTTCTCGCCGACCTTGGGCGTTCGCTTTTGATGAGTGGTTATAAACCACAACGATGCGTCCAGATTGCAGAACATCGAAGCAAATTCCTGCATTTGGATTTGGCAAGCTTGTCGGTTGCGGTTGTGACCAGTCAATCCCATTTTCTGATCGCGAAAGGTAAATGTTGTCTGCCCAACGGCTTCGGTACAATGCCAGATAGCTCTTGTCTTTCAACTGTTGGATCTCCATGTGGACGGCTCCGAAGCTGTTCTGCACTTCTTTCTCTATCCAGCTCTCGCCACGATCGCGAGAGACACGAACTGTGGAAATATCGTCATTGCCAATCCACCGAGCCCCTGGCTCAGTGCGACACTTGAAAGTTGGGATAACCCACGCGCCATCTTCAAGAATGACAGCGGGCTGTCTGATAAAAGTGCCCGGCTCGGAAAACATGACAGTTGGTGCTGACCACGACTGGCCATCGTCAGTCGACACCTGCTTCTTGACGATTGCGGAGTCCTGGTCACCGGCGTGCTGTGAGGTGTATAGCAACCACAGCTGGCCTGGAGCTGCTTGGAACAGGACTGGATTTTGCTCGCTTCTCGTGTCGTCGAAGGTCACCTTCTTGGCCGCACTCCACGTGGTGCTCGCCTTCGGAAGCCGTGAGAGGTAGATGCTGATGTCTGGTTTACCCTCTTGCAAGCCGCCAAACCACGCGCATAGAATGTCGCCATTCGCAAGCTTGAGCAGATTTGATGCATGGCACTGGGCTGACAGAGCAGGAATATAGCACTCCTTGTGCTTCAACGGGATGTCTTGGGCCACCAGCGTAGCGGTGCCAAAATCAATCGTGCTCCCGATGTAGCTGCCCATTTTGGTGTTAGATTCTCAGTTGGATTGACAGACTCGCTGACAGAACACACTCATATGAGCAGAGAATACACGCAACATTTGCTTCATCATCCGACTCCAGCGGTCAGCATTCCGCGAGGATGGACTTCTCGCTCGGCCTGCTCCGCACGGAGATCCCAATATCGGAAACCACCCGCAAGAAAGCCCTCGGAGCCCACGCCTCCGACTTTTAGGGCATACAGCAGCCCCACTTTGCTAGTCATTCCCCAGATTTGTTTTCCGGTCCATGGGGTCAAGCATTGCGGAGCGCGGAGAACAGTCGTGGCATTCAATCCGCCATGAGGACTATTTACTCGTGCGCGGCGCCGTCAGTAGCACTCGATGGTCTTTCACTTTGTCCTCCATCAGTGTCCTCTCAAACAGGAACAATCGAGATCAGTCCAGCCTGTCATCGTTCTTCCCTTCTATCCTCATCATGGCCGGTGGTACAAGTATCTGGATCGGCAAGGAGGCGAGGACAGATCCGAAACAGATCTTCAACTTACGGCTGCTGTACCTACTCGTAACCATCGCGTGGGCTGGTTGTTTCTATGGCTTCGACTCGGGCAACATTGGTGGCATCCTTACGCTGAAGTCTTTCGAGAACGCCTTCGGCTTGACCGGCCTGGACAAGACAGGGTTGGCTGAACGCAAGGTACAAAAGTCGAGACCTACTCTAGCTGCGTCAACTGACTAGCACAGGGCACAATCGCTGCGATGCTGGCAGCAGGTGTATGTTCATTCCTACTCGCGCCATTTTCACACCAAACTGACCACAGACAGGGCTCTGCCGGTTCGCTCCTGGCTTGGCCGACTTCCGACTATTTAGGCCGAAAGTGGTCGGTCTTCCTCTGGGGCATTGTATTCATCATCGGTGCTGTCATGCAGATGATTTC
>Ga0335075_10013275_pt1 | contig 12408 bp, 8 predicted proteins | sample Lox_Sample_24_FD_206723 | JGI IMG/M metagenome (GOLD analysis project Ga0335075, IMG submission 206723) | Soil microbial communities from Loxahatchee National Wildlife Refuge, Florida, United States - Lox_Sample_2.4 | ecosystem: Environmental > Terrestrial > Soil > Wetlands | place: USA: Florida... | reverse complement strand
CGATGACCTGATGCCGATCGGCTTAACCAACCGTCCCGAACTCTCCGCCCAGCAGGCGCTCATTCAGGCGGCACTGGTGCGCATTCGTCAGGAGAAGCTGCGTCCCTTGCTGCCCTCCATCCTGATTACCGGCTTCCAGACTCCCGGAGGTATGACGACTGAGGCCAGCATCTTCGGCACCGGCAATGGCGGCTTGCTGAACTTGTGGAGCTTCCGCGACGACATCAGCACTCAGGTCGTTTGGCAATTGCAAAACATGGGGCTTGGCAACATGGCCTTGATCAAGAAGCGGCGTGCGGAGCAGTCGCGGGCCACCGCCGCGCTGTTCCAGATACAGGACATGGTAGCACAGGAAATAACTACGACCCAGGCGGCCCTCCAATCGGCGGCGGCCCGCGTCGTCGTGGCCGAACGCGGCTTGCGAACGGGGCTGGTCACGTTCCAAAGGAACCTGGAAGGTCTCGGCCAAACCAAGCGTTTCGGGAACGTCCTGGAACAGATCTACACGCCGCAGGAAGCCGTCTACGCTCTGAAGCTGCTGAAGACGGCCTTTGATGAGTATTACACCACGGTCGCCCAGTACAACATCGCGCAGTTCCAGCTGTTCCACGCCCTGGGCTATCCGGCCCGGGACATCGAGTACTTCCGGCCACCGGACGGCATCTTGCCGGTGGACACGACGCGGCCCAGCTATCTGCCCACCGTGGGAACGGGGCCGCCGCCGGTAACGCGCTAACACGGGTTTGCCGATCGCGGTTAGCGACGCTTCGCCGAAGCGTCGCAGGAGAAAGACGCTTCGGCGAAGCGTCGCTAACCGGGAGGAACTCATGGAAGGAGCCATCCTCATGGAACGATTCAACAGGTTAGTGATCGTCCTCACGGTCTTGCTGCTTCCCCGGTTGGGGCCGTTGCCCTGCCACGCTCAGTCCCCGGCCCCGCTGCCAACGGCGTTGCCTTCCACGCTAGCCAGTGGGCCGGGTGTTCCGGCCCAGCCGGGGATCGGCGAAAACACTCAGGCAGGAATGCCGGCGCCACAATCACCCGCGAATACCGAGCAGAACATTCCTCCGCCGCGGCCAACGACATCGCCTCCGGAACCCCCGCCGGCGCGCGGGGTTGCCGAGCGAACACCTGTCCCCCAGCAACTCGAACTGCCCGCGCGGCCGAGCCAGAAGTCCTCTTTGCAACTGCCGCCGCCTCCGGGCGGCGAAACCGTGAAGTTGGAGCTTCCGCCGCTGGAACCGGGCGACCTTCGTTTTCCGATCAACCTCGCCACGGCCTTGCGGCTGTCCGATGCCCGGCCGTTGATCGTCGCCGCCGCCCAGTCCGCTGCCTGGGTGGCCGAGGCGCAGCTCCAGAAGGCCAAGGTTCTTTGGCTCCCGGACTTCAACCTCGGCTTCGTCTACTACCGCCACGACGGCTACGGCCCGGACGTGCTTAATGGGCTTAATATTCCGGCGGGAGAAAATATCTATGGGCAAAACTCTCCTGGCAGTTTTGGAAAACCACTCAACAACAACAGCAACTATTTCTATGCTGGCGCCGCCTTCTTCCAAATGCGAAACATGACCGACATGATCTTCACGCCCCTGGCCGCGCGACAGAACCTGAATGCCGCGCGTTGGAACATCCAGGGTGCCAAGAACGACGCCTTGCTCATGACCGCTCGGGCCTACTTCGAGGTCCACAAGTTTCGCGGCCAGTATGCCGGCATGATCGATACCGTCCGCAGGGGCCGCAGGCTGGTCGCGGAGATCGCCGAGCTGAGCCGCGACCTGGTTCCGGCGGTTGAGATTGATCGGGCCCGCAACTTTCTCGCCAACCTGGAGCAGCAAGCCGTCTCGGCCCGCCAATACTGGAGACGCTCCAGCGCTAACCTTACCCAAGTCCTCCGCCTGGATCCCCGAGCGGTGGTCGAGCCGCTCGAGTCCGATCACATGCAGATCACCTTGATCGACCCCCAGCGCTCGCTCGACGATCTGATCCCGATCGCCCTGACCAACCGTCCCGAGTTGGCGGCGCATCAGGCACAGATCCAGGCGGCGCTAGCGCGCATCCGTCAGGAGAAGATGCGCCCCTTCCTCCCGGTCCTTATGCTCCAGGGCTTCCAGACGCCCTACGAACAGATCGAAGTTGGGGCTGCAGCCATCAGCAATGGCGGCCAGTTGACCAATTGGAGCGAGCGTGATGACATCAGCCCCCAGATTCTCTTCCAGGCCGATGCCTGCGGGTTGGGAAACATGGCGATGGTCAAGTGGCGGCGCGGCGAAGCATCGCAGGCCACCGTCGAGTTGTTCAAGGCCCAGGACATGGTGGCCGGCGACGTGACCCGTGCCCAGGCGCGTCTCCAGTCGGCGGCAACCCGCACTGTCCAGGCCGAACGCGAGCTGCGCGGGGCCATCGTCAATTTCGACGGCGTCATCGAGGGTCTGAAGCAGACCAAACGTTTTGGCAACGTCCTGAAGCTGATCTTCCGGCCGCAGGAAGCGGTCTTTGCCCACCAGCTGTTAATGATCGCCTACAATAACTACTTCGCCACGGTCGCCCAGTACAATACCGCACAGTTCGAGTTGTTTCATGCCCTGGGCTATCCCGCCCAGGAAATCGAGTTCGCCCGGCGCCCCGGCGAGATCATGCCGTTGAACACGATGCGGCCCGGCTACCTTCCGGTGGTGGGCACGGGACCGCCGCCGCCATCGCGCTAACTGTGTGGCCGACGCACGGAGCGCGTCCGCCGCCAACCGCTATGAACATTCTCCACGCAAGAGCCGATGAATGTTGAGGAACCACGCCCGAGGGAATGGAAGGAGCCATCCCGATGGAACGATTCAACAGATTAGTGATCGTCGTTACAGCCTTGCTGCTTCCTGAGATGGCGCCGTTGCCTTGTCACGCCCAGCCCCCGGCCCCACCGCCGGCCTCTCCGGTCGCGGATGCTCCCGGCTCGCCCCCGGCTGCCTTGCCGGCGCGTAGCGCTACCGAGCAGCCTCTTCCCCCACCGCAGCCAACGAAGTCTTCCGCGGCCCCCGCGACGGCCCGCGATCAGGAGCAGGCCGGCGCCGGCTCGCGGCCGAGCCAGAAGTCGCCCCTGGAACTGCCGCCGCCGGCCGGCGGCGAAGTCTTGGACCTCAAACCGCCGCTGCTGGAACCCGGCGACCTTCGTCTCCCCATCAACCTGGCCACCGCCTTGCGGCTGGCCGACGCCCGGCCTCTGGTCGTGGTCGCCGCCCAGGCCAGCGCCTGGATGTCCGAGGCGGATCTTCAGAAGGCCAAGGTTCTTTGGGTTCCTTCGCTCAACCTCGGTTTCGATTACATCCGCCACGACGGTTACGGCCCGGATTTTAATCGCGGCATTAATATTCCGACCGGAGAAAACGCCCTGGGGCAAAACTCGCCGGGCAGCTTTGGCAAACCGCTCAATAACAACATCAACATATTCTTTGCCGGAGGCGGCATGACCTTTACGCCCTCCACCCCCAACTATTTCTACCAGCCCACGCCGGCCGGGCCGCTGTTGCCCTCGCCTCAGATGCAAGCCCTCACCGACATGATCTTCGAGCCTCTGCGGGCGCGGCAGAGCCTCAATGCCGCGCGCTGGGACATCCAGGGCGCCAAGAACGACGCCTTGCTCATGACCGCCCAAGCCTACTTCAACGTCCACAAGTATCGCGGCCAGTATGCCGTCGCCATCGATGCCGTCCAGAGAGGCCGCGGGCTGGTCGCCGATATCGCCGCCCTCAGCCGAGACCTGGTTTCGGCTGTCGAGATCGATCGAGCCCGCAATCTGCTCGCCGACCTTGAGCAAAACGCCGTCTTCGCCCGTCAAAATTGGCGCATGGCCAGCGCCGCCCTCACCCAGATCCTCCGCCTGGATCCCCGCGCAGTGGTCGAGCCGCTCGAAAGCGACCACCTCCAGATTACCCTGATCGACCCCCAGCGCTCGCTCGACGATCTGATCCCCATCGGCTTGACCAACCGCCCCGAGTTGGCCAAGCATCAGGCACTGGTCCAGGCGACGCTGGTGGCCATCCGCAGGGAGAAGCTGCGTCCCATTCTCCCGTCGGTCCTGTTCAACGGCTTCGAGACGCCCTACGAATTGCTCCAAGCTACGGCCTATGGGGAGGGCAGCGGCGGCAAAATGAACCTGTGGAGCTTCCGTGATGACATCACACCCCAGGTTCTGTGGACCCCTGAAAACATGGGATTGGGGAACCTGGCGGACATCAAGGAGCAGCGAGGCATGGCGTCGGCGATGATCGTCAAGTTATTCCAGATCCAGGACTCGGTGGCAGGAGACGTGACCCGGGCCCAGGCGGACCTTCAGTCGGCGGCGGCCCGCGTCGTCCAGTCGGAACGGGAGGTGCGCGGCGCCCTCGTCAATTACAACGGCAACGTCGAAGGGCTGAGGCAAACCAAACGTTTTGAAAACGTCCTGCAGCAGATCTTTCGGCCGCAGGAGGTGGTGTTCGCACTCCAATTGTTAATGACGGCCTACGATAATTACGTTACCACGGTCGCCGAGTACAACACGGCGCAGTTCGAGTTGTTCCATGCCCTGGGATACCCGGCGCGAGACATTGAGTTCTTGCGGCGCCCCGGTCAGATCATGCAGGTGAATACGACGCGGCCCGACTTCCTGCCGCCGGTAGGCACGGGACCACCCCCAGCAACCCGCTAGGAGCGCAAGCGCGTTTCGTGTAGCGAGCGAGCCGCCGGGCTTGTCCCGGCGGGATAAACCCGCCGGCTCGCTACACGAAAGTCGTAAACGCTCAAGAAACTCAGGACTATGACCCAATAACCCCAGGAGGGGATTTCGATGTTACGGCAACTTTCACTCGTCCTTAGCGCGACGGCCTTGGCCGCGACGCTGTCGCAGCCTGCGACGGCTCAGGAATACTCCAACGGCGGCCTCTGCGCGAGCGGACGCAAGGCGGCGATCCTTACGCCGGTGGAGGCTTTTGGCGTTCATCCACCCGGACCCGATCCCGCCGACTTGCACCGCCGTATCTTTTGCTGGTGGAAAAAGATTTTCACCCCCTATTACGCTCCGTTGTCTCCGACATCGACTTCGGTTCGCTGGAAGCCTTGGTGCTACTTCCCGCTCATGCCCTATTACACGCCGTACTACATCGGTTATTGCCCCAAGCGTCTGCACAACCCGAAACCTCTGCCCTACGGCTTCGACGGCGGCTGGGGGCCTGGGCCTGCGCCGGATCATCCTTTCCCCCCCAATCCGGGGGACGCTCCGCTCAACTACGCGGGCTACACCTCCGTCATTCAGGACGATACCGTGTTCTGGAACATGGGCGGCAATGGTCTGGTTCCCTACGGCACGCCCCGACCTCCGCACGAGGGGCCTCCAGACCTCGTCGATGCGATTCAGGTCAGCCGCCAACAGGGCGGCGGCTTGTGCGCTCCTCCTCCCGATGGCCCTCCGCTGGCAGCTGCTCCCGCGATTTTGCCGCCCGCGGAAGCACCTATCACGAAATAAGAGTCGGCGCAAAAAACCGAGCCGCGACCGTGAAGGAGCGGTGTTGATTTATCGTTTCGCGAAACGACAAATCAACACCGCTCCCTCACGGTCGCGGCTCAGCCAGGCGGCATCGTCGCTCGGCAATTGTTACCGATTGTTCGGGAGTTGGTCGGCCACCTTCTCGACCTCCGCGCCCAATCGGTTCGCCTCGCGCAGCACGGACAGCGGATCGCTCTTGGCGCGCTGGCTCCATCCGCGGGCCTGCGCGGCGATTTCACTCAAACGCACCTCCAGGTCCGCACGCTGTTTTTCGCGCGCCTGCTTCCACACTGACGATAGGTAAACGCGGAAGCGCTCGATCTCGAAGCGTGCTTCTTCTTCCGGCGGTCGGCCCGGACGCGGCGGACGCGGCAGCGTATCGCCCAGCAGCTGTTTCAGATAACCGCCGTACTCCTCTAAGTTGTCGTTGCACTCTTGATACAGCGTTTGATTGCGTTCCTCGAAGGCTTGCTCGGCGTAGCGCTCCTGAGCGCGGATGGGATCGTACAATTCGTCCGGATCGTGGCCGGTCTTGTCGGCGACCTCGGCAGCTAGGCTCAGACAGCGCTGTACCAACTGAGCGAAGCGCGGCCAAGGCGGATCGAGCATGGGATGGCGAGCTTGACGAGCCGGAAGCGCAAGCGACAGATTACCGCCGTCGCTTGCGCTTCCGGCTCGTATCTGATGCCGCACTACGACGACGACACGCGCCATCTCTCGGCCCACTCCGTCGCAGACGGCGAACTCCAGGGCGTTGTCCGTCTCTGGCTGTAGCTCCATTTCCTGGGCGAAGGCGCCGCGTTCGTCGAGAAACGCCTCCTCGGCCAAGCCGGTATTCAGCGAACGGATGCGAACCGAGCAGCCGACCAACGCGGCGTTAGCGGCTTCCAGACGAACGATGCCGGTCGCCGGATATACGGGATCGCACGAGTTGAGCGGGCTGGTTAGGCGCAATTCCACGCCGGGGAAGAGATAGCGTGCGTTGTTCGTGGACGGCTCTAGATCGGCAGAAGGATGAGAGGGTTGAGGTTGCATGCGTGGTTCAACTTCGATTTTTCCGGCGGAAAAAAGGGAAACCCGCAGCCGGGCCAGATCGGTAGGTATTAAATCGAGGTTGCCCTGAGGTGCGATTCACCTCGGCTCGCAAGCAAGCCGCAACCGCCGTATCAGCCGAAATCCAGCCCGACAACGGGTTCCGCGAAAACCAGGTTGGTGTATCGACTGTCTCACCTCCTTGCAAAAATCGGCCCAGAGTTTGCTTGCCGGCGATCAGCTCGGAGACACTGAACAAGTGTCGTTGATCGGGGTGGCAGTAGTATAGTCAACCCCCGCCCGTAAGGAAGCCGCAACCAACGCAAGCATCCTCGTTATTGCCCACCCTGCGGTCCCGTTTTTTTGTTAGCGACGGACGGCCGGCTCTCACTGACCGCCATCCGCAGGGTTTCTCGACCTACAGGCCGCAAGAAGAGAAGACGAAACGGCCAATAGGCCAAATCGAACGGATATGCTGTCTATGATTACATGGTATATTCCTGTCGCAGCCTTCTGTCAAGCATCCGGAAAAATTTTTTCGGCAACGAGCCGGAAGCGTTAGCGATGGAGAAACGTCCGTCGCTGACGCTTTCGGCTCGTTTTCCGTCGCTGACACTTCCGGCTCGTCTAGGCGATCTTCTTGTCAACGGTCTTTTTCTCGAACAGCGTCGCGTCGCCGCGGACGACGGCGTCCGTCACCACGTACTTTGTCTTAGCCTCGATGTCGGGAAGCTCGAATTGAATGTCGAGCATGATCTCCTCGACAATGCTGCGTAAACCGCGAGCGCCCGTGTCGCGCTCCCTGGCCCGGTGAGCGATCTCCTTCAAGGAGCTGGAATCGAACTCCAGCTCCGCGCCTTCCATCTCGAAGAGCTTCTGGTACTGCCGTACCAGAGCGTTCTTCGGCTCGGTGAGGATGCGGATGAGAGAGTCTTCGTCGAGCGGATCGAGCGGGGCCAAGATCGGCAGACGGCCAATGAATTCGGGAATCATGCCGAACTCGATCAGATCGTCGCTGGTCACTTTGGACAGCAGCTTGCCGAGATTTTCCTCTCGGCCCTCGGGATTGGCCCCGAAGCCGATGGTTTTGCGGCCGGTGCGGCGGGCGATGACATTGTCGAGTCCAACGAATGTGCCGCCGCAGATGAACAGGATGTTCGAGGTATCGACTTGGATGTACTGCTGCTCGGGGTGCTTGCGTCCACCCTGCGGCGGCACGTTGCTGATGGTCCCTTCAAGCATCTTTAACAGCGCCTGCTGCACGCCTTCGCCGGACACGTCGCGGGTGATGCTGACGTTCTGATGCGTCTTGGCGATTTTGTCCACCTCGTCGATGTAGACGATGCCGCGCTGGGCGGCCTCGATGTCAAAGTCGGCGGAATGCAGAAGTTTCAGGAGCAAGTTCTCCACGTCCTCGCCGACGTAGCCGGCTTCGGTCAGCGTGGTGGCGTCGCCGATGGCGAAAGGCACGTCAAGGATCTTGGCCAGCGTGCGGGCCAACAGCGTCTTGCCGCTGCCGGTCGGGCCGATGAGGAGAATGTTGCTCTTGTCCACCTCTACGTCGCCGTGGCCTTGATCGCCAAGGCTGAGGCGCTTGTAGTGGTTGTGGACGGCTACGGCCAGCACTTTCTTGGCGCGTTGTTGGCCGATGACGTACTGATCGAGTTTTTCTTTGATGTTGCGCGGCGTGGGAATGTGGGTGAACAGCGCCTTGGAACCGCCGCGGCGGCGTTTCTCTTGATCGATGATGGACTGGCACAGCTCGATGCACTCGCCGCAGATGTACACGTCGCCCGGCCCCTCGACGAGAGGCCCGACGTCGCGGTAACTTTTCCGGCAGAAGGAACAGTAGGCGTTGCGATTGCGCCCTGTGTTCCCCGTGGGCCGCTTGCCGCTCCCACTTGTGCCCGAGTCTTTGGTCGCCATGCAGTCTCCTTTTCGTCGGCCCCACCTGTCAAGAGGTCGGGAATGATGGACAGCAACCGGGGTATCCACTCAGGGTCAGCGCGTTTAGTAAGAGAAAAAAGTCGTTTGTCGTATGGCGCTGTGGTCCGTTGAAGTGGCTGCCTCGTCTTGGGTTTAGAGTTCTTCTCGATTCCGATTTTACGGGGCGGCCGAAAGATCCGCAAGGACTTTCGCCGCGGCTCATGCGGGACGGACGCCGGTATCGGGTCCGTCGGGCGGCCGTTGGATGCCGGTTTGCGGCGGAGGCGCCTCCGGCTTATCGCTGGATGGCGTCTCTGGGGCGGTGGGTTGGCGAGACTCCGGTCCTGCTGCCGCAGGTACGCCCAGCGATTCCCGCATTCGAGCGCTCAAAACGGCCCGAAGGCGCTCGAACTCTTCCGCACTGATCGTCCCTGCCTCGTACAAGGAGCGAAAGTGAGCTAGCTGCGCATTGGGCGATAAATCGTCCTTGACATCGCGTTGCCGCCGCCAACGGTTGACCAAAGCGACAACGACAGCGGCCACGAGCAACGCGGCGACGAGACAAAGGCTCGTCACCAGCAGTTGCATCGTTCGCTCATCGGCCAGCACGAAGGAAAGAACGATTGCCTCAAGAGCTGCCATGCCCGCCTCGCACTTGCCTTGCCGCCGAGTCCCGCTCCCGGACGGTCGCGTCTCGGCCTCGTGCTCTCTATTATAGCGCCCCGCTCAAGAGGGCGGTTAAAATACTTTCCCTTCGGCGGCCAGTCGAGACAGGTACGGATCGCTACAATACGCACCGCTGTCCGCTATCCGCTATCCGCTAACCGTTATCTGCTAGCGACCACAGACAAAAACCGAATAAGATAACTGCATGTCACGAATCCTGGCGCGTCTGGCGGCTTGCAACTTTTTTGTGTTGTTGTTGGCGTTTGCGGTCGGTTGGCTATCGCGCTGGCGCGGCAGCGCGACCCGCGCCGACGACTCGACTTACATGGTCCATTTCCTGCTAGGTCTTTTCGCCGTGTTAGTGACACTTGGAGTGCATTGCCTGATCTTCATTTACTTCCTGGGCACCGGACGCTGGGTCAAGGAAGTGGCTTTGGCTTATCGGCTGCCGGATGCGCCCTTGCCGCGTTTGACGCGGGAGTTGAAGCGGCGCACCTTTCCGTTGGCGCTGGCGGCCATGCTGGTGCCGATCGCCACAGCGGCTGCGGGCGCCGCGGCGCAACGCCAAGAATGGGATTGGAAGATTCATGCCGCCTTGGCCGCCGCCACTTTGCTCGTCAACCTATGGGCTTTCGTTATCGAGCATCGCAACGTCTCGATCAACGCCGGCATCATCGACGAAGTGATGCGCGAAGTCGATCGCATACGCACGGAGCATGGGCTGCCGAGCAACGCCGAAGCAATCGAACAGGAACAGTAGGAAGAGAGTCACCACGAATAACACGAATAACACGAATAAAGACAAAAGCAGAAGAGAGAAAAAGAAGAATGGGCTACGGCAAACTCTTCTTTTTTTTAATTCGTGTTATTCGTGTTATTCGTGGTGAATTCTTTTAGGCGAAGCGGCGCATGACGAGAGCGGCATTCTGTCCGCCGAAACCGAAGCTGGTGGACAGCGCTGTCTTGACCGGCATTTCGCGGGAGTGGTTGGGAACGTAATCGAGATCGCAGCTGGGATCGGGGTGGGTCTGATTGATGGTGGGCGGCAGTGCGCCGTGATGGAGCGTCAGCGCCAATGCTGCCGCTTCCACCGCGCCGGCGGCGCCGATAAGATGGCCTACCATCGACTTGATCGATGACAATGGCAAGCGCCGCGCCCGCGCACCGAAAACGCGCTTGACGGCCACCGTCTCCATGAGGTCGTTCAGGCGCGTGCTGGTGCCGTGCGCGTTGATGTAGTCGATGTCGCCGGCATCAACGTGCGCCTCGCGCAAAGCCCAACGGATGGCACGAGCCGCCCCGCGCGCCTCCGGGTCCGGCTTGGTCACGGCGTAGGCGTCGAAGCTGGTGCCCAGGCCGAGCACCTCTGCGTAGATGGTTGCTCCGCGCCGCTTGGCATGTTCCAATTCTTCTAACAGCAACACGCCTGCTCCCTCGCCCAGCACGAAGCCGTCGCGCTGGCCGTCGAACGGCCGCGATACTTCCTCCGGCGAACGCTGCGCCGGACTGAGCGCTCCCAAGGCCGAATAGGCCAAGATCAGCAGCGGATCGAGTCGGCTGTCGGAGCCGCCGGCCAGCACGATGTCGGCGTCCTCGCGCGCGATCAAGCGGAACCCTTCACCGACCGCCTGCGTGCCGGCTGCGCACGCCGTCACAATCGTGCTGTTCGGTCCCTGCGCGCCGTGGATCAGCGAAATGTGCGCCGCCGTCATGTTCGGCAAATACTTCAAGATCCACAGGGGGAACAGCGCGTCCTTGCCGGCTTGGCTCAGGCGATCGAGGTGCAGCCGGCCGTCGCCGTTGATCGCACTGGCCACCAAAGGCGCAACCTCCGGCAGATCCATGGGCACCAGACCGGCCCCCATGACGACGCCGACCCGCTCCAGATTTTCCCGCGACAGATCCAAGCCGCTGTCGCGCACGGCCAAGCCCGCAGCCGCCACGCCGAAACGCGCGCCCCGGCCCATGATTTTGAGGCTTTTGCGATGGGCGCTGGGCATGAATGGCGAAATGTCGAACTCCGCCACCTCGCCGGCAACGCGCACCGGCAGCGCTGAGGCGTCGAAACAGCGGATAGGACCGACGCCGCTCTTGCCGTTGAGGCAGGCCGACCAAAACGCTTCTTTTCCGAACCCATTGGGGGCCGCCACGCCCACTCCGGTCACAACGACGCGACGCATGCCTCTCTCTCCCCGAAGTCCACTTTCCCGCTCGACTATCCTCCGAACGGAAAGCGGATGGTGTGGCCGATTCAATCGGGTCTCTGCCACGCTACTCCTTTCCACATCACCTGCTTTGTCCAAATCACCCGTTTATGCTCTCCTCGCAAATTCTATGCCTTGTGTCTTTGCCAGACACCCTAGCTTCTCCATTTTAGCGTGAAGCTGTTTCCCGAATCAACGGAATCGGCGCAAGAGAGAAGAAGAAACTTCGCGGAGCAAGTTTGCTATGCCGCTAAAATCTGCCAATATCCCCCATTCCTCTTTCTTGACAAAACTCAACCGGGAACTTCGAGCCAGCGGACAAAACCCCTCCGAGCCACTCCGCCACTCCGCCACTCCGCCACTCCGCCACTCCGCCACTCCGCCACTCCGCCACATTCACCAGATGCTCCTTGGCACTTGCTGTCGCCCTTTGACATCACTGGCTTCGCGGTCTGCGCGTTCGACGTGGAAAGGCCGCCGCTGGACGGATAGGTTAGAAGAGGGAGAGTTTGTGGGAGATTACGCATGTCTCCGCGCCATGCCATCCTGTTTTCGATTGCCTTCGCCACGTTCCTACGTGGATCTGCCCTTCTCGGTGAGTCACCCAAACCGCCCGCGCCCGCCCGCACCGATCATTACGGCGATCCGCTGCCCAAGGGTGCTCGCTTTCGCCTGGGCAGCGTGCGCCTGCGCCACGATGGCGATGTGACAGCCCTCGCCTGGATGCCCGATGGCCGAACGTTGGCGTCGGCCGGCGAAGATTGGACGATTCGGCTCTGGCAAATCCCCGACGGCAAGAGGATTGCCAAATGGGAGAATGCACGATTCGTCGTTTTTTCGCCGGGTGGACGGACCCTGGCCTACACGGGAATCTTTGACGACGCCGTCCATTGCATCGATATCTCCAGCGGAAAGGAACTTCGGAAGATTCCGTTGTCCAACGGTGCTAGCTCCGTAGCTCTTTCTCGGGACGGAAAGACTATCGCCACGGCCAAATGGGGAAGGGAAGGGATACATCTCTACGCCGTGGACAGCGGCAAGAAGCACCGTAACCTGGAAGGAAAGCTG
>Ga0335075_10013274_pt1 | contig 12408 bp, 8 predicted proteins | sample Lox_Sample_24_FD_206723 | JGI IMG/M metagenome (GOLD analysis project Ga0335075, IMG submission 206723) | Soil microbial communities from Loxahatchee National Wildlife Refuge, Florida, United States - Lox_Sample_2.4 | ecosystem: Environmental > Terrestrial > Soil > Wetlands | place: USA: Florida... | reverse complement strand
CACCCGGGTCACCGTCAGCGTCGGCAAACGCAAAGGCAAGATCGTGATCGAGTTCGGTTCGGTGGACGATCTGCAACGCATCGTCGGCCTGATGAAGTCGCGGGACGCCTGACCAGAGACACGAACAGATTACGTCACTGTGACAATCTGGCCAACGAGCCCGCCGCAACATGCCGCCATCGCCTGAATCGGGCTGCGCACCAAGTTGTTTCACTCTCGAGGCCGGTTTGGCCAACCGGGGGATGGCGCGTCGCCTCGGGGTGGTCCGCCCAGCGGCTCCCCGGTACCGCGCTAACGGGTCGCGCGACTATCGCCGTGGGCCGCGCACGGGGGTACGCTCAGCTGCGGGGTGGCGGCACCACCCGCTCGCGGGAAAGCCGGGAATCGGCGGCGCCCTGCGACGATGCGGGCCAGAATGGTCATCAATGACAGCACTCCACGGAGTCCCAGGAGTCTAGTGTCTGCTCGAATCACACCGCTGCGACTCGAAGCCTTCGACCAGCTTCCCAAACACGCGCGCAGCTGCACCTTCTGGGAAGTGGACCCCGCGACCCTCGGCGACGAAGACCACCTGGCTGACCCGGAATTCGAGAAAGAGGCATGGCTGTCGATGGTCATGCTGGAGTGGGGATCGTGCGGCCAGGTGGCGACCGCGGCTCCGGCCGAGTGTGGTCAGAGCGAACCCCCTTGCCTGGGCTATGCGTTCTACGCCCCGCCGAGGGCGGTGCCGCGGGCGCACCGGTTTCCCACCGCGCCGGTGTCGGCCGACGCTGTGCTGCTGACTTCGATGCGGGTGGAGCCCGGACCAGCCGCCGATGAGCTGCCGTACAGTCTGGTGGCCCGGGTGGTCGATGAATTGGTCCGCCGGGGCGTGCGAGCGCTGGAGGCGTTCGGTCGCACCGAGAACGTCGCGGAACTGCTTGATCCGCAACGCGTCGACCCCGACCTCCGGCCGGTGCTGGAGACGTTGGGGGATTGTTCGGTTGAGCACTGCGTGATCGCCGCCGACTTCCTGCGCGACGTGGGCTTCGTCGTGGTGGCGCCGCATCGGTATTTCCCCCGTTTGCGGCTCGAACTGGACAAGGGCCTCGGCTGGAAGGCGGAGGTCGAAGCCGCCTTGGAGCGGCTGCTGGAGACGTCCTCGCTGCAGCAGCCGGTCGCAGCGGGATCGTCGGCTACGAACCGCTGAGCCGGCTGGCCTGCTCCACCGACAACTCGTGGGCGAGTAGCTCGGCGAAGGTGAAGGTACCGGTGGGCCGGTCGTTTTTGCCGAGCAGATACAGCCGCTTGACCGCCGCCAGGATTCCCTCGGCGATCGCATCACGGGTTTGGGTGGTGATCAGTAGCGTGCGATCGCGCGGGTTGGTGATATAGCCGATGTCGACCTGAACGGTCGGCATCCGGGTCAGCCGCAGCAGGTCCCAGGTACGACCATGGGTGCGGCAGTCGCGTAAACCGGTGCGCGCAACCACTTCTCGTTGAATGAAGTCCGCCAGATTACGTCCGATGGTGGAGACCGAACCGTGTGAATTCCCGAAGTGAAACGAGGCCACGCCGTTGGCCGACGGGCTGGCCTGGGTCGCGCAGCGCAGGCTGATCATCAGGTCGGCACCGACGGCGTTGGCCGTCGCGGCGCGTTCGGCATCCGACGGACTGCGGTTCGTCGGCCGCGACAGGAAGGTCTCCATCCCGATGGCGGTCATCCGGCCCTCGAGACGACTTGCCAAGTCCCACAACACGTCTGCTTCGCTGATCGGGCCCGCGTCCCCGTGCGTGATCAGCCCGTGGTCGGCACCGCCGCGGCCGGGATCGATGATGATTCGCTTGCCCGACAGCTTCGGTCCGGATCGACGGACTAGTTCTTCTTCGCGGATCGCGTGCAGGGAGCCACCGGTCACTCGCGAACTGAGAAAGTACAAGGAGCGCAACGTTTCCGGGCCGCAAATACCGTCAGCGTAGAGCCCGTACTCGCGCTGATACGACATCAACCCGTTGTGCGTCTGCAAGCCGAAATATCCGTCGACCAGCCCGGTGTAGAAGCCGAGATCCTGCAACCTGGCTTGGAGCGTGGCGACGTCGTCACCGTACATCGGCGCGCCGAATTGATGGTTCAGCGTGCGGGCGCCGAGCCGGTAGGACGCTTCTTTCAGCGCCCGGTAGGTGGCTTCGCCGACGACGCCGTCCACCAACAGCCCACGATGCTGCTGAAACGCCCGCACCGCGCGATCAAGCTCCTCGTCGAACACGTCGAGCGCGACGTGCTTTCCGGTGGTGAGTTCCGCGTCTGGGCCGTCCAGATGCCCCAGCGCGACGAGCGAGGCCCGAATCTCGGTGACCGCTGCGCTGCGGTCACCACAGCGCAGCGCGTCGCCGGCGCCGCGGTGCGGATGCGACATTCAAGGCCTCCGGTGAGCTGGTGTGAACAGCCCTGCCGTTCAATGACAGGCTTGGCGGTATTGTCGCAGACGCTCGGCGATTTCCGGAAAACGCCAGGCAAACCGCGGCGATCCGTAGCGAACTAACCCAGGTTGGGAACGGCGTCGGAAAGTTCGCGCAACAACGCCGCCTTACCTTTGGCCCCGATGATCCGCTTGACCGGCTCGCCATCCTTGAACAAGATCAACGTCGGGATCGAGATCACCTGAAAATTACGGGCAGTCTCGGGATTTGCGTCGACATCAAGTTTGGCGACCGTGAGTTGGCCGTCAGTTTCGGCAGCAATCTCCGCCAGTACCGGCGCCAGCATCTTGCAGGGCCCGCACCAGGTAGCCCAAAAGTCGACCAGCACAGGCGTATTGCTGGCTAAGACGTCGCTTTGGAAGGATGCGTCAGAGACGTCCAGAGGTGCGCTGCCGGACTCGGTATTCGCCATTGAATTACTCCAATCAAAGTGTCGCTGCCGCCGGGGTTTCGGTGGCGTGGTGCTGCTTTGCCGCTCTCGGTTCCTCGCGCTCGGCCAACCAACGCTCCGCGTCAATCGCCGCTGAACAACCCGTGCCGGCGGCGGTGACCGCCTGCCGGTAGGTGCGATCGACCAAGTCGCCGGCCGCAAACACCCCGTCGAGCGAGGTGTAGGTGGTGTTGTCCTTGACCAGCACGTAGCCTTCCGGGTCCAGGTCGACCGCGCCGCGCACCAATTCGGATCGCGGATCGTGGCCGATCGCGACGAAAACCCCCGTCACGTCCAGCGTCGATTCCTTGTCGGTGGCGGTGTCGCGTACCCGCAAGCCGGTAACGGTGTCGTCGCCTTCGACGGCCAGCACGATGCTGTTTGTGTGGATCCGGATCTTGTCGTTACCGCGGGCGCGTTCGAGCATGATCTTGGATGCCCGGAACTCGTCGCGACGATGCACGATCGTCACGCTGCGGGCGAATTTTGTCAGGAAGATGGCCTCCTCCATCGCCGAGTCCCCGCCGCCGATCACGGCGATGTCCTGGTCGCGGAAGAAGAAGCCGTCACAGGTGGCGCACGAACTCACCCCGCGGCCCAGCAGATCCTGCTCGCCCGGTACATGCAGATAACGGGCCGCTGCGCCCATCGCCAGGATGACGGCCCGCACCCGCACTGTCTCCCCCTCGGCGGTGGTGACCGACTTGACCGGGCCGTCCAGTGATACCGATTCGACATCTTCCATGCGCAGGTCGGCGCCGAACCGCAGGGCCTGCTCGCGCATCTGGTCCATCAAATCGGGGCCGGTGATCCCGTCGCGAAAACCGGGATAGTTCTCCACCTCGGTCGTAGTCATCAGCGCGCCGCCGAACGAGGTGCCCTCGAAGACCACCGGCGCCAGTTGCGCGCGCGCCGCGTAGAGCGCCGCGGTGTAGCCGGCAGGTCCGGACCCGATGATGATCACGTCGTGAACAGTTGTGGTGGAGGCGCTCATACCAGCCTTTCGGATACTTCAAGCCGCTTCAAAGCAGTCGAACGCCAGGGTAGGCGGTGCTGTTCCCGCGAGCACTACGGACGGTCGACGATCCTGTCAGCCAACAGGCCGGTGTTCACTGAACTACAGGTCGTCGCCACCGCCAAGGCTCTCACCGTGGTGGGCGTGTCGCCGGCTAGCACCAGCAGGATGGCCGGGCGTTCGGCGATTTCGATCGGGCGGGCGCCCAAAACGGTGGCGGCCGCGGGGTAGCCCAGGCCGGCCAGACATGAGGTGCGGTGTTGCGGGTCGGCCAATGGGCCGAGGTCCGGTTGGTGGTCGAGCAGGGCGAGGATCTGTTGGTCCGACAGCGGGATCGTCATCGGCGGGCGCGACACCGTGATGTGTTCTGCGGTGGTCGGCCTGCTCGGTGTCGGCGCCGGCGCTTTGATCAGCGCCGCGGTTCCCAGCCAGACCGCGGCGGCGGCCGCGGCCAAACCGACTAATCCGGCCAGACCGACGGGTATCCGCGCCGAGCGCGGGAGACGGGCGGGGCGGACGGTATGCGCGGCGCGCCGGCGGGAACGCTCCGCTGGCTCGGCGCGTAGCGCCGCTCGGACGCCGTCGACGATCCCGGGTGCAACGTCTGGAGCCGCTGCGTCGCCGCCCAGGGCTGCGATGTCGCGACGGACCCGGTTCAGCGCGTCCATCGTCTGTTGAGCGTCCGGGTCCGCGCGGACTTTCTCTCGCAGCCGGGCCGCGGTGTCGTCGTCGAGTAGACCTGCTTGCAAGTCGGCGAGGACCTCCACCGTCAGCGGCGGATCGGCGTTCGCATCGTCGCACTTACCCGGCCCGCCTGCGTCCATCCGGTTCAGTGTCCGTCATCGGTAACCCGAACGCCACGCGCGGCTCGCCCGGTTATCCGGCCGGGCGGTTGGGCGCGGTGTCGCTTTCCAGGTAGCCGAGGATCGCGGCAAGCCGCGCCCGAGCACGGGCGCAGCGACTCTTGACGGTGCCTTCGGCCACCCCGAGCATCGCAGCGGTGTCGGCGACCGAATAGCCATGCATGTCGACGGCCACCACCGCGGCGCGCTGCTCGACCGGCAGCCGCATCAGTGCCCGATGCACCGCGATCGCCGTCTCTACCTGCGCGGTCTGGTCGGCCACCGGATAGATGTCGTCTAAAGCCGCGGTGGGATGAGTTTTGTTGCGGCGCAACCGGTCCAGGCATGCGTTGACCACGATGCGATGCAACCAGCTGCTGACGGCGGCGTCGTGTCGAAACGAGCCGGCACCGCGGTGCGCCGAGACCATCGCGTCCTGCAGCGCGTCCTCGGCGTCCTCGGGGCTGCGGGTGGTCAGCCGGGCAACCCGGTGTAGCTGGCGGTGGTGACGGTAGAACAGCTGCTCGAAGGCATAGCGGTCGCCTGCGACGTGAGCAGCCAGTAGTTCGGCGTCGCTGAGTTGGTTCGCCCGTTCTTTTCGACATTGTTGCCGAATCTGGCGCCCCAAGCCCACGGCCGGACACTAACCAATCGGTGGATGCCCGGCACTTCACCCAAGCGGGCGAATACATCAAGACGCGGCTTGGACCGTGATCTCGGAGAGGCCGGTGCGGCTCTCGCCGTTCGTGGTTCCCAAAGTCGAAATCCAGACCAGCAGATACGACGTGGGCGCCGACGCCTTGACCGGGATGCTGTTGTGGCCGGGACGCATCGACACCGGTTGGGTCAGCGCGGTGGTCTTGTCCAGCTTGGCCGGCGTCGACGTCGCCGACGAACGGATCTGAATTTTCGTTCCGGTGCTGGCCAGGTCGACGGTCACCGCACCCACCACGGTGGGTTTCGGTAGCTGCAGCAGCAGGCCGACGCCGCTTTTGAAGCTCGGGAACGGCACCGCGTCGTGGTAGGTGTCGGTATCCCACGCGGTGGCCGGGTTACCGTCGATCGCCAGCCCGGCCTGGCTCGGGTTGTCTGCTTCGCCGCCGGGGGAGAAGACCGTCGCGTTCACCGGCTTGACGGTGCTGCCGGCCGGTGCGCTTTCGGTGGAGCTCGAACTGGACGAGGGCGCATTAAGGCCAAGCCGGTCTTTGTCCAGCCCACCGACGTCTCCGAACATTCGGCTCAGCACCGACGCCAAGACCAGCAGCGCCACCACGAGGATGGCGCCCCCGGCGCCGATCCCGATCGTCACGGCTCGGCGGCGACGGACACGTGCCTGCGCCTCCTCCAGCGTGGGCAGCCGGGATGGCTGGGGCGGGACCGGCGCCGGCGCCGGTGCCCGCAGCGGGCTCAACAGCTCGGTTCGGTCGGCCACCGCGGTCGCTTGCTGAAGTAGATTCAAAAGCGTTGCGGCACTGCGGATTCCACCGTCTCCGAGAATCGAATGAGTGGCAGCCGCGGAAATCTGGTAGGGGATGTCCCGGTCGATGGAGCTGGGTTCGAAAGGCTGGCCGGCCGGATCGCGCGGTGCGGGCGCCATGCCGCTGCGCACCCCAGACTCCGGTAGCGGCCACCGGTTCACCAGCAGTGCATACAACACAGCGCCGATGCCGCGAATGTCGGCTTCGGGGGTGGCCTCGGGCATCGTCGCGGGGAAGGCCAGCACCACATCGCCTTCGATGCTGACCCGCACCCGGCTGGGATGGTCGATCGACAGCGCAACGCCGGTGTGGTGGGCGGTCTCGGCGACAGCCGCCAGGGTTTGCATGGCGCGGGCAGCGCCGACAGCGGATGGCGAGGTGTCGGCCACCTCCTGCAACGAGCCACCACGGATCCATTCGGCGACGACCAAGCCACCGGTCCCGGTGTGGACGACGTCGAGGACACGGGCGATACCGACTTTGTCGATGCGACTCAGCCGCATGGTGCGAGAGAGGATCTCGCGAACCTGGTCGTCGGACAGGGTGCCGTCTGGGTCGACGAACGTCAGCGCCACCTGCCGGTCCAGTGCAGTGTCGAGCGCCTGCCAGAACTGCAGATGCGGCGCGCCGCCGTGGAAGACCAACAGCCGGTAGCGCCCGCGGGCGATGCTGGCGCCGGGAACCAGGGGCGGTTGCTCTTGCCGGGGCGACGGCTCCGCCGCCGGATCGGCGGGATCCGCTGAGGGTCCGCCGTTGGACCGTGTCGGCGGCTCCGGCGCCGCGACGGTGCCGACCTGAAGATCGGGCGGAACGTCGGGCTGGAAATCGTCGGCGACCTGGCGGGGCGGTTCGGTGCCGGAGACAGCTTTGGATGAGGTGCTGTCCGATGGGCCGTCGGTCATCCCCGGTCCTTTCCCCATCCCCTCCCCGACTACTTGATCCGGAAGCCCGCGCCGGATGGGCTCTGGTACCGGATATCCCCCCGGCGTAGACGAATTCCTTTGCTCAGGGTACGTGACGTCAACGGGACGGAACAGCTCATCGGGCACCACGGGTTTGCGGGCGGCAACGTTTATCGGTGCACCGCGTGGGTGCACCGCTCGCTGTTTAGGCGCCCCCGCGGGTTTGGCGCCGATCCAGCGGCGGAACGCAGCCAGCGCCGCCTGCGCCTCGGGCACCCGCGCGCGCACCATCACCGCGGCCACGATCGGCGACATGATCACCGCGAGCACGAACAACCGCAACAGCGAGCCGGCACCGCCGCCGTAAGCGGTGAGCCGCCGCATTCCCATTAGCTGGTCCACGACGTGTGCGATCAGCCCGGCCAGCAACGACGCGGTGACCGTGACCAGGATGGTCCGCACCGCGTCGACGCCCAGCAGGTGGCCATTTGGCGGCCGCAGTGCATTGCGCAGCAGGTAATACCCGGCGATCGCGCCGGCCAAAAACCCCAGCCCGTTGGCGAACCCCAGGTAGCCGGCGACCAGGTCGGGGTTGTCGGTGAGGTGCGGCGCGAACAGCGAGGCGGCGATCTTGACGGTCGTGATGATGACGATGATCACGATCGGTATCCACGGCTGCTCGCGGGCGTAGAAGACGCGCAGCTCCAGTAGCACGACCGCGTACGGGATCAACGTGAAGGCCGACAACGCGATCGCCGCGCCCAGATAGCTCGCGTCGACGTCACCGAAACGGCCGTAGGCGAACAGCGCGCTACCGATCGCCGGCCCGCCGACGGTCATGAACGCCACCGTCGGGATCAGCGTGATCATCGTCAATCGGGTGGCCAGCGAGAGGTCGGCCAACACCGCCGGGGTGTCGTCGGCGGCGGCATTGCGACTCAGCCGCGGCATCACCACGGTCAGCACCGTCACCCCGATCATGCCGAACGGCAGCATCAGCACCAGCCAGGTGTAGTTGTAGATGGCCGGGCCGGAAGCGGCTGCCGTGCTGGCGATCTGGTTGGTGACGATCAGACCGATCTGGCTAATCAGGACGTAGAACACCATCGCGGCGGCCATCGCGCCGAAGCGCTTGAGCCGCGCGTCGATGCCCCACAGCGGCCGAAGGCTGATGCGCTGACGTCGGATGGCGATCAGCAGCACGACGGTCTGCGCGAACACCCCCAACGTGGTGCCGATGCCCAACACCAGCAGTTTGGCGTTGCCCATCTGCACCGGGTCCACCGACAGTTGCCCCGGTGTCGCCAGGTAGGCGCCCAGGGTGGCGATCGCGACGACGTTGTTCACCACGGGCGCCCAGGCCGGTGGCCCGAACACGTTGCGGGTGTTGAGGATCGCCATGAACACCGAGGACAGGCCGTAGAAGATCACCTGCGGCAACAGCAGGTAGGCGAACGCCACGGTGAGCGGCTCGTTGACCTGGGGGTCGCGGCCCAACATCAGCTGCACCAGCAGCGGGGCGCCGGCCACCGACAGCAGCGTGGTCACCAGCAGCAAGGTGCTGGCCAGCGTGACCAGACGCCGCACGAACGCGACGCCGCCGTCGGCGTCGTCCTGCTCGGCGCGCGCGAGCACCGGCACGAAGATCGCGGTGAACGTCGCTTCCAGTACCAGCGCGGCGACCAGGTTCGGCAGCTGGTTGGCCACCGAGAATGCGCTGGACAAAGCGGCACCCAGAATCGCGGCCAACACCACGATTCGGGCGAAGCCAGTGAGTCGGCTGATCAGAGTTGCGAACGCCATTCCCCACGAGCGCGACACCAGCGCGGCGTCGGAGAGCTCAGGACGAGACGGTGGCTGGCTGCCCTGCGACGACACCAGCCCGGTCGGCGGCAGCGGCCCGGTTGGCGGCCCCGGCCGTGACGGGCGCCGGCGTGGGACCGGGGGTCGTGGGGGTGGCTGCGCCGGTGGCGGCACGGGCCGGCCGGCGGAACTCATAGGCGGTGCTCTTCGTCGACGACGACGAGGCGGTCCTCACCACCGAACGGTGTGTCCGCACGCTCCGGCCGGTCCAGGTCGGCACGGTCGGGCTGGCCGCGGAACCGGTGCCACAGCCGTCGTCCCGCGAGCGCCACCAGCACCGCCGCCGCGCTCAGCGTGATCCCGAACAGCACCTTGCCGTAGGCGTTGGAGTGCACCGACAACCGCACCGGCTCGCCCAGCGGCACACCGGCCGGAGTACGCAGCGCAACGTCGATCGCGACGCGCTGGGTGAAGTTCACCTCGATCGGCACCCGCAACGGCAGATATCCCGGCGGCAGCTCGAGCTCGCCGAGATTGGTCACCCGCATACCGGGCGGGGCGTCGACCTGCAGTCGCACCCGGATCGGGACGGCCAGGCCGTTGTGCAGCGCCAGGGGGAGCGGGCTGTGCTCGGTGGCCAGGGTGTAGGACCCGGTCGGGTTGACGATGGTCACCGCGCCGAACAAGTCTTTGATCGCGTTGCCGACGACCTGCAGCCGTTGCTGTGCCAACCCGTTGCGGGTGTCGGGCCGGTCGGCCTGGCTGATGGCGCGCAGCATGTCCTCGCGCAGCGGCGCGGTGTAGCTGACCCCGGTCAACCCGGTGCGGGCGTCGGTCGTCAACGCTGCGGTCAGCCCCGACAGCCGGCTGACTTCGTCGGCGATCTTGGCGACGACGGCGTTATCGAACCGGCCGCGTCCGGCTGCGTCGACGTCGGGGAACTGCGGCGTCCCGGTGACGGGTGGGGTGGCTGAGGCGTCGGCGATCAGCGCCGGCAGGGCTCGTGGCACCGCCAGGCCGGAGCGGATCGCGGTGGCCACCGTGGTCAGGATCGCCCCCGCGTCGTCGGATCGCAGTTTCCAGTTGGTCGGCGGGAGCAAAATCTCGGCCCGCGGCGTCACGTTCGGCTGCAAAGTTCGCCACAGCATCGAGCCCAGCGCGTCCTGACGGCGGGCGGTGTCGGAATCGTGCTGCAGCCGCACCGCGAGCGCGGTGTTCAGATAGCTCGGCGCGACGGGATCAGAGCCGGTCGCCGCGAAGGCAGCGCCAACGGCGGGGTCAAACGGCGCGACCACCACCTGCGGCGACATCCGCCGCGGCGCGGTGTCCACGATTGCCGGTCCGGCGGTGGCGGAGTCTTCTGCCGACGAGTCAGCGGCGGCGATCACTACGGTGTTGCCGTTGGCGCTCAACAGGTTCACGGTCCGGCGGGTCAGCCAGCCATCGGGGAGGAGGGTGGCGCCGCGGACCGCGTTGACGCCCAGGATGCGGTCGACGACATCGCCGGCGGTGCTGGTGGCGATCGCGCTGAGGCCGGCATCGCCTACCCGTTGCACGGCGTCGAGGTCGGCCTGGGCGTATGGCAGCGGGGCCACACACATGCGGTGAGCCAGTGCGCGCAACCGGTCCAACCAGCCCACCGCTGCGGCCTGCCCGAGCCCCGGGTGCGTCGGGGTACCGGGTTGTTGCGCGGAGCCGTCGGGGGAGTCGGAGACTACATAGCCACCGGTCATGGCATTGACGGTGACCAGGAGGTCCGGGTCGACGGCCAGGCACAGCGATCGGCTGACGGCGCCGTCGGGGTCGACGTCGCGGCTGTTCGCGAATTCGGCCGCGGCCAGCAAGACGTCCAGTCGACCTCCGGCGGCCAGCGAGGTCGCCAGGTCGTCGTCCACCAACCGGACCGGGATCGTGCCGCCGGGTACCCCGGGCGCCAACCGGGGCCGGTCGGCCAGCGGCCACAGCATGGTGATCGGCACGGGCCTGGAGGTGTCGGGCGCGACGACGGCGCTCAATGCATCGCCCGGGGTGTCGAGCGGATCCGGCGGTACTCCGACCACCGGTAGCAGGAACCGCGCGTTGTCGAGCCGTGCGGGTTCGCCGTAGTCGGGTGTTCCGTTGACATTGACCAGCAACGGGTAGATGCCGGGCTTGGCGATCGCCAGCGAAGGTTTGTTCAGCGAGCGAACCGGGGCTGATAGGGTGAAGCCGGCCTTCTGGCCGCGCTGCAGCTCACCGGCCACCGTCAGGAAGTCGCCAACCGCCTCGTATTGGTCGGTCTTGCCGTCGAGGTTTGTGCGCAGCCCGGCCGATGTGTTCACCGCCGCGGCGTGCTCGAGGCGGACCACCACGTCGCGGACCGGACGGTCACCGACGTTGGTCACGATTCCGGCGACGGTGACAATGGGCTCGCTGGTCGTGGTGACCGTCTGAGGCGTCACCTGATCGATCCGGACCTGGATGAATGGGGTTGCGCCTGGTTCGCCCGCGGCGGCACGGGGGACCGCGGTGGGCAGTGTGAGCGCGGCCCCGAAGCCGATCAGGATGCCGAGCACCGCGCCGAGGTGCAATGCGGCGCCCCGCCGGAGGCCCGGGCCGATCAGAGCGCCCCATGGCGCGGCATGCGGGTGGTGCCCCCACATCGCTGCTGTGTTAATCATCGTCGTCAGCGGCTTACTGCCCGGGACCGCGACCGTTCTTCCGACCCCGCACCGACTCGTCCGGCCGACGGTTTCGGGTCCGCGAATGGGTTTGCGGCCGCCGCCGCGGCGAGGAGGGCGGCAGCGGCGGCAAGGCGGCCGGGCCGTCGCTCTGTAGCTTGTCGATCAGTTCGTCGGCTACCTCGGCCAGCCGGCGTTCGTCGGCGTAGGCCAGCCGGGACGGCAGCTCGGCGATGGGCACCCACGCCACCTCGGCGACCTCGACGTCGTCGTCGGACAACTCTCCACCTGAGCAGCGCATCAAATAATGGTGCACGGTTTTGTGCACCCGCCGCCCGTCGGTGACAAACCAGTAGTCGATCCTGCCCAGCGCCGCCAGCACGCTGCCCTGAATACCCGTCTCCTCGGCGACCTCACGTATCGCGGTCTGTTCGGCCGTCTCACCTAGCTCGATATGCCCTTTGGGCAACGACCACAGCATCCGACCGCGCCGGTCTACCCGGCCGATAAGCGCGGCGACCTGCTGTTCACGCGGCTGATCGATACCGTCGATGACCAGGCCGCCGGCCGAGGTTTCGTGCACGGTACGCAATCGCTCAGGGCCGCGGCGGCTGGAACGGGATCGGCCGGGCTTCTGTGCGCCGGCCGCTGTGCTGTCGTCGCCCATCCCATTCTCGGTCTGGCGCTGGCCCAACCCGGCGCTGCGACGACCACGGCGCCTCCCCCGGCGCCGACGTGGTTGCGCATTTTCGCCGTCGGACACCCAAGCGATAGTAGCTGGCGTGCTAGGACGCTCCCCGCCGCACTCGCCGGTAGTG
>Ga0335075_10013273_pt1 | contig 12409 bp, 11 predicted proteins | sample Lox_Sample_24_FD_206723 | JGI IMG/M metagenome (GOLD analysis project Ga0335075, IMG submission 206723) | Soil microbial communities from Loxahatchee National Wildlife Refuge, Florida, United States - Lox_Sample_2.4 | ecosystem: Environmental > Terrestrial > Soil > Wetlands | place: USA... | reverse complement strand
CAGCGCGCGCCGTCCTTCGAGATCGGCCCCGCTCGCCCTGAAGCCGCGCCCGAGCGGGCCGAGCGCCCACATGCGCTCGCCGGGCCGCAGCTCGCACAGCCGTCGCGTGCCGGGGCCGACGTCCTCCAGCAGGTAGTGCGACTCGCCGGCGGCGTGGCGGGCGTAGGAGCAGGCGCGGGCGAGGTGGGGTCGCTCGTCCTCCCCCCCGCCCCAGCGCTCGACGGCGGCGAGCATGGCGAACTGGCCGGGCTGCGGGACGGGCGCGGCCGCGCCGCGGCGCTCGGCGGGCGCGCCGGCGGCGGCGTGGCCGGGCGCCGGGTCGGCGGCGCGCAGCACGGTGTAGGCGCCGAGCCGTTCGTTGGCGGTGACGGTGAGCTGGCGGCGGCCGGGGGGCGCGGTGCTCACGCCACGCCGGCTCCGTTGCGCTGGGCGCGACCCGGTCGGGGCGGCCCGTGCAGCTCCTGCAGGCACAGCACCTCCGGCTCGCCGGCGCGCCGCGCGCGGGCGATGGCGCGGGCGGCGGAGACGCCGGCGGCGAGCGTGGTGAGGCAGGGGATGCCGTGGGCGACGGCGGCGCGGCGGATCTCGCGCCCGTCGGTGCGGGCGCCGACGCCGGTGGGGGTGTTGACGACGAGGTCGACGTGGCCGCGCTCGATCCAGTCGACGACGTGCGGGGAGCCCTCGCCGATCTTGTTGAGGCGCGTGACGGGCACGCCCATGCGGGCGATCGCCTCGGCGGTGCCGCGGGTGGCGAGGATGCGAAAGCCGGCGTCGTGGAGGGTGAGCGCGACGGCGCCGGCGCCGTCCTTGTCGTCGTCGGTGACGGTGATGAAGGCGGCGCCGCTGGTGGGCAGCGGCACGCCGGCGGCGGCCTGGGCCTTGGCGAAGGCGGTGGGGAAGTCGCGGGCGATGCCCATGACCTCGCCGGTGGAGCGCATCTCGGGCCCGAGCAGCGCGTCGGCGCCTTCGAAGCGGTCGAACGGCAGCACGGCCTCCTTGACGGAGATGTGATCGCCGTAGCCGACGCCCTCCCGGCCGGACGGCAGCTCGAGCTCGGCGATGCGCTCGCCGAGCATGATGCGGCAGGCCATCTTGGCGAGCGGCACGCCGACGGCCTTGGAGACGAACGGCACGGTGCGCGAGGCGCGCGGGTTGGCCTCGATCACGTACAGCTCGCCGGCGTGCACGGCGTACTGCACGTTGATGAGCCCGATGACGCCGATGGCGAGCGCGAGCTCGCGGGTGGCGACGCGGACCTGTTCGAGCATGTCCTCGCCGAGCGAGTGCGGCGGCAGCACGCAGGCGCTGTCGCCGGAGTGCACGCCGGCCTCCTCGACGTGCTGCATGATGCCGCCGATCCACACGTCGTGGCCGTCGCAGAGGGCGTCGACGTCGATCTCGGTGGCGTGCTCGAGGAAGCGGTCTAGGTATATGGAGGAGGACGTGCGTGCGTCGCGGCCGCCGTCCGCGCGGTGAGCGCCGGCGTCGCCAACGCTGCCGCCGTCGTCGCGCTCGCGCGAGGTCTCGGCCTGGGCGGCGCCGGCGAGCTCGCGGCGCAGGTAGTCGGCGAGCCCGTGGTGGTCGTAGACGATCTCCATGGCGCGGCCGCCGAGCACGTAGGAGGGGCGCACGATCAGCGGGAAGCCGACGCGGTCGGCGCACTTGAGCGCCTGCTGCAGCGACTCGGCGGTGGCGTAGGGCGGGGCCTTGTAGCCGAGGCGCTCGAGCAGCGCGCCGAAGCGGGAGCGGTCCTCGGCGAGGTCGATGGCATCGACGGAGGTGCCGAGCAGCGGCACGCCGGCGGCGGCGAGGCCGGCGGCGAGCTTCAGCGGGGTCTGCCCGCCGAACTGCACGATCACACCTGCCAGCGAGCCGCCGGAGCCGTCGTTGCGAGCGGCGGGCGACTCGCCGCCGGCGGGCGCGAACGGCGCGCCGTTCTCGACCTCGACGACGGCGAGCACGTCCTCGAGCGTGAGCGGCTCGAAGTACAGGCGGTCGGAAGTGTCGTAGTCGGTGGAGACGGTCTCGGGGTTGCAGTTGACCATCACGGCGTCGCGCCCGGAGGCGCGCACGGTCATGGCGGCGTGCACGCAGCAGTAGTCGAACTCGATGCCCTGGCCGATGCGGTTGGGGCCGGAGCCGAGGATCACCACCGACTCGCCTGTGCCCTTCAGGGTGCGCCCGGCGCCGGCGGCGCGCTCCCCCTGCGGGGCCGGCACGCGGCGCACCTCGTCGACGGCGCCGCGCGCGCCGCGCTCCCAGCCGGAGTAGTAGTAGGGGGTGCGGGCGGGGAACTCGGCGGCGCAGGTGTCGACGGAGCGAAAGCTGCGCTCGCCGGCGAACGGGGCCTGCGGGTCGAGCGCGATCGTGCGCAGCTCGCGCAGGAACCAGGGGTCGACGCGGGTGCGCTCGTGCACGTGCTCGATCGGCGTGCCGCGCGAGAGCAGCTCGAGGATCGTCTCGAAGCGCGCGGCGCCGGGGGTCTCGATGCGCGCCAGCAGCTCCTCGCTGTGAACCCCTGCGAGCGCGGGGGGCTTGTCGAGCTCGCGCGAGCGCAGCGCCTTGGCGAAGGCCTGTCCGAACGTGCGCCCGATCGCCATCGCCTCCCCCACGGACTTCATGTGCGTGGAGAGCGCGGGCTCCGAGCCGGGGAACTTCTCGAAGGCGAAGCGCGGCCACTTGACGACGACGTAGTCGATGGTGGGCTCGAAGCAGGCGGGGGTGACGCCGGTGATGTCGTTGTCGATCTCGTCGAGGCGGTAGCCGACGGCGAGGCGCGCGGCGATCTTGGCGATCGGGAAGCCGGTGGCCTTGGAGGCGAGCGCGGAGGAGCGGGAGACGCGCGGGTTCATCTCGATCACGAGGATCTGCTCGGTCTCGGGGTTGACGGCGAACTGCACGTTGGAGCCGCCGGTCTCCACGCCGACGGCGCGGATCACCTGGATGGCCTGGTCGCGCAGGCGCTGGTAGAGGCGGTCGGTGAGCGTCTGCTGCGGCGCCACGGTGACGGAGTCGCCGGTGTGCACGCCCATCGGGTCGACGTTCTCGATCGAGCACACGATCACGACGTTGTCGGCGCCGTCGCGCATCACCTCCAGCTCGAACTCGCCCCACCCGAGCACGGACTCGTCGAGCAGCACCTGGCCGATCGGCGAGGCCTCGAGCCCGCGCGCGACGATGCGCTCGAACTCCTGCTCGCTGCGGGCGATGCCGCCGCCGCGCCCGCCGAGCGTGAAGGCGGGGCGCACGACGCAGGGCAGCCCGAGCTCGGGCAGCGCGGCGCGCGCCTCCGCGAGGCCGCGCGGCACGTCGACGCACTGCGCCTGCTCGTCCCAACCGCTCGCGATCGCGCTCTTGGGCATCGAGAGGCCCGCGCGGGCCATCGCGGCGCGGAACAGGTCGCGGTCCTCGGCGCAGGCGATGGCGTCGTAGTTGGCGCCGATCAGCTCCACGCCGAAGCGCTCGAGCGTGCCGTCGTCGTGCAGCGCCTTGGACACGTTCAGCGCGGTCTGCCCGCCGAGCGTGCCGAGCAGCGCGTCGGGGCGCTCGCGCTCGATCACCTGCGCGACCGGGCCGGGCAGCAGCGGCTCGACGTAGGTGGCGTCGGCGAACTCGGGGTCGGTCATGATGGTGGCGGGGTTGGAGTTGACGAGCACCACCTCATAGCCCTCCTCGCGCAGCACCTTGCAGGCCTGCACGCCGGAGTAGTCGAACTCGGCGGCCTGCCCGATCACGATCGGCCCCGACCCGAGGATCAGGATCTTCTCGATGTCGTCGCGCCGCGGCATCTACGCGGCGGCCTCGATGCGCTCCAGGAAGCGGTCGAACAGGTACAGGCTGTCGTGGGGCCCGGGCCCGGCCTCGGGGTGGTACTGGACGGTGCCGCCGGGCACGTCGAGCAGCTCGAGGCCCTCGACGGTGCGGTCGTAGAGGTTGACGTGCGACAGCGCTGCTGCCCCGAAGTCCGTCTCCCAGCGCAGCGGCTCGTCGACGTCGATCGTGTGCCCGCCGCCGGGCGCGACAGCAGCGAAGCCGTGGTTCTGGGAGGTGATCTCGACGCGCCCGGTGGCGAGGTCGCGCACGGGGTGGTTGGCGCCGTGGTGGCCGAAGGGGAGCTTGAAGGTCTCCAGGCCGACGGCGCGGCAGAGCAGCTGGTGGCCGAGGCAGATGCCCCACACGGGCTTGCGCCCCACGATCTGGCGCACGACCTCGACGACGTAGTCGAGGGCGGCGGGGTCGCCGGGGCCGTTGGAGAGGAAGACCGCGTCGGGGTCCTCCGCCAGCAGCTGCTCGGCGCTGGCGGTGCAGGGGTGCAGCGACACGCGCGCGCCGCGGGCGATCAGCTCGCGCACCATCGAGGCCTTGATGCCGGTGTCGATGACCACGATGTGGGGGCCGTCGCCGGCCTCCCCGTGACGGGTGACGGTCTCGGGGGTGACGAGCTTCGCGAGGTCCTGCCCGGCCATCGGCGGCTCGGCGTGGATCAGCTCGCGCGCCTCGCGTTCGCTCGTCGAGGCGGGGAACACCCCCGCGCGCATGGCGCCGGCGTCGCGGATGTGGCGTACGAGCGTGCGCGTGTCGACGCCGGTGATGGCCTGCACGCCGCAGTCGGCGAGCCAGTCCAGCCAGCCGCGCTCGGCGCTGGGCGCGTCTTCGCCGTTGCACGCCTCGCGCATGATGGCGGCGCGCGCCCACGCGCGCTCGGACTCCATCGCCTGCGAGCTGGCGCCGTAGTTGCCTACGTGTGGGTAGGTGTAGGCGATCAGCTGTCCGGCGAAGGACGGGTCGGTGATCGACTCCTGGTAGCCGGACATGCCGGTGGTGAACACCACCTCCCCCACCGCGTGGCCGTCGGCGCCGCAGGCGTGCCCGTCGAAGCGGGTGCCGTCCTCGAGCAGCACGTAGGCGCTGGCGTGGCTGATCGTCGCGCGGCTCACTTGACGAGAGCCTGGACGGCCTTGAACTCGGGCGTGCCGGCGCGCTCGAGCAGCTCGAACAGCGCGGCCTCGACCGTGGTGACGATCGCGCCCGCACGCTCCATGCGCTCCAGGCCGCGCTGGTAGTCGAGGTCGTGGCGCGAGCCGACGGCGTCGGCGGGGACGTGGACTTCCGTCCCGTCTGAGAGGAGATCGTGGACGGTCTGGCCGACGCACACGTGCGTCTCGATGCCACACACGATCACCTGCGTCGCGTGACCGAGATCGAACCCTTCGGCGCGCGCTGCTGAGAAAACGCTCTTTTCGACCCGCGGCTCGTCTCGCAGGCCGACCTCGGGCGCCGTCTGGCCGAGCCCTTTCGGGTACTGCTCGCTGGCGACCGTGGGCACCCGCAGGATGCGCGCCGCCTCGACGAGCTTCGCGCAGGCGCCGGCGACGCCCGCGAAGGACGCGTAGGAGCGAAACCCCTCCTGCACGTCGATGACGACGAGCGCGGTGCGGTCGCGCACGAGCAGCCCCATCAGGTCCCCACCATCGTCAGCACACGGTCGCGGTATGCGACGGCGCCGGCGGCGAGCGTCATCAGCACGCGGCCCTGCAGCCGGCGACCGGCGAAGCAGCAGTTCTCCGAGCGGCTCTCCCAGCCGTGCTCGCCGGCGACCCACACGGCGTCGAGGTCGAGCAGCGCGAGGTTGGCGGGCTCGCCGGCGGCGACGCGCGGGGCGGGCAGCGCGAACAGCGCGGCGCCGGCGCTGAGCCGCTCGATCAGCAGCGCGAGCGCCAGCACGCCCGGCAGCACCAGCTCGGTGTGCAGCGCGGCGAACGCGGTCTCCAGGCCGGTGCTTCCCATCGGCGCCTGCTCGAAGGGGACCTCCTTCTCCTCGCGCGCGTGCGGCGCGTGGTCGGTGGCGAGGCAGTCGATGGCGCCGCTGCGCAGCCCCTCCACCAGCGCCTGCCGGTCCGCGTCGGTGGCGAGTGGCGGGTACATCTTCATGCGGGTGTCGAGCGTGCGCACGTGCTCCTCGGTGAGCAGCAGGTGGTGGGGGCAGACCTCGGCGCTGACGCGGTAGCCGTGCGCCTTGGCCTCGGCGACGTGCTCCACGGAGGCGGCGACCGACAGGTGCTGGAAGTGCACGCGCGCGCCCTCGTAGCCGGCGAGCGCGGCGTCGCGGGCGACCATGGTGGACTCGGCCACGGCGGGGATGCCGGCGATGCCGAGCGCGGCGCTGACGGCGCCCTCGTGCATGGCGCCGCCGCGCGAGAGCGTGGGGTCCTCCTCGTGCAGCGAGATCACCCCGCCGCACAGGCGCTGGTACTGCAGGGCCTTGCGCAGCGTGCCGGCGTCGGCGACGGGCCGCCCGTCGTCGCTGAAGCCGAGCGCGCCCTGCTCGCGCAGCTCGGCCATCTCGGTGAGCTGGCGGCCTTCGAGGCCGCGCGTGACCGCCGGCAGGAAGCCTACGGGCACGCGCGCCTGGCCTGCGGCGGCGTCGCGCAGGGAGCGCAGCAGCGGCGCGGAGTCGAGCACGGGGTCGGTGTTGGGCATCGCGATCACCCCGCAGAAGCCGCCGGCGGCGGCGGCGCGGGTGCCGCTGTCGAGGTCCTCCTTGTGCTCCTGCCCGGGGGTGCGCAGGTGCACGTGCGGGTCGAAGAAGCCTGGTGCGAGCAGCAGCCTGCCCTCCCCCTCGACTATCTCCGCATCCCCGCTGCGTGCGGCGGCGCGGGCGAGCGCGCGCGGCTCGATCGAGGCGGGGGCGGCGATCTCGGCGATCTCGCCGCGTCGCACGAGCACGTCGTGGCGGCCGTCGACGCCGGCGCGAGGGTCGAGCACGCGCACGTCGCGCAGCAGCAGCTCGGCGGGCTCGCCGCACCCGCCCACGAGGGGGCAGCTCGCGCTCACGCGGCCTGGCCTCCGAGCACGGGCTCCCCCGCCCCGTCCCGGTCCTGCTGCGGCGGCGACGCCGGGGAGGGCGCGGCGGCGCGCGGCTCGCGGGCACCGGCGAGCAGCTCGTAGAGCACCGCCATGCGCACCACCACGCCGGCTTCGACCTGCTGGGTGATGACCGCCTGCGGGGAGTCCACCACCTCGCCGGAGAGCTCCACGCCGCGGTTGACCGGCCCGGGGTGCATCAGCACCTGCCGGGCCGCGAGCCGCGCGCCGTTGACCTGATACCAGGCGGCGTACTCGCGCAGCGAGGGCACCCACGTCTCGCTCATGCGCTCGCGCTGCATGCGCAGCGCGTAGACCACGTCGGCGCCGTGCAGCTCATCGAGCGTGTAGCGGACCTCGCAGCCGAGCTGCTCGATGCCGCGCGGGATCAGCGTGGGCGGCCCGGCGACGGTGACGCTGGCGCCCATGCGCTGGAAGGCGAGCACGTCGGAGCGCGCGACGCGCGAGTGCGCCACGTCGCCGACGATCCAGATCGAGGCGCCGTCGAGGGCGCCGAGGCGCCGGCGCAGCGTGTACACGTCGAGCAGGGCCTGCGTGGGGTGCTCGTGCTTGCCGTCGCCGGCGTTGACCACGGCGGCGGCGCACCAGCGCGCGACCAGCTCCGAGGCGCCCGCCCACGGGGTGCGCAGCACGATCGCGTCGGGCTTGTGGGCGGCGAGCGTGAGCACGGTGTCCTTCAGCGACTCGCCCTTCTCCACGCTCGAGCCGCTGGCGGCGAAGTTCACCACATCCGCCGACAGCCGCTTGGCGGCCAGCTCGAAGGAGCTGCGCGTGCGCGTGGAGGCCTCGTAGAACAGGTTCAGCACCATCCGCCCGCGCAGCGCCGGCACCTTCTTGATCTCCCTGTCTGAGACCTCGGCGAAGCGTTCGGCCTGGCTGACGATGCGCTCGATGTCGGCGCGCTGCAGCTGCTCGATCGAGATCAGGTGGTTCACGGCGTGGCCTCGGGCTCCCGTGGCTGCGGCCACGGCGCGCCGTCGCCGGGCTGCTCGGGCAGCTTCACGACGCCTCCACCGCGGCGGGCTGTGCGATCGCGACCTCGTCGGCGCCGTCCAGCTCGCGCACGCGCACGTGGACGTGCTCGCTGCGCGCGGTGGGCAGGTTCTTGCCGACGTAGTCGGGGCGGATCGGCAGCTCGCGGTGGCCGCGGTCGACGAGCACCGCGAGCTGCACGCGCTGCGGGCGCCCGTAGTCGAACAGGGCGTCGATGGCGGCGCGCACCGTGCGCCCGGTGTAGAGCACGTCGTCCACCACCACCACCGTGAGCCCGTTGACGTCGAAGTCGATGTGCGAGGCGTGCAGCACGGGAGCCTCGGGCCGCGTGGCCACGTCGTCGCGGTAGAAGCCGATGTCGAGGTCGCCGAACGCGACCCCGGCGCCGAGCAGCTGCTCGAGCTGGCGATGCAGGCGTTCGGCGAGCACCGCGCCGCGACGGTGGATGCCGACCAGCGCGGGAACCTCATCGCCGGTGTTGCGCTCCACGATCTCGTGGGCGATGCGCGTGAGCGCCCGCCCAAGCTCCTCCTCGCGGAGGACGACCTTCTCGTCTGCTGCCAACCGTTTTCCTTCCTGGCCTCTCGGGACCGGGTTAAAGGAGCAGCGTGAATGTATCAGGGGGCGGCGATGGCCTCGGCCGGCGTTGCGGACGTGGCCGCGGCCGCGGAGGCCTGCTCGCGCGGCGCGTCCGGCGCTCCTGCCGAGGCCTCCACCTGCGCGCGCTCGCGCGCGACGCGCTCGGACCAGCGCACGAGCGTGGCGCCGCCGCGCTCGGGATACGGAACTTCGATCGTGTCGAAGTCGCGTGCGGCCACGGTGGCGGGGAAGATCGCGCGCGCCTCGTCGCGCAGCTCGCCGCCGGCGTAGCGGCTGGAGACGTGCGTGAGCGCGAGCAGCCGCACCTCGGCGTGGCGCGCCAACTCGGCGGCCTGGCGCGCGGTGCTGTGCAGCGTCTGTCGGGCTCGCTGTGCGTCCTCGTGCAGGAACGTCGCCTCGTGCACGAGCAGATCCGCCTGGTGCGCAGCGATCGCCAGCGCCTCGCACGGCGCGGTGTCGCCGGAGAGCACCACCTTGCGGCCCTCCCTGGTTGGGCCCATGACCTGCTCGGGCTTGACGCCGGCGACCGTCTCGCCGCGCTGCAGCCGGCCGAAGTCCGGTCCCGGTGTGACGCCCAGCTCCTCGGCGAGGCGCGGATCGAGATGGCCGGGCCGCTGCTCCTCGACGATCGCGTAGCCGAACGCCGAGGCGCCTTTGTGAAGCACCGGGATCGCCGCGATCAGGTAGCCGTCGCGCTGCACCGTCTCGGCCGGATGGAGCTCGACGACGTCGCACCTGTAGGGCAGGCGCCCGAACACCACGCGCATCTCCGCCAGCAGCGCCTTCAGGCCCACCGGCCCGTACACGGCCAGCGGCTCGCTGCGCTCGCGCAGCGCGAACGACTTGAGCATGCCCGGAAGCCCCAGCCAGTGGTCGGCGTGGAAGTGGGTGATGAAGACGCTGTCGAGGTCGAGCAGGCCGACGGAGCGCAGCAGCTGGCGCTGCGTGCCTTCGCCGCAGTCGAACAGCACGCGGTCGCCGCCGCGTCGCAGCAGCACCGCCGGCAGCCCGCGCCGGGCGCTCGGCACCGATCCGGCGGTGCCGGCGAAGAACAGGGAGAGGTCCATACGGGGCTACGGTAGCGCCAGCCCAAGGTCCGGCGCCGTCGTCGCGCCCCGCTCGAGCCGGCGCGATGGCCCTAGAATCGGGCTCCCGCGCCCGTAGCTCAGTGGATAGAGCGCTCGCCTCCGGAGCGAGAGGTCGCAAGTTCGAATCTTGCCGGGCGCGCTAGGTCGAACCCGCTTGCTGGAGCGGACTCAGTGGTCATGAGAGCCTAGGCGGCCGCGCTCTGCTGTCGTAGCGCGCTACAGCCCGGCCCGCTTGAACAGCTCCCAGACGGGCACCTCGAGCCCGGCGGCGACCTTGGCGAGCGTGTCGACGGTGACGTTGAACTCGCCGCGCTCGATCGCGCCGTAATAGGAGCGGTCGAGGCTGGCCCTCAGGGCGAACGATTCCTGGGTGTGACCGCGCGCCTTGCGCGTCTCGCGGATGGCCTCGCCGAGGACGACGCTGATGGGCGTCTTGGCACGCGCCATCTACGCAGCTTGTCCGATTGACGGGATTAGTTCCACCACATAGAGTTCCACCGCATATAGTTCCCATCCCTTCCCGTGCGCCGGGCGCAGATCCGCAAAGGAGACCATGCGACGCCCATCCAACCAGACCGGCGAGCATCCCGAGCGCCTGGTCGCGATCGAACTGCTGGGACGGCCGCGAGGCCGCGACCGCGAGCGCATGTACCGCACGCTGCGCGAGTTCAGCCGCGAGACGATCGACGAGGCGATCGCGAGCCTCGAGCAGGCGGGGGTGCTGGTGAGCGCGGGGCGTACCGTGAAGGCGTCGGGCGCGCTGGAGCGGCTCGAGCGGCTGAACCTGATCGGGGTGTGAGACGCACGGCGCGCGATAGCTGCTACTGATCTGAGCGTGACCGGCCAGCTCGACCGCAGCGTGCCGACGGAGCCCACGCGGGCCGAGCGGGCGCGCTCGTTCGCGCGCGTGGCCGGCGAGTACGAGCGGGGACGACCGGGCTACCCGCCCGGCGCGGTGGCGTGGCTGCTGGGAGCGAGGCCGCTGGAGGTGCTCGACCTCGGCGCCGGAACGGGCAAGCTGACGGCCGCACTGCTCGACGCGGGCCATCGGGTGACGGCCGTGGAGCCGCTTGCGGAGATGCGCGAGGTGCTCGCCCGCGGGCAGCCTCGAGCGCGCACGCTGGAGGGCACGGCCGAGCAACTGCCGCTGGCGGATGCGAGCGTGGACGCCGTGGCGGTCGGCGCGGCCTTCCATTGGTTCGACCACGCCGCCGCGCTGCAGGAGGTTGCCCGGGTGCTGCGGCCGGGGGGAGTGCTGGGCCTGATCGGCAACGGCTTCGACGCCTCCGTGCGCTGGGTCGCGAAGCTGCGAGAGATCCTCGGCACCCCGCCGCTGCGGCGTCCCGGGCACTGGCCCTCGGCCGAGCTGCTCGGCGCCTATTTCGAGCACGTCGAGGATCGCGAGTTCGCGCATCGCCAGCGCATCGACAGGGGTGGCCTGCGCGACCTGGCGAGCTCGCGCAGCAGCCTGGCGGTGCTGCCGGCGAGCGAGCGCGAGCGGGTGCTGACGCGCCTGGACTCGCTGTGGGAGCTGGAGCCGGCCCTGAGCGGCCGCCGCGAGGTCACGCTGCCGTGGCGCGCGAACGTGCGACGCTGCAAGCCGCTGCTTGCGGCGTGCAAGCGGTGAGCGCCGCGATGATCTCCGCCTTCATCCCCAGCCCCCCGCACAACGGCTTCTACGTCGGCCCGTTGTTCGTGCACTTCTACGGGCTCGCCTACGTGTTCGCGGTGCTGGGCGCGGTGACCGTCACGCGTCGGCGCTGGGAGGCGCTGGGCGGCAGCCGCCAGCTCGTCTACGACGTGGCCCTGTGGGGCTTCCCCGCCGGCGTGATCGGCGGGCGCCTGTACTTCCTGGCGACCAGCTGGAACGAAGTGCCGCCGCACTGGTGGGGCCCGTTCGCGGTGTGGAAGGGCGGGCTCGGCATCTGGGGGGGGATCGCGCTGGGAGCGGCGGCCGGCATCTTCGTGCTGCGCCGCCGCGGCGCCAACGTGGCGATGTTCATGGACGCGGCCGCGCCGGGCCTGCTCGTGGCCCAGGCGATCGGGCGCATCGGCAACTACTTCAACCAGGAGCTGTTCGGGCTGCCCAGCAAGCTGCCGTGGGCGCTCGAAATAACCGCGGCTCATCGCCCCGCGGCCTATGCGCAGTACGCCACCTTCCAGCCCACGTTCCTGTACGAGCTGATCTGGAACCTGCTGCTGGCGGGCGCGCTGGTGTGGTTGGGCAGGCGCCGCGCGGTCAAGCCGCCGGGCCTGTTCGCGCTGTACGTGAGCGGCTACTCGCTGGCGCGCATGGGCGAGGAGCTGCTGCGCATCGACCCCGCCCACCACATCTTCGGCCTGCGGGTGAACTTCTACGTGGCCACGCTGCTGTTCCTCGCCGGCCTGCTGTGGTTTCGCCACATCCAGCGCTCGCCGTCGAAAGCCAGCGCCGAGGTGGAGCCGCCTCGTTCACTCGAGCAGGGCGGCAGGCATGCGGGCGCCGAAAGCGCCCACGCCGCCTCCAGGGCGGGGCCTTGAAGTAGCCTGCGCGGTCATGGCCGACGCCGGCACGATCGCGTCGCTCGCCACCGCCGGCGGCACGCTGGTGCTCGCCCTCGCCACCTTCTCCTCCACGCGCTCGGCCAACCGCGCGGCGCGCGTATCCGAGCAGGCTCTGAAGGTGGGCCTGCGGCCGCTGCTGTTCAACGCGCGCCCCCAGGACGCGGCCCAGAAGGTTGGCTTCATCGACGAGCACTGGCTGACGCTGCACGATGGCCTGGCCGCCGTGCAGGAGCACGAGGGCAGCCTGTACATGGCGATCCCGCTGCGCAACGTGGCCTCCGGGATCGCCGTGCTGCACG
>Ga0335075_10013272_pt1 | contig 12409 bp, 10 predicted proteins | sample Lox_Sample_24_FD_206723 | JGI IMG/M metagenome (GOLD analysis project Ga0335075, IMG submission 206723) | Soil microbial communities from Loxahatchee National Wildlife Refuge, Florida, United States - Lox_Sample_2.4 | ecosystem: Environmental > Terrestrial > Soil > Wetlands | place: USA... | reverse complement strand
AAACTCCTCGGGGGGGGGCCCGCCGGCCCCCCCCCCCCCCCCACGACCTACTGCCCGGCGATCAGTTCGCCTCCTTGCGGGCCTGGAAGTCGGCTATTTCCGCGGTGACAAGCTGCTCGACGCGCTCCGGCGGCAGGCCGAGGCCGGTGAAGGCGTCGGACGCCGGACCGCCGAGCGATGCCACGCCGAGGAGCAGGTGCTCGGTGCCGATGTAGTTGTGGCCGAAGCGCAGCGCCGACTTCAGCGCGCCCTTGAGCGCTTGCTTCGCGCCCTCGTCGAGGGTCACGTCGAGCAGTTCGGCCGTGCCGGCCTTGGCCACGTGCTCGGCGGGCCCGACGCCGAGAGCGGCGTAGAGCGACTCGGGCGCCACGCCCCCGGCCGCGATTGCCTTCGCGGCCACCCCGTCCGGCTCGGTGAGCAGCGCCGCCGCCAGGTGCGCGTCGCCGACCGCGGTCGGCGCCGCGAGCCTGCCCGCGGCGGCGAGCACCTGCGCGGCGCGCGCGGTGAACCGGGAGAACGGCCTGGGATTGTCCGGCATCAGGTCGCCTGCCCTGGTCGGCACGAAGCGCTTCTGCGCGGCCTGCTTCGAGACGCCCATCGCGCCGCCGATCTGGCTCCACGACAGGCCCGACCGGCGGGCCTGGTCGACGAAGTAACCGATCAGCGCGTCGGACTGCTCGTCCATCTGGGTGGAGACGGCGAACGCGTCGGACACGTTCTCCAGTGGCCCGCCCTGGGGGTGGAGGGCCTTGACATAAGCGATGAGGTTGTCCAGCGGGACGGGAAACTCGGTCATACGTCAACTTTAGGTTGACGATCGGCGATGGTCAACTCGAAGTTGACGGTCCCGCGGTCCCGCGGTCCGGCCGTCCCGCGGTCAGGCGAAGAGCGCGCGGATGTCGTCCGCCGACAAGGTGGAGGAGAACGCCCCGTCGCTGTCCATCACCGAGGAGAACAGCTGCGCCTTGCGCGCCTTCAGCGCCATCACCTTCTCCTCGATCGTGCCCGACGCGATCAGCCGGTACACCATCACGTTCCGCGTCTGCCCGATGCGGTGCGTCCGGTCGACGGCCTGCGCCTCGGTCGCGGGGTTCCACCAGGGGTCGAGCAGGAAGCAGTAGTCCGCCTCGGTGAGGTTAAGGCCGAAGCCGCCCGCCTTCAGCGAGATCAGGAACACGGGGGCCGTCCCGTCCTTGAACGACGAGATCACCGCCGCCCGGTTGGTCGTGGTCCCGTCCAGGTAGCAGCATTCCACCCCGGACGCCTCGAGCCGGGTCCTTGCCATCCGCAGGAACCGGGTGAACTGGCTGAACACCAGCGCGCGGTGCCCGCCGCCGACCACGTCCTCGATCTGCTCGAGAAGCGAGTCGATCTTCGCCGAGGGCACGTCGGTGAGCTCCTCGTCGATGAGCGCGGCGTGCAGCGACAGTTGCCGCAGCAGCGTCAGGGAGCGCAGGATCGTGAACCGGTTGTGGTTGACGTCGTCGAGCAGGCCGAGGACCTTCTGCCGCTCGCGTTGCAGGTGGGTCTGGTACACCTTCCTGTGCCTCGGGTGCAGTTCGACCTCGAGCACCTGCTCCTGCTTTTCCGGCAGGTCCGCGGCCACCTGCTCCTTGGTCCGCCGCATGATCAGCGGCCTGATCCGGCGGCGCAACTGCGCGAGCAGGTCCGCGTTGGCCGACTTCTCAATCGGCCGGGCGTAGTAGTCCTTGAACCGCTCCGGGTTCGGGAACAGCCCGGGAGCGGCGATCGACAGCAGCGACCACAGCTCCATGAGGTTGTTCTCCATCGGCGTGCCGGTGATCGCGACCTTGAACGGTGCCGCCACCCGGCGCGCGCACTGGTACGCCTTGGACTGGTGGTTCTTGACGTACTGGGCCTCATCGAGGATCAGCCCGGCCCACTCGTGCTCGCTGTAGGCCTCGAAGTCGAGCCGCAGCAGCGTGTACGAGGTCACCACGGCGTCGGCGCCGTCGATCAGCTCCGTCATCGTGCCGCCGCGCCGGCCGAGCGTGTCCGAGACCGTTACCACCTTCAGGTCGGGGGCGAACCGGTGCGCCTCGGCCGCCCAGTTCGCGAGCACGGAGGTCGGCGCCACGATAAGAAACGGAGGATTCCGAACGAATTGGGCCTCCTGCGTCCCGGCAACGTCTTTCGCGTGCTGGATGAGGGCCAAAGTCTGGAGGGTCTTGCCCAGTCCCATGTCATCGGCCAGGATGCCGCCGAGCCCGTGGGACCACAGGAACGCGAGCCACTGGAACCCCGAGAGCTGGTAGGGCCGCAGCCGCGCGTTGAGCGCGGTGGGCACCGGCGCGGCCTCGATCTCCTCGACCGACAGAAGCCCGCGGACCTGCCGCTGCCACGCCGTCGCCTGGTGGCCGACCACGCCGAGCCCCGACAGCTCCTCCCACAGGCCCGCCTGAAACCGGCTGATCCGCAGGGACCCGTCCGGCTGGTCTTGCAGCGCCCGTGCCTCATCGATCAGCCGGGCGAGCGCGGCCAACTCGGGCTTGTCCAGCGAGAAGTAAGCGCCGTCAGGGAGCAGCATGTGCGTCTGGCCGTGGGCGAGCGCCACGAAGAGGTCGGTGAACGGCACCTCGCGGCCCTCCACGGTGACCGTGATGCCGAGGTCGAACCAGTCGCGCTCCCCGTCTAGCTCGCCGGTGGAAATGCCGATCTCCAGCGAGTCGCCGGCCTCGTGGTAGTCCGGCACCCGCCCGCTCAGCTCGACCCGCACGTCCTCGCGACCGGACAACAGGGGCAGCACCTCGGTGCTGAACGTCATCGCTTCGAGGCCGCGCAAGGTGACCGCGGCCTGTTTCCCCGCTGCGACCTGCGGTGGCACCCCGGGCGCGCCCGATGGCAGCGACAGCCCGGCGAGCACTCGCGCCTCCGCTTCCGTGTCCCGAAATGGATCGCGGGCCGTGCCGAACGCGGCCCGCAGCTCGGTCCCGCCTACCTGGTAGGACCACTCCCAGCTGATGTCGACCTGGTGGCCTCCCGCGTAGTTGGCGCCGACCACCAGCGCCGGACCCGAGATCTCGGGGGCCGTGAACGAGCCGTCGGATGAGGTCATGGTGGCCTGGCGACGCAGCCGCGGGTAGTAATTGGACAGGAACGCCGCCTGCCCGGCTTCCGGCACGACGAGCCGCTCGTCGGCGAGGGCGAGGTGCTGCAACTGCACCGGCACCGGGTGGGTGAGCCGGGCGAGCCGGAACCTGGCGAGCTCGTTGTGTGGCGCCTGCGCCCGGTCGGCGTAGATCACGCCGTGCCCGTCGGTGCCGATGAACCGCAGCGGTACGGCGTCCGTGCCGTCGCCGGTCTTGATCACCGGGGCGATGAGCAGCGTGGTGCCCTCGGTCGTGACGTCGAGGCAGAGCTCCGCCGTGCCCGGCGCGGGCACGGTGCCCTGCTTGCCCCGGTAGACGAAGGGCAGGCCGACCGCGTGCGCCTGCTCGAGCACGGGCCAGAGCTGGCGGGACTCGCAGGCGGACAGGTCCAGGTACTTCTGGTCGCCGTAGCCGGGGGTGGTGTACGCGTAGGAGTAACCCGAGTGCTGCGCCGCCGAGCTGGCCCGGTAGAGGGCGTAGAGCTCGTGCAGCAGGCGCACGTGCACGGCGGGAAACTCGTCCCGCAGCAGCAGGTAGTCCAGCCGGGACCAGGACAGTTGGCCGGCCACCCAGCCGCCAAGGCGCCCCGGCTGCACCAGCCGCGCCTGGAGCTTGAACTTGCGGATCGCGTCGTCGGCCGGCGGCTGGTGGCGCCCGTTGTCGGTGGAGTAGCTGGGGTAGCGGAACGGCTCGGGCGTGTGCTGTACCAGGGACAGCTCGACCGCGAGCGGCGCGTTCGCGGCGACATCGCCGGTCACGGACTCGGCGCGCGCCTGCGGGGTGGCGAGCAGCGAGTCGAGCGACTGCTCCCAGGGCAGCGTGGACCGGCGGGCCGTGGTCCCGGCCGCCGTGGGCGCGGGCAGCAGCGTCTCGTCGGTCGCGGCGAGTACGAGGGCGCCGACGTGAACGCAGTTGGTGCCGCGGGCGCAGCTGCAGTAGCCCTCGCGAAAGCGCAGCGGGAACCCCGGTGAGGCGCGGAACGAGGCGGAAACCGTCCTGATCTCACCGCCCGCATCGCGCACGGTGCCGGTCAGTAGCTGCTGCGACGCCTCCCATGCCATCTGCACGACCGCGCCCCGGCGCACGGCGATGGTGCCGTCCGCGCAGCCTTCCGGGCCAATCGCCGCGCGGAAGGATGCGAGATCAACGTCCCGAAGCGCCACCCGTTGCATCCCATCGAGCCTAGCCAATGATTGTGACCAGCGGGGTATGAAGAGGTGGCCGTCTTCCGTCGGGCTACGGTGGGGTGATGCGCACCGAAGACCACGGCAGGCGGCTGGTCCTGCTCAGGCACGCGAAGTCGGACTGGCCCGACGTGGCGGACCACGAGCGGCCGCTGGCTAAGCGCGGCAGGCGGGACGCGCCCGCGGTCGGCCGCTGGCTCGGCGATTCCGGGTACGTGCCCGACGCGGTGGTCTGCTCGACGGCGCGCCGCGCGCGGGAAACCTGGGAGCTCGTGGCCGCCGGGCTGGCCGAGACCGCGCCCGGTGCGTCCCCCCTGGTCCGCTACGAGCCCCGGGTCTATGAGGCGACGGTCCTCGGCCTGCTGATGCTCGTCCGCGAGTTCGACGACGCCTGGCGGACCGCGGTGGTCGTCGGGCACAACCCGGGGCTCGCCGGGCTGGCCACCGGCCTGGCCGGCCCCGATGGCACGCCGCCGCAGGCGTTCCCGACCGCGGCCACCGCCGTCTTCGCCCTGACGGGCTCGTGGGCGGAGGCCGCGCCGGGGGAGGCGCGCCTGCTCGCGTTCGTCGTCCCCGCGGAATTGCGCCAGTAGCCGGGCGGTGCCCGCGCCGGGAAATCGTAGACTCTTCCCGTGGAGCACGGTGAGTTCGAGCTTGGCACCGACGGGCCCTCGGCGATCCTGGTCGGCATCGACGACTCTGTCACGTCCCTGCGCGCCGCCTCGTACGCCGCCGGCCTCGCCCGCAGGCAGGGCGCCCGGGTCATCGCGGTCTACGTGGCGCCGGTCGGTGGCATGGCCCTGGCCAGCCCCGCCGGGCCGGCCGTGGTCGCGGCGGAGAACGAGGCCTACGCGGAAATAGGCAAGGAACTGGCCGCCCGGGCCGAGCAAACGGCCGACGAGCTCGGCATCTCGGTCACGTTCGTGGCCGCTCAGGGCGACCCGTACCGCGAGATCACCCGCGTCGCGATGGAGACGCGGGCGGACGCCATCGTGGTCGGTGCCTCGCTCAAGGCGGGCCACCGGCTGATGGGCTCGCTGGCGGTCCGCCTGGTCCGGGCGGGCAAGTGGCCGGTCACCGTCGTCCCTTAGCCGGGGAGCGCCTTAAGCGGCGGCAAGGCCGAGATCCTTCCGCAGCGCGGCCTCGGCCCGCTGGTCGGCCGCGCCGTCTCGGGTAATCGTCGGCTGCCAGGTCTTCGCCGTCGAGGCGCTCAGCCCGGCGAGCGCGAGTATGTCGTTAACGAGCCGCCCGTTGGCCGTCACGAACGTCGCGATCGCGTTACCGACCGCGCCGGTCGCGCCCGCGCTCAGCAACTGGTAGTCCAGGCTGCTCATGGAGTCAGCGAGCGGCTGGCCGATGGCGGCGACCTCCGCCGCGCTTGGGCTTGAGGGCGCGGCCATGCCGGGGAGCGCGGGCGCGGTCGGCCGCGCGCCGAGCGCCTTGAGCTTGGCCGCCCAGGTCCGGCCGGCGGCGGTGACCAGAGCCTCGCCGCTGACGAAGGCCGAGCGGATCGCGGCGGTGCTCAGCGGCGCCGGGGAGCCGGCCAGGAACGACTGCACGGTGAGCGCGAACGGCGCGCCCTCCTGGAACAGGAACCCGTGTCCGGCATCGGGGTAGAGCAGCAGCTTCGCCCCGGGGATGAGCCCGGCGATGGCCCGCGAGTTGGACGTCGGGTCGAGTTGGTCCTCGGTGCCGTCCGCGATGAGCGTGGGCGCCGAGATCTTCGAAGTCTCCCGCCCGGCCGTGTCGAGGCCGTCCCACCAGCCGAGCGAGGCGTGTCCCTGGGCCGCGATCACGCTGGCGGACGCGGGTGCGGCGGCCGGATAGCCCGCGAGCGCGCCGGCGAACGCGTCGCCCGCCATCGCCTGGTCGGCGGGGAAGAGCACGTCGATCCCGCTGCCGTTGGTCAGGTCGTTGACCGCCGCCTGTGTCGGTTGCCGCGTGCCGACGCCAGGGAACGTGGCGCACAGCACCAGACGCCGCACCTGTGCCGGGTGCAGCACCGCGAGGGCCTGGGCGATCATGCCGCCCATCGACCAGCCAAGCACGTCGGTGCGGCCGAGGCCGAGTGCGCGGATGAGCGCGCTTGTCTGGTTGGCCATGGCGTCGATGGTGAGCGGCGACGGCAGCGCCGCCGTGCTGCCGATCCCCGCGTTGTCGAAGACCACCACCCGGTTGTGCCGGGCCAGGTCGTTCACGAACTGCGGTTCCCACGTCTCCATCGTCCCCGCGTACCCCATGATCAGCACAAGCGGCGGCCCGCTGCCGACCTCGCGGTAACCGACCGTCCCGAGCGCGGTTTGCGCCACCCGCGCCGGCGCCGCGGTGACGGAGGCCGCCGTCGCGCTCGAGTGCGCCTGCGCCGAGCCGCACGCGCCGACCGCCGCCGTCGTGGCGGCCACGGCCACCACCGCGGCGATCCGCCTTCCCCGGTTCGCGTGTCCCTTCATCGTGATCGCCTGTCTCTCGCGCCGCGGCGTCCCATGCCCTCGTGTCTTTCATGCTTGCGCCGCACGGGCGGCGCATCCATCGTGCGGACACCCGGTTAGAGGTACGGCTACTACGAGGACGCGGCTACCGGCCGGTGAACGCCGGCGCGTCAAGAGCGCGAGTTTAGCCTTGCCTAAAGGTTTAGGTAGGGCTTAACATGGTTGCGTACGGCGTGCTCACCCAAGGAGACCCGCCATGGCGCTGCGACGCGGCCCGCGATACGGTGCGGGCACCAATGACGATGCCGGCGGCCCCGGCGGCACGCCTCCCGACCTCGTGCGGGCCTTCGTCGACGAGGTGACCTGGTTCATGAGCGAGAACAAGATCTCGCGGGCCGACCTCGCCCAGCTGATGGGTGTCTCGCCCGGGCGGGTGAGCCAGATCCTCTCGGCCGACGAGAACCTGACCCTGCGCACGCTGTCCGCCGTGGCCACGGCTCTTGGGGTCGAGATCGAGATGGCCCTGCGCGCGATCGACGGCGAAGCGGGCTAGTTCTCGTCGGCGCGTCACGGGTGCCATCGCGGCGCCCCCGTGCGCTCGGTGGGCTCCGGCGACGGCTCGCGAACCGGGATGGCGTATCGCTCAAGCCGGTAGAGTCCCGCCACGTACGCCACCGCCAGCATCCGTTCAAGCGCCCGCCGTGCGTCGTGTTCGAGTCGGCCGCCGAGTCGGCTAAGGTCGCCGAGGTTCCGCTGGTATCGGGCCTCCCGGCCGAGCCTGGAAGCGTTGATCGCGGCGACGACCTTGCTGCGCGGCGCCCGGGCGTCGATGATCATGACAATATCCAGCCGCGTTTCTACGTCCTGCAAAAGCGTGCGAATTCGATAGCGCTTGCGGTCCTCCGCCGACAGTCGCTCGCTAAGGTAATCGTGGTAATAGTGGGCGGCCAAGATCAATTCGTCGGGGTGCCAGGCGCCGTCAACGTGCCGTTCGCACCAGTCGAGTTTGTCCTCTGCCATGCCCTCGCTCATCCGGGCGAGCAGCAAGCCAAGCCAGAGCGTCGAGGCGGCACCGTAGACCGACCGTCGCTCGGGGATCCCCTCGCGTATCCTTCCCAGGCAGAGGCTGCCGGGCGCGGCAACGCCCAGGCTCAAGATGACGGCGGGCACGTAGCGTCCGAGTACGGCGAGTCCGGCCGCCCCGCCGGCCGAAAGCAAGCTGGTCAAGATGATGACCAGCAGCGCCCAGTTCCTACTGCGCGTGCCGAACGCCCGGCCCTTGCCCTCGCAGCGCAGCAGCAGGAAGAACGTCGCCGACGCGCAGGCCAGAACGAAAGTCAGGGCAAGAGCCACTGCCTCGCGGGACATGCGCTACTCCATGCTGCGTCCCCAACGGCGCACGGGGAACTTCCAAGAAGCATAACGAGGTCGCGGCCAATGAGCCAACGCCGTTTAATTGCCGCAAATTGCCGCGTATGCCGTTTGGGGAATTAGAGAAGAACTGAGCGGACCCTCGGCGTATCCGCTTGTCCTCTCCGAGCAGTGCCCTCAGCGCTAGCGCAGCCGCCGCAGGAACGGGTCCTGCGGGACCTGAGGCGTCACCCGGACCCGTGCATCGACCGCGATCGCGCTGTCCGGGCGGGCGACGACCGGGTTGAGGTCGAGTTCGGTGATCTCCGGGAGGTCGTCGGTGAGCCTGGACACGCGCAGCAGGACATCGCGCAGCGCGGTCAGGTCGGCGGAGGGTGCACCCCGGTGCCCGTGCAGCAGGGGAGCGGACCTGACCGAGTTGATGAGCGTGTCGGCGTCCGCCTCGGTGAGTGGTGCGAGCCTGGCGGCGTGGTCGGCGAGCACGTCGGTGGCCGGGCCGCCGAGCCCGAAAACGACCAGTGGCCCGAACATCTGGTCGTCTTGCACGCCGATCAGCACCTCGGTGCCGCCGGTGATCATCGGCTGGACCGCGACTCCGGCCAGGCGCGCGCCGAAGCGGTCGGCGAGGCGGCGGTAGCCCGATCGCACGCCCGCCTCGGTGGCCAGGTCGAGCAGGATCGCGCCCGCGTCGGTCTTGTGCGAAAGCCCGGGCACCTCGGCCTTGAGCGCGACGGGGTAGCCGGCCAGGGCGGCCGCCGCCACCGCCTCGTTCTCGCTGCCCGTGATGGTCGTGCCGACCAGCGGTATCCGGTACAGCCGGAGCAGGGTGACGACATCGGCCGACGGCAGCCAGCCCCCGTCCGGGTGGCCGACGAGGAAGGCGTGCACGACGTCCCTGGCCCGCTCGGCCTCCACGTCGGGAAACGCGGGCACGGTGCGGCGCGGCGCCGCCCGCCACTCCGCGTACTTGACGGCGCGGGACAGCGCCCTGGCCGCCGTCTCCGGGTAGGCGTAGGCGGGCACCCGCCCGCCCTTCGCGTCGACGAGTCGGACCGCCTCGGGCTGGTTGAGCACCACCACGACGAGCGGAACCCCCATGTCGGCCTCGGCGACGGCCGCGAGCAGGTCACCAGTGGCCCCGGTGCGCAGGATGAGCGCGATGACCGCGTCCGCCTCCTCGTCGGCACCGAGCGCCTCAAGCACCTGGCGGAAGGCGTCCGCGGAGACGGTCGCGGCGGTGTCAACCGGCCCGTTGACCGAGCCGCCGGCGGGGATGAGGGCGCGCAGCCGGCGGCTCGTCGCCCCGCTTGGGTGGTGCACGGCGAGCCCGAGATCGGTGCAGGCGTCCGCGGCCAGCACCCCGGCGCCGCCCACGTTGGACACGATCGCGACCGTCCGCCCGGCGGGCGGCGGCTGCGTGGCGAGCAGCGCCGTCGCCCCCATCAGCTCGCCGAAGCTCGGCGTGGCGATGATCCCCGCCTGCTCGAACAGCGCCTCCCTGGTCACCAGCGGTGACGCCACCGCCGCGGTATGCGACGCGGCGGCGCGCTGGCCCGCCTCGCTGCGCCCCGCGTGCACGGTAAGCACCGGCATCTTCAGGCCGACGCGGCGCGCCGTGCGCCCGAACTTGCGCGGGTTGCCGAACGACTCGATGTACAGCACGGCGACCCGGGTCTGCCCGTCCTGCTCCCACCACTGCAGCAAGTCGTTGCTCGAGACGTCGAGCTTGTTGCCGACCGAGGCGAACGAGGAGATCCCGATGCCGAGCCGGGTGAGGTGGTCCACCATCGCGAAGCCGATGCCACCGGACTGCATGACGAGCCCGACGCTCCCCGCGGCCGGGTTGGCCGCGGCGAACGTCGCGTCGAGCCCGATCGACGGCACCGCGATGCCAAAGCAGTTGGGGCCGATCAGCCGCATCCCGTGCCTGCGGCAGGCGGCGAGCAGGTCGGCGCTGACCGGCGCGTCGACGGCGGACGTGAGCACGATGAGGCCCCGCGCGCCGCGGCGCCCGCACGCCTCGGCCGTGTCGACCACCGCTAGCGGCGGCACGGCAAGCACCGCGAGGTCGGGCGGCTGGGGCAGGCTCTCGACGTCGGGGAAGCAGGGGACCCCGTCGATCACCCGCGCGTTGCGGTTGACCGCGTAGAGCCCGCCCGTGTACCCGCCGGCCCTGATGTTGCCGAGCACGACCCGGCCCACCGTCCCCGGCTGCCTGCTTACCCCGATCACCGCGACCGACGCGGGCGCGAACACCGGACGGAGGCTGGCCACGTTGGCGGACCGCTCCCGCACGGCAACCGTTTCCAGGTAGTCCTCAAGCTGGCGGCCGGCGTCGTCGGGCGGCAGCGGGATCGTGATGGCGACTACGCCGTCCTCGCGCTTGCTGACCACGGGCAGCCCGGCGTCGGAGAAGACCCGCAGCATCCCCGTGTTCTCCTGCAGCGTCTCGGCGGTGAGCGCCTCCAGTTGCCTGGCGCGGGCCAGCGAGACGAGGTGCTCGAGCAGCAGCGTGGCGATGCCCCGGTGGTGCATGGTGTCCGCGACGGCGAACGCCACCTCCGCCGTCCTGCCGCCGTTGCGCGCCACCTCGTAGCTGGCGAGTCCGACCACCGCCCCGTCGTAAATCGCGAGGAGGGCGGCGTGGTCGGGCCCGGGCTCCCGCGTGACGCGGCGCGCCTCCTGCTCGGCCGCGAGCCTGCTCAGGCTGAAGAAGCGGAGGTAGGCGTTGCTCGGCGCCATCGCCTCGTGCATGGCCTTGACCGCGGCGTAGTCCCCCGCCGCGGCCGGCCTGATCTCGACCGTCCGCCCGTCGGCCAGCAAGGCGTAGACGCTGCTGACAGGCTCGCTCATCTGCTTCTCCTCCAGCGGCGGCACGGATCAGGCTTTCCGTGGACGGCACGGATCAAGCGGCCGCTCCGTACCGTCGGTCGGGCGCGGCGACGGGGGCTTCACTGCCCTCATCTTCCGCCGCCTTACCGTGCTGTGTCACCACCGGGCGGTGGCTGACCCCCGGCTTGGCGCTCTTCCTGGCGGCCAGGAAGACGAGCACGAGCCAGCAGGTGAGGCTGCCGACCGCCACGAGGGCGATGGCGGCCATCGCCCAGGCCGAGATCGCGGAGTTGGGGTACGCCGATGCCAGGAACATGTGCCCGGCCCCCCTAGTAGTCCATGTCCATGTCCGTGCGCGCGAGGTGCCGCGGCTCGGGCGGGTACGTGAGCCGGTCGCGCACCGCGACCACGCCCTCGACGTGACGGATCTCCTCGATCATGTCCCGGCCGACGCTCGCGTTCTCCGGTGTGCCCTCGACGGTCACCACGCCGTCCTTCACGGTGACGGCGAACCGGGCCGGGTCCGTGAGCATCGTGCCCACGATGACGTCGTCGATGACGGTGCCGCGGATCTCCGCGTCGGGCCGGGAGAACACGGCGAGTACGTCGCTACGGGTGACGATTCCGATCACGCGGTCGTCGTCGTTCACGACCGGAAGCCGCTTCACCTTGCGCGAGTACATCAGCCTGGCGGCACGCGCGATCGTCTCGTACGGGCCGATGGTCACGGCCGGCTTGGTCATCAGCTCGGCGGCGGTTACCGCGGCTGCCTTGGCCCGCTCGCGGCCGCGCAAGATGCCGCCCATCACGCCGGGAACGCTGTACTCAAGTGCCTCCTTGGTCAGCAGATCGGCCTCGGATACCACGCCGACGACCTTGTCACGGTCATCGAGCACGGGAAACGCGCTGACCCGGAGTTCGCGCAACTTGGCGGCGATTTCCTTATAGGTCGCATTCATCCGGACGGCGACCACGTGTGTCGTCATGACGTCCTTGACAGTGGCGCTCATCGCAACCGCCCCTTTCTCGGCGCATCGCTGATGAGTCAATTTCACCCCGCGGCCACCCGGCCGCCCACCGTCCAAGGGCCCGCTGGGACCGGGACCAAGGGCCTGTGGGCCCGGCCCTCAGGCGTGCGCGGGCGGGAGGGGCTCGCCTCCGCCTCTCGCGGATTCTAATTGCGCGGTGCGCGGTTTCGGCCGCCATGCCGGCCCCGTTGCCCCGCGTCCCTCCGGGTCCCTCCCGCCACTTCCCATGCAACCCACGCGGGAGCCTCCCCACCAGGGTCAAAGGTCCGGACCTGCCCGGGCCCGCCGTCCCGGGCGCCCCCCCGCGTGCTTGACCGTTATGCCGGGAATCTCGCCATATCTGGCTAAGGATTAACGGGTAAATTCCGTCCACGATGTAAATAAATTTCAACCGGTAAGAAAAGTGCTCCCCAGGCGAGCTTTCTTTACCTGATGAAAAAAGTTTACACGTTAAC
>Ga0335075_10013271_pt1 | contig 12410 bp, 11 predicted proteins | sample Lox_Sample_24_FD_206723 | JGI IMG/M metagenome (GOLD analysis project Ga0335075, IMG submission 206723) | Soil microbial communities from Loxahatchee National Wildlife Refuge, Florida, United States - Lox_Sample_2.4 | ecosystem: Environmental > Terrestrial > Soil > Wetlands | place: USA... | reverse complement strand
TCCGGGACGGCTTCACGATCGTGCCACTGTGCCCGTTCGCCCGCGCCTGGCTGGAACGGCACCCCGGCGAGGCCGCGCGGGTGCCGGTCGACTGGGGCGACGGAACCGGAGGCTGAGCCGTGGGCTAGGCCCTTCCGCTGCCCCGCAGCAGGACGTCTGCCACGAGCGCCGGATCGTCGGTCATCGGCACATGACCGCAGCCGGGCAGGCGCACCAGCCGGGCCCCGGGCAGCCGGGCCTTCACCAGCCGCGCCTGTCCCGGGAAGAGCAGGCGGTCGCGCGAACCCCAGCCGATCGTCACCGGCACGCCGTCCGGGACGCGGCCAGTGAAGTTGTTGATGCCGGCCAGGACCAGGTTGATGGCCTCCCGGGCGGCGACGAACGAGGTGATGTCGCCCAGGGCCTGCTCCGGGCTCAGCCGCGCCGGCCTGCTCACGATCGCGCTGAACACCACGGCGCGACCGACGGCGCTCCGGGCCAGCGCCGGAGCCAGCGGCCGGGTTCGGGCCCCGGTCGCCTCCATGACCTTGAAGACGCCCCAGCCGTAGAGCATCTCGCCCCGGCCGCGCCAGAACCCGGCCGGCGAGAGCGCCGTGACCGTCGCCGCCCGGCCGGCCACGCCGGCCTCCAGCGCGAGCCGGCCGCCCAGCGAGTTGCCGGCGAAGTGCGGCCGCTCCACCGCCAGGTCGTCCAGCAGCGCGGTCACCGCGTCGAGCATGACGGCCAGCACCGGCCTCCCGTCTGCTCGGAGCGGCGGAGACTCGCCGTGCCCGGGCAGATCGACCAGGATGACGTCACGGTGCGGGGTTAGCCGGTCGAGGACCGCGCCCCAAGCTTGCCGACGGTGCCCGACGCCGTGCAGCAGCACCAGCGGCGGACCGCTTCCGTGTCGTTCGTAGGCCAGCCCCACCGACGCTCCCTACTCGCGGGTAACAATACCGGATGTTACGCCGGGAGCGTTTCGGGCGCTACGCGCCGACCGCGTACAAATTGTTGTCGATGCTGCCGAAGTAGACGATGCCGTCGGCCACCGCGATCCCGGACTCGATCGGACCGTCGGTCGCAAAGGCCCAGATCTTGTCGCCATGCCTGGCGTCAAGCGCGTACACATGATTGTCGGAGCTGCCGACGTATACGCGCCCGTTGGCCACGGCGATCCCGCTCTGCACCTGACTCTGGGTCGCGAACTTCCAGACCAGGTCGCCGTTGCTGGCGTCCAGGGCGTAAACGTTGTCGTCGCCGGAGCCGAAGTAGACGATGCCGTCGGCCCCCGCGATCCCGGACTCGACCGCGCCGCCTGCCGGGAACGCCCAGGCCGTGCGGCCGCTCCTGGCGTTCAGGGCATAGAGGTGCTGATCGTCGCTGCCCGCGTACACGATGCCGCGCGCCACCGCGATGCCCGATGACATCGGGCCGTTGGCGGAGAAGCTCCAGATCACCGCGCCACTGTCGTCGCGCAGCGCATAGACCTCGTCGTTGCTGGCCCCCACGTACAGCACGTGGCCGGCCAGGGCGATGCCATGCGGCCCGGAGCCGGCCTGCACGTACTCCCATTTCTTCGCCCCGTTGCTGGCGTTAAGCGCCACGACGACGATGCCGAGCGCGCCGCTGTAGACCGTGTTCCCGGCGGCCAGGACGCCCGCCGCGGCGATGCTGTTGGTCTGATAGGCCCAGATCTTGCGGCCCTGGCCCGCGCTCAGGGCGTAGAGATTGCCGTCGTAACTGCCCGCGAAGACGGATCCGCCCGCCACCGCGATGCCCGAGCTGACGTTGCCGTTGGTCGGGTAGTCCCAGACCCGGCTCCCGTCGCTCGCGGTCACGGCGTAGACGTTGTGATCCGAGCTGCCGAAATACACGACGCCGTTGGAAACCACCACCGACGAACCGATGGAGCCGCCAGTGGAGAAGGCCCAGACCTTCTTGCCCGAGGCCACAGTTCCGGTGGTGGTCGTCCGCTTCGAGCTGGACCCTATCGCCTTCGGCGCGTGCTTCTTGCCCGGGCTTGCTGCGCCGCTGCGGGTGAGCTCCCAGGCGGCTCCGCCGGCGCCCGCCGCCGCCGTCAGCCCCAAGGCGAGGAGCAGGCCGCGGCGGGTCGGGCCGTTCCGGGGGCCGCCGCCGTCCGCCATGTCCCCGGGCAGTCCCGGGTAGGCTGACGGGCCGACAATGCCGTCGCCGGGGGCGAGCCGGGCGGTCGGGCCGGGGTCAGCCATCTCGGCCGGGGGCACAGCGGACCCGGCCGGCGGCACGGCGGACCCGGCCGGCGGCACGGCGGACCCGGCCGGCGGCACGGCGGACCCGGCCGGCGGCAGTACTGACACGCCCATGGGCGCCATGGATCCGGCCGGCAGTGCCACGGATCCCGCCAGCGGTGCCACGGACCCCGCCAGCGGTGCCACGGGGCCCGCCGGCTCGGCTGTGGAACTCGCAGTCAGCGCGGATACGGCGCTCGCGGCCGGCCCGGGCCGCGCGTCGGTCACCATCGGCCCCGCCGCGGCCACCGTCGGGACGCCAGGGCCGCTCGACGGCGGCGGCGCGGGCGCCGACGGCGGCGCCGCGGCCGCGTGTGACGGTGCCGGCGCAGGCGGGGCGGGAACCTCGGTGCTGAGCCGGTCCTGGAACGAGCCGATGAGGCGGGTCACCGCGTCGGGCCAGAACGACGTCAGCCCGGCGCCCGCATCCGGCCCGAGGGCGCCGGTAACCTCGTTGACCAGCCACGCCAGCGTGGCACGCTCGCCGGGCACCTTGACCAGGCAGGCCGCCACGAGTTCTCGCAGGCCGCGGGGAACCCGGTCGAGCGCCGGCTGGGCGTGCACCAGGCGGTAGAGCACGGACGCGAGATGCCCGTCCCCGAACGCGGTGGCGCCCGTCGCGGCGAACACGATCACGCAGCCCAGGGAGAACACGTCGCTCTCCGGCCCCACCCGTGCGCCCTCCGCCTGCTCCGGCGACATGAACGAGGGCGTGCCCGTGACCAGGCCGGTCGAGGTCATCCTGGTGCCCTCGACCGCCGCGGAGATGCCGAAGTCGATCACCCGCGGGCCGTCGGTGGCCAGCAGGACGTTCGCCGGCTTGAGATCCCGGTGCACGAGGCCCGCGGCGTGCACCGCCTGCAGCGCCTCGACTAACCCGGCGGTCAGCTTCCACACCGAAGGCTCGGGCAGCGGCCCGGCCGCTTCGACCGCGTCGGCCAGCGACGGCCCCGGCACGAACGCGGTCGCCAGCCAGGGCGGATCGTCGTCCGGGCCGGCGGCCATCACCGGAGCGGTGTAAGCGCCGCTCACCGCCTTGGCCGCGGCGACCTCTCGGCGGAACCGGGTGCGGAACATCGAGTCTTTGGCGAGTTCGGGGTGGATGACCTTCACCGCGACCGGGCGGCCCGCCGGGGAGTAGCCAAGAAACACCCGCCCCATGCCGCCTGAGCCCAGCCGGGCCCGTAGCCGGTACGCCCCCACCTGCCGCGGATCTCCTGCAACCAGCGATTCCACGTTTCCGCTCCCATCCCCGCGCGGGTTGCGACACCCCTGACACGTTGCCGGAGGCGGATGTGTTCAGCCGGCTTTGGGCGGCATTTACGGTGGCATCATGAGCAGGCCGCGTCCGAGCCGGGCGGTCGGCGGGCTGATCGGCCTGTCGCCACGGCGCAAAATTCTTGTGGCCGGTGTTGGCCTGCTCGTGGCCGCCGTGGCCGTCGTGGCCGCGGTGGCGATCGTCGCCGCCGTCGGCGGGCGGGCCGCGCGGGCCGGCCCGTCCGGCTTCCCGCCGCAGGACCGGCCCGGCCCGGTTCTGCTCGTGCCCGGCTACGGCGGCCAGACCGGTTCGCTGTCCGTGCTGGCCGCCCGGATCCGGTCCGACGGCCGCGCGGCCACCGTCGTGCGCATGCCCGGCAACGGGACCGGAAACCTGAACGCCGACGCCGCGGCGCTGAACGGGGCGGTCAACCGGGCCCTGAACGGCGGGGCGCCGTCGGTGGACGTGATCGGATACTCCGCGGGCGGTGTCGTGGTGCTGCTCTGGGCGCGCGAGGATGACGGCGCGACCAAGGCGCGGCGGGTGATCACCCTCGGCTCTCCGTTCCACGGGGCCTCGATCGCCGCCGGGGCGGAAGGGTTCGTGCCCGGCGCGTGCCCGGTGGCCTGCCAGCAGCTGATGCCGGGCAGCCGGCTGCTGGCCGGCCTCGATGCCACGCCGGTGCCCGCCCGGCCGCCCTGGCTGTCGCTGTGGACCACCGATGATCAGGTGGTCACGCCGCCCGGCTCGGCCCGTCTGCCGGGCGCGATCAACGTGCCGGTCCAGTCGCTGTGCCCGAACGCCCGGATCAGCCACGGCCAGCTGCCGACGAATCCTGTGGTCACCGCGATCGTGCTGCAGGCGATCGGATCCGGTCCGTTCCGGTCCCCGACCGCGGCCGACTGCGTCAGCTCGTAGCGAGTTCGTCGCCAACGTGCAGGCCCCACCGGCCGGTGCGGCACATCACGACCAGGCCGACCGCCGCGGCGAGCAGCACTGCCGGGGTCACGCCCTGCACGATGCCGTGGTGCAGGGCGCCGATCAGCGAGTTCAGCACGGCGTTCGGGTTCCCGGGGATATTGGCCAGCGTGCCGGCCGCGAGGCGGGCCAGCACCAGCCAGTCCAGCCGGGAGGCCGGGTAGAGCAGGAGCAAGCAGATGATCATGGCGTCGTACCACGGGTACTGATACGGCCAGATGAACAGCCACGCAACGCTCAGCGCCATGGCCGCCCAGAGCTCCGGCCGTCCCGGGATGGCCTGCGGCATGCGGCGTAGCACCAGAACCGCGACGCCAATGACGATCACGGCCGCGATCACCGCCAGGAACGCGCGCAGACCCGGGATGAGCAGGAAGAAGTGATACATGCTGTCCGCGCTGGCGCCGTTACGGCGCGAGGCCAGGGCGTGCAGGGCCGGGATGCCGAACCAGGCATAGCTCGGGACCAGGACCACCAGCGCCCCGGCGGCGGCGACCGCGAGCCGGCCGATCGAGTCGCGCAGGACCCAGGCCACGCCCAGTCCGTAGATCGCGTAGTTGACCTTGATATCGGCGGCCGCCCCGATCAGTGCGCCGGCGGCGATCAGCCGCAGCAGCCCGGGCGGGGCGCCTTCCGCGCGCTGGCCCAGCGCCAGCAACCCCAGCAGGCCGAGGGCCGCGGCCAGCACGTCAAGATGCCCGGACGCGACCACGTCCCAGAGCAGCAACGGGTTGATCGTCCACAACAGGTGAGCCCGCAGCCGGCCGGCCGGGTCCGCGCGCAACCGGCGATCGGCGACGAACGCCACCAGCGCGAAGGCCAGCGCGTTCCACAGCTTCAGCCAGAACGTGATTCGCGCCGCGGACAGGCCGCCGAGCTTGGCCGCCAGGAACTGCTCAAAGGTGGCGAGCGGACCGTAGACGCTCACGAATTTCCGCCACGGGCCCGGGATCGCCCTGGAAAACGCGTTGTGCATGTGCAGCAGATGTTCCGGCTTCATGACGTACGGGCTGTGGCCCAGCACCGCGATCCGGCCGTAGGCGGCGTAGTCGAGCGCATCGTTCGACCCCGCCACCGGAAGCACGGTCAGCGCCACCACGGCGACCGCCGCCGCGATGAGCACCACCCGGACGCTCGGCCTGGCCCCGCGCCGGACCGCGATCAGGCCGGCGATCACGCCGCCCGCGCCGAGCAGAGTCGCGATCCACAGGGCGACGGACATCGCGTTGACGGAGGCCGATGCGGACGCGACGCCCCAGGGCGGCCCGAGCGCGGGCAAGACAAGGCGCGGGCTGTTCCAGCCGTTCCGTAGCACCGAGGCGGCGATCATGATGAGGATCGAGCCGCCGATTCCGGCGCCGGCCAGCCCGGTCAGCAGGCGCGTCCGCTCCGGCGCGGGCGCGACCGGGTCGGCGGCGGGCGATCCCTCGCCCGCCGCGGTGACGCTGCGCATGCGACTGCTCCTAGGGGCTGGCCATCGCCGCGCCGACGGCGGGAGGCGAGCCCATCGTATTCGGGAGAAATGCGGCGGCCGGCCGGTCCGCCCGGTGACCATCCGGATTTTGCCGTCTGATTACCTGAATATAAGCGTTTACCCAGGTCCGCCCGGCTAGGTGCCGCACTCGGTGTTACCCAGGTCCGCCCGGCTAGGTGCCGCACTCGGTGTTACCCAGGTGCGCCCGGAGCCGGGCTGGGTGCCAGGGTCAGCTGGTGATGTCCTTGGTGGCGAAGTTGGCCCAGGCCGCGCCGAGCAACACGACGACGTAGACCCCCTGCACGGCGAACCCGCGCTCGATGTTGCGCCAGAGGATCGGCTCGCGGAAGAAGTCGACCCAGGCCAGCCAGTACCTGGTGGGCAGGTACGGGCTGACCGATGCCGCGGCGTTCAGCGTCACCAGCACCTGGCTGGTGACCAGCGCGGCCAGCGCGCCCAGGGCCGCGCCGAGCGAGGAATCGGTGATCGTGGACAGGAACAGCGCGATCGCGCCGACCCCGAGCATGGACGCGGCGATGAACGCGATCGAGCCGAGGGTCCGGGCCAGGATGTCGGCCGGGGTCAGCGCGGTGCCGGACAGCGTGGTCGCGGCGGCGTGGGCGGCGATGATCGTGGGCGTGGCCCCGCCCGAGTTGGTCACCGCCACCGGCTCCGACCCGAACAGCAGCCGCCCGGTGACATAGGCGCTCAGGGCCACCGCGACCACCGCCGTCACCGTGTACACGACGAGCGCGATCAGCTTGGCCACCAGCAGCCGGGTCCGGCCGACCGGCCTGGCCAGCAGGTACCGCAGCATCCCCGCGCCCGCCTCGCCCGCGATCGAGTCGCCCGCCACCACCGCGACCGCCACCGGCAGGAAGATCGGCAGCACGATCGCGAGCGCGGCGGCCGGGTACAGCGAGCCGTTCGACAGCACGGCCGACAGCAGGGTCGGGCCCTGGCCCGGCGGCGGCGTCAGGTGGGTGACCGCGACGAACACGGCCGCCACGACCGGGAGCCCGCACAGCAGCACGATGCTGACCCAGCTCCGCGGGCGGCGGACCAGCTTGACCAGCTCGACCCGGATCAACCGGCCTCCCCGGGCTCGGGGCCGCTCGCGATCCGGTCCGAGCCGGAGCCGGTGACCGACAGCATCAGCTCCTCCAGGGAACGGCGCTCCGGCCCGATCTCCAGCACCCGCACCCCGGCGGCGACCAGCCCGGCGTTGACCTCGGCCGGGTCCGCCGCCGCGACCACCAGCCGGTCGCCGTCGCGCCGTTCGACGCGGCCGTCGAGCAGCGCCGCCGCCCGGTCGGCGTCCTGGGTGCGCAGGACGACCCGGCCGGTCGGGGTGCGCAGTTCGTCGAGATCCTGCTGAACGACCAGCCGCCCGCGGTTCACGATGCCGACCCGGCTGCACAGCTGCTCGACCTCGCTCAGCTGGTGACTGGACAGGAACACCGTGGTGCCCCCCGCGTTCAGCTCGGCCAGCAGGTCACGGATCTCCCTGATGCCCTGCGGGTCCAGGCCGTTGGTCGGCTCATCGAGCACCAGCAGGCGCGGCGCCCGCAGCAGGGCCGCGGCCAGGCCGAGGCGCTGGCGCATCCCGAGCGAGTACTTCTTGACCGCCCGGTTGTCGACCCCGCCCAGGCCCACCCGGTCCAGGGCCTCGGCGATCCGCCGGCGCCTGGTGCGCCGCGGGCCGGCCCGGCCCGCGGCGTCTATGAGCGCCAGGTTGGCCCGGCCGGACAGGTGCCCGTATCCGGAAGGGCTCTCGACCAGCGCGCCGACCTGCGGCAGCACCTCGCTCACCCGGGACGGCACCGGCCTGCCCATGACCTCGATCTCGCCGCTGGTCGCGTACACCAGGCCGAGCAGCATCCGCACGACCGTGGTCTTGCCCGAGCCGTTCGGGCCGAGAAAGCCGTACCGGTCGCCCTCGCGCACGTCCAGGTCGACCCGGTCGACGGCGAGCACCCGCCCGTAGCGCTTGGTCAGCGCCCGTGTGACGATCATCGCGCTCCCGGCGCGGTCGAGTTCAGCAGGCCGGATCCCGCGCTCACCAGCAGTGCCGGGGTCACCGCGCCGGCCAGCAGGTACACCGGCCCGCCCGCCGCCGACTGGGCCAGCAGCACGGTGAGCAGCGGCGTCTGGATCAGGGCCCCGGTCCCGCCGGTCAGGGCGATCCCGCCTGCGCCCGCTCCGTCGGCGGCGTTCAGCGCGCGCTGCCCCACGCTGCCGGGCAGCGGCAGCACCACGATCCGGGAGAACCCGGTCCCGTAGGCGGCGATGTCGGTGAGCCGGCCCGGGGCCGGGACGCGCTCCATCCCGGCCAGCCGGCCGGGCAGCGGCGGGGCGAAGCCGTTCAGGATCCGGGTGATGTCGGGGAGCGCGGTGACCGTGAAGCCGATGTCCGGCGCCGGGTCCGGGGTCACCGTGGCCAGTCCGGGACGGTTCTGGCTCAGGTCCAGGAACCGGGCCACCAGGGCCGGACGGCTGGCGCCCCGGCTGGTCACCGTGACCTCGACCGCAAGCCCGTTGGCCGGGTCGGCCCAGATGTCGATCGCGCCCACCGTGGTCCGCGGGTCGGCCGGCACCAGCCGCAGGCCGGCCGCGGCCACCCCGGCCACCCGCTGGGACGGCAGCCTCGATATGCGGTCGGCGGGCGAGGCGAAGCCGAGCAGCCGGCGGGCCAGCGCGGGCGGTAGCAGGTCGGCGGCCCGGGGCAGCCGGACCGGCTGCGGCCCGATGATCTGGGTCAGCTCGTTGCTGGCGTAGTCCCACACGTCGGTGGCGCCGCCCGACTGATAGGTGTCGGTCTCGCCCGCCGTGGTGATGACGTCCGCCCGCCACTCGCCGGGCGAGCGGTACCAGGCCTCCTGGTCGGTGACGCCGTCCAGCAGCGTGCTCACGTCGCCGAGGTCGGGCAGGTTCGGCAGGCCCAGGTTGACCGAACTCTCGGCGTAGCCCTGGTACGGCACGTCCGCCGAGGCCAGGATGCGCGCGCGGAGCGCGGCGGCGGTGAGCGACGAGCCCGGCACGGGCAGCGCGCCCACGATGCCCGGGAGGCCGCACAGCAGGGCGACACCGCACGCCACAACGAGCCATCGGCGTTGTGCCTGTCGCCGGACGACGCTCACAGGCCGGGGCGGCCGAGCCCTGTCACCACGCATCCACAGTACGACGGCGGCGTCGCAGCGGGACATGGCTCCAAGGACGGCCGCGCCGGGACTACCCCGCCTTGCCCCGTCCGTGACACAAGCGGAGACTGTGATCACTCAGCGAGCGACGACCGGAGGTCTACGTGCGGATCGGCAACATTGATGGCCGGCTGGTCATCCTGACCGATGCGGGCGCCATCGACGTGGAGCGGGCCAGCGACGGCCGGTTCGGCGCCGACCCGCAGGCCGTGTACGGGCGGTGGGCCGAGTTCACGGCCTGGGCCACGTCCGCGGACCAGGCCGCCGCACAGCCCTACGACCTGACCCGGCTGGGCGCGCCCGCGCCGCGGCCGCGGCAGTCGTTCGGGATCGGCCTGAACTACCGTGACCACGCCGATGAGTCCGGCTTCGGCGTGCCCGAGTACCCGAGCGTGTTCACCAAGTTCCCGAGCTGCGTCACCGGCCCCTTTACCGACGTGGCGCTGCCGCCCGGCGGTCACACCGACTGGGAGGTCGAGCTCGTGGCCGTGATCGGCCCCGAGGCCTGGCACGCGGCCGAGGCCGAGGGCTGGAGCCACGTGGCCGGGCTGTGCGTCGGCCAGGACCTCTCCGAGCGGATCACCCAGATGGCCAGCCAGCCGCCGCAGTTCAGCATGGGCAAGTCGTTCCCCGGGTTCGGGCCGACCGGGCCGTGGCTGGTCACGCCGGACGAGTTCGCCAACCCCGATGACCTGGAGCTCGGCTGCGCGATCAACGGCGAGGAGATGCAGAAGTCCCGCACCAGCTACCTGATCATGTCGGTGCCGCAGCTTGTCGCCAAGCTGTCGGCGGTCGCCCGGCTGCTGCCCGGCGACATCATCTTCACCGGCACCCCGGCCGGGGTCGGCCTGGGCCGCAACCCGCAGCGCTGGCTGGCCGCGGGCGACGAGCTGGTCAGCTACATCGAGGGCATCGGCGAGCTGCGGCAGCGCTTCGTCACCGGTCCCGCCGCCTGACTTACACCAGCAGCGCGCCGCCGATGATGAGCCCGGCGATCGAGCCGCCCAGCCAGACCACGACCCAGAACCCCGGCCAGATGTGGGTGAGCTTGGCCAGGTTGCCCGCGTCGGCCGCGTTGACCCCGTGATCGAACACCACGCGGACCCCGGACAGCAGCAGGAACCAGGCCACGCCGTACGCCATGATCGCGCCGGCCTCGACCGAGCCGTAGCGCGCGATGAGGTAGATCAGCCCGCCGGTGATCACGACCGGCACGAAGCTGAAGGCCTGGCGCAGCACCGCCAGCAGCAGGACGAGCAGGAGCAGCGTCAGCCACAGCACGGCCGCGCTGTGGCCGATCTGGATCAGCTTGGCCGCCCCGAGGCCGAACCCCGTCGGGCCCAGGTACCCGACCACGCCCACGGCCACGCTGCCCGCCGCATTGCCTCCGCGCATCACCGTCGCGCCGGTGGCGTTGGGCTGCAGCGTCACGCGGGACACTCGCTGGCCGACGGCCGATCCGGTGATCGCGTGCGCGCCCTCGTGCGCGATCGTGTTGACGTGCCGCAGCAGCAGCCAGACCTCCTGCACACCCACGGCGCTCAGCGCGGCTAACCCGATCAGCACGGCCGTGGCCACGGGCAACGGCGGCTGCGTCTCGCCGATCCGGCCCAGCACAGCTCCGAGCGACGGGGCTGGCGTCATCTGCCTACACCGCTCACCAGGTCCTGCCCAGGACATGCCGCTCACGGCATTGCTGCCTTGCTGTACCGAGTTATCCCCTTCTCAGGCAGTTCCAACCCGGCGAGCGACGCCGCAGTAGAAGAACCGCGAGCCGTCGGTGTCCGCGGCATCGGGGTCCTCGGCGCCCCACACGCCCGCATAGGTGACGGCGGGCTTCGCGCCGTCGTAGGGCGGCAGCAACTCGAGGCCGTCAAAGAACCGGGCCACGTCTGCCCTCGAGCGCGGGTAGACGTTCGCCGTGGCATGCGCGGCCTCGGACTGGCGCGGCGGCAGGTTCTCTTCGGTTCCATGCGAGAGCGCCAGGTAGCTGCCGGGCGCCATCGCGGCCATGTACCGGGCCACCAGGCCCCACGGGTCGTCGCCGTCCGGCACGAAGTGCATGACGTCGGTCATCAGGACCCCGGCCGGCTCGGCGAAGTGGATCAGCCGCACCAGGTCCGGCTGGCTCAGCAGCGCGTCAGGGTCCCGCAGGTCGGCCAGGATCACCGCCGTCGTCCCGCCCGGGGCGAGCAGCGTGCCCGCGTGCGCGGCCACCATCGGGTCGTTGTCCACGTACACCACGCGGGCCTCCGGGGCGACCTTCTGCACCGACTCGTGGGTGTTGTTCTGCGTCGGCAGCCCCGACCCGATGTCCAGGAACTGCCGGATGCCCTGGCGGGCCATCCACACCGCCGCGCGGCCGTGGAAGCCCCGGTTGGCCCAGAGCCCGTCGACCAGGTCCGGGATATGCGCTCTCAGATACTCGGCGGCCTGCTGGTCGGCGGGAAAGTTGTTCGTGCCGCCCAGGAAGTAGTCATACAGCCGGGCCGGGCTGGGCTTGGTCGGGTCGACGCCGGGGGGTACGTCGGCAAGCTCGCTCATTGACAGCCTCGTTTCACTGGCCCGGGCCGGGCGTTTTGTCCCCCGGCGCACAGTCTTCCACCATCGGCGACGGGGATGTGGCCGACCGGGACGGACTGGGCAGACTGGGTTTATGACCTCACCTGACTTCACCCAGAGCCTCGAAGGCACCAGCGAGATAGACCTGACCGTCACCGGCCGCAACACCGGCCGCGAGTCGACCCGCCCGGTGTGGTTCGTCCGTGAACCCGGCCGGCTCGACCTGCTCCCGGTGACCGGGACCGACAGCCAGTGGTACAAGAACGTGCTCGCCCGCCCGGCCGTCCGGATCACGGCCGACGGCGCCGAGCTCGCCGCGCAGGCGACCCCGGTCACCGACCCGGCCCGGGTGGCCGAGGTCATCGACGCGTTCCGGGCCAAGTACGGCGCCGACAACGTGGCGAACTACTACCCGAACCCGAACGTCGCGGTCGAGGTCCCGCTCGCCTGATCCTGTGCCTGAACCGGTGCCTGAACCGGTGCCTGAACCCTGCGGCGGGTGTCACACTCGTTGCTGATGATCCCGCAGGACCGCCCGCCGCCCGCGATTGACGTGCACGCGCACCTGGTACCGCCCGGGCTGCTCGACGCGGTCCGGGCCGGCGAATTCAGCGGCGTCACCGTGACCGGCCAGGCCGACCAGGCCGGGCAGGCCGGGCACGCCGAGCCGGACGGCCCGCCGGTGCTCG
>Ga0335075_10013270_pt1 | contig 12410 bp, 9 predicted proteins | sample Lox_Sample_24_FD_206723 | JGI IMG/M metagenome (GOLD analysis project Ga0335075, IMG submission 206723) | Soil microbial communities from Loxahatchee National Wildlife Refuge, Florida, United States - Lox_Sample_2.4 | ecosystem: Environmental > Terrestrial > Soil > Wetlands | place: USA: Florida... | reverse complement strand
CGTGGCACCGGCCAGAACCAGCAGCGCTCCGGCTGCCAGCCATTTCAGACTCTGCACTCGCAAATACCTCACTCCACAATCGATCCGGCTCGAAATCCCGAAGCAACAAGATTGCGAATCCTGATGGAATTACGATTGTAAATCACAGCAGCCATTCGAGGGGTGGACGGGCAGGCTGGGGACCGGCCATGACGGGCGATCCGGCCGAGCTGCCGTCCAACTCTCCTTCTCTTAGACTTTGATGGGAAAGAATTCGCATGACTCATGATCCGCGCCGCGGCGTTATTTTGCGCTGGCAGTCCTGGCTGGTGCTTGTTCTGGTCTTGATTCCGGTTTCCGCCGCGGTGCTGATCCAGGCCCTGGGATTTTCGTGGTTTGGTGCCCGGATTTTAATGACCGGAGCCGCCATCGGAGCCGCCTTTGGCCTGCTGGTGTGGGGACTGCGGGCGGCAACTCCGGGCGCGGCCTTCACCGGAGGCATGTTTACGGTCGCCTTCTATCTCGTCGCACCGGGATGGCGCAGCCTGCTCTGGCCTCTGCTCGCGCTGTTTGTGCTCACCTTCGCCGCCACGCGTTACGGGCGAGCCCGCAAAGAGGCCCTGCAGGTTGCCGAGGAGCGGCGGGGGCGTTCCGCGCCTCAGGTGGCTGCGAACCTGGGTGCCGCGGCGCTCGCCAGCATCGCCGTGAGCGCCGGACATTTTTTTGTGCTTTCGCCGGGGATCTTGCGCCGCCCCATGCTGATCGGGCTGATTGCCGCGCTGGCCGAAGCCACGGCAGATACGCTCTCGTCGGAGCTGGGGGAGGTTCTGGGCGGCGAGCCAATGCTCCTGACAACGCTGCGGCGGGTTCCACCCGGGACCGACGGCGCGATCAGCTGGGCAGGCACCGTAGCCGGATGCGCCGGCTCAGGCGTGATCGCCCTCATTGCGGTCCTGGTTCTCCCTTTGTCCTGGGTTGAAGGCGCAACCGCGCTGGCTGCCGGCGTCTTTGGCTTATTTTTCGATAGCCTGCTGGGCGCGACCCTGGAACGTCGGGGATGGCTGAACAACGACGCGGTGAATTTTCTCTCCACTTGCGCCGCCGGAATTTGCGGGGCAGTCATGGCCGTCAGCCTGTCCTAAATCGCTCCAAGGGCGGACTCCCCAGGCCGGATTCACCACTCAAATACGAGAGGGAAGTGCCTGCGAATCTAGCTATCCATGCCCACAGCGCGGCGAATCCGCCACACCGTGTAGCTCAGGATTTCGTGGCTGATCCGCTGGAAGGCATCGAAGGTGGAAAGGCCCTTGCCAGCGGGGCGGGGCGATGTGAGGACATCGAGGCCCAGGCTGGAGCACAGCGCGTGAATGCGGAAGAGATGTGTCCCATCGCTGACCACGAGAATTTTCTTTAATCCGTTGGCCCGGGCGATGACGGCGAGACGGCGGGACGACTCCTCGGTATTTTTGCTCTCGGTCTCGGCGATGATCGCCTTTTCCGGCACTCCGTGAGCGAGCAGATAGTCGTGGCCCACGCCCCCCTCAGAGTGACGGTCGGCAGGGTCGCCTCCGCCGAGGGTGATGACGATGGGTGCGAGTTTTTCCTGGTACAGAGTCAGGCCGTGATCCAGGCGCGCCCTCAGCACCGGTGAAGGCCGCCCATCGTATTCGGCGGCCCCGAAGACCGCAATGGCATCCGCTGGCCGGGCTTCGTCATGGGTGGCGTAGGCGCGAATCTGCATGTCGACCCAGATCACCCAGGCGATGGCAGCGAAGAGGATCGCCGAGAGCAGAATCCAGATCAGCGAAGTCTTGCCGCGCGATGGCCGAGTGAGGCCCACGGGCCGGCGGACGGAGCGCAGGTTGGTGTCGGGGACAATCATGGGACGAAGGCGAAGAACCGCATGTAATCAAGCCAACAACCGCTAAGCAGCGATCCCTCGCTGACAACTCCATTGTATCGAGCGAGGAACATCCCCGAGATTCTCCACTCCATGCCTGGTTGGACGAAGCAATCGCGGCTCCGGTGACTGGCGAATGAGAACGGGCCAGACGGTTATGACTGAAGCGCGAGGGCAATTTCGTGCGTGGGAATCGCTCCCTCGCGCAGCACCTGCCAGGAGTTTTCGCCCCCGGAAAGATCGACGATGGTGGTAGGGAGGCTTCTGCCGGTCGGTCCTCCGTCCACAATGAGTGGGATGCGGTCTCCCACCTGGTCGCGAACGCACGCGGCATAGGTGCACTCGGCCATGCCCTGCAGGTTGGCGGAGGTCGCCGTGATGGGCAGGCCAAAGGCTTCGACGATGGCGCGGGGAATCGCGGCGTCGGGGACGCGGATGGCTACGTTGCCGGTGTTGGCCGTGCTGCGCAGCGGCAGGCGCGAGCCGGCCTTGACGATCAGGGTAAGCGGGCCCGGCCAGAACCGCTCGGCCAGCCGGTCGAGCGTCCAGCCGGTTTCGCGCGCAAGCTCGTAAGCCTGCGAGACGTTCGCGATGAGCAGCGAGAGCGGCTTGTGTTTCAGGCGGCCCTTGATCTCATAAATGCGCTCGACGGCGCGGAGGTTCACCGGGTCGACGGCGAGCCCGTAGAAGGTGTCGGTCGGCATGCCGGTAACTTTGCCGCTTTTCAGGCACGACACAACGAATTGCACTCGATCCGGCTCTGGCTCATCCGGATGAATGCGCAGGATCTCTGCAGACAAGGTGGCTCCAATTTAAGAAACTGCTCGCGTGACGGCAGTCGAGGCACTCCGCCAACCTTTGCCGAGAGGCAGAGCGGGGGACAATCTCCGGCCGGAGCGAGCAAGACTCCTCAATTCTATGCCAACGCGTCAGCGGGTTCGCGGGAGGGCACAGCATTCATGTTGCCACATCGGGTGCGCGAGGCTCGGACGGATCGCAAAAACGTAAGTTTGCGGCCTCACGCCGATGGGTGCGCTCCCGGAACTTTCGATTTGCTCTAGAATCGCACCCATGCCGACTGCTTCGATGAGCGCACGTCCTCCTCGCCCTGGAGCGAGGGTTGTGCAGAGCCGGCAGAATGCCCGGGTGAAGGAGCTGCGGTCGGGGTTTTCCCGCGCAGGATACACGGACGAGGGCCGCATCGCGATTGAGGGAGAGCACCTGGTCGCCGAAGCGACGGCCAGCCGGCTCGCGATTGCGGCGGTCTTTGTTCGCGTGGGCAGTGAGGCGCTGCTCGACCGGCTGAATCTGCCCGAAGCCGTCGAGATTCTTGCTCTGCCGGAAGATGTCTTCGCCAGCGCGGTCAACACCGAAGCTCCGCAGGGGATTGCGGCACTGGTCGTGCCCCCCGCCTTCACGCTGGACGAAGTGCTGGCGGCAGATGGGACGGCCTTGTTGGTGGTCTCTGCTGGATTGCAGGACCCCGGCAACCTGGGCACGCTGATCCGGTCGGCTGAGGCTTTTGGAGCGACGGGGGTGGTGGCGCTGCCCGGGACGGTGAGTTTTTACAACCAGAAGACGCTGCGGGCGTCCTCGGGATCGGTGTTCCGGTTGCCTTGCGTCAGCGCTAAGGCAGAGGAATTGTTTGCCGCGCTCTCCAGCCGCGAGATTTCAACCCTGGCGGCGGTTGCTTCCGATGGCGAGCCGGTCACGCAGTGCGATCTGACTGCGCCTGCCGCCCTCATTTTAGGAAACGAGGGAAAGGGCATTCCGGAGGAAACTCTGCGGCGGGCCTCGAAGCGGGTGACGATCCCCACGCCGGGGCCGGTGGAATCACTGAACGCCGGCATCGCCGGATCGATCCTCTTGTACGAGGCCGCGCGGCAGCGGAGCGGGCAATGAGCTTATTCAACCAGACCCCGGACCTGGCCTCGTCCGCCTCACTGGCTGCGCCGCTGGCGGAACGGATGCGGCCGCGCAATCTGGACGAGTATGTCGGACAGCAGCACCTGATTGCTCCGGGCAAGCCGCTGCGGGTGCAGATCGAGCACGACGATCCCGCGTCGATGATCTTCTGGGGCCCTCCGGGCGTGGGCAAAACCACGCTGGCCAAGATCATCGCCCACGCCACGCATGCCAGCTTTATCGAATTCTCCGCGGTGCTCTCCGGCATTAAGGAAATCAAGCAGGTGATGGTGGAGGCGGAGAAGGCGGCGCGATTCGGCTCACGCACCATCCTCTTCATCGATGAGATTCACCGCTTCAACAAGGCGCAGCAGGATGCCTTTCTGCCCTATGTCGAGCACGGGACCATCCGCCTGATTGGCGCGACGACCGAAAATCCTTCCTTCGAGATTATTTCGGCGCTGCTTTCGCGCTGCCGGGTTTACACGCTGCAGGCGCTGAGCGAGGAAGAGATTCTCACCTTGCTGCGGCGCGCTCTGGCGGACAAAGAGCGCGGGCTGGGGAACATTCAGTTAACCGCGGATGAAGAAGCGCTGGTGACGCTGGCTTCGTATTCGAGTGGCGACGCGCGGAACGCGCTCAACGCTCTGGAGGTCGCGGCGAAGCTGGCCGCGGCTCGTTCCGAGAAGACCATCAACAAGGATCTCGCCATTGAGGCCCTGCAGCAGCGTGTGCTGCTCTACGACAAGAAGGGCGAAGAGCATTACAACCTGATCTCGGCGCTGCATAAGTCGGTGCGCAACTCGGATGCGGACGCCGCGCTCTACTGGCTGGGACGGATGCTGCAGGCCGGCGAGGATCCGATGTATGTGGCCCGGCGAGTGGTGCGGATGGCCGTCGAAGATATCGGGCTCGCTTCCCCCGAGGCGCTGAACCTCACTCTTTCGGCACGCGACGCGATGGACTTCCTGGGATCACCGGAGGGTGATCTCGCGCTGGCGCAGGCGGTGGTCTACCTGGCGCTGGCGCCTAAGTCGAATGCGCTCTATACCGCCTACGGAGCGGTGCGTGGCGATATCGAAGCGACGCGCGCAGAGCCCGTACCGCTGCACCTGCGCAATGCCCCCACGGCGTTGATGGAATCGATCGGCTACGGCAAGGGCTACCGGTACGCCCACGACGAAGAGGGCAAGGTGGCGGATATGGAATGCCTGCCTGAAAGCCTGCGCGGACGAAAATATTATGTGCCCACAAGTGAAGGGCGCGAAAAATTGTTGTCGCAGCGGATGGAAGAAATCCGCCGCATTCGTGAGGGGAAACGCGGCCAGTGACCGGACGGCCCCAGCACGAGGAGCGCGTGATTCGGATACGCCGAGGTGTTACCAAGGTTCACTTGCGGCGCCGCGCTTTCGATGTAAGCTCCCTCTGAGAGCAATTCCTTCCCCTCTCTACTCCTCCGGCTGAAAACTCTATATCGGGAATCGTTATGTTTAATTTTGTCGAGGAGTTCCCCTCGGTGCGGCCGGGTCACGTCATGAAGCTGGGCGCGATTGCGACGACGGTGGTGGTGATGATGCTTGCTGCCTACGTCTTACTGAATCCGCTTCCGCCGGGGCCGCAAGGCCAGGTGCTGGACGTGAAACTTTACGTCCCCCATACCCAAACGTCGGAAGTTGACGACGACACCGCGCCGGTGTCCGCTCCGCAGCCGAACCGGACGCTGCTGGTGCTGAGTCCCGTCAAGATTCACAACACAGGCGACAAACCGTTCTCGATCTTCGATCTGTCTGGAGTCCTGCGCCTGGGTAACGCCGAGTACGACAGCGCGGACGTCTCCGCGGAAGATTTCCGGAAAGTATTTCAGTATTATCCCGACCTCGTGGCGTATGAGCAGCATCCACTGTTGCGGCATTCGGTCATTCAGCCGGGAGCAACAGTTGAGGGGCTCCTGATCTTCAACTATCCATTGAGTGAAGACCAATGGGATATGCGCACTTCGTTCGAGGTGAAGGCATCGTTCGACCACGGCGACGATATTGTGCTCTCCGGGACGGACAGGCCGGAGAGCTGGCCGCGGCTGAATGCCGACGCGCGGTAGATCGCCTCATTGATGAAATGTTACGCTGCAGCCTGATTCGCTCGACTCCCGGCACAGCTCGATGATGCGGGCGGTGCGCCAGGCATGCTCGGCCGTCACTTCCAGCTTTCCGGTGCCCAGCAATGCATCGCGAACGTTGGCGTAGAGGCCGCGATAGTCGCCCGCGGCGGTTTTGATTGCTTCTACCGTTGCCCCCTTTTCGCCCGCGAGGTGCAGCTTGCCCCATTGGCTTTCGGGCTCTTCGCCGAATCCCGGATCGGTGAACTTTGCTCCGGCTTTGAGTGCGTCTTCCTGCGGATCGAGGCCCCATTTCACGAAGCTGCCCTTGGTGCCGTGGAGGAGGAACCGTGCTCCGGTAAAGAAAGCGGTGAGCGACGAGCGCAGCCAGGCGGTGACGCCCCCGGCAAACTTCAGCTGAATGTCGAAGGCGTCATCGACGCGGGCGCCTTCGCGATCGATGCGGACATCCGCCCAGACCTCCGTAGGGTCGCCGAAGATCGCCGTCGCCTGATCGATGAGGTGCGGCCCGAGATCTAGCAGCAGCCCGCCGCCGGGGGTGCCATTCTCGCGCCAGACGTCGAGCCGGGGAACCTGCCGGTAGCGGTCGAAGTGCGATTCGTAGGTGACGATGCGCCCGAGCCGTCCCGAGGCGAGCACCTGCTTCACGGTGACAAAATCACCGTCCCAGCGCCGGTTCTGGTAGGCGGTAACCAGGACTCCATTTTCCCTGGCGATTTCGATGAGGCTGCGGGCCTCCTCCGAGGTGAGCGTGAAGGGCTTGTCGATGACCACGTTCCGCTTCGCCCGGAGGCATTGCGCGGCGTGCGCATAGTGATCGCCGCTGGGCGTGCCCACGGCAACCAGCTTGATGGATTCGTCACCCAGCATCTCTTCGATGGAGCGGGCGACCCTGACGTTGGGATACGCCTTGGCTGCGTCGTCTCCGCTGCGCTGAACGATGCAGGCCAGCTCAAGGCCGGGTGTGGCGGCGATGACCGCGGCATGAAAGATGCGCCCTGCTAGCCCGAATCCAATGACACCTGCACGAATGCTGTCGCTCATAGCTGGCATTTTCTCAGAAGTTGTAAACCATGGCGATTCGCTCGCGGAGAGCGTATCTTTTTCCAATCGCTGGTTAAAGGCTGGGCACCCCCAACGAAATGCATTGAATCCAACTAGCTTTCGGCGTTGAACGCCGGGGAGGGTCTGATCGTGGCGCGTCCATATTGGTCCGGGCAACTGCAAATTTCACTGGTTTCTTTCGGCATTCAACTTTTTTCCGCTGTGAATACAGCGAGCGAAATCTCCTTTCATCAGATTGACCGGCGCACCGGAGAGCGGGTTCATCACCTGAAGGTGATCGACGGCAACGATCCGGTCAACAAGACGGAGATCGTGAAGGGATACGAATACCAGCCGGGGAAGTATGTGGCGATCGAGCCGGATGAGGTCGACCGGCTGCGCATCGAGAGCAAGCGGACGCTGGAGATCGCGCAGTTTGTGGACCTGGACGCAATCCCGCTGGCTCTCTTCGAGAAGCCATATTTCATCGTGCCCGACGGCGAGGAGCAGGCGCAGGCCTTCGCCGTCGTGCAGAAGGCTCTGGCCAAGAGCGGAATGGCCGGCCTGGGAGAGATCGTCTTCGCCAGGCGCGAGCACCTGGTGGCCGTGGCCGCGCCTCAAAATGAAAAGAGTCTCGGCCTGATGGCCTACACCTTGCGTTATGGCAACGAGCTGCGCAATGCCGACGAATACTTCGGCCAGATTAAGGCCCAAACCGTGGATGCCCGCCAGCTGACCATGGCCAATGAATTGATCAAGCACTACTCGCAGCCCTTCGACATCACCGCCTTCAAGGACGACTTCGAGGATGCGCTGCGCAAGCTGGTGGAGGCCAAGATGAAGAAGCTGCCCCTGCCGCTGGAAGACAAGACGCAGAAATCGGGGAAGGTGATCAACCTGATGGACGCTCTCAAGCAGAGCCTCAAGGTCTCCACCCCCCGGACACGCACCAAGACAGCATCGCAAACGCGGCAGGTTCCGAAGAAACCATCGGGGAGAGCGGCGAGCCCGGGACGCAAACTAAAGAGCGCCTGAGATGCCTCTGAAGAAATCCAGCAAGCCGGCCCCGCGGTCGAAGTCGGCTTCTTCGGCCGTCGACCGGCAGCTGAAGAAGTACCGCTCGATGCGCGATTTTGGCGTAACGCAGGAGCCTGCCGGAGCGGGAAGCGGTGCGCGATCGAGGACCGGCGATCTCCCGTTTGTAATTCAGAAGCACGCGGCTACGCGGCTGCACTATGACTTCCGCCTGGGCTGGCGCGGTGTGCTGAAGAGCTGGGCGGTGGCCAAAGGACCCAGTTATTATCCCGGCGACAAGCGGCTTGCCGTGCAGGTAGAAGATCATCCGATCGAATACGGCGGCTTCGAAGGGACGATCCCTAAGGGCCAGTATGGCGGCGGAACGGTGATGCTGTGGGACAACGGGACGTGGGCTCCGCATGGCGATGCGGATGAGGGATTCCGCACCGGCCGGCTGAAGTTCGAGCTGCATGGAGAGAAGCTGAAAGGAAATTGGACGCTGGTGCGCATGGGCGGCAAGGCCGCACACGAGAGCAAGCCGAACTGGCTGCTCATCAAAGAACATGACGATTTCGAACGCGGCGAGGACGATCCTCCGATTACCGAAGAGGCTCCGGACAGCGTAGTGACGGGCCGCGACCTCGACGGCATCGCACGCGATGAGGATCACGTCTGGAATTCAAAGGATACGGCAACCATCGACGCCGACACCCCGGCGCCAATAAGCAAGCCGGCGAAGAACGCGCCGTCTAAAAAAAAAGCCGCCGCAAGCGCGACGAAAGCCTCTTCGGAAATCTCTTCCCGGCTGAGTAAGCTGCCGCGCGAGAAGATGCCGAAGTTCGTCCCCCCGCAATTGGCGATTCAGACAAAGGAGGCTCCACGCGGCAATGGGTGGGTCCACGAGCTGAAGCTGGATGGCTATCGCATCCAGATCCGCATTGAAGATCGAGGCAGGGATGTTCGCCTCTACACGCGCAATGGCCTGGACTGGACAAAGCGCATGCCCGAGGTGGCCGCCGCGGCGGCGCAGCTTACGGTGACCAGCGCGCTGCTGGATGGCGAGGTGGTGGTGCTCACCGCTTCCGGCACAACCAGCTTTGCCGACCTGCAGGCTGCGTTTCAGGACCACGCCAACAAGCCGATGACCTATTTCGCCTTCGACCTGCTGTACCTCGATGGGCACAACCTGCGCGGTCTCCAGCTGGTGGAACGCAAGGAGCTGCTGGCGAGGATCATTCCCCTGGATTCCGACGGCACGCTGCGATACAGCGAGCATCTCGATCAGTCCGGGAGCGCTGTCTTTGCCGGTGCCTGCAGGCTGGGCGCGGAGGGGATTGTTTCCAAGCGCGCCAATGCTGCCTACACCGGCGGGCGCAGCTCAGACTGGGTGAAGGTGAAGTGTGTCCGGCAACAGGAGTTTGTGGTGGGTGGCTTCACGCTGCCGGGCGACAAGGGAAATGGGCTGGGCTCGCTGTTGCTCGGCTACTATGAACGCGGCAAGCTGGTCTACGCGGGACGCACCGGCACCGGCTTTACGCATAAGACGCAGAGGACGCTGCGGACGCGGCTGGAGAAGATGCGCGTGAAGTCTCCGCCATTCTCACCAGTGACTGCCGAAGCGCGCAAGGATGCGATCTGGGTCCGTCCCGAGCTGGTGGCCGAGGTTTCGTTTGCTACCTGGACCGCGGACAAGCTGGTGCGCCAGGCGGCGTTCAAAGGGCTGCGCGAGGATAAGATCGCGAGGGAAGTGGTTCGCGAGCACCCTCAGGCACTTGCCGACGCGGACGATGACTCCGAAGCGCCGAGAAAATCCGCGAGACAATCAGGGATCTCCGGGAAGGCCGCGAAGACCCGGCCGCATCCGAAGAAGGTTGGCGCTGAGTCGTCTGCAAAAGGCTACGCGAATATCCGCCTCACACATCCCGACAAGATCATCGATGCGGAGACGAAGCTTACCAAGCAGCAGTTGGCCGACTACTACGCCGCAGTTGTCGGCAACATGATGCCGCACCTTGCCGATCGGCCGTTGAGTCTGGTGCGCTGCCCGGATGGCATCGGACATCCCTGCTTTTTCCAGAAGCACATCGGTCAGGGCGTGCCGGACGGCATCGGCAGCGTGCAGATTCGCGACAAGAAGGGCACGCCGGAGGCGTATCTCACCCTTACCGCGCCTGAAGGGCTCGTGGGGTTGGCGCAGCTGGGCGTGCTGGAAATACATCCCTGGGGATCGCGCAACGACTCCCTGGAAACCCCGGACATGCTGATCTTCGATCTCGATCCGGATGAGGCGATCGACTGGGGGACTCTGACCTCGGCGGCGCAGGAAGTGCGCAAGCGGCTCAAGAAGCTTGGCCTGGAAAGCTTCGTGAAGACAACCGGCGGCAAGGGGCTGCACGTGGTCGCGCCAATCATTCCGAAGCACGACTGGACAGTGGTCAAGGCCTTCGCGCGGGGCTTCGCCGAGGAGGTCGAAAAGAGCGATCCCGCCCTCTATCTCATCAAGATGACGAAGGCCGCCCGCAAGGGGAAGATCTTTCTCGATTATCTGCGCAACGAGCGTGGAGCTACTGCCGTCACGCCCTTCTCTCCAAGGGCACGGCCCGGCGTGCATGTGGCGCTGCCGCTGAGCTGGAACGATCTCGAGACGAGGCCCGAATTCTCCGTGGCGAACTTCGACGAATGGAAGACACGGCTGCGGCGCGATCCCTGGGCGAAGATGTGGGAGCTGAAGCAGCCGCTTGCGGACGAAGCGGTTGCAGCGGTCGGCGCCAAGACTTAATCGCGGCGGCCAGGACGCATATTAAGCATCGCTGCGGGTTCGAGCATGGAATCGCCTGGCTTTGGAGCATTGCCGCAGAGTTGCATATCGCACCATCGCCGCGAATGGTTCCTGCTTCGATCCAGAAACAACCATCGGCAGCTTTGCTCACTGCACTCGCGAACCTGGTAAATGTCTTGCGAGGTAATCAGAAGCACCGCGGCATCCACAATCTGCCGCAGGGGTGGGCCCGCTCAAAGTGAATTGAGGAGGAAGAGTGGATTCAAACGAAGTGTACGAAGAGGTCCTGGAGCAGGCGGCGGCGGACGCCCGGCGCTATTTGCGAACGATTCGAGAGCGCCACGCCGGAGTGCCGCCGGAAGCAATCAAAGGCTTGCGGGCTCTCGGTGGTCCGTTGCCCGCCAGGGGTGAGAATCCACTGGCGATCCTCAAGCTGCTCGACGACGCGGGCTCACCGGCGACGGTGGCCAGTATGGGCGGGCGCTTTTTCGGAGGGGTAATCGGCGGCGCCCTGCCAGTCAGCGTGGCCGCTCACTGGCTGGCCGATGCCTGGGATCAAAATGCCTGCCTGTATGACATTTCGCCTGTCGCGGCGCATCTCGAAGACGTGGTTCTCTCCTGGATCCTCGATCTGCTTGGCCTGCCGCCAAACTGTGCAGGAGCATTCGTGACCGGCACGCAGATGGCCGATGTGACCGCTCTGGCCGCGGCGCGGAGCAGCGTCCTGCGAAAGACGGGATGGGATGTCGAACGGGACGGATTATTTTCAGCTCCGCCGGTCACGGTAATCGTGGGCGAGGAAGTTCACGCGACGATGCTCAAAGCCCTGGCCCTGCTCGGGTTCGGAAGAGGCCGCGTGCAAATCGTTCCCGCGGACTCGCAGGGACGCATGAAGCCGTCGCTTCTGCCTCGCGTCTCCGGGCCGGCGATCGTGTGCGTCCAGGCCGGTAACGTGAATACGGGCGCCTGCGATCCAATCGGGGACATCTGCGCCCTCGCGCACGAAATGGATGCATGGGTGCACGTCGACGGCGCCTTCGGTCTCTGGGCCGCCGTAAGCCATCAGCGAAAGCATCTGGTAGAAGGTTACGCACGGGCTGATTCCTGGGCCACGGATGCGCATAAATGGCTCAATGTGCCGCACGACAGTGGAATCGCAATCGTAAAAGATGCGGAGGCCCTGGGCCGCTCGATGTCGATTGCCGCGGCCTATTACCCTCCGGACGCTGAATCGAAGCGTCAGCCAATGCAACTGGGGCCTGAGTCGTCGCGCCGCGCTCGAGCCATTGAAATCTGGGCGGCCTTGCGTTCTCTGGGTAAAGAAGGGGTGGCCGACCTCGTTGACCGCTGCTGCCGCCATGCTTTGGCATTTGCCGAGGCCCTTCGCGCCGGTGGTTGTGAAGTGCTGAACGACGTTGTGCTGAATCAGGTTCTGGTTTCGTTCGGAGACGACGAAATCAACACCCGGGTCATCGACGCGGTGCAGGCGGATGGAACCTGCTGGTGCGGCGGCACCGTCTGGAGAGGGCGCAAAGCAATGCGAATCAGCGTGTCTTCATGGGCGACGACGGACCTCGACGTTCGCCGCAGTGTGGATGCCATCCTGAGGATCGCAGCCGAGCAATCCTCGCCGCGCGTCGTCCATGCGCAAACTTCAACTGAGATTGATA
>Ga0335075_10013268_pt1 | contig 12411 bp, 10 predicted proteins | sample Lox_Sample_24_FD_206723 | JGI IMG/M metagenome (GOLD analysis project Ga0335075, IMG submission 206723) | Soil microbial communities from Loxahatchee National Wildlife Refuge, Florida, United States - Lox_Sample_2.4 | ecosystem: Environmental > Terrestrial > Soil > Wetlands | place: USA... | reverse complement strand
GCATTGCCTGCCATTTGGGTGGCTCCTGAGAATTCGGTCCGCGAAGCTCTCAACTTCGCGTCCCTACTGTTGTAAAACAGAACTCTCAGGGGCCGCCAAATGGCCCCTGTGCATTATTCAGGTATCATCCACGCTGAAGGCGTGTGGAGTTGGGCCTGGTGTCATCCACGCCGGGGGCGCGTAGTGCCCCTTCGCTGTGCCGAAAAGTAGCCAAGTTCCGTCCTGAAATCTCCTTCTCGGGCCGTTTGGCGCGTGCCAGGTTTTGCCAGGTGGCCCCCCCGTCGCCCGGAAGACCACCGGCCCCACGATTCCGGGAACAACCCAGTGGGTCGTTCTTGGCAAGCAGACCCGGGTCAATTCTCGTGAGCGCCGAAGCAAAGGTAGTCCGATCGCCGCCGCTAATTTTTCTCTGCGGCGGAGAAATTGCTCGCCGCGCGGCAAGGCCTCTCTCTCTGCGGCAGGTTATTGATGAATATCTGCACAAGAACCTGCCATCTGTTTACAGGCGGGTGCTCTTGGCCGAGAAGGCGAGCGAATGGTACCAGTACGCCCGTGTTTATCCCAGCGCTAATCGAGCTTGAGGAGCATATTGCCGGGCTCTCCGCCCTCATTTTGATTTTCCTGAGAGTCGAAAACAAAGCAAATAAAGAAGCTACAGGCGAAGTTTATTGTTACGTCGCTCCCTGAACTTGCGGCGCGCCGCCTTCAGAACAGCCCGCTCTGCCGGCCCGGGAGCGGGATGCCGAAGTGCTCATAGGCCAGGCGCGTGGCGCAGCGGCCGCGGGGGGTGCGGTCGAGGAAGCCGATCTGGATGAGGAAGGGTTCGCAGACCTCTTCGAGGGCGTCCTCTTCTTCAGCCAGCGTGGCGGCGAGGGTGCCGAGGCCGACCGGGCCGCCCTGGTACTTCTCGATGATGGCGAGCAGCAGGCGGCGGTCCAGCTCGTCGAAGCCGTGAGCGTCGACCTCGAGCATCTGGAGGGCGTGGCAGGCGGTGTCGTGATCGATGCGGCCCGAGCCGCGGACCTGAGCGTAGTCGCGCACGCGACGGAGCAGGCGATTGGCGATGCGTGGGGTGCCGCGGGAGCGCATGGCGATCTCGGCCGCGCCGTACTGATCGATCTCGATGCCGAGCACTTCGGCGGAGCGGGTGACGATGAAGCGCAGCTCGTCGTCGGTGTAGAACTCGAGGCGGAGCAGGATGCCGAAGCGGGAGCGCAGCGGCGAGCTGAGCAGGCCGGGGCGCGTGGTGGCGGCGACAAAGGTGAAGGGCTTGAGCTCCATGACGTGGGTGCGCGCGGCGGGGCCCTGGCCGATAACGATGTCGAGCTTGTAGTCCTCGAGCGCGGTGTAGAGCTTTTCTTCGAGGACGGGCTGGAGGCGGTGGATCTCGTCGAGGAAGAGCACCTGGCGGTCGCGCAGGTTGGTGAGAATGGCGGTAAGGTCGCCCTGGATCTGGAGCGCGGGGCCGGAGGTCTGCTGGAAGGGGACTTCGAGCTCGTTGGCGATGATCGTGGCGAGGGTGGTTTTGCCGAGGCCGGGAGGGCCGAAGAAGAGGACGTGGTCGAGGGCTTCGCCGCGGGCTTTGGCGGCTTCGAGGGAGATGGCCAGCTGCTCTTTGGCTTTGGACTGGCCGATGAACTCGCTGAGGCGGCGGGGGCGGAGCTTGAGCTCGAAGGAATTTTCTTCTTCGGCGCGGGAGGCGCTGACAAGGCGCTCAGGGTCCTCACGGATGCTGCGGGTCATTTGATTCGGAGTTTACAGGAAGACAGCGGAGGAGCGGTCAGCAGAAAGGCGGTCAGGGGAAGAAGCGGCTGGCCAGGCACCCACGCACCCGCGTGTGCCTCTGCAGCGGGCGCTAGTGTCCGATGCCGATGTCGGGATGGGAGCGGCTGCCGGTGATGCGGACGGGGACCTCGGTGCCGGCGCCGTCCTTCGCGAAGAAAGGATTGACAGCCTTCAGGAGCACGGATTTCCAGCCGGTGACCATCTGAGAGACGTGGGCCTGGAGCATCGCCGCGCCGGTGAAGTCGAGGGCCTCAGACGGGAGAAGGTAGCGGCCGGTGAGTTTCACCTTCGCACCGGGAACGGTATAGTTGAGCGCGGGAAACCCGATTTGGCCGCTGGAGAGGATGAAGTTGCCACTGATGGTTGAGGCGACATTCGCGGCGGTACCGGCCTTGAGGTTTCCGGATTTCATCGCGTCCACTTCCTGCTCGGCCTGTTGCGGGTGGCCCTGGCCGCGCAGGCTGAGCTCATCGACCTTATCCTGGACCTTCGGGTCGGTGAAATGGACGCCGTTGAGCGCGAAGGTCCCGTTGACTTCGAGCCGGTCGCCGATAGTGGTGTCGCCGGGCGGGATGCGAATTTGCGCCTGCACCTGCAATGGGCCGTTCATGATGGGCGGGCTTTTGGCGGTGAGCTGGAGAATGTCCTGGATGAGCCCTGGACCCACCGTGCAGCTGAGGGTGATGTCGCGGCCGTGTCCGCGGGGCGCGCGGGTGACGTCCCCGGAGGCGACGATGTGCGTCTGGGCGAGCCACGCGTCGACCGGCTCGAGATGGGTATTGCCGCTGGTCCCGTCGACGATGGCGTGGAAGGTGGCCTTCAGCGGCATGGGGTGGTTGGCCACGGCCAACTGAAAGTCAGGAGTGTCGGTGGTACCGTCCACCGTGATGTGATTGAGCTGGCCGGAGTATTTGCCCTCGGAAGAGAGGATGCCGCCGATGCCGCGAATGGTGCTGAGATCGGCGTGGGTGAAAGAATACCGGCCGTCGACGGGCGTGTCGCCGGGACTTTGCGCATCGAATGGACCGAAGTCGCCTGTGGTGGCGATGTTGCCGAGCGGCCTGGGATTGATGAGCGTGGCGTCGAACTTCATGGGCTGGCCGGCGGCCACCGAGCGCAGCGTGAGTTTGTGGATGACGAAGGTGAGCGGCGATATGCCGGGCTGGTCCTTCTCGAAGACCAGGGTTGCATTTTTGACAAGGATTTCACCCACGGTGAGCTGTGAGGCTTCGTCGTTCTGGCCGGCGCCGGACGAAGAGCTGGAAGACGAACCGGAGCTGAGGTGCGGGACGTTGGCGCGTTCGTTTTTGGGAGGGATATGGATTTCGAGGCCGTTGACGCTCACCTTATTGATGAAATTAGGGGTTTGGATGAGCTGCTGCCAGCCGAGCAGGTGGAACGAGAAGTGATCCACCTGAATGAGAGGCTCGGGCATGGAAAGATGGTTGGGATAGAGTTTGAGGCCGTCGCCGGAGATTTCGAATCCGCGGACCGCGGAGACATGGAAGGAGGCGAGCTCCACGCGGCTGTCGAAGCGGGCGCTCAGCGTTGCGATGACCCTGGCTCTCAGGAGGGGGCCGACGCGATGCAGGACGATGTTCCCGGCAATGATGGTGACGACGACGAGGACGGTGAGGACAATGCTGGTCCAGAGCAGGATGCGATGCAGCCGGGAGTGCGAGGTCCTGGTGCGTGCCGTCAAGCGTGTCACCTGATCTATTCTGCGCCCGGAAACGAGCGGAAAGTTCGGGCGGCCGCAGCGGAGTTCGCAGCGGCGGAGCCCAGGTTTATGATGCAACGGCAGAGCGGGAGGGCCATGACCAGAGGGATGGGACGAATCGGGCGGGTTGGCCGGGCGACAGGATTGATGATTGCTCTGGCCCTGGGAGCGAGCGGACAGGAGCCGCGCGAGCCTTTGCCGCTGCGGACGCCGGCAAGGGCCCCGATCGACACCTATATTCACCAGGCATGGCAGAGCCTGCGTCGCTCGATGAACGAGTGCGGTTCGTTGGTGGATCCCAAGGTGAAGACGCGGCCGGTGCTGTATCTGCCGGTGGATTTACCGGAGCCGGCGGACGTAGCTGCTTTACCGCACGCTTGCGACGTGCGTGTCGAGCGGCTGCCTGTAAAGATCGAGCGAATGGGTCAGAAGCTGCCGCCGCTCGAGCCGGGCCTGCTGTATCTGCCAAACACGTACATCGTGCCGGGCGGGCGCTTCAACGAGATGTACGGATGGGACAGCTACTTCATGATCCTGGGGCTGATCGAGGACGGACAGACGGAAATGGCGCAGGGGATAGTGGAGAATTTCTTCTTCGAGATCAAGCACTATGGCGGGGTTCTGAACGCGAACCGGACGTATTATCTGACGCGCTCGCAGCCGCCGTTCCTCTCGTCGATGATTCGCGCGGTTTGGAAGGCCGAGCTGAGGGCCGGGCATCGGCAGGAAGCCGATGCGTGGCTGGCAACGGCGTATGGATTCGCGCAGCGGGATCACGCGTTCTGGATGCGGCCAGAAATGCGAGCGGGGGACACGGGGCTGCAGCGGTACTGGGACTTCGGCAGCGGGCCAGTGCCGGAGATGGGCGACGATCCGACGTATTACCGGACAGTGATTCGCTGGCTGCTCGCGCATCCGGGCGTGCGGACGGATTATTTGGTGGACGGGCCGGCCGAGCCGATGCACGCGGATTGGCCGCGGATTATGGCGATCAGCTGCAATCCGGCGACGTCGCCTCTTTGCAGCCGGGAGCACGTGGGAACGCACTGGCTCACGCGGGATTTCTACAAGGGCGATCGGGCCATGCGCGAATCGGGCTTCGACACGACGTTCCGCTTCGGGCCGTTCGGCGGGTCGACACAGGATTATGCGCCAGTGGGGCTGAACGCGCTGCTCTACAAGTACGAAATGGACCTGGCGTGGATGGCGGAGGAGCTGGGCCGCGGGGCTGAGGCGCAGCAGTGGGACGCGGAAGCCGAGGCGCGGCGTGCGGCGATGGATCGCTACCTGTGGAATGCGCAGAAAGGGATGTATTTCGACTACGACTTTGCGACGGGAAAGCAGTCGAAGTACGACTACCTGACGACGTTCTACCCCCTGTGGGCAGGCGCAGCGAGCGCGGAGCAGGCGCGAAGGGTGGAGTCGAATCTGGAGCTGTTTGAACAGAAGGGCGGCCCGGCGATGAGCTCAACGGACAGTGGCGAGCAGTGGGACTTGCCCTACGGATGGGCTCCGACGACGTGGCTGGCGGCGGACGGAATGGCGCATGAAGGCGACAGGAACGACGCATTGCGAGTGGCGCGCGCCTTCACCACGACGGTGCGCGACAATTATCAGCGCAGAGGGACCGTCCGCGAGAAGTACAACGTCGTGACGGGGTCTTCGGAATTCCAGGTGCTGGCAGGATACCGGCAGAACGTGGTCGGGTTTGGCTGGACGAACGCGGTGTACGAGAGGCTGGAGGAAATGCTGCGCGGGACCGAACTGCCGAAGATGCCGCGGCCCAGGGGCAGACCGATTCCGGCATTTCCGAATCCGCGTCAATGAGAGAGTGACGGCATGAGCGAAGCGCTGCGTCGGACCGTTGTGCTCGCAGGCGGGCGAACAGTTGTCGGGCTGCGGGCGCGCGGTTGTGGAATTGTTGGCACGAAGCGCCGTGGTTGCGGCGCGCCGGCCAACTATACGATGCCTTTCTCGCTGGCTTCGAACAGCGGCCAGGCAGCGGTCCTGCCCGTGCCGGAAAGCGACTTCAGAGGAGGCTTCGCAGCGTGCGCTGAGCCACCGGAGCGGCGGCCGGCCACCCGTCGTTCCGCAGAGAATAAGGCTTGCTCTGCGACAGAAGCTCCGCGAAGGAAGGCGCTTCTTCCGCTGGTGTTTCGGGAGCCGCGACGACAGGAGAGCTGTCTGTCGCTTCTTCCTGCGGCAGCGGATCAGACGTCGCCTCCGAATGAGCGTCTGCGAACGAAACCGGCTCAGCCGCCGGTTGCTCGGGAGTCAGGGCAGCTTCGCTGGCTTTTTCAGCCGGAGCCGCATCGGAAATCATGGAGAGAACCGTGAACAACTGACGCCCAAGCGTCTCCAGGGTTTCTCTGTTTCCCAGCAACGAATCTTTTCTTGCCGCGAGCTGCTCAAGCTCGGTATCGATGTCTTTCAGCCCGTTGCTGGCCTCGACAGCAGCCTGTTCAATTACGTTGTAATTCATTTTCGCTCCACGGGGGAATTCGAGTTGGAATTTTGCACGAAGGCCGGCCAATCTTCCTTCCGTGGCGAGAAAGCCTTAGCCTCGGGCGCGTTGCTGGCGACGCCAGCCTTGTCGGCTGCGTCGGCCGGAGAACCCTGGTTGCTCATGGGCAGAACCACCCACAGCTGGTGCACCAGCGTCTCCAGTAACTCTCTCTTTGCTTCCAGAGATTGCTTTTTTGTATCCAGCTGCTCAATCTCCACGTCAATCTCTTTCAGTCCGGCGCTTGCCTCGATGGCAGCCTGTTCAAATACGCTGTATCTCATGTTTTCTCCCGTCGATTTGAGGAGTGTAGCACCAGATGCGGAACGCGGAGTTCCCCCGAATGGGTGAATGCTTCTGCAACGAGAAGGTCATGCCCCGAAAAGGGTGCATATAAACACCGTAAGCCTCTTTTCTAGAGCGGTTTGGATCGCGCGGGGAGGGCCGGTTCAGAAGCGCGAACTGTCGCTGCCACACTGGTATGGGGAGAAATGCCGGAGATGGCGAGTCCGCGCCAGGAATTTTGAAGCGGAGGAGAATGCAGAGGAGCCGGCCGGCTGAGGCCCGGTTGTAATCGCAAGCGGAACCATGTAGCGTCGCTTCTGAACAAAGATGCCGCACATTCCCACATCGCAGGAGCGGCGGGCGCTGGGGCAGGCGCGGCGCAAGCAGGTCCGCCGCCAGGATCACGCGCACTGGGACGCGAAGCTGCGCCAAAGAGATCCGCTGGAGCTGATTGACGAGTCGATGCGCGGGCGCGTGCCTTCGCTGATCCCGCTGAAGTACGAGCGGATGCTGGCTTCGCCGTTCGGATTCTTCCGCGGCGCGGTGCCGGCGATGGCCGCCGATCTGGCGCTGCTGCCGCACACCGGCATCGTGAATCAGATTTGCGGCGATGCGCATGTCCGCAACCTGGGCGCCTTTGCCGCGCCCGACGGGCGGCTGCTCTTTGACATCAACGACTTCGACGAGACCATCCGCGGGCCGTTCGAGTGGGACCTGAAGCGGCTGGCCACCAGCCTGGTGCTGGCCGCGCGCGAGACGAATCCGGGCAAAGGCGCGAAACATGCCGAGGACGCGGTGCTGCGCTTTGCGTCGAGCTATCGGAAGCTGGTGGAGACGCTGGCACGGATGCCGGTGATCGAGGTGGCGCGGTATCAGGTGCATCGGCTGCAACGAATTTCGCCGGTGTCGGACGCGCTGCTGAAGGCGGAGCGCGCCACGCCGCTGCACTCGCTGGAGACGCTGACGGAGGAGCGCAAGGGCGGGCGGGTTTTCCGCAGCGAGCCGCCGGTGCTGCGCCGGCTCGAGCCGCGCCAGTCGCGGCCGGTGCTGGCCTCGCTGAAGGCGTATCGCGAGAGCCTGCAGCCGGAGCGGCAGCATTTTCTGGCTCAGTACCGCGCGGTGGATGTGGGCTTCAAGGTGGTGGGGACGGGCAGCGTGGGGCTGCGGGATTTCGTGGTATATCTGGAGGGCAACGGCCCGCGGGATCCGCTGTTTTTGCAGGTGAAGGAGCAGCCGGGGTCGGCGTATGCGCCGTATCTGACGGCGACGACCGCAGCCGGACATCAGGGGCGGCGCGTGGCTGAGGGACAGCGGGCGATGCAGTTCGCGTCGGACCCGTTTTTGGGCTGGACGACGATCGCCAATCGCGAGTTTCTGGTGCGGCAGCTCAGCGACCACAAGGGGAACATCGAGATCGACGACCTGAAGGATCAGGGACTGAGCGATTACGCGGAGATGTGCGGCGAGCTGCTGGCGCGAGGGCATGCGCGGTCGGGCGACGCGTGCCAACTGGCGGGCTATCTGGGCAATGGCCCGAAGTTCGGCGAGGCGATCGCGAAGTTCGCCGAGGCTTACGCCGACCAGAACGAGGCCGATTGGAAGGCGCTGCGGAAGGCGCGCGGGGCCTCGGCGGCCGGCGGGACAGCCGGGAACAAGTAGCAAGCAGACGCGGGTTGAGCAGAATTCCGGGCCGAAGAGCCGGCGGTGGCCCGATTTTGCTATTCTGCGGGCGGGTGCGGCGTGTGGCCGGCCGGGTGGGCTGTGCCGGGCCTCTTCCGGGCGCGGAGGTGCGCGATGCGGATAGCGTTTCTCCCTGTGGTTATGGTGCTGGCCGGAGGTGTCGCCTGGGGCCAGACGGCGGCTGGCGCGGCGAGCGCTCCGATTCAGGCAACGACGCGGGCAGTAGCCCCGGCTGTCATCCTGCCAGCGCAGCAGTGTTCGGCGCAGGCGGTGCTGCTGAAAGCGCAGAACGCGCTGACGCTGGCGATTGCGCGGGCCGAGAGGCGGGCAGCATCCGCGCCGGAGCGGATTCCTACGCAGTGGCCGCATGCGAAGCTCGAACCGATTCCGACGCGGTGGAAGGCGAAGGCGATGCTGGTAGGTGGAGCGTCCGCGCGGCCAGCTGGAAAGCCGGCGGGGAAAGACTCCGGCACGGTGGTAATACCGAAGTAGTCCGAGTTGGCGTGCGAAAATTGGCGCATGAACGAACTGGCTCTTGCTCTGACAGGCGACAGCGCACACACGCCTCCGTCGCACATCGTCGAGAATTTGTCCGACGAGCTCGCGCACGCCCGAGTGGCGGGCGCGCCGCACACGATTTACGAAGAGCTGTGGCACGCGGCGTTTTGGCAGCAGCAAAGCCTCGACCGGATCAGCGGCGTGGAGACGTCCTTTCCTCAACATAACGCTCTGACTTTCCCGAGCAAACAGCAGGAAAGTGCGGAGACGTGGGCGTCATTGCGCGAGCGATTTCTTGCGGGCGCCGAGAAGGCGGCAGCTCTTGCGAACAGACCGCAGGCCGGGGAACCGGAGAGGATGGTGCGCTGTCTGTCGGCTCCCGGGCAGCCAACACGCCACATGACGGTGCGGGAACAACTGGAGAGCGTGGCTGCGCACAATGCGTATCACCTGGGGCGGGTGGTGCTGCTCCGCCAACTGCTGGGGAGCTGGCCGCCACCTTCAGGAGGATTAGCGTGGTGAGGGCGGGCGCGCTCAGGTCCAGTCCTCGTCCGGATCAGCGGCGGACCATTCGGTCTTTGGCGCCGGGCCGCGTGGACGGGGCGCTGGAACATTAACTTCGCCTCCGCCAGAATCCCGCGGTGGCTTCTGCTGCCAGGAAAGATATGCCAGCACGTACGGCTGCGGCTTGTAGCCGAGTATCTCTGCCAAAGGGATGATCGCCCATAGCCGGACCGAATCAGCCCCGTTTCGCTCCACCAGAGTGACCTGGCCTCGGCGCGACTGCAGATCAGCGATCATTTCCCGTCGAGCCATTCCTGGTACAACGAACTGGACGGACACGATGGGCTCGAGGACGACAGGATTGGCATGGCTCGCGGCTTCTTTGAGGGCGAGGGAACCCGCAATTTGAAAGGCAGCGGGATTGGAATCGGTCTTGTGACAGCTGCCGTCGAACAAGGTAGCGGCAAAATCCACCAATTCGCAGCCGGCCAGAATACCGGCCTGCGCGGCCTCGCGAACGCCCATCTCAACGGACGCGATGAATTCCCGCGGGATCCGGCCGTCGGTGATTTCGCTGATGAAATCGCAGCCGGCGCCTCGGGGGTTCGGCTGGAGGCGCAACTTTACATGGCCGTAGTTGCCCCTGCCGCTGGTCTGCTGAAAATGCCTGCCTTCGCCCGTTGCTGTCGCGCAGATGGTTTCGACAAAGCGCACGCGCGGCTCGCCGGAGACGCAGGGGATGCGATACTCGTCCGTGATCCTGCGAAAGGTGGCGACGAGGTGATCGGAGCTGATTCCGCTGATGAGTACTTCGCCGGAATTGGGATCGATACGGGTAAGCACGGTGGTGTCACAGCGGCCGATTTCCCGGAGCGCGTCCAGGAACCGGGTGCGGTCCTCCGCCGTCGCCGTGAAAACCGGCAGGAAGAGAATGGGCGGCGAGGAATCCATGGGGATAGTATGGCGCAACCAGGACGCCGGGGATTTTCGCTCGGCAGTGGCGTGCCGAGGCTAGCTGCCGAAGTGGCGGGCCAGACGCACCAGCAGCTCCGTCACGGGCGGATTGAGGAAGGTTAGCAGATTGATTGGGATGGGGGGAACTTCCAGCAACAGCAGAGCCGCGCAGAAGAGCGCAATATGGCGCTGGACAGCTCCGCGGAGGGCGTGTAGGCCGCGCTCCGCAAATGGCACGGTCGAGTCGATGAGGCGTCGCAGGCGAGGCGGAAGGCAGAGATAGCAGGCCGGCCGGACTTGCGCGCTTAGCATGACGGGCAGAGAGCACATAGTCGTAAGGGCGAGCCAGCGGCCCCAGTCCTCGCCGAGGACGTACAGCGGCAGCGAGATCAGGAAAGGCAGGATCAGCGCCGGAATGAGATGCTCCAGCCTGGCTGCAGGGATGAGAACGCGGACGGAAATGATGATGAGGCCACCGCCGAGCAGCAGGATGGCGGGGTAAATGGGGAATTCGGGCACGAACCGGAGAGGGAGAGCCACCGCGCGAGAAAGGCTCCAGCCCAGCGACATAATCTCGGGTGGAATGCCGGAGGGCTTCGTGCAGGGCAAAGGCACGGCGAAGCGCCAGCTCTCGCAGATGGACTGCGCCATCTGCGCGTTGCCGTGATGCGTGACAGCCGCCAGGGTAGCCGCACCCGCGGGAAGCAGGGCCACGACGAGCGACAGAGCCAGGATGCGGCGGCGGAGGCCAATCCGCGCAAGAGCAAAGGTGCAGACGGCGAGATTCATGGGAAGCCACACGAAGGGCAACAGCCCCTCATGCAGCAGAGCAAGAGTGGCGGCCGAGGCGGAAAAGACCGCCAGCACTAGCGCGGCAGGGGCGAAAACGGATTGGCGGGGCCTGGCGAGCAACCGGCTGCTGAGCGCAACGTTGAGCAGCGTGCCCCAGACGAAAAGGAGATCCTTGCGGGCAAAGGTGCCATAGTAGCAGGCGGTGATGAGCAGCAGGGGGTTGAGCAGCAGAGCCAGGCGCCAGAGGCGGGATCCGCCAAGGCGCGAGGTGACGCGCAGCAAAATCGCGCTGAGACCCAGGAAGCTGAGGCTGCCAGCCGCGATCCAGAAGGGAAAGAATCCGATTCCGGTGAGGCGGAGCAGTTCTTTGACGACGGTGCCGCCGAGGCCGCGGCGCACGAAGCCCGAGCTGTAATCGATCATCCACTCTGAAGCGCCCCAGCTCTTGGCCGGATCGGTGAAGAAGAGACGGTGGTCGTCCGCGATGCCCACCGCGAGGGCGGAAAGGACGAAGGCAGCGAAGACGCACTCGGGCAGATGGCTGCGCAGCCAGAGACCGAGGGGCGAACCGGAAGAACGACGTGAACCGGAAATCCCGGCCGGCGGAACCGTCTGGCCCACACGCATCCCCATGCCCCACCCCGCGGAAGGAACCAAGCCGCGCAAGCCTCCGCAGATTCCGATGACTGGCGGCCGGATCAGGGGAGACTGAGGATCATTCTAGCGAAGCCAGGGCCGCTGGCAGGAGAAGAAACCGGGGACAAGAGGCCCAGGGGTAGCGAGTCAGGCAGGGCGAAGGCCAGGTTGCGAAGTACCACCGCGATGGTGGCAAAGAGAAAAGCCACTCGCCAGGAGCGGGCTGATTCCGGATCGACTTCTGTATGCGCGGAATCGGCAACCGACCCTCCGAACTTGTCCCGCACGCGTTTGAAGCAGGTGCGGCACACCCGGATATACACTCACGATTCTCGCTCAGCGTACCAGGCGTGCCGGTAACACCCGCGCTTCGCAGGGGTTCGTTCGGGGAAAGCGATGGTTGCAGATGCACGCAAAGCAGAATTCGCAAAGATCGTGGGTCCAGTCCGGTCTGAACTGGTCCCATCGCTTCCGGACGAAATGGTATACCCTGCCATAAAACCGAGTTCCCCTTCCACGACTCGGGCAACTCCGCCAAATCTCTGATGTCGCGCGCCATTGGGTGGTCCGAACACAAGGATATGCCCCAACGCAAAAAGCCCGCTCCGAAGAGCGGGCTTTGCCCTGAGAATTATGCCGGCGATCACCTAATCTCCCACACACTTTCGCGTGCAGTACCATCGGCCCAACGAGGCTTAACTTCCGTGTTCGGGATGGGAACGGGTGGAACCCTCGCGGTATGGTCACCGGCAAAATCGAGCGACGCCTGGCGGGATGGTTTCCCCGCGGCCGCGTGCGTCCGGACAGTTTCTTCAGGGACGGGTAAGCGGTAAGCTGGCGTCACAACTTGGCGGCTCCGCGGGACGAAGCCCGCAGAGCCGGTGAACGAAATCGATGGGCATACAAGGCTCAATGTTGAATGCCCTGCTGCGCAGAGTTAATTCCATGATTAAGCCGAACGGGCGATTAGTACTGGTCAGCTGCACGCATTGCTGCGCTTTCACCTCCAGCCTATCAACCAGGTGGTCTTCCTGGGCCCTTCAGGGAGATCTCA
>Ga0335075_10013266_pt1 | contig 12411 bp, 10 predicted proteins | sample Lox_Sample_24_FD_206723 | JGI IMG/M metagenome (GOLD analysis project Ga0335075, IMG submission 206723) | Soil microbial communities from Loxahatchee National Wildlife Refuge, Florida, United States - Lox_Sample_2.4 | ecosystem: Environmental > Terrestrial > Soil > Wetlands | place: USA... | reverse complement strand
AGGGCTTGATGGGAGACCTGGCAGGGCTCGGGTTCAGCCATGACCGGTCCGAGGCCCTGGATCTCAAGACTGCGGCGCTGGTGAGGGTGGCGGCGCTGGCGGCAATCGGATCCCCAACGGTCTGCCTCGAATGGAGCGCTAGCAGGGCACTGGCAGCGGGCGCCACCGAAGACGAGATCACCGACGTGTTGCTGGCGATCGCCCCGGTAGCCGGGCTCGGCCGGGTCGTCAGCGCCGTTCCTGGCATTGCCGACGCGTTCGGGTATGACATCGACGCTGCGCTCGAGGACCCGGATGATCACTGATGGCGCCGACGGTGCGCCAGACCAGCCGCCGCGAAACAGTCGTGCCGACCCCGGGGTCGTAAACCGGCCGATCATACGGGGGGCCCGGCAATTGACCGAGCGGGCCAAGAAGGGGTATTCCGGTTCAGCGGCAGAAGAGCTGCGGCACCGGCTGGACGCACTGGATTTCATGGACCGGGCCATGATCCTCACCGGCACGCTGCTGGTGTGCGTCTTTCCGTTCCTCCTCGTCACAGCTGGCCTGGCCGGGCGGTCGGCGGCGAGTTCCCTGTCCCGGCGCCTGGGCCTCAACCGGCAGGCCTCGGCCGATCTCGGTCACCTGTTCACCTCCGCGGGCGCCACGTCCGCCACCGTCACCGGGATCAACTTTGCCCTGTTGGTACTTTTCGGGTTGGCCGGGGTCAGCGCGCTTCAGGAGCTGTACCTGCGGATCTTCGGTGTTAATCCCCGGGGGGCACGAGACCTGCCCCACAGGCTGATCGTGCTGGGCCTGGTGGTGGGCTGGCTGTTCCTGGGCGCCCTGGTGGGACCCGCGGTGCGGGCCGCCGGCGGGGTCGCGTACGGGATCGTCGTCCTGGTGGCGTTCACCGGCTTCTGGTGGTTCGCGATGTGGTTCCTGCTGGCCGGAAGGATCCCGTGGCGGAGGCTATTCCCGTCCGCCCTGGCCACCGGCTTGTGCTGGCTGGGCATGGTCGCAGTCTTCTCGGCCATCTTCTCCGGCATGATCATCTCCTCCTACGACAGGTACGGGCCGATCGGCACGGTGTTCTCCCTCACGTCCTGGCTGATCTCGATCGGGGTGGTGATCATCCTGGGCGCGGTGGCGGGGCTTGTCTGGCAAGAGCGCGGCCTGTCCTTCGGCGCTGCCCTCCGGAAATTCCGGGGCGTCCGGTGACCGGCCGCACCAGCCCGGAACTGGACGCCCGGCGTGCGGCCGCACCCCCTCACCCACAGGGTCTGGCTCACCGTGCTGCGGGTCGTGGCATCCACGGCCGTCCTGGTGACCGGAGGCGGCGCGGCTGGTCGTCACCGGCCAGATGGTCGCTGACCTGCTCATCCTCGGGATCGGGGTCAAGATCATCCTCGGCGCCGTAACCCGTGGCCAGCGGCGGCGTCAGGAAGCACGTGGCGCGCTGTCCGGCTAACCGCCGAGCAGGCCGATCGCCGTGGCCGTCCGCACCGCCTCGTCCCGCGAGGAGACGCCCAGCTTGCGGTAGATCGACTTTACTTCGGCCTTGACGGTGTGGCTGGAGACGAACAGCCGCTCCGCGATGCCGGCCGCCGTGAGGTGGGTTTGCAGGTAGGGAAGCAGCCGCAGCTCGGCGGGGGTGAGCGGGGACCGCCCGGTCGCTCCTGCACCGTCGCTGGAGGCCAGGGCGCGGCGGAGCTCTTCGACCTCGCCGGTAAGGGTCCCAAGTGCGGGACGGTGGCTGAGGATGTCGTCGATCTCGCGCAGCAACTGGCGGGCCGCCACCACCTCGGCGATGGCGAGGCACACCTTGGCGAGCTGCAGCCGCAGCCGAACGGCATGGTATGGCAACAGGTAGGTGGCCGACGGGCGCGACCGCATCGCCTGCGCGAGCTGACGGTGCGCCTCGGTCAGGTCACCGTGGTGCACGGCAAGCCGGGCACCCGCGGCGAAGGCCAGTAGACAAAAGACGTAGTCCTGCATCCGGTGCTCATCGATCACGGCCTGCGCCCGCTCTAGCCGGCTGGCCGCCTCGTGCCACTGACCGCGATCCATCGCCAGCAACGCGAGCTCGGATTCACAGAGGACGACCGTATCGCTGTTGCCCGTCGTGGCCGCGGCGGCGGCCGCCTCGGCCAGAACGACGCGGGCCTCGTCGAGTTGCCCGGCGAGCAGGCGCGCCTCGCCGAGTACCCACAGCGCCTCGGCGCGCCACGGGCTCCAGGCGGGCTCGTGGTCGACGGCGAGGGCCGCGTCGGCCTCCATCGGCTCTGGGCCGCTGGCACACAGGCCGGCTCGCAGTATGGCCCGAGCCGACTCAAAGGAGGCCGACCCGTCCGCAGGCGCACCGTCGAACGAAGCATGGTCAACGAACGCCTCCCAATGCTCCACCCTCTCGGCATCGCCGGTCACCGCGGCCTCCCAGCACCTCAGCACGGCGAGCGGCGGGTAGCGTTCGATGTTCGAATCGCCGATCACGCGCATCCAGCGCTGAAAGGTCGACATCTGCCCGGCCTCGTATGTCGGCAGAGCCAATGCTGTCGTAAGCCGCGCCGAGCGGTCCCAGTCGGCGGTGCGGAGCAGGTGCTCCAGGGCCAGGGCCGGGGATCCGCTGGCCTCATACCAGTCAGCGGCTTGCCGGTGCAGGTCCACGATGATGCCAGGTTCGGTGCGGCGAAGCTCGCCGAGCAGAAACTCCCGGAACAGTGCGTGGTAGCGGTACCACTCGCGCCGGCCGTCCAGCGGGATCACGAACAGGCTGGCCGCCTCCAGGTGGCGCAGCTGCGCCGCAGCCCCAGAGGACCCGAGGACGGCATCACACAGCGGAATGCAGAGCTGATCGAGCACGGCCGTACGCCGCAAGAACCGCTGGGTGTCCGCTGGCTGCCGGACCATGGTTTCGCAGTACAGATAGTCGGCTACGTAGCGGTCATCGCCGGAAACAGCCTGCGCCTGGCCGCCGCTCTCCTTCGCGATCAAGGCGGCGAGGTGGAGGCCGGCCGGCCAGCCTTCCGTCTGTTCGGCAACTGCGGCGGCCTGTTCACCGGTCAGGCTGACCTGTGCGTTTCCGAAAATCTGCTGAGCGCCGGCCGCGTCGAGGGCCAAGTCGTCAGCCGCGAACTCCAGCGCCTCGTCCGAGGCCCGGAGCCGCGGCAGGTGCAGCTGCTCCGAGCGACTCGCGGTGACCAGCGAAGACCCCGGGGGGATCGCCGCGATCACCATGCTCAGGATATCGTCGCAGGCCGCTGACCGCAGCTCGTGAAGATCGTCCAGCATGAGGACGAACGGAACCGGGCTCGCCCGCAGCGCAGACACCACCCGGGGTGCGGCGCGGCCCAGCACCGACACGCCGAGACCCCCCACGTCGGCGACCAGATCGGGGCCGCCCAGGCCCGCCCGGCGGAACGCGGACGCCAGCGAGACGAGCAGCATGGCGGGATCATCGTCGAAACGATCCAGGGACACCCAGGCGACGCGGCGATCCTCCGCTTGGGCCCACTCCGCCAGGAAGGTCGACTTGCCATAACCCGCCGGCGCCGTCACCGCGACGAGGATGCACTTGCTTGAGCGGGCAGCCTCAACAAGGCGCGCGCGGCTGACTGAACCCGGACGGGGTTGCGGGACCGCGAACTTGGCGTCAAACAGCGCCTGGCCGAGTTCGGGATCCGGCGAGGCGGCGTCATGCAGATCCACGGTCACGGCTGGCTTCGTCTCCCTGTGACCAGGCCGAAAGTACTTGTCGGCTGCACCAACCCACACCACCCCTAGCGGGTACCTGGCCCGAGAGCGCCAGATCGTACGCTTGCCACTAGCGTCACTCATACCCCATAGACCCCGCCAGGTCACCCAGACGCCTACGAAGGGCCGCGATGACCATCCCAGGATCGCCGTTCCAGGAAGCAAGCGCCGCGGCGGCCGCTTACCCTGGCGCTGGCGAAACGGAACGGCTTCGCGGCGGGCGCCTCCGCTTCTTCCGGACGATCGCCGAGTCGGTGGGTGTCCAAGCCCCCACGGCAGGAGTGGTGATCGGGGCCGCCGTCCTTGCCAGCGTCTCGGGCGGCGGAACCGCCTTTGTCCAGATCATCGCCGCGATCACCATGGGCTTCGTCGCCTACGCGTTCATCATCTTCACCCGCGGCTTCAACAGCGCCGGCTCGGTCTACGGGTTCACCGGGGCGGTCGCGGGGCCCCGGTTCGGGTTCCTGTCCGCCTGGTCGCTCATGCTTGTCTACGCTAGCTTCGCTGGCGGTGCGTACATGGCCGCGGCGGACGAGGCCCAGCCTGCCTTCGGCGCGATAGGGCTACACCTGGCGTGGCAGCCGTACGCGATCATCGCCTTCATCGGGGTGATGACGCTCGCGTACCTCGACATCACGATCTCCGCCACCGTGATCCTGGTCATGGAAAGCATCTCGATGACCCTCGTTATCATCGCCTGCTGCATCATCCTGGCCAAGGGCGGTTACCACGGTCGCGCCTTCAGCCCGGCACCGTTCCGGCCTGACGGGGCAGCCCTGTCCGTGCTGGGCCTGGGAATCGTCCTGTCGTTTTCCACATTTTCCGGGTTTGAGGCGGCATCGACCATGGGTGAAGAGTCCCAGCAGCCGCGGCGGCTGATCCCGCTGGCCATCGCGGCCTCCCTTGCGGTAGTGGCCATCTTCGAGATCGGTGTCGCCGCGGTGGTGACCAATGCCTACCCGGGCGTCAGACAGCTGTCGGCCGCCACCGTGCCGCTGGTCACGGTTACGGACACGTTCGTGGCCGGCTGGATGGGCACGCTTGTCAACGTCGGTGCGGTGGTCAGCGCGTTCGGCGCCTCGCTCGCCTGCGTCGTCGCCGCGTCCCGCATGCTGTTCGCGATCGGGCGCGACACCGGGCCGGGCATGCTGCGCCGGACCAGCCGCCGCACCGGCGCCCCCGTGGGGGCCTTGATCTGGGTAGGTGCGGGCAGCCTGGTCACGATGCTGATTTTCATCAAGGAGCCGCTGGCAACCCGCGCGGTCGCGGTCAGCCTCACGTACGGATCCGACCTCATCATCGCCGCCTACATTATGGTGGTCGCTGCTGCTGTAATCTTCACCATCCGGCTGCGCATGTCCGCCGCGAGCACAATGATTCTCTTCATCGGCCTAGCCGTCCTCGGCTACGTCGCCAAGGACACTTTCGCCCCGATCCCGGCAGCCCCGTTCGACCTGGACGCCCTCGCCGCCGGGATCACGCTGCTCCTGGGGATTGCCCTGCCGTTCGTCTACCCGCCGCTGCGGCGCGGGATCGAGAACTCGCCCCTGCTCAAAACCGGCGCCATCGCCCTGCTCGCCCGCAGAAGGGGCAATTGAGCTGAAAGGTGTCTGCTGAGCAAGTTACCCCTTCTCGGGGGATGCCCGACCGCTGCGCACACGCAAAGCTCGGTGCACAGAAGACCCGCGCTGCGCCGAAAATCCTGAGAGGGGCACCCCGAAGTGAGCGAGTTTGATGATCTGGTTTCGCTCGACGGCATCATTATGGCGGGACGATTCGACGCTGACTGGGGCATCGCAGAATATAAGAGCGCAAGTTTTCTCCTGGCGGATCCACAGGCGCTCCAGATGGCGCAATGGTTCTGTGCGGCGGTAAGCACGATGTTCAATGCAATGGCGCTTACCGTGGACAGCGTCCGCCCTGGCGGGACCTTTAACACGTCGAGCTGGCTGCCGCTGAAGAGCTGGACTTTTTCTGGCGGCGATTACTCGATTGCCGTGGACCGCAACCGGTTCGTGGTCGCCGAAACCGTGAAGATCAAGAGCTTCGATGAACTCGTCCGCCTGTTGCGCAACCAGACCGCATAACATCTTGCGGCAAAAGGAGGCACGCCATGCCCGGCGCCTTGGCTGGGCCACTCCGCCACTTTGCGGGTCAGCTCGATGAGCTGCGTTCCGCCGACTTCCTCGACATGGACGCAGTGGGCCTGCTCCTAGTCGAACTGGCCGCCGATGAGGAGTTTTTCGCTCCGCTGATCGCGGAGATCCCCGCCGCCGCACCGGGCGATCGATGGCTCATCCGGCCCGAAAGGGGTCCCCGACTGGTGCTCGTCCACCGGTCAGACGGAGTCATGGGCTACACCCACTCCCACCACTGCTGGGTGGGGATCGCCCCAGTCCGCGGGGTAGAGACTCATCAGCGGTGGGACGCGGTCTGCCATCGCGGCGGCCGTGCCGATCTGCGCTTGGCCGAGCAGCGCGCCCTTGTCGCCGGTGATGCGGCGACGCTGACCCCGCCCCGGGACGTGCACAATCACGGCCATGTAGCCGGCACCGGTCCCAGCCCTTACTCCCTGGTCCTCCTCGGCGATGACATGCTCCTGTTCGACCGAGAGGAATACGATCCCGGGAAAGGTACGTGGCGGACGCTCGCAGCCGGCGATCCGGGCCGGGCGAATCGCTGATTTACTGCGGCACCACACCTGGCGGAACAGGTTTTTCCTCGGGGCGGCTCGGCCGCCTGGACGGGCCGTCGACGCGCAAATGATCCCAGATCGCGGGGCCGTCCAGCTCAGGGCAAATTCCGTCGCAGGACACGGCGATGAAGTATCGCCGGGCGTTGATGTTGTCACCGCAGATATGGGAACACGTGTGCCGTGCACGTGCGATCCCGGCCGGTCCCTCCGGATCCCGGTAGATCCCCTGTGACCTGGACAGATGAGCCCTCCGGACCGGTAACCTGTATCGTCGTTCTGGCTGGCGGCAGGTCTTCAAAACCAGAGAGCGGCGTGCCGCGTCGCTGGCGGGTTCGATTCCCGTCCGCCTCCGCCACCAGCACAGACGCGGTCTTGTTGCTCTTGTGCGAGGGCTCGCCAGAGGGGTCGCGGCGCCGCTGCGCAAGCGTGGTATGCAGGTGCCGGCTACTGCCGAGACCCAAAACGCGCTCAGCCAGGGATCGCTGCATGCCCTGGACGCCCTGGTGGCCTCGGTACGGATGGTCTTCGACGTGCGGTCGGGCCTGCGCCGCCAGCGGCGGCTGACGGCGCTCGCGATCGCCGACGAAGCACCGGCCGTCGTGTTCTATGCCCTCCGAGCGGGCCGGGCCTTGACTGCGGAAAGACGGTCGGCGATCCGGCCAAAGAAGGAGTGATCATCTTGACGGCCCTTAACTGGCGAAGCCGGGGCAGTCGATGGCTCGGAAGCGTCCGAAGGATACTCCCGCGCTTCCCTCCTCATCGGCCGCGCATGGCCGGCACAGCCCGTTTTCGGGCGGGGTGCCGGAACCCGTGCGGGTCTCCCGCGTGACCCGTGCGGTGCCGGGGTAGCGGGCCGGGCAGGCTTCCCGGTCAGTGCCGGCCGGCGACGGCTGCGGTTCCCGTCGGCTTTCACCGGGATCGGGATGTGTGCGGGGAGGGTGCGAGCAGGCCCAGGGCGCGGGCCCGCGCGACGGCCTCGCTGCGGCGGTGGGCGCCGAGCTTGGCGAACAGGTGGCGCATGTGCGTCCGCACGGTGTTCCACGACACCGACAGTTCCCGGGCGATCTCCGGGCCGGTCAGGTTGGTCGGCAGGTACCGCAGCAGCCGGATCTCGCTTTTGGTCAGCGGATCTATCAGCCCGGGAGGCGGCTGCCCTGGGTCGTTCCTCCGCGCACGGGGGGATGCCATCCCCCCTGGCCGTTCTTGCTCCCCGTGCCCGGACAGCAGGTTGAGGATCTCGGCGACCAGGGCCGCGTGCGCAGTGCCGTGCTGGGCGTGGCGCTCGAGCAGTCCCGGCACCGGGTAGACGAGGAACGCGCTGAGCATGTGGTCGGGTTCGGCGAGATCGAGCGCCCGCTCCAGGGCACGCCCGGCGGCGGCCGGGTCGCCGAGCGCGTCGCGTGCCATTGCCTCCAGCAGGAGCGCTACCACCAGCCTAGGATGGCCCGCCTGCACGGAGCCGTCGATGACGGGCGCGAGCTCGGCGGTCGCCGCCTGCGGGTCGTGCCGGGCGAGCCGCAGCGACGCCAGGGCGAGGCGCATCTCCGCGCTGTGGCGCTCGCGGGCGTCCAACTCGGCCAGGGCGGCTTCGGCGCGCCCGGTCTGGCCCAACCGCAGCAGCGTTAGCAGCAGGTATGCCCGGATCGTCAGAGCGAGGATGTGTGGGCTGACGAGCGTGCCGGCCAGCCGCTCGGCGGCCTGCAAGGCGCTCAGCGCCTCCTGGGGACGGCCTCTGGCGAGCTCGAGCTGGCCGCGAAGATGGCAGAGCACTATCCCGGTAGCGGGATCGGCTTCAGCCCGGAGGGTCTGCCCGGCGCGGTCGAGCCACGCCCCTGCCTCCTCCAGTTGGCCGTGGGCGCCCGCTGCGGCGGCGAGTATTGTGTAGGCGACGCCGGCGACCTGGTCCTCGCCCCAGCCATGCCGCTGCGCCAGCTCGACCGCTTGTCTGCCCCACTGCGCTGCGACCGTAAAGGACCTGCAGACCGTCGCGTGCGCGAGGTAGGCCAGGCCGGTGAGTTCGAGATAGGGCCGCCCGATCTGACGGGCCAGCGCCACGCCCTGCTCCAGATGTCGTTCGGCCTCCTCGGGGCCGGAGGTCCAGGTCTCGGCGATGCCGAGGCTGATCAGCGCCAGCGCCCGCCGATCCCCGCCCAGGCCGGGATCGGTCCCGTCCGCGGCCCCGGCGAGCAGCCGCTGCGCTTCCTCGGCCACGGCCGGAACGTCGCCCCGCTGGCGAGCCAGCGAAAGCCGCAAGATGCCCAGCGTGACCCGGAGGCGCCCGGACCGCTGCGCGGGCACCGACCCGAGCTCGCCGGCAGCCCGCGCCAGGTGCCGCTCGGCCGCCTCGAAGAATCCCCGGTCCAGCTCATCGGCCGCCGCCAGCGCGATGAGCTCCGGATCGCCCGCAGTGACGTCGGCCGGGAATCCGGCCAGCAGCTCATGCGCGGTGTCCTGCTGACCGTCCAGCACGACAGACATCCAGGTGTCGGACAGCAACCGCGCGGCCAGGTCCCAGTCCTGGGCCGTTTGGGCGTGCCGCACCGCCTCGACCGGGTACCCGTGGCCGGCGAACCACCCGGAGGCGGCCCGGTGCAGCCCGGCGACCTGGTCTGGCTCGGTGCGCCGCAACTCCAGCCGCAGCAGGTCGCCGAACATCTGGTGGTAGCGGAACCACGACCGCGACATGTCCAGCGACACCACGAACGCGCCGGCCCGCTCCAGATCCTGCAGGACCCGCTCCCCGCCCTCGTCCCCGGTCAGCAGGCCGGCCAGCTCCCCGTTCACCCGCTCCAGGATGGAGGTGCGCAGCAGCAGCCGCCGGACCGGCTCGGGCTGCCGGTCCAGCACCTCGGCCAGCAAGTAATCGGCCACCGTCCGCTCGCTGCCGGTGAACTCGGCCGCGAACCGCCCCGGATCCGGATGCCCGGCCAGCGACAGCGCCGCCAGCCGCAGCCCCGCCGCCCACCCCTCGGTCCGCTCATGCAACATCCCCAGCGCCGACTCGGGCAGCGCCACCCCGGCCCCGGCCAACATATCCCGCGCCTCGGCCAGGCTGAACCGCAGCTCATCAGCGCGGATCTCCGCCAGCTCACCTTCTAGCCGCAACCGGTGCAGCCCCAGCCGCACGTCATGCCGGGCGGCCAGCACGAACCGCAGCTGCGCCGGGGCCCGCATCACCAGCAGCTCCAGCTGCCGCAACGCCTCCGCCGACCCCAGCTCGTGCACGTCATCGACCACCAGCCAGACCGGCTCCGCCAGCGGCGCCAGATCCTCCAGCAGCCGCTCGGTGATCACCCACCCGTCCAGGTCCGGCGCCGCCGTCAGCTCCCGCACCAGTCCCGACCCCGCCGTGGTCTGCCGCAGCGCCCCCAGCACCGCCAGCCAGAACCGCTGCGGATCACGCTCCTCCCGCCCGACCGGCACCCACGCCGCACACTTCGCCACGCCTGCCTCTGCCATCCACGACCGCAGCAGCACCGTCTTCCCGCTCCCGGCCGGCGCCGACACCACCGTCACCCGCGCCGAGGCCCCGAGCCGCTCCCACAGCCCCCGGCGCGAGACGATTCCCCCCGCACCGGGACCAGCGACGTGCCCGGCAACGCGATCTGCTACCGCGGCGGCCCTCATGCCCCCATCATGGCACGACACCGCCCCGGAACCACGCGCCATCCGCCCAGGTCCGGGCATGCAAGCCTGTATTGGTCGAAAACCGGTTCCCGGCGTGACCAGCCGACCGCACCGCAACGCGGCGGGCAGCAGTCGCGTGAGGGCCGCCAGGACCGCGCGGTCGGCCCAGTTCGGCTTGTATGTGGACGACGCCGCCGGTGATCTCGCCGGTGCCGCTCATCTCGGCTGGCTGTAGTCGGTCAGGACGTCGCGGGTGGAGTCGTCGGCTGGCATGGTCGACAGGGTGAACCCGTCTGCAGCGCCGATCAAGGCGACAATCGCACCGTCCGTCACGCCGACGTTAAACAGCCTGCTTGGCCAGCGAGTGGATGAGGCGCGCGGCGGGGCTACTGGTCGCGCTGGACCCGCACTGAGCCCAGGCCGAGGTGCTCGTAGAAGTGGTCCAGCGCCGTCAGGTGCGCGTTAACCGTGCTGGTCGCGCGCTTCGCGACGGTCTTCAGGTAGGAGCGGCAGTCGCGGCCGCCGAAGTCGCGCCCGTGCACGTCCGCTAGCGGGTCAGGGCCAGTGATGCCCGCAGAATCAAGCCAGGCGAGGAGCGGACCCGCGCCTCGATCTGCGGGACGGCAACGAGGCGCTGCAGCAGGCGAACGCGGGCTTGCGCCGCACGGCCGAGGAAGCCGAGGCGAATGCCGCCGCGGCCGTCCGGTCCCGGATGAGTTGCCTCAACCGTGAGCTGTTCGAGACCGGTGAGCGCAACGTCGCCCTGGCTGCCGAGCGCGGCCTGGTCAAGGCCGAGCTCGGCAGACCCGCGGCGGGAAAGCTGGCGGCGTTGGCCTCAAATTCTTGATCTGCGACCGGGATACCAAATTCAGTGCGGGGTTCGAGACCGTGTTCACCGCGATCGGCGTCCGGATCATCAGCGCTCGCCGCGAGTGCCTGGACCGGATGCTGATCACTGGCGAACGGCACCTGCGGCTGGTCCTTGACGAGTACGTGGGTCATTACAACGTCCACCGGCCGCACCGGGCATTGCAGCTGAACCCGCCCGCCGGACGGGCGCATCCGCCTGGCGAAGTGACCGGTAGGCGCGTTCTTCGCCGGGACCGGCTCGGCGGCCTCATCCACGAATATTGCCAGGTCGCGTAGCGTGACAGAATATTCGGCACCCACAAGCGCATTCCCCGCGCTGCAGGCCCGGAGAGCGGCGGCGACACTGTGCTCACCGGGCCGCTGCCTGACCGCGCGGTGCCGTACGGCGCACTCGCGCAGATCGGGGCGCTCGGGCTCGAGTTGCTCGAAGTCCGCCGCCTGCCGCCAGGGCGACGCCTGCCCTGGCCGTCAGCCGGAACTTGTGGCCTGGTCCCGGCGCGGGGAGGGGGCCAGCAGGCCCAGGTCACGGGCGCGGTCGACGGTCTCGGCGCGCCGGTGCGTGCCGAGCTTGGCGTACAGGTGCCGCAGGTGGGTGCGGACGGTGTTGTGCGAGACGTACAGCTCGCGGGCGATCTCCCGCGCGGTCAGGTGGGTCGGCAGGTAGCGCAGCACCCGGATCTCGCTGGCGCTCAGCGGGTCGAGCAGCGGCTCGGGCCGGGACGACAGCGGCCTCGGCTCGGGCCGGGACAGCGGCGCCCCGTGGTACGGCCCCGTCTGGGTTCCGGCGGACGGGACGCGCATCTCGATGACCAGGGCGGCGTGTCCGGTGCGCTGCCGGGCCTGGCGCTGCCGCGAGTCCGCAGCGGGGTAGTGCAGCAGCGGGCCGACGGCGCTGCGCTTGGACAGGTCGAGCACCCGCTTGAGGGCGGCGTCGGCGCCCTCCCGGTCACCCAGCGTGTCCCTGGCGATCACCTCCAGCTCGCCGGCCCGGACCGGCCAGAGTTCCCAGTTGTCCTCGGCAACCGGATTGTCCTGGACGGAGGCGAGCACGGCCAGCGCGGCCCGCGGGTCGTCCTGGGCCAGCCGCAGCGCCGCGGTGGCGATGCGGACCTCGCCGCGATCGCGGTCCTGCTCGCCGAGACCGGCCAGGAACCGCTCGGCGCGGTCGGCCTGTCCCAGGCGGATCAGGGCGTGCACCAGCAATGAGCGGTTCCGGGCGATCATGAAGTTCCCGGCGGGCAGCAGCCGGGCCGGCAGCTCGCCGGCCTCCAGGGCGGCCACCGCCGCGTCGTTGCGGTCTCGGGCCAGCTCGATCATCCCGCGCATGGTGCGGGTTCGCAGCACGGCCGCGGGGTGGGTTACGGCTTTGAGGGTGCGTTCGGCGCGCTGGACCCACGGCTCGGCCTCATCCGGCCGTCCCTGCCACACCAGCACGTTGGCGATGACCATGCAGGCGACGCCGAAGGCCGGGTGGCCGGTCCAGCCGT
>Ga0335075_10013265_pt1 | contig 12412 bp, 12 predicted proteins | sample Lox_Sample_24_FD_206723 | JGI IMG/M metagenome (GOLD analysis project Ga0335075, IMG submission 206723) | Soil microbial communities from Loxahatchee National Wildlife Refuge, Florida, United States - Lox_Sample_2.4 | ecosystem: Environmental > Terrestrial > Soil > Wetlands | place: USA... | reverse complement strand
TCAGTTGTCAGTTGTCCGAAAAGCATTCACTTCTTTTAGGACAACTGACAACTGACAACTGACAACTGCTTACTTCTCCTCTTCGCCTTCCTCAGCGGCCTTGCGTCGGATGACTTCCGGCTCGGCCTGCTCAGCGGCCTCTGCCGCGGCGGCCTCCGGCTCGGCTTGCGGTGCCCGCACATGCACCACGATAGCCTCGGCATCGGTCAAAGCCTTCACATCCGGCGGCAGATGCAGGTCGCGCACATGAATGGCGGCGCCCAGCTGCAATTCGTTGACGTTGACGCGGATCGAGTCGGGCACGTGGATGGCCGGGCACTCGATGGCCAGCGAGTGGATCGGCTGATCGAGGATGCCGCCGGCCGTCACGCCCGGCGCGATGCCTTTCACTTCGACAGGGACGGTAACATGAATGCGCTCGTCGGCGCTGACGCGGCGAAAATCGACGTGGAGCACATCAATGCCCAAATGGTCCCACTGTAATTCGGCGATCTGCGCCTTTTGCAATCCAACTTCGAGCTGCAAATCGACGACGCGCGATCCGTGCCGCACCGCCGACAGAAGGGCGTCGGCCGCCACCGACACGGACACGGTTGCTTCCTTGTGCCCATACACGACGCCGGGCACTCGCCCGGTGGCGCGCAGCTTTCGCGCCGTGCGCGTGCCTCGTGTGTCGCGCTTCTCTGTCATCAGTACCACGGAATCGGCCATGTTCGCGTCTCGCTGCGTTACAATTCCCGCTCAGCCCAAATGCCGAGCGCAAACCTCTCAAGGGAAGGGGTTATTATTTCAATCGCGGTTGCGATCTGCAAGGGGGGGCGAACGGAATTTTCCCTGAGATCTTGAGCGAACGGCCGGCGTGAGCCGGTTGGTCGGGCCACCACCAGCCGGCTCACGCCGGCCGTTCCTCCAAGACCGGCGGACATCCCCCTCCTTGCGGTGTATATTCATCGGGGAAAACCTTTCGGCCCACAGGATCAAACCGTGAACAGTCCTGAACCACGCATCCACATCATCGGTGTCGGCAACGACGGCCTGGCCGGACTCACCAGCCGCGCTCGCGATCTGCTCTTGTCCACCGATGTCGTATTCGGCTCCGAACAAACCTTGAAGCTACTGCCGGAGCTTCAGGGCGAGCGCCGGCCGATCGGCGCCGACTTACAGGAAACCGTCGCCACACTGACGTCGCTGCTTGGCCGCAAACGTTTGGCCATGGTCGTCAGCGGCGATCCGCTGTTTTACGGCGTCGCTCGCTACCTGTGCGATCGACTGGGCAAGGAGCATTTCGAGGTGCTGCCGCACGTCAGCAGCATGCAGCTGGCCTTTGCGCGGGTCAAGGAAACCTGGGAAGAAGCCTACCTCACCAATCTGCAAACGCATCCGCTGGCGAGCATCCTCGATCGCATCCGCACCGCCGAGACGGTCGGCCTGTTTCCCAGCGACAAGGAAGGACCGGCGGAGATCGCCCGGACGCTGCTGGCGCGCGGCCTCGATTATTTCCGCATGTACGTCTGCGAGAACCTTTGCGGGCCGGACGAGCGCGTCACGCAGGGCGAGCTGCGCGACCTTCAGGACATGGAGTTCGCTCCGCTCAACGTCGTCATTCTCACGCGCAAACCGGGGCGGCCGGATCGTCCAGCGACGGCGGCTCGCTTTCGACCGTTCGGCAATCCCGACGACGTGTTCGCGCAAAGCCGGCCCAAGAGCGGACTGATCACGCAGGCGGAGGTGCGCTGCCTCGCTCTCGCGGAGATGGCGATTCAGCCGGCCAGCGTCGTCTGGGACATCGGCGCCGGCTCCGGCTCGGTGGCCGTCGAGGCGGCGCGGCTGAGCGATCCCGGTCCCGTCTACGCCATCGAGCAGGATGCCGCCGATTATCATTTGATTTTGGCCAACGCCGAGGCGTTCGGCGTGCGCAACCTGCACGCGGTCCACGGCATCGCGCCCGATGTATTCACGGATTTGCCGGCTCCCGACGCCATCTTCGTCGGCGGCGCCGGCCACGAGGTGACGCGCTTGCTGGAATCGGCCTGGGAGGCGCTGCGTCCGGGCGGTCAGATGGTCGTCAACGTGGCCACGCTGGAAAGCCTGAGTGCTGCTCACGCTGCATTGAAACATCTGGCCGGCAGCGTGCGGGTGCTGCTGGTCAACATCGCACGCGGCACCGAGCAGCTGGAAACGCTGCGCTTTGACGCGGTCAATCCAACGTTCTTGCTTTGCGCCGGCAAAGGCCTTTAGAAGCCCGTCCCAAGAAAGCGAGACATGAGTGTCTCGCCAACCGAAATCCGGGGTGGATCATGGGCAAGGTGTGGGCTGCGGATTAGGGCGTCGAGAGAAACTCTTGCCACGACTTCGCTGGCAGGAGGGCATCCGCCATCCGCTCCAACCGGTCGAGGTCGCGGATGGCGCGCAGGACGGCCTCCGTTCCTGCCTCCGGCGCTCCGAAGCGATTCCAAGCCATACGGAAGAGCAGTCGGTGGCTCTCCTCCAACCGGCCCTCCTCGCGGCCCTCTTCTTCGTAAAGCTCAAAAGCGGACGACTCGTGCATAATTTGACTCCTCGGAAAATCGCGGACATGTTTTGCCGGCCCACTCGCAAGCCCGTCAGCACGAACGCGGCGGTCATAAGCTGCATCGCACGGGCATAAGAAACCTCGGCGGACAGACGTTGATCGATCTGGTGAATCACACCTCGCAAGGCTTGTTCTAGCGGCACGTCCGCAGCCAGTTGACACAAGGGGGCCAGCGGCAACAAAGCCAAACCTCCGGTCAGGAACCGATCCAGCGGCTGCTGCCAGAGACGAACAACGTCATAGTCGAATTCTATCCGACTGCCGCCCGCTTGAGAAGTTAGACGGCCGGTTAGGCGGGCAAGGTCGGCGCCCGGCCGCCGTAGAATCAGAATCGACCGAATCGGCACCGGATAATGCTGGTGATAAGCGGCATTGTAAAGCAGCAGTCGGGCATCGACGCGGCTGTCCGGACCCGACTGAAAATTGACATCGACAATCTGCTGGAGCGGGTCGCCGAAGCCGAAGGCCACATCGGTGGCCGCCGAGACCGTGGACAGGTCGATGTTGAGAACGCGGGCCGGAAGGTCTGGGGGTAAATTCAGAATCGGCGTCAGGTCGGCGGCATTGTGACCCAAAATATCCTTGAGCGTGGCGTCGAATGGGTGCGACACGGGGCAACTCCGTTTGATCGTTCGGCTGATGGCCGCCAGCCCATGCGCCTGTACCAGCTTGCTCGCCGCGCTCGCTTCGATTGCCGTACTCGCGGCCAAATACCAGCGGCAGCAAATGCAGCTTACTCCGCTGCGTGCGCGGCTCGGAGTTTGTTACTGCCCAGTCCAGTTGGGCGGGCGCTTGTGCAGAAAAGCGCTCATGCCCTCCTGAGCGTCCTGGCAGACGACATTGCGCGTCATCACGTCCGTGGCGCGGTCATATGCGCTCGCTTCATCGAGGGCGAGCTGATCGTAAAAGGCTTGCTTGCCGATGCGGATCGTCAAAGGGCTTGAGGCGCGGATGGCGTCGGTGAATTCCCGGACGGTGGCGTCGAGCTGCTCGGCGGGGACGACGCGATTGACCAGCTGCCAGGCGAGAGCTTGCTGGGCCGACATGGCCTTGCCGGTCAACAGCATCTCCAGGGCGGCGCGCGGCGGTATGGTCCGCACCAACGGCACCATCGGCGTCGTGCAGAACAGGCCGATCTTCACGCCCGGCGTGGCGAAAGCGGCGTTGTCGGACGCGACGGCGAGATCGCAGGCGGCGACGAGCTGGCAGCCGGCCGCCGTCGCCATGCCCTGCACGCGCGCAATCACCGGCTGCGGCAGCGCCCGGAATTGCTGCATCACCTGCGAGCACAGCGCGAACAGCTCGCGATAGGCATCCTCCGAGCAGCCCACCATTTCGCCAAGGTCGTGTCCGGCACAGAAGGCCGAGCCTTGAGCGGCCAGGACGACGACGCGCACACGGACATCGGCGGCGATTTCATCGAGAACGTCATGCAGACGCAGCAGCAGCTCCCGCGACAGGGCGTTGCGCTTCTCCGGGCGATTCAACGTCAATAAAAGGACTTCCTCACGCAGCTCCGTCAGCAGAGGAGGCGCGATCGTAGCAGCAGCTTGCATGATGGCTACTCCATTTCCTGAATCTTGCCGAGGGCGAGAGCGGCGGCCTTGCGGATCTCGGCGTCGTCGTCCTTGAGCGCGCGGCTGAGGGCGGCGATGGCGGACTTGGCGGCCGGACCGATCTCTCCCAGGGCATCGATCGCCCAGCCGCGCACGTCCGCTTCCTTGTCCTTGAGCGCCTCGATCAGCGCCGGCACCGCTGCCCGAGCATCCGGACCGATCTCTCCCAGCGCCGCGGCGGCCGACACGCGCACATCCACATCCTCATCCTTCAACAGGGCAGCCAAGCGGGACACGGCGCTTTTCGCCGCCGATCCCATTTCACCCAGCGCCTGCGCCGCCACGCTACGAACGGCGGCTTCCTTGTCCTTCAAGGCGTCGGTCAGCGCCGGCACGGCGGTCTTGGCGAGTGGGCCAAGCTCGCCAAGGATGTAGGCGGCGGTGCCGCGCACCTCGACGCTCTTGTCCGACAGATTGTCCGCCAGAGCCGCAACATGGGGCCTGGGATCGTCTTCCAGGACGGTAAGGGCGCAGTGGGCGTAAGCTTGCAGCTGCTTGTCCTGGTCTTTGGCTAGCTCTTTCAGGGCGGGGACGGCACTGCGGGCGTCCTTGCCGATGCGCGACAGAGCCAGGGCGGCAGCGCCGCGCACGTCGTGGTCCTTGTCATTGAGCAGCGATGCGAGAGCGGACGCGGCGCTGGCGGCGTCCTTGCCAATGCGTCCTAGCGCCAAGGCCGATGCGCCGCGAACATCGACATCGCTATCCTTGAGCGCTTCTGTCAGGGCGGGCACGGCCGACTTCGCTTGCCGGCCGATGCGTCCGAGCGCCAGGGCCGCGTTCTTGCGCACCTCCGCATCCTTGTCCTTGAGCGCCTCGGACAGTGCCTTGACGGCCGCTGGCTCGGACTCCATATCGTCGGCCCGCGCCAGGGGGGATGGCGACGCGGACAGCCAGCCCCACATCTCGTGATGCCACAGGAGCGTCCCTGCCGCGACTAACCCCAGAAACACAAATGTGGACCGTCTCACGCAACACTTCATGACCACCTCGTAATCGTGCTGCAATAGCAGATCAGAGTGAAGCGGCCGAGGACAGCCTCTCCTCGGCCTTTCACCCTGATTAGATTATTATAGTCCAGCAGAAGACAGCTTAGCGGCGATGCCGGCGCTCGCCGTGTCCGCGTGCCGAAACCATGTGATGATGATGGGAGAAACCGCCACGACCTTCCCAGCGATGGAAGCTGGAGACGTGGCCCCATCCGCCATGCCCTCGATGTCCGTGGCCGGCGAATCCTGTATGCGCATGTCCATGGCGGCCGCCGTGACCGTGTCCCGGATGGCCGAAGTGTCCAGAACCACGACCGCCGTGATGGCCGAAAGCCATGCGGCCATGACCGGGATGATGGCCGAAGCCGCCCCGACCATGCCCTCTGTGGCCGACATGACCGTGGCCGTGAGGACCGTGGCCGTGGTGAGCGAATCGGCCGAAATGACCGCCCCCAAAAGCGTGGTGATGGCCGTGTCCACGACCGCCGTGCGCGAAGCCGTGATGATGGCCGCCACCATGACCTCGGTAGCCATGACCGTGGGCGGCGAAATGCGGTCCGTGTCCGTGACCGCCGTGATGAACGTGGCCATGATGATGGCCATGGCCGAAGTGGCCGCCGTGATGAGCGTGGCCGAAGGCGACATGGCCGCGACCTTTAGTACTATGCTGCGGGTGGTGAGCGTGTCCACGAGGACCATGGCCTCGGCGGTGCGAGGAACCACGATGAGCAACGCCAGCCCGGCCATGCGAGCCGCGGTGGGCAAAGGCAGCATGTCCATGTCCGTGAGCCGCTCTCGACGGTCTATGGCCTTGCGCCTGGGCGCGCCAATCTCCACCGCGGGGAGGCGTGGGCCGGTGGGTCTCTGCCCTTCCGGAAGCCCTTCGACCAGACGCATGCAGCCGCCAATCCTCTCTGCGACTCGAGCCGCCCCGAGCCGAGCCGCCGCGCGGTCCAGCTGGGCCACGTCGTTCTTCCGTCCGCGGAGCAGCAGGTCGCTGCGGTCCACGCGCGCCGGCTCGTTCCGGAGCCTCGCGCCGACCGAAACGGGCGCCGGGACCAAAGGGCGCCAAGCCACGCCGCGCTCCCTGACCCTCGCGTCGCTCTTCCGAACGCTGGGGAGGAGCGGGTGGACGAGGTCCACCACGGCGTTCGCCCTCGCGAGCGGCTGGAGGAGCGGGGGGACGCAAGTCGCCTCGCGATCCCGCGCCAGGCGGAGACCCAAAGCCGAAGCCCCGACGGCCGCGACGAGCGCCCAGAGGAGCGGGGGGACCGCCGCGACGATCGCTGGGACCGTCGCCTCGCCGCTCCGTGCGGCCGCGCTCCTCATCGGCCGATTTCTTGTCCTGATCTTTGCTGTCTTGACGCCGAGAGCGATCGTAGCTGCCGCGCCGGCTGTCCCAGTCAGGGAAACCGCCAAAGCCGCGCGACCAGCCGCGCTGGAAGCGGGACTTGTTCGCTCCCCCGTCCGCGCCTGGTTCTTGGGCCGTCGCGCCGAGGCACAGGAGCAACGCTGCTCCCACGCCCAGCAACACACCGAGCTGTCTCATCCTTTCCTCCCTTGTTGGTAAAAGTGCCATCCCACACGGGAAGGCCATCCTGTGCCCCCTGTGTTCCGAGTTAAGCGGTCGCCCCAGTTACGAATCCGTCCGCGGCCCCAGCAAACGGCACGAAAGCTGAGGCCGCAGACGCGTCGAGAAACAACCGCCTCTTCTCCGGGTTTGTCTTAGTTTTGGTTTTGCCGATTGCGGCGGCCGCCCTGCCGAGCTTCAATCTTGCCGGTGAACTTCGGCCCTTGCATCTCCTTCAATTTCGTCTTCTGCTCATCCGTCAGCACGCCCAGGACCTTTTCGTTGGTCTTCTTCATCAGTTCCTGGCGTTTCGTGCGCGCTTCTTCATCGCGTCCCAGACCGCGCATTTCCTCGAATGCCTTCATCTGGATCTCGCGAATTTGGCCCTTCTGCTCGTCGGTGATCTTGAGAGCCTTGGCGACCTCCGGGTTGCCGATGGCACCCGGCTGTTGCAGGGCGATCTGCTTGACACGCTTGAGCTGCTCCGGCTTGAGGATCTTGGCCACGGCCTCGTTCTCGGCCTTGCGGCGCTCCGCCATCTTCTTCTGAATCTCTTCCCGGCTCAGCCCCTGGAAATCGGCGCGGTTGCCGCGCTGTTTTTCCTGCAATTCCTTGACCTGCGTAACCTGCTCGTCGGAGAGCTTCAGCTCGTCCTGCACCGACTTCTGCGTGAGGAGGCCAAGCGTTCCTCCCCCGAAGCCGCCGAAGCGGCCGCCTGGCCGCTGTCGCTGTTGCGCCAGCGCCGGAGTCACAGCCATCGCCACGACAGCCGCCGCCAAAGTGATTTGTGCGAGTCTCTTCATCGTTGCACCTTTTCTGAAAATAGACCCCTATCCCATTAAACGGACGCCCTGCCCATCCCGAGACAGGGGCAAGCCCGTTTTCTGGCCACACTGCCAATCATCTAAACGCGAACGAGACGATAAAGGGAGCAAGCTTACCGGAGGAGGAGCCTCCCGCAGCTCCCGATGTTAGCTACCCTAGAGAGTGTAGCGAAAGGTTCTTAATGATTCGTGAATGTCGAGCGGATTATGAGAAATGGGTTTCCCGAGCCGCGATCGTGAGAGAGGAGCAAGACCGCTCTCTCACGGTCGCGGCCTTGCGGGATTGCTCGATCGGGTCATCTTCACGGAGGAGTCAGCTGTGGGCCGCCGTCGCCCGGCGGATTCGTCGGTGGAGCGGGGGTAGGTGAAGGAGCCAGGGGCGGCTCGTTGCCGGTCTGTCTCGGCGGCACCACCGGGAACGGCGCCGGCGCGGCGGGGCGATAGCCCGACAGCGTTCGCGAGCCATCGGCTTGCCGCGGTACAAGTCGATTCATCACCGGAGGCTGCGTCGTGGTGCTGATAACAGGAGGCGCCTTTTCGTCGGCCAGCGGCGGCTCCTTGGTTTGCGGCACCAGATCGTCCTTGCGAACACTGTGGTAGCCGCTCCAGTGGTATTGCAGCAGGGAGCTGCGGGCTTGCAGCCGCACGCGCATGGAGGAATCGTTGCTCAGCGCTTGCTCCAGGGCCATTCCCGCTTGCTGGGAGACGGGACGTATTTTGCCGATGCTCTGGGCCGCCTCCGCGCGCACGACCGGCTTGCTGTCCGTGAGCAGCACGTCAACCAGTATGGGCACAATCATGGGAAACTGGGCCGGATCGTATTGCCGAAGCTCCTGGGCGGCGGCGGCGCGTTTGCTTTCGTCGCCGTCGGTTTTGACCTGGGCGAGCAATTCGGGCACGCGCTCGGCCGGGGTCGGTTTCTTGTTCTTCCTGCCGAAGAAGATTCCGGCGTAACTGGGACCGACCAGGGTCGGCAGCAGCACCAACGGAACCAGCAACAGGAAAAATCGAAATCGGAAATCCGAAATCCGAAATTTCAGGGGGGCTTTCGGATTTCGGATTTCGGATTTCGGATTTTTCGCACGGAGATAGATCATGGCAGCTCTCCTGTTCGGCCGCCGGCTCGCGACCCTGGCGAAAGGCGGCAAGCGCGGCGCTATCACGGTGAAGCCTCCTGGGGAAAGGCGAGGCTCGTCAGCCCCGATCTCGCATCGACCGCGCGGCGGAGGCGGAGTGCGTCAAAGCCGCGAAATGGGGGAACCCGCCAGGCCGGTCTCGCCGTAAGATTGATACATCTTGCCAGCCGAGGATGACGGAAGCGATGGACATAGTGGCCGCGGTGTTGCTGTTAACGGACGGGTATCCCCTGGTAAAAGCGCTGCGCGCCAACCGCACCACCACCTTACGGCAGCCGCTGCTGTGGACGCTGCTGGCCTGGTCGGCCTGGGTCGGCGTCGCTTGGGGCCACGTTATGCGGGTGGGCGTTGGGGCACAATTGGCGACCTATGCAGCGCTGTGTCTGACCGGCTGTGCCGGCATCGCCGTACTGGGAGCGCGACGGCCGGGCGTCTCGGCGTGGAACTTCGTCGTCGTCGGATTGCTCGCCGTGCTCTTCTTGCCAATCCTCAACGGAATGGGCGAGCTGCGGCTGGAGCTGGCGCAGGAATTGTTTCTGGCTGTGACGCTGGCGGTGCCGTTGCTGAATTATCTGCCGACACGCCTGGCGTCGGGAGCGATACTCGCCGCGGCGGGCTGCGCCTGGGAGCTGGTGCAGCTGATGGGATGGGTGTCGGTGGCGAGAACCCCGTGGCTGGGTTTGCTTCTGCTCGCCGTTGCTCCCTGGGCAGCGTGGGCGGGCGTGGCGAGCCGAAGATCGACGGCAACGGCATTCGATCAGTTATGGCTGGCGTATCGCGATCGCTTCGGTTTTGTCTGGGGCCAGCGGATGCGTGAACAATTCAACCGCGCGGCACATCACGCCGGCTGGCCGGTCGTCCTGCGCTGGGGCGAGCTGCATTCGACGGCCGATCAGCTGTCGCCCGATCCGGAGCAGCTGTTGGCCACGCTTCGCGCCGTCCTCAAGCGATTCGGGCCGGAGGAGCAGGAGCAATCCTCTCAGCGGTGATGAAGTCTTTTTTTGGAGTGCGGCGCTTTTCCGCCGCTTTTTTTTCTTTTGGTTTTCAACAAAAACAAGCAAAACAAAAGCGGCGGAAAAGCGCCGCACTCCAAAAAAGCAAAGTCGCCTCACTCTGGTTTCTGCACCACCTCGAAGGCTCCGCCTTTGATCTTCCGCAGCTCGTCATGCAAGCTCGGAATCCGCTCGTCGGGGGCAACGGAAATGGCCCAGTCGATGCCGTTGTCGGCCACGAACATGCCGTATTTCTTCAGTCCCTTGAGGATCGCCTGAACCGGCGGCGAGAAGCCGGAGATGTCGAAATCCTGCTTGAGACGAAGGCGCTCGCCCATGCGCGGCAAGTTGTTGTCCGTCCGCCGGCTGGCGTAGTGTCGGGCCGGATAGACATACGCTCTCCGCGTCTTCGTCACGGTGACGCGCATGGCGTGCTCGACCATGCCTCGCTGAAGCTCGTCGTATCGTACCACGGCGGGGAAGATCGGCAGGCCGGCGGCGTCGGCGGAGGTCCAGTCGGCCGGCCGCAGCTTGTTCGTCTTCAAATCGAACACCGACGCCTGCGCCGCCTGCCAGCCCCGATCGGTCTTCTTCGCCTGGTAAAGCTCGTAAAGCATGCGATTGACCGGATCAACCACGAGGGCATGCCGGTCGCCGTCCTCCTTGCGTTTGTCGCGCTGCACGTCGTCGAGCGTCAGGCCGCGCAGCGCCGGCGTGCGCCGGTAATGCGCCGGCCAACCTTCGATGGGCATGTCGTCGGGTACCGGGAACGGCCCCTTGTCGGACTCACCGGGATACGAGACGAGCTTGACATCGATTCTCTTCTGATCCGGCGGCACGAGAATGAAGCTCATGTCGGGGTTGTAGCGGAGGGGCTTGCCGGCGCCGATGGAAGCGATGATGTTTTTCGAGCTGGGGTGCAAGGGCCATTTCGAGATGTCGGTGTTCCAGGGATTATCGGCCGGGAACACTTGCAGCGCCGCCAAAATGCGATCCGTCTCCGGCGTGTTGAACATCACGGGCCGGGTGATCGCCGGCATTTTCGGCAGCGGCCGGCCGCTGGAGTGCTTGTCCTCGGCGGGCGCGCTCAGGCTGGCCATACTCATCGACAGGACGCCAACGACCAGAAGCTTGCGGTGCATGACTTTGTCCTCGACGCGATTTCCCAGGTTGTCCAAAATCCGTTCGCCTGAGTGTACGCGCCGCAAGGCAGGCACGCAAGAAGGGAACGCCCACGGATGAACACAGCGAGACACCCAAGCGAAGCAGGGCCCGTGGAGCCATCATCAAGTTAATGGTCTTTTCCTGCCTCGATCTTCGGTCCCTCCACTGTGTTCATCCGTGGGCGTTCGGCATCAAGCCGCGATATCAAACGACCCGGCGGCGCCGTCCCAGCTCGCCATCGCTGAGAAACTGACGGCGATCGGCCGCAGTCGCCTCGAACAAGGAGAAAAACAGCTCCGCATGCAGCGCCGTCCATTCGCGTCCGCGCCGCCCCATTACGACTTGCGCCGTGGTGAACATCTCTCGCAGAGCGTTGCGCTCGTGCAGCTTGCCGCGTCCATAACGGCAAAACGACGGCACCTGGCGCGGCAACAGCTCGCCGCCGCCGAGCAGCTGCCCAAAGACGCCGATCAGCGAGCCGGTGTTGAACAGCGTGTTCAGACTGGTCTTCGTGTGATCGCCGAGAAACGAGCCGACCTTTATCAGGCCGGTGTCGACGGTCTTGCCGTCGATCGTCATGCGGCTGGGACCGTAATCGGTGCGCAGATCGCTGGTCTGCGTGCCGGCCGCGAGGTTGACCCATTCGCCGACATACGAGTGACCGAGGAACCCCTCATGCGCCTTGTTGCTGTAACCGTGAACGATACTCGCCTCGACCTCGCCGCCGATGCGGCACTGCGGCCCAATACTGCCGCCGTGGATGCGAGCGCTCAGGATGCGCGTCTCGGCTCCGATGTAACACGGCCCCTCGATGCGGCTGAACGACTGCACGACTGCGCCGCGATCGATCAGCACAGGGCCTTTGCGCGTATCGATGTGGACCATCGGCTCGATTTCGGCGCTGTGCGCAACCAGGCAGCGCTCCGCCGGTCCTGAGATCGCCACACCGTGCGCTTCGGGGATCCCTTCGTTCCACCAGTGGCGATAATCGTCTTCGAGGGCCATGCCGTTCCGCTCGACAAGATCCCACGGATAATCGATCATGCGTCCGCCGGCTGGTTGATGGGGCAGCTTGTGCCGCCACTCCGCCAACCGCCACGCAAGGTTCGTCAGCGACAGACCGCGCAATTCGCACGCGGGTACCACAGCATACGCCGCCTGATCGCCGACACAGCCGATCGCGGGACGATTCGGCAGAACGAGCCGTTCGGCCGGCGCCAGCCAGCGGGCGTTGACAAGCAGGACCAGCTCCGACTCAGCGTGGTCCTCCTCGATGGCCGATTCTCGCACCTGCAAATGCGGATGCTGTAAGTGGCACAGATCCGCCAGCTCGGAACGCACCAGCGCGAGCGATACAGGCTCCGGCAAGCAATGTTCCAGCCGCTCCAGTAACGTCACGGCCCCACAGCGCAGATCGAAGGCCGGACGGGTCAGCGTCAACGGGTGCAGGTTTTTCACACCCGCGTCTTCAAACACACAGATACGCATGGCTGGTCTCCTCTGTTGGCGAGCGGGGTCGCGTAAGCGCCCCGAGGCAAACACTCGGGGCGCT
>Ga0335075_10013263_pt1 | contig 12414 bp, 11 predicted proteins | sample Lox_Sample_24_FD_206723 | JGI IMG/M metagenome (GOLD analysis project Ga0335075, IMG submission 206723) | Soil microbial communities from Loxahatchee National Wildlife Refuge, Florida, United States - Lox_Sample_2.4 | ecosystem: Environmental > Terrestrial > Soil > Wetlands | place: USA... | reverse complement strand
TTCTTGTGTTGTCTGGCGAAGAATCAGGGGGCTTACGCCCCCCGCTCGCCGGACTTGCAACAGACTCTTATCGCTCCGGCCCGGCGATTTTCTCCAGGGCGGGAATGCGTTTCTTCGCCTCGCGGCCGGCCTCGCTGTCGGGACGGTCGGCCAGCACCTTTTGCCATAGCTGAATCGCTTCTCGCGCCATGTCCGGCCGCATCTTGGCGTATTGAGGCGGAAGCTCTGCGGAGGCGTAGGCGTCCAGCGCTCGCGCCCGCGCGATCAGAAAACGCCGTTGTTCGGCGATGTCCTCCTTTTCCCACGGCTTCTCCGGGCGACCGTCGTAATCCAAAAGGATCTTTCTCGCTTCCGCCCCGACTTCCAGGTCGGGCCAGCGCTGCATGCAGCCCTGCAATTGCATCAGACCGGAATATTGCGTTTTCGGTTGTTCCAGCCGTTTCTTCGCTTCCGCGAACAGCGCCTTGGCTTGTCGCTCCCTACTCGGCACGGCATCTCTCTCCATGCGCGAGGCGGGATGGCGCTTCGCTTCGAGCCGACGTTGTGCCGCCCGCTCGTCGAGCCAGCGGAACGCTTCCAGCAGCACTTTCTCGGAGGGGATCCCGTGCCCCATGCCGGACTGGACCCAGACGCGCGCCGTGGCGCCCACTTCCTTGAGCATCGGACCGCGCAGCCGTTCAAGCTCGCCGCGATTGGAATCCTTCTCGCCGGTCAAGAGCGCGACGCTGAGGCGATCGAGGACGCGCTGACGTAGCCAGGACTCCTCGCGCAGATCGCCGCTGGCACAAATGGGCATGACGCCGCCAAAATACTCCGGCAGCGCGAAGGCGATGGCGCACGCGATACGGCCGCCGCCCGAGAAGCCGGCCAGGTAGGTGCGGTCGGCATCGATCGGATAATGACGGCGGAGGTCGTCGAGCACGTCGAGGACGATGCGAACGCGCTTCTTCGGGGGACAATCGTTGCCGGCGCCGCGCGGGCCGGCGAAGAGGACCCCCTGCTGCTTGCACAGCCTCTCGAGCTGCTTCCACCCCATCGGCTCGAGGCTCGGAGAGATGAACAGGATCACCGGCAGCAGCTTCTTCGTCTGGCGGCGCGGCACGAACAATTCGTATTGTTGGGCGGTGGAATCGTAGTCGCCCAACCAGCTGGCGGGAGGATTGACGAGGCTGCGATTGGCCAGGGCGAATGTCCAGTCGATCCGCGTCGTCGCGGTGACGTTGACCTTGGCGTGATACCCCGGAGGCGGTGGTGCGGCCGTCAGCAGATCGGCCGGGAGAGCGGCGACAGCGATCAGCGCTAACAGAATTCGGATGTACATGGAATCATTCTCCGGGGTGGCCGGGTCCTCTGCATGTGTGCGTCTCGCGAGGCGGCTTCAACCACTGTACTCGGAGTCAGCCGCGAAGGAAAACGAATTCCGAGCCGCTTGCGGCTTAGCGTCTGTCTCCGCTAAGCCGCAAGCGGCTTTCGTCACTGCGTCTAATAGAATAACCTCGCGGCCGATTGCGCCAGGGATCGTTCCTCAAAAGAATGGAGTTTGTCATGGGCCAGAGCACCGCGAACAAGCAGGGATTCGTCGAGGAAGTCGAAATCCAGGGGCACATCATCGATTCGCTGATTCTGCCCAAGGTGCTTGACGAGATCCTGACGCACGGCGGCTCCTACGTCATCAAGGACATCCGCATCGGCCAGAGGCAGACCGACCCCAGCTATGCCCGTATTGAGGTTCGCGCCGACAGCAGCGACACGCTCCACGACATCCTCGACGCTATCCACGATCACGGGGCCGCTCCCGTCATCGTCCGCGATTGTCAGACCGTTGCCGGCGACATGGACGGCGCTTTCCCCGAACGCTTCTACAGCACCACCAGCTTCCGCACGCAGGTGCGCCTGGGCGGGGAGTGGATCGACGTGGAAGATCAGGAGATGGATTGCGGCATTCTCATCGATGCCGAAGGCACCGCCGCTCGCTGCATCCCCATGACCGACGTACGCGTCGGCGATCGTATCGTGGTTGGCCGGCAGGGGCTGCGCGTCTTTCCCGCCGAGACGATGACTCGGCAGAACCTGTTCGAGTTCATGGCCAGTCCGGTTTCCAGCGAGAAGCCCAAGGGTGTGACTGTGCGCGAGATCGCCGCCGCCATGAAACGCACCCGCGACGCCGGCGAGAAAATCCTGGCCGTCCTCGGTCCCGCCATCGTCCACACCGGCAGCGTCGAACACATTTGCCAGCTGATCCGCAACGGCTATCAGAACATCCTGTTCGCCGGCAACGCCCTGGCCACGCACGACATCGAGCAGTCGCTATTCAACACCAGTCTCGGCATCTCGCTGGACCGCGGCTTGCCGATGGAGGAAGGCCACGAGCATCATTTACGCGCCATCAACACGATCCGGCGCCTGGGCGGTATCCGCCGGGCCGTCGAGCGCGGCGTGCTCAAAAGCGGCGTCATGTACGAATGCGTTCGCCACAATGTCCCTTTCCTGTTGGCCGGCAGCATCCGCGACGATGGTCCGTTGCCGGAGGTCATTACCGACGTGCTGGAAGCGCAGCGGCGCATGCGCGAGATGATCCACGGCGTCGGTTTCTGCCTGATGATGGCGACCATGCTGCACTCGATCGCCACCGGCAATCTGCTGCCGGCGTGGGTGAAGGTGGCGTGCGTGGACATCAACCCGGCCACCGTGACCAAGCTGACCGACCGCGGCAGCGTGCAAACCGTCGGCGTTGTCACGGATGTCGAGCCGTTCCTGCGGGCGCTGGTCGCCGAATTGAACAAGCCATGATTAGCCACAGATGAACACGGATAAACACAGATAAGAAAGAATTCATTGAAAAAGAATCTGTGTTTATCTGTGTTCAACTGTGGCTAATTTTTCTTCGGAGCGTGTCGTGAAACAGCCACGCATTTTGATGTGTCCGCCGGATTATTACGGCATCGAGTACGAGATCAATCCGTGGATGAACCGGGCGCGCGGCAGCTCGCGCGAGCGCGCACGCCAGCAGTGGCAGAAGCTGCACGACACGCTCGTCGGCCTCGGCGTGACGGTGGAATTGCTGGAGCCGCAGCCGGGACTGCCCGATCTGGTCTTCACCGCCAATGCCGGCTTGATGTTTGGCAAGCGTTTTTTCAGCTCATGTTTCCGTCACGAGGAGCGCGCCCGCGAGACGCCGTACTTCGAGGCCTGGTTCGCGGCCCACGGTTTTGAGGTCGAGCATCTGCCGGAGAGCATGTACTTCGAGGGCGCGGGCGACGCCCTATTCTGCGGCGCGACGCTGTTCGCCGGCTATCGCATCCGCAGCGACGTGCAGGGACATCAATACCTCGGGAGGGTGCTGCAAAAACAAGTATTACCCGTCGAGCTGGTCAATGCGTATTTTTACCATCTGGATACGTGCTTTTGTCCGCTCGCGCCCGGCGAGGCCCTGTGGTATCCCGATGCGTTCGATACGTATGGCCGGCGCGTGATCGAGAACCATATTCCGCACTTGATCGCGGCCAACGAAGCAGAAGCGCGCTGCTTCGGCTGCAACGCCGTCGTCGTCGGCAAGACGGTGGTGCTCAATACCGGCTGCGCGATGCTGGCCTCCGATTTGCAGCAGCGTGGTTACACGGCGGCGGCGGTGGAGCTGGATGAATTTATCAAGTCCGGCGGCAGCGCCAAGTGCTTGACGCTGCGCCTGGACGGCGAAGAAGCAGCGGAGTGGAAATAAGGTTTACGTTTCGCGCGAATCATCAATCTTCGCGCGAAACGTAAACATGGTTTCCTGCTTTCACCAGCGCAATTCCAGCTTCGGCAACGGGCGATGCGTGCCGCGCTGATTGATCCAGAACATCAGCAGAGTGCTGACGATCGCCACGAGATGTAGCAGGACGACCAGGCGAAGCGAGAAGGTGTGGCGCGACATCTCCAGAAGCTCTCCTCGATCGACTTCCGCTTCTTTTCGCTGCTGGGTGGTCGGGTTCTCCTTGGTTTCGCGCTTCAGCTCACTGTCCACCCAATCCTTGTAGCGACTATCGAGGCTGAAGCCCAGAAGCACCTGGAGTCCCAGAAAGAGGAAAAGAATAAGATTGGCCGCCGCCACGATCCCCCACCGCCAGGGCAACAATTGCTCCACCTGGGGCGGCAGCTTGATTGGAACCATCGTCATCACTACGCTGCCGATGGTCACTACCAATACGGGAAAGAACAGGAGCAGGTAGAAGATAGTCAGGATGCTGGCTCCGGGTTTATGTTTCTCGTCATCGATGAAGCGTCCGCGGCTTTTGAAGTCAACGCGATTTTTCAGATCGCCGTCCACCGAATAGGTGCCGAAAGCGGCCGACCAGGCGTTCCCCGTCATCGCCGGCACTCCACCAGGATAAAGCCCGTCCCAGTCGAACAGCTGAAACACGAATACCAGCAGCAAACACGCCGGCGCGATCCACGGCAGCACCTTGGGATTGAGCCAGGCGGTGTAGGTGTGTTGATAATCCTCCGGCGGCAGCGACGGCTTGGGTGGGGTCGGTTTTGTCGTGGTCCCGGTCGAGGGAGGAGGTTCCAGATGCGACAGAGGCGGTGCGGGCGGCGACGGCGGCGGGACCGGCTCCTGGCGGATGGTGTAAATATTCTGCTCCGGCTGGGGAGGAGCCGCGGGAGGGGGAGCGGCACCGGGCAGGCCGGGGACCGTGAAGGTGCCGCTGCACAAGGGACATTTCATCAGCTGTCCGGCGAACTCCTCCGCGACGGTGAGCATTTTCTGACAATTGGGACAAAGAAGGTTCATAGAGGTTCTTTCCTGACTGACCGACATCAAGGCGAAACATCAAACCCGGCAGGACCGCGCATGCTGCTGGAAGGCATGAGGCAGGAAGTCCAACAGGTCCGTGGCGATCAACGAGACTTCGCCCAGCCGCTCGCGCGCCAGGTCGCCGGCTAGACCATGAAGATACACTCCCAGCTGAGCGGCGGCAAATGTTTCCAGCTTTTGTCCCAGCAAGGCGGCAATCAGCCCGCCGAGCACGTCGCCGGTGCCGCCGGTGGCCATGCCGGGGTTGCCCGTCGTGTTGACGTAGACGCGCTGGCCGTCCGTCACGACGGTCCCGTGCCCTTTCAGCACCATGACCACGCCATGCGTCCGCGCGAGCTGCGTCGCCAGCTCCTGACGCCGGGCCTGCACGGTAGGGATATCGCAGCCGAGCAGACGGGCAAATTCGCCGGGATGCGGCGTCATCACGATCGGCCCGCGATGCTTGCGCAGGGAGCCGAGCCGGCCGACCAGCACGTTGAGGGCGTCGGCGTCGAGAACGAGCGTCTCCGTGGTCTGTTCGAGAACGAAGGCGAGCATGTCGCCAAGCTCCGCGCTCTGTCCCAGCCCTGGACCCAGCTCCGCGACGCTGTTGCCGTGGATCAGCTCCAGCAGCTGGGGCAGGGCGGCGCCGCTCAGCCGTCCATGCTCGTCTTGGGGCAGCGGCGCGGTGGTGTAGCAGGGATTGGACGCGGCGACGATCGGCAGAATCCCTTCGGGCACGGCCAGGCGGACCAGGCCGGCGCCGCCGCGCAGCGCGGCTGAAGCACATAGCACCGCTGCTCCGGACATGCCGCGGCTGCCGGCCACGACCAGCACTCGGCCGAACGTGCCTTTGTTGGCATCCACCGGACGCGGCGGCAGTGACGGCACGTCCGTGACGGTGTGCAAAGGTGGGGAAACACTGGACATGATGTCGTTATAGGAAGGCGAGCGGGGTCGCGTTAGCGCCCCGAGAGAGTAAGCACTCGGGGCGCTGACGCGACCCCGCTCGCCGGATGATTGCTCTTTTCATTGGCTGCGATCCTGGAGTAAGATTCGCCTCGTTGGCACGACCCGCCAACGAACGGACTCGGGAGGCGGACGCAACGGAACCGTCCGCCTCAGGCCAGGAAGGCCAGCGGAGAAGAGGACCGCGGCAGAAGCGCGATCATCGTCACGGCTTCGTACCGCGTTCCGGCACACATCGCACGACCCCGTCCGTCCGAGCCTCTCCGCCGGCGCGCCGCGAACGGGCGAGGAACCCGATCGCCGCTCCGGCTCGTGGACGCCCTGCACGCCCCTCGACCTTTATTCACGGAACGGAACAAGATGACTCGCGCTCCCATTCTCTTCCGCGTCGATGCCGCGCCGCGCGTCGGCTGGGAACACCTTTCGCGCTGCCTGACGCTGGCGGCAGCCATTCAGCGGCGGCGACGGCCGGCCTATTTCCTGTCGCAGCTGGAGCCTGGCTCGCTCGGCCTGACCATCAAACGCGGCGGCAATGATTGGCTGGACGCCAATCATCCGGCCGGCAGCGAAGACGATCTCGAAGAGCTGGTGCAGGAAATTCGCCGCCTGCGTCCCGCCGCCGTCCTCGTCGATTCCCCGGACGTGAAAGAGGATTACCTGAGCGTGCTGCGCGGCACCGGCGCGCTGATCGTCTCCCTGGATAGTCTGGCTCACACGGCCTTCCCGTCGCGCCTGATCATCAATCCGCTGCTGGGGCCGGGTCGAGAATCCTATGAATTCCCACGCGGCACGCAGATCCTGCTGGGCGCTCGCTACGCCCTGGTGCGGCCGGAGGTTCGCCGGCAGAGGCCGACACGCGCCCAGGAGCCGGCGCAGCCCTTCCGCGTCGTCGTCGCCCTGGGAGACGACGATCCGCACAGTCAGTCCGGCGAGCTGGCCAAGAGCTTGCTGAATTGCCCGAAAGTCGGCCGAGTGGATGTGCTGGTTCGGCCTTATCATCGCGACCTGGCCAACCTGCAAGCGCTGGCGGAATCCTGTCCGGAGCGGCTGGAGATCGTGCAGGAGCCGGGCGAGGTGCCGTTCCGCATCGCCCGCTGTCACTTCGCTGTCACTGCCGGCAACTCCTGGTCGCTGGAGCTGGCCTGCGTCGGCGTGCCGCAGATTGTCATTGTGCAGTCGGAGACACACTGGCCGACGGCCCAGCGGCTGGAAGAAGAGGGCGCGGCTACCTGTCTCGGTTGGCAGGCCAACGTGTCGGTGCAGACGATCCGCCAGGCGGTCGCCGACCTGCTCGGCGACCCGCTGGAGCGCCAGGCCATGGCCCGTTGCGGCCGCAAGCTGATCGACGGCCGCGGACCGGATCGTTTGGTCACGGCCCTGGAGGTGCTACTGCATCCGTCGCGGCACATTCAGAGCGCGGTAGCCGCGTAAGTTTGCACCGCTGGCGAGCGGGGCCATTGCGCAGTAGGCAGTAAGCAGTAGGCAGTCGCTTTCTGACTGCCTACTGCCTACTGCCTACTGCCTACCGCGCAGCGACCCCGCTCGCCAGCGGCCGTGCTTGCATCTTCTCCCCTCCTGTCGGTATTCTCTCTATTGTTGATCCCCTCTACTCGATCACGGGATGCGCCTCATGGATAAACATCAGGTCGCCGCCATCCTCGATGAAATCGGCACACTCCTGGAGCTGCAAGGCGAAAGCCCCTTCCGCTGCAACGCCTATCACAACGGCGCTCGCGCCATCGAACAGCTCGAGGAAGACCTCGCTACCGTTGTCCGCGAGGGTCGGCTGGCTGCCGTGCCCAGTATCGGCACGACGCTGCGCGAAAAAATCACCACCCTCGTCACAACGGGCAAGCTCCCCTTCTACGAGGATCTGCATAAGAAAACCCCGCCAGGACTTTTGGACATTCTACGCATTCAGGGATTGGGACCGAAGCGCGTCAAGGCGTTGTACGATCAGCTCGGCATCGATACGCTCGATAAGCTGGCAGACGCCTGCGAAACCGGAAAAGTGGCTCATCTCAAAGGCATGGGCGCCAAGACGCAGGAAAAAATCCTTGAAGGCATTCAGTTCTTGCGTCAGACCGGCTCGCGTGTGCGCATCGACCGCGCCGAGAGACTGGCGATGCACGTCCTCGAAGGGCTCCGTAAGGCGCCCGGTATCATCCGCATGGAGCTATGCGGTAGTTTGCGCCGGCGGCGCGAAACGATCAAGGACATCGACATCCTCATCAGCTCCGATGCTCCCGATCCGATCATGGCGCACTTCGTGGCGCTGCCGGGCGTGGTGCAGGTGATAGCCCACGGCGAAACCAAATCGAGCATTATCGTCCAGGGCGAGGGCCGCGTGCTCATGAACGCCGACCTGCGCATCGTCCGCGACGAGCAGTTTCCCTTCGCGCTGCACTACTTCACCGGCAGCAAGGAGCACAATATCGCCATGCGCCAGCGCGCCCAGGCGGAAGGGCTTAAGCTCAACGAGTACGAATTGGCCGGGCCGCATCGCCGAGTGACGGCCCACGATGAGGCGGACATTTTCAAGGCGCTGGGGTTGAAGCTCATTCCGCCGGAGCTGCGCGAGAACACCGGCGAAATGGACGCCGCCGCCGACGGCGATTTACCCAATCTCATCGAGATCGGCGACATCAAAGGCGTTTTCCACAACCACACCACCTACAGCGACGGCGGCAACAGCGTCGAGGAGATGGCGCAGGCGGCCAGGGCGCTCGGCCTGAAATACCTCGGCCTGGCCGATCATTCGCAATCGCTGACGGTCGCCAACGGACTCAGCCCGCAGCGCGTCCGCCAGCAGCAGAAGGAAATCGACGAGGTCAATAAGCGATTAAAGGGATTCACGATCTTCAAAGGAATCGAGTGCGACATCCTCGCCGACGGCAGCCTCGATTACGACGACGACGTGCTGGCGAGCTTCGATTACGTGGTGGCGAGCGTCCACAGTCATTTCAAGCAGTCGCGCGAGGAGATGACGGCGCGGATCATCAAGGCGGTTCGCAATCCTTACACCACCATGCTCGGCCACGCCACCGGCCGATTGCTGCTCCAGCGCGAGGGCTATCAGGTCGATCTGGAAGCGGTGTTGCAGGCAGCGGCGGAGAGCGGAACGATGATTGAGATCAACGCTCATCCGGCCCGCCTCGATCTCGACTGGATTCACTGCAAGCGCGCCAAGTCGCTGGGCGTGAAAATCGTCATCAATCCCGACGCCCACAGCACCGAGGAATTGGCGCTGTACCGCTACGGCGTGGACGTGGCGCGGCGCGGCTGGCTGGAACGCGGCGACGTGTTCAACACGAAATCGCTGGCGGAAGTGACCAAGGTGCTGGCGGCACGCAAGCCGAAATAACTGGTTAGGGCGCGTCCCACAATGCTTTCCGGGCCGCTTGCGGCTTAGCGGTTGCCTCACACTAAGCCGCAAGCGGCTAACCATTGCTACACCACCGCCACAGGTCCGTGGTCGTCGCAGTGGTCGCCGTGCGGATGGTGCAGGCGGCCATTGACCAGGAAATCGAAATGATCGCCGTGCGGCACCTTCTCGTGACCACAGCCCTCGTGCTTGCAGTGGCACGCTGTCGGGGCACAATGGTCCGGGTTCGTCGCGTTCACGGCCAGGGCATGTTCGTCATAATGGCCGTCGTGCGCCGAGTGCAGACAGCCATCGTGCAGATAATCGACGTGGCCGTCGTGTCGAATACGCGTGTGGCCGCAGTGTTCGCTGTGGACGTGCTTGTGATCGTCGTGGATCTTGTGACTCATCGGACGGTCCTCCTTCGAGAATGGGTTACGGAAGGGATCGGCGTTTTACCCATGCGAACTATATGCCAAATTTCGCACTTTTGTCACATCCGGCGATAGTGCGGATTGGCGCGAAGGAATTGATCGACACGCTCTCGTCGGGTTACGGCCTCGGCCAGGAAAGCGACGGCCTGGCGCAGTCGATCGTCCGCCTCGGCGCAGCTGAATCGCAGGAAACCCTGTCCGGCGGCGCCGAAACATTCACCGCCCAGGCAGGCCACACCGAGATGATCGTCGGCGCCTTCCAGCAGGTACATCGCCAGTCCGTGCGAGCGGATGCCGAGCTGCTGACAGATCGCGGACACATCCGGGAAAACATAGAACGTCCCAGCCGGCATCAGCACCGTTACGCCGTCCACGCGCCGCAGCTCCTCGACTAGCAGCTCAACCTTGCGTCGAAAGCGAAGCATCACCTCGTCGCGCTCGGCGGCATCTTGCTCCAACGCGGCCTGTCCGGCCATCTGTGCCAGCGGCGGCACGCACGACAAGGACGTGTTAATCATCTTGCTGATGACATCGGCGATGGCGACGCTGCTGACGGTGTAGCCGAGCCGCCAGCCGCTCATGCTGTACGACTTGCTGAAGGTATACGCCGCCACGGTGCAATCGAGCATACCCGGCTGCGTCAACGGCGTTTCATGCCGGCCCTGCCAGACCATGTGGCAGTATGGCTCATCACTTAACAGAGCAATGTTGCGGCCGCGGATCAATTCGGCCAGGCCGCGCATGTCCTCGGCCGTGGCCACGCCGCCGGTGGGATTGTGCGGGAAATTCAGGAAAATCGCCTTGGCGCGCGGCTCGTGGCGAACGAAACGCTCCACATCGTTGAGATCGGGGCGAAACTGATTGCTCAGACGCAGCGGGCTGAGGACGGTGCGCGCGCCGCGGCGCGCGATGTTCGGCTCGTAAGTCGGAAAGTGCGGCGTGAAGACGAGCACGGCATCGCCAGGATCGAGGAACGTCTCGCAGAAAAACTGCTCGAAGACCTTGGCACCTGGACCGACGATGACATTTTCGGGACCGATGCGAACGCCGAATTCGCGCTCGTAATTATGGGCGATGGTTTCACGGAAGGAAGACAGACCCGGTGAGGCGCAGTAATGCGTGGCACCACTCTGGATGGCCTGGATTCCCGCAGCAACGGCGTGCCGCGCGCTGGGGAAAGGACTGTCGCCGATTTGCAGCTCGACGACATCCTTGCCGGCCGCCTTTAAGCGTTTGGCGACGGCGAGGACATCGAAAGCGGTTTCGGCGCTGAGACCGCGTGCGAAGGCGCTGAGAGTGACATTCATAAGGTAAGAACAACTTGGTTTCGCCGCGACCCGAAGGGGAGCGCGTTTACGTTTCGCGCGAAACGTAAACGCGCTCCCCTTCGGGTCGCGGCGAAACAAACTTATTGTTTGGCGGCGATCGTCTGGGCGAGCGGACGCACCACCGCGGGGATGATGTGCGAATCCACCAGATCCTGGCAGATGCGCCGTTGATTACGATACGACTCCGTAAAGTCCTTGAAGGGCTGTCGGCCCCAGTACTGGCGCACCGTGAAGTACACGCTGATCGGCGCCTCCGGAAACTGGCCGGTGCGGACCTGATAGTAATTCGTTCGCGTCTCGATGCTCAGCCGGCACTGCAAGCGACATTGATCGTCCAGCGACAACATCAGCGACGGCTCATAATTGAGGACGCGGCTGCCGGGCATTTGCAGCAGACTCTCCAGTGTTGTATTCAGACCCAGCGCCTCGGCGACCACTTCGTCGTGGTTGCCGCTGTACATGAAGTCGAAGGCGAAGAGAACGTCCAGCGCGTCGCAGTCGAGCGGGTTGAAATCCAGGTGATACGGGGCGGTGTCCAGCAGATGTTCGTGCAGCGCGTCGGCGGCCTCCAGGTCCGGCGGATTGACGTAGCCGGCGCACAGCCGGCGCGACTCAAGCGTGACCCAGCGATAGCTGCCCTGCTCGCGATCCTCCTCCAGCACGAACTCGCCGCTCTCGCGACAATCGAAATCCGTCATCTGCGGATAGGTCTTGCGCAGCTGATCGAAGAAGTGCAGGACCGTTTCCCGGCCGGACGGAAGATCCATTTTGGTGTTGAGATAAACGTAGACCCCGAAGTCGTCGCAGAGCGAGCTGTAGGGATTCATTTGAGCTCCTCAGGTTCGTTTGTGGGTGCGAACCAATCGCGGTGACGCCGCCCCCAATCCAGCTCTCTTCGGGCATGAGCGGACCTGTACCACCTCGCCGGCACGAGGAGAATGAACGGTACACAGGAAGAGAGTCCCTCTTTATTCATTGTTCGGTTTTTTTCGCTCCGATGCAAGGTCGGTGAGAGGATTTCTCGCATGCCGCGACGCTAACCGGAGGTCAGCAGTGGCCCCTGGGAACGGACAGAAAAAAACCTCGGCCTCGCCGTCCCGCAGGACAGCGGCCGAGGTTTTCAGGCTCGCGCGGAGCAACACTCTCACGCGCTGCGGGCCAGCTTGGCTTTGACGGGGATGGTCAGATTGGTTTGGTGCATCCAGCGGCCGGCGTCAGCGGCGCCGTGCCAGCGCTGCAAGGAGATGGAACGAACGTGGTCGCGCTCCTCTTCGTCGAGGACTTCAAAGAAGGCCTGCGCGAAATTGGCACGAACCTGGGTTGAGGAACGTCCGAGATAGATGAGCAAGTCGCTACGATCGTCGAACACGGCCACGGCGCGCCATCCCTGGGGTTTGGCCTCCGTTTGATAGAACATGGTCTGACCCTCCTTGGTCTGGTGTGGGACGTGCAGATAAAGTGACGGAAAAATCGAGTGGAGTCAAGAGCAGTTGGGCAGAGCCGCGACCGTAAGGGAGCGGAGAGAAGACCGCTCCCTTACGGTCG
>Ga0335075_10013262_pt1 | contig 12414 bp, 11 predicted proteins | sample Lox_Sample_24_FD_206723 | JGI IMG/M metagenome (GOLD analysis project Ga0335075, IMG submission 206723) | Soil microbial communities from Loxahatchee National Wildlife Refuge, Florida, United States - Lox_Sample_2.4 | ecosystem: Environmental > Terrestrial > Soil > Wetlands | place: USA... | reverse complement strand
CCTCTTCGGCGCTTTCATTATCTTGCCCACCCGGTCTTTTGAGGCAAAAGAGCGTTTGAACATGTTGGGCGAAGAGCAGAATCGTTTAAACGAGCGACAAAGCGAGGGATTTAAAGGAGCGTGAGGATTGTCTAGACGCGCTGGAGCTATGGAAGCCTCCAGGTCGCTACATCCAGGAACAATATCCAGGCTGGAGCGGGTCCTCGAGACTTTGCGAGAAATCTGACACTACCGGGAGCGTAGATTCCACGCGATTCTTGACTTGCTCGTGACTTGGCTGGCGAAGGCGAAGGTCAGAAAAGGGTGTGGGGGGAGCGGGCTTTTATAGTCATTTTCCAAGGCAGCGTACCTGATGCGCGGACGGGGGAGGCGAAGCAAAATGCAGGCACTGCTATTCGTCCACCAACCCAGCTTCATCGGCCAGGCAGCTTTGCATTGCAGGAAAGCCACCACTAAAGTCGGTGATATCACAATACATGGAAGCGAAGAGACGCATGCAGAAGCAGAAGATGGTGAAACAGACAGTAAAGAATGCTGAATGAGCCGAATTGCTCCAATCAGACCGCCATTGTAACGAATCTCATTCCTTCTCCGCTCTTCTTCTGCCAACATGGACCCAATACGCACATCAATGACTCCTCGAATGTTGGCTAGCTATCAAAGCTATACTACTTAATTGAGCCATCAGAGCGTCAGCATCAACGTGACTCAACATTGAAGGTGATTGAGGCTGTGCACCACCGAATCACCAGCAGCAGTCCAAACCTAAGGTATTCCTAGGTCACTAACGCCATCAAGTAACCCGTCAGATGGGCCGCGTTTAGATTCCTCGAGCTTGGTACTGGAGGAACGGGCTGAGATCTTCATCATTGAATTGCTTCGTGGAGTCTCCATTGTCTTCCAGTCTTACACAACTACGATATTGCTTCCGGATTGAACTCGAGAAAGTCAATGTAGCCAGAACGCTGCCCTATTATGACATGGTTGCCTTCTACGACCGAGCTCGTACCCCGATAGTCCTGAGGAACCCATAAGAGTTTCTTGCCATTGTAGGTTACCCAACCCTTGTCGAGAAATATGCCTACTGTGGACATTGGGACGGCTGACTCCCATGCCCTCCAGTGAAAATTGAGACGTAAAGTCCCTCGGTTCGTTCGTAGATATCGATTATCGCCGGAAAAGCGAAACCCTGAAACCTCACGGCTCGTCGCAATCACTTCCAGCAGCTGTCCTGAAGTCGTGCTCCAGATCGCGACCCCGTTAGAGGTACCATCCCGCAGCTTCAACGCAAGTAGATTGCTGTCAGGGGAAAATACAAGCTCGTCGCCTAGCGGATAAAGGCACTTAGATCTCAATGCCGTCTCCCTCGCTAGATCCCAGATAACTACTTCGGTACTGGATGATGTCGCGAATTGCGTACCGTCGGCAGATAATGCGGCTGCTGAGAACACGCATTTCACGCCTTGAAGCTTTCGCACAAGCTCTCCTGTTGGAGTCCAAATCCGAAGCTCTTCGTTCGTCGCGTCAACCAACGCTAGAATTTGACCATTTGGAGAAGGTGCAAAGTAAAGGAGTGGCTCCAAAGACTCTGTTATCCAGTCTTCCAGGATCCCTGTTGCTACATTCCAAAGCATGACTCTAGATATTAAGTGCAACGCGAGCATCTGGCCCTTTGGGCAGAATGCGATGTCCGTTAGCATGCCATCTACCCTGAGCAGGGATAAGAATTCTCCGGTTATCTTCCAAAGCTTGACTGTTGTATTCGGTCCTGATGCCGATGCGACTATCTGGCCGTCCGGAGAGAGCTTTAAAATGCTAACGAAGTCGCTAACGGCTTCTGACTGCTCTACCCGCTCTCCCATTTCCACTTTCCAGAGCCTGACAGTGTCGTAGTATGATGCCGACGCGATTAGCTTGTTATCAAAAGAGAAAGCAATGGCGCACACATGGCTAGTGTGGCCTTCAAGCTGTTGCACTTGCTCTCCCGTTTTCGTGTCCCAGAGTTGAATGACTCTTCCACCTTCGCTTGCTGTCGCCAGTAGCTGGCCATTAGGGGAAAAAATAATAATGGCCCCAAAGTAATGGATGCTCTCTCCGACCTGTTGTACTACTTTTCCTCCATTTAAGTTCCAGATCCTAAATCCCTTCGTCCTGCCAGCCCCCGAACGCATAGCGCATTGCTGGCCGTCAAAGGAGAACGATATGTCTGGCAGCCAATTACAGTTTTCGAGCTGCTGCACCAGTTGACCCGTTGTCGTACTCTGAATTGTAATGAGGTTTCTTGTATCATAAACAGACGAAAACAATTCACAGTTAGGAGAGATTCTGATGAAATCAACATCGCCGATGTGGATGCTGTTGATCGTCCGGACCAGCCCTCCTGTTACTGCATTCCAGACCATAACCGTTCCAATACCTGACGATGCTGAGAAGAGCAAGTGCCCATCAGACGAAAATACGACAGAGTCGCGGGGTTCGCTATCACAATAAAATTCCAGCAGCCGCTCTCCGGTTGGTACATCCCAAAGTATTATTTTCTGTTCTGTTGCAGATACAAGGTGCATGCTGTTGTGGTCGGGGGAGAATGCGACCTTGCGAACTCCACCAGCGTCGTGTGCTAGCCGCTGTACCTGTTCCCCTGTCATCACATTCCAGATCTCGACAATTCCATCGCTCGCCCCTGATGCGAGTAACAGATCATCAGGGGAGAATGCAACACAGCGGACCGAATCGTGATGTCCTTCAAGCGTCTGAAGTTGTGAGTTCCAAGTTAAAGGTGCTATTGGCAAGGATCGGAGCCAAGGTATCGGATGTTCAAACATCTTCCTTATGATGCTTTCTCTTGGAGCGAAAACAATTGACGATGAGTACAATTGAAGCGGTGCCAAGTCAATTATGCTGCGATTCTGCAGGATGAACCGATTTGCATCAGAGACGAAGGAAGTCATTTCCAGATTTGCGTCAGTCTAGTCAAATATGAATTAGTGCAAAATGCCATTTGTCTAAACCACTTACTGCTATGAGCGAGCTGAGGGTTCTTATCAATCCAATACTCTCGGATATACAACCAGCGAAGCTCAAAGCTTCCAACCAATGAAGAAAGTGTTTCAGCAAGAAGTTGTGGACTGCGTCTCCGTCTTGTACGGATCGTTTACTCTGTTGTAAGTGGTAGATCCAATGACGGCATGCGTATCTGATGTGCGCTGGCAAACAGTCATCAACGGTCCTGCTGTCGGTATCTTGGCGTAGCGTTCCGGGGGACTGCAAATTACAGATATTGTAGCGAAGATGTTCAGACATTGCGTTGAGACATCTAGTCGCTAGCACCTCGTGTCTCTTAATCTTATCCACCCAAAAAGGGCTCTTTCCCTCTTTAGCATCATCGAGAAGGAATTCGCGAAACGAGAGATGGAGAAATCGCACGGGAGACTCCGAGTTACTAGGAATGCTGAGAACTGAGTGTAGGGGGTCTAGTCTGGCATCAACGATACGTTCAGAAATCCGTAGTAGGCTCGCAAGGGAGATTGCAGATAGCGGATCGGCAAGGACGACAATTGAACCAACAACATCTTGAAACTCTTGAACAAGTTTTTGCTTTCGTGTGTTAGAAAGATCATATAGCGACCTTTCCAAGATCGGAACATATATTGCATCTAACTGCAAGTCTTCGTTGACAGTTTGGAAATCTAGGATTGTAGCAAGTTGAGATTCCGGGTCAAATCTGGTATCGCCTACGAAACGGCAAACAGTTGCTGCGTATATAAACAACGGAGAAGCCATTGTTGTAAGCTTGTCAATAGTTGGTCCATCAGGCCAATCTGCCGATAAAAGTGAGCTTGGAGGACGTGAACTGTTGTTGTTTTCTCTGATATTCTTGAATTCAGCCTTTAGGAAAGTGGATATGTCATGTTCGATTGTTGTCTTAGGTATGTCACATAGGAGAACTTCTTGATGCTGCTTAGATGACATTTTCTTGAATCCGAGGCGAACTGGAAGCTCTGGTCTGCTTGTTAAGAAAACACGAACTCGATGTGACTCCAGGCGCTGAAATTGAGATAGGAGATGTAAGATGGTACTTATATCGCCATCTCGCTCACATTCGTCCAAAGCATCCACTGCAATGACAAGTTTCAGCGCGGACGCAGAAGTCCGCCCAACTTCCTGCAGTGGATGGAAGATGAGATTCTCGAACTGTTCTTTCAACATCTTTTTCGCGATGCCACGATTATTTTGGATCGCTTCTGTGAGAAAGGGAATAATTGAAGGTACTGAATCCTGAAGTTGGGCAGCAATGGTGGTGAAAAGCCTGGAAGCATTGCCTCGCTCGACTTCGCCTCGTTTGAAGAAGAAGCTTGCACCTAGCTGACGAGCGTCGGCAAAACGCTGAGCGACAGTTCGAGAAATCGTCGACTTTCCAGTACCAGCCATACCGTTCAGCCAGAAGATACACTTGCCTTGTGGATCTTCGGCCCAGTCTTCGATTTGGCGAAGGAGATCAGTCCGCGTGTCAGGGTGACACCTTGCATCAAGTTCACCATCGTACGAATTGAAAGCTGCTCCACCAGCTGAAGGTAGTTCCGCTTCGTCAATCTTGTTAGCGAGCATGTCCACTGATTCTTTGATAATTCGAATTTCCTCCAGCTCCTTTAGTGCCGTTTGAAGATTTGCTTCCAGTCGTATTGCTCGTTCTTGCTCCACAGTGCTTAGGGTGCGGCAGCAGTTGCTGGCCTCGATCTCGACTCGTGCTGCAATCTTCTCACACTCGCTATCAAATCCGGAAATTTCATCAGGGCTCCAGAACGCATTGAAACTTCGAGAAAGAACGCTCCTTTTATAAACTTGGATTGCTCTCGCGAGAAACTGCAATACTAGAGAGTGAAACATGGTCAGCGCCGTTTCGAAGTTGAGCCTCGATTGGCCTTCCGGGACGCCGTGTAGATATTCCCAGTACACTTTCAGTCGATTGGTCATGTAAAAAGCTGTCTCTAAACCGGATAAGAGTGCCGACATTTGGCGTCTTTCGGAAACTGTTGCCTAAATGATGGTCAAAAAGATGATCAGATAATTTACAGGACAAGTGATGGCCATGTATACTTCGAGTAAGAGCCGAATTCCAGCCCATGGGATGCCAACATGGATTGGGTCTGCGTTTGAGGCAATATCCATGGCCCCTTTGAACTTGTCCAGCCATAGGATGACTTTGTCGGCCTTGTCCTGTAACTTGAAGCTTCGGTTTCCAATCGTGAGAGTCCAATTTTGGCCCCCGCAGACTTTTTGCTTTTCTTTAGCGGCAGTAAGAGCCTTCTCAAGCGCAGAACCAATATCGTCTGTCGAAAGCAAGAGATATGCGCTGATGGTAGATCGTTCTTGGTCTTCGAGAAGCTTTAGTGCCCTGTCCAAGAGGTCCTGATCAAGAGTTTTCGCAGACGGTGTAGGTGCAGCAGCCGCCGTCGAGTCTACCAACGATGTCGATAGAGCCCCGAGATCTGCATTCTCGTTCCGACATGATGATAAGTCCTGTTCTCCTGGAGTCTCTGATGACTTCGACTTTAGGTGGATTGGAATTGCGGGTCCTGGAAAGGTAGACTGCGGCTTGATTGATTGCGAGAAGATCTTATTCCATCTGCCACGCTTTTTAGGCTGCGGATCAGAGTCCGTCGGCATTGTTCAAGAAAGTGAAAAGAGGAAACAAATAGAGAATCTCGTCTCACTGCGCCTCTAACGACAGAGTCTTCGCTTGCTACTTTTCCCAACGCGAATGAAGTGGTAGAACGCAGGCTGCCCCTCTTTACGCCGCATGAGCTATCAGCTGAGGTCTTGGGCGTTATGGCTTGTGGCTGTGTTCGGGAGAAACAGCAAAGCCGCTGACTTTGAACTAGTCCTTTGGAGAACGAGTAGCTTGTCGCTTCAATTGGTTTGGTGAATGAACGGTTGCTCTGGCCAAGCCTCATGAAGAGTTGAATACAGTAAAGGGTTTTGATACAAAGTCGTGCAAACCAGGAGTAACTCGGCATACGATAGCGAAGATGTACTCCATTATTGCCTCAGGCTCCAACTCAGCCTTGCTTGACAAGTCGCAATGCCATTTTCTCCGATTTACCTCGCAATCGGTAGCTGCTCAATGCTCCGTTAGGCTCTGAGTCATTTGAACTCCATACACCACATATTCCACTGTGACTTGGATTGGTCTTGACATTCACACAACGAGAGACCGCAAGGCAGCTGTCGCACGTGCCTGGGCTAGGGCTGATTGGCTTGGGCGTCCCGTTTGTTAGTGGCCGATTCGGATCCTTCACCAAACATCCGTATGACAATTTAAAGCTCAAGCTGCGCTCCATTCTCACAGAACACAACGTCCACTTTTATTACCGGCCTCACGACTCCGACCACGGCATCTGCACTAGTCTTCCACCATGGCAGGTTCTCAGAAGCGCATAGGCAAGGTGCGATACGTCATTTGGATCCGCTCTCGTCTTCAGCTAACGACCGGAAGGAGCTTAATGAGTGCATGACAAGCCCACCATCTGGTACCAAGATCCGCCTCCTAGATGACGGCGACTTGCTCAAGTGGGAAATCCTCATGGATGGCCCAGAACAATCCGTGTATGCTGTACGTTCTGTATTTGTCCTGCATTCTTGGGCTAAGCAACTACTAAACTTCCAACAGGGCGGCCATTTCAAACTCCTACTCGTGCTTCCCACCGATTACCCCTTCAAGCCGCCATCGTTATCCTTCCAGACCAAAATCTACCATCCCAACGTCTCCAACGATGACAAGGGCTCTATGTGCCTAGGCATGCTTCGCACCGACGAGTGGAAGCCCCCGAACAAGATCTCCGCCGTCCTCAACATGGCTCGAAACTTACTGATCGAACCGAATCCGGATGACGCTGTAGAGACGAGCATTGCCGATCAATATAAGAACAACCGCAAGGAGTTTGAGAGGGTGGCCCGCGATTGGGTTAAGAAGCATGCCAGCGGGAAAATCTAGATTGCGGCGAGGAGTGAGTCATCGTGGACAGTGCCTACTGCCTCTGAGACACCTTGCCGAAGGTCAAGATTGGGCGTTGAGGCAATATTTTGCATTTCAAGGCGTTAGGATGGAGACGGAATGCCGACTTGCAAGTTATAAATGGGCACCAACAGTAGACCAGCAATCAATGCGAGCTTCTGCTATATTACCCGTGCTTGCAGTGTTCATTTTCAAGCGCTCTTCGTGCTCTCTCCATTATTTCGACACAGCAAGAATTTGCGAACCCGACAGCGTCGTGGTTACGGCACAGCAAGAATCGAATCTCACCTAACATCTTTACAAACAAAAGCAATCGACTCTCAAATCGTCAAATCAATATTCTACACTGGAGCATCTTTGATGATACCCGACTGAACAGTCAGCTAGGCACTCTGCTTTAAATGTACATCTGACTCTTTCATAGGTCACTATGCTTCATTTCAGGCCATCTCCTTTGCCTGCCATGCTTTTTAAATGCAATTCATTGCTTAGGACAGTCTTCAAGTGTCGTATATCGGAAACGTAGCCGTCTTCGAGTAATGCTGCTTGCTCATCGATGAACTGAGTGAAGTATCTGATCACTTATAACCAGCCTTTAACGCCTTATACCTCCGACTTCTCGATGGATTTTGGAGATATTTGGAGAACAATTCGAAGCTCAAAGTACCCAAGGATCCAGTATGGGCAATAGCCATGGTTTAATTGGAAGAAAATTGCTGCTGAGTTCGTTGGTAGGCCCTGCGATCACCCGACTGTCGGATGCCACATTTCAGAGCCAAAACCATTCCTGTATCCATCTTCAAGGAGTACTCTTGCTGCTCTGATGGTGCAGCACTGTCTACGTCTAGAGGTCTCTGAAATTCCGACCAGCTGCACCGACAATGACATCAGAGCCGTTCCTCACTGGACGCCTTGCGGGCTGTGGTACTGATCGGGCATTCGTGGATCAGCTGAAGGTTGATTTGTAAAGGCTGAGGTTTGGTACTCGAAATTCCTCGCCATTCTCTCAAGGTGAACCGTGGAGCGGTAAATTTTCTGGCTTATGATCTTGATTTCCGACTGGTGTGCGACTCAACTCGTACGTGTTACTGTTGGCGGACAACTCTGCCGGTGGGACAAACATTTCGTGCGGCATTGCTGGTAACGGCTTGTGATCGTCAAACATTCCAGATCCCACGAGTTCGTGTAGCGGCTTTCCGCGGCTCCGCAGCTTTCCTCTCCGATACAAAATGAAGATGATTGCAGCTGCGACAATGAGTAGTATACCGAGTACTGGAAACAATATAATCTCAACGAAAAATCCAGCATTGTGTGATGAACCGTTGGATGATCCTGCACCAATATCCGATGGACCACCAGTTGCGCGAGTGCTGGTGCCTGCAGCACTCGCTGTTAAGGAACCTGTAGATCCTGCTGAGGTGGACACTGTTGCGCTTGCTGGACTACCGGAAGTGGATGGAATATACTTCTCAAAACATTAGCTATTCGCCCGGTTGAACTAGAGAACATGACTTACGGTTATTGTCGTCGAGTAAGCTCCATCGTTAATCTCAGCTAGACTGGAGAACTCCCAGTGCTGAGCAGGTTGATTGGGAACGGCAGCCGTCACGCTCGACATGAACAAGGGATCTCCAGGGTGACAGTCCATGTTGTAGTTGCTGCCGTTACCGACATTGACAAAGCGCCACGTTCCATCTCCCCATGCCTCGATTTGCCAGAGCTGTGAATCATCTCCCGACGCTGTCTGCATGCAAGGCTGTGTATGTGCAGGGTCTTCCTCATTGCTGTTGAAGCATGTCGATAACTGCTTGGATACGCCAGTATTCTTGTTGCGCACTTGGTATTGACCATTGGAGACTGCGAGTAACTGCCCTAAATACCATTATGCAGATGTAAGTTACAGTTCTTCCAAATATCCTGATGGTGACAGACACAGAGTTTTCAAACACAAGTCTCCACTTCTGTACTGAAGATTGCCTTTTGAAAGAGTTTAAGTTCGACAAGCAATTCATTCTCTCGTAGAGGAAGTCTCTAGAGTCATAAGGGTGGCTTGAAGTGTGACATCTCTCAGTAATCATCACGATTTTACGTACAGTGTTCGGAATCGGCCGTGCTATTTGGAGCAACCATGGCAACTGCAGTACCCGTTACCACCTGGAGGGATGTGTTAAAATTGATGCGGGTTTCGGTAACCCAATACCACGTATTCGAGTCGATTTCGGCCATCTTCTCCGACGTGAAGTGGTAACTGTTGTAGAAAGGAGGGCACGAGGCGCGTTGCGCAGATAAAAATCAGAATGGCATAGACAAAGCAGGAAAGGAGACACAGAGAAGAGAAATGAAAAGTTCGGAATTTCGAAACCACACGGCAGCCTATGGATGAACTTTGAGCCTTCAATTCCTCTAGTGCTTACGGTTTGAAAGCACAGTTGGTAGAACCATTGGGCGTCCAGGAGATATTCATAGCAATCTCGCAAAACGTTGTGCCAGGGCCGCGAAACGCCACGAGAACGGGGCCATGCCGCGGAGAAGGTTGTTTGAGCATCGACTGGCACAAGTACCCGGCCAAAGGGAACCGTTGTTGCAGATTGGCAAATGTGAGAAGGAAGTAAGCAGCCTTCGCTTTGGTAACGTTATCTGGTTCTGAGTAATTAATCCATTAGCGAGGGGTGTTGGTTGTTAGGAGGGTGATGGGCTCAGGACAGAGGAGGGTATCTCGGGGGGAAATCATTTTGGCCCCGGAGAAAATGCAACGCCAGGCAAGCATCACAGGGGTATAAATTGCATGTGAAACGTTACATTTCAATTGCTGTGCTATCGGCGTCTTCTACTGCCCAGATTGTCCTCGAAGCCAGAGCATATCGTCTTGTTGCAGAGGTAAAGTCGACCCAATGGAAGCAATGCTAAAGTATCAGGTGGCCAATCGTAGACCAAGGAGTTCGAGAATTGGCATTGAACTGCAATTCATCGGCTTGATGCTCATCAATGCTAAAGATGCTGCTTTTGTTACGGATAGGCAAGAGAAGATGTCCTTGGAGCCAATCTAATATGTGGCAAGTCTGGCATGAACCAAATGTAAAGCGCACCTGGCACGGATAGTTTTGGATTGTCGCGAGACTTGACCGTAACCCAGTAACTCGAAGACCACGTCTTTCCCACCGACAAGAGCAAGCTGATCCAATAACGATAACAGAAATAGGAAGAGGGAGTAGGACACTGCAACGACGTTCAAGTCGTGATCCACTGCTTCCGAAAGTGGAATGGGTACGATAGACTAGGTGCTCTACGCCTGAGGATGACGCTGGTGGCGGAGCCGGTTTGTGGCGTTTGGGATGCAGTTATGACATGATGGTCCCAAACAATGCATATCAGAACAATTGCATCACACATAACGAATTATCGCACTACACCTGAACTTTCATAGCTTCGGGCAGCAACACGAAAGAAATACCTTTTCTTTCAACATCGGCTGGGAAGCCGGATTGAACAGACAACATGTCAACCACTGGATCAACCATACAGGATCTCTTACCTATTCCAGACACAACAGCACCGGTAACGGATCCAGACAAAAAAGAAATTGCTCACAGCTTAGAAGATGAACCTACATTCAGCCATGCACTCGCAACCGATGAGCAAGAAGAGAAGGGTGCGGCCCAACAAAACCATGATGAGCAGGTGGTGAACCTAGGCTGGAATGAGCCCAAAGAAAACATTGAGAACCCACTCGTCGGCGGTATTGACAATGAAGATCTCTGGCTCCTTGTGCGAAGATTCAACAAGCAAACATATCATTTCATCGAGATTGAACACCCAGCTCCTGGAGGCTTAGATCTCAATGTCGCCGAAGAGGAAGAGTTTAGTCCTGACAAGCTGAGGAGCAACATTGAAAGGTTGTATATGACGGTTATCATTGGCTTGCTCACGTTCGTCAAGCATATTGCCCGTCTTAGATCATGGAGGGAAACACGACGAACGGCGTGGTTCTGCGCGATCTATTTTCTGGCCTGGATGTTCGACTTCCTTGTTCCCATGCTATGCTCCGTCCTCATTGCCTTGATTGTCTGGCCGAAGCTAAGAGGAATTATGTTTCCTCCTGCGCCACTCGCACTGGTAGACAGTAAGTCAGGTAACCTTACCTCGATCTGCCACGACTTGTGACATCAGTTTCTAACTTTTGCTATAGGAGGTATCCAGAAACCAAAGGCCGGTGTATTGGGTTCTCTGGATTCTGCCACTGGCGCACCAGAACACCACAAAGGCGAGGCTGTCGAGGCCGAAGCGAGCAACTTCGTAACTGGTATCGCCTCGGTAGCTTTGAGTAGCGCAACCGGCAAGCATCCACAGAGTGAACCTCCCAGTGGAGAAGGAGTTGCAGCAGACGCCGTCCCGGATCCATCTGCAATAGCTCTCGGAGCAGCCAACGCCAAAAACAAGGCAGCCGGAGGTAATCCCACTGAGAAGTACGATAAGACGAAAGCACCCATGACTGAAGCGATGTGGGCGAAGATGAGGCCTATTATGCACGGTCTCGCTGAAGTCTCAGACACTTGGGAGCGCATTGCCAACGCACTGTCTCCTACTCCACCCTTCCCACGCGAAGTTTACAAGCTCCGACTGGCGGCGCTCCTCGTACCCGTACTGGCAGCCTCGATCTTCACAACGTCATACATGTTCCTGAAAGGCGCAACCTTCGGCCTCGGCTTCGCCTTCTTCGGCGACCCGGCGATCTCGCGCGGCATCGCATGGCTGAACCGGGCGTTCCCGCGGTGGCAGAAGCTGCTGGAGCTGCGCAACACGCTGCTCAAGGGCGTGCCGACGAACGCCCAGCTGACCGTCACGCTGCTGCGCCTCGGCGAAGCCAACAGGGCGCCGCTGCCGCCGCCGCCGCGCGTCGATCACCCGCCGCCGGACGAGCCCGCCGCCGTGACGGACGACCACCTCCGCGCCGCCGCCGGCGACCGCCCGCTCGCCGCCACCCCCGAAGAACTCCACGCTGCCATGGCGCACGACCCCGTGGCGGCGCGCGACGAAGCGGGCGCAGACATCGCGGCCGCGAAGACCGCGAAGCACGGCAAAAAGGGGTCGCGGGTGCTCGGGTTCCTGCGCGGGACGACGAAGGCGGCGGTGGAGGCGGCGATCGGCGCGGACACGGTGCGCGCCAAGGCCGGCTCGTCGCCCGCCAAGATGCGGCTCGGCGTGATCCCGCGCGCCGGCGACGACCTGGTGGCTGGCGCGCCCTCCGAGTTCAAGTGCCGCTTCCATGGCAACAAGGGCCACGTCTATGTCGCTGCTTCGGCGGCGGAGGACGGCCCGCCGCCCGTGCTCGCGTTCTCGACGGATGCGAGCCTGGCGAAGGCCGGGAGTGCTAATCGTGGCGATCTTCATCCTGCGTGGGAGGT
>Ga0335075_10013261_pt1 | contig 12414 bp, 7 predicted proteins | sample Lox_Sample_24_FD_206723 | JGI IMG/M metagenome (GOLD analysis project Ga0335075, IMG submission 206723) | Soil microbial communities from Loxahatchee National Wildlife Refuge, Florida, United States - Lox_Sample_2.4 | ecosystem: Environmental > Terrestrial > Soil > Wetlands | place: USA: Florida... | reverse complement strand
CCGACACCGTCACGGCGACCACGGCCGGCTCGGTCACGGTCACCGCGACGGCCTCCGGACTCGCTTCGGCGTCGACCACCTTCACCGTCGAGCCGGCCCCGGTCGCTTCGATCCAGTCCGCACCGGCGAACCCGACCACCTCGACGGCGGCGACGTTCGACTACAGCGCGGACGATCCGGATGCGACGTTCGAGTGCAGCCTCGACGGCGCGGCGTACACGACCTGCCCGGGCACGGGCAGCGGCGAGCTCTCCACCACCGGCCTCGCGACCGGCGCACACACCTTCGACGTCCGCGCGAAGAGCACGAGCGCGACCGGCCCGTCGGCACACGACGCCTGGGTCGTGGACACCACTTCGCCCACCGTCTCGCTGACGGCGCCCGCCGACGGCTCGTACGTCACGACGCCGACCGTCGGGCTCACCGCAACCGCCGCCGACACCGGCACCGGGGTGAGCACGGTCGACTTCGAGTTCAGCTCCGACGCGAACGCCAGCTGCACCGCCGGCTCCTGGACACTGATCTCGACCGACGCAACCGATCCGTACGGCGCGTCGTGGACGTCACCGGCAGACGGCTCGTACGCCGTACGCGCGGTCGCCACCGACGGCGTCGGCCACGCGACGTGCTCGCTCATCCACGTCGTCGTCGACCAGACGCCGCCGTCGGCCACGCTCGTCTCGCCCGCCTCGGCCGTCCGCGGCACGATCACGCTCCGCGCCAACGGTGTTGCGGACGCGACGAGCGGCGTCAACTCGGTCACGTTCGAGGCAGCCCCCGACGGGACTTCGAACTGGTCGCTCGTCGGCAACGGCACGGCTCAGGGCGGCAACGTGTACACCACTCCGTTCGACACGACCTCCGTCACCGACGGCCTCTACGACGTGCGCGTGACGGTGACCGACGTCGCCGGCAACGTCACCCAGCAGAGCGCCGGCCCGGTGCGCATCGACAACACACCGCCGACCACTTCCCTGGACGCAGTCGGGACGTACGTGCGCGGCACGATCTCGCTCGCCTCGTCGGCCTCCGACACCGGCTCCGGCGTCGCCTCGACGGGCTACGAGATCTCGCCGCATGGTGCGAACACCTGGACGAGCGTCCCGGCGACCTTCGACACGACCTCCGTCGCAGACGGCAGCTACGACCTGCGCTCGGTCGCGACCGACAACGTCGGCAACGTCGGCTACTCGGCCGTCGTGACGACGATGGTCGACAACACGCCGCCGGTGGCGACCCTCGGCGCGGTTCCGGAGTACGCGCGCGGAGCGCTGACGCTCAGCTCCACGACGTCCGACTCCGGCTCCGGCCTCGCCTCGAGCCACTACGAGCTCTCGCCGCACGGCGCGAACAGCTGGTCGACTGTCTCCTCGCCGCTCGACACGACGAGCGTCTCCGACGGCAGCTACGACGTCCGCGTCGTAGCGATCGACAACGCCGGCAACGTCACCGACTCCGCCGCACAGACGGTGATGATCGACAACACACCGCCGAACGCGCAGCTGAACGCACCGGCCGCCTCGGCGATCCTCCGCGGCACCGTCGATCTCGCCTCGACCGTAAGCGACGCAACCTCGGGCGTCGCCTCGATCACCTACCGCGTGGCGCCCGCAGGGACGCCCGAGGCGAACCCGTGCGACACGTGGGGCACGGCAGTTCCGTCGCACTTCGACACGACGTCGCTCAGCGACGGTCTCTACGACTTCCGCGTCGTGGCGGTCGACAACGCGGGTAACGGCGAGTGCTCCGTCATCAACACGAACGTGCGGATCGACAACACCGCGCCGGTCACGACCGACGATGCCCCGAGCACCCCGCAGAACCACGACGTCACGGTGAACCTCTCCGCAAGCGACTCAGGCTCGGGTGTCGCCGCCACGTACTACAGCGTCGACGGCGGCCCTGAGCAGACCGGTACGACGGTCGTCATCCCGGCAGCCGGAAACGACGGCACGCACACGATCACCTACTACTCGGTCGACGTCGCCGGCAACCAGGAGCAGCCGCACTCGACGAGCGTGACGATCGACACGACCGCACCGACGGGCGGCTCGGGCACCGACGGCACCTTCGTGCACGGCGACGACGTCCTCACCGACTCGCCGACCGACACGATCGCCTCGGTCGAGTTCGACTACCGCGCGGACACGACCGATCCGTGGACGACGATCGGAACCGACACCGACGGCAGCGACGGCTGGCACGTCACGTGGGACACGACGCAGGTCGCCGACGGCACCTACCACCTGCAGATGATCGAGACCGACGAGGCCGGGAACGCGACGACCACGCCGCTGGCCGACGTCGTCGTCGACAACACCCCGCCGAGCTCCGCGAGTGTCGCTGTCAGCGGCTGCGGCAGCGAGTGCAGCGGCACCGTGACCCTCACGGCCTCCGCCGACGCCTCGGTCTCCGGCATCGGCGCGGTCGACTTCCAGGTCGAGGCGAGCGGCGCGTCGGACTACACCACGGTCGCGACCGAGACGAGCGGCTTCGTCCTCCACTGGAACTCGACCTCCGTCCCCGACGGCCCGGTCAACGTCCGCGTCGGCGTCACCGACAACGCAGGCAACGGCCCGACCTACTCGAGCCCGGTCGCGATCACCGTCGACAACGATGCGCCGACGGTCAGCCTGAGCGCCCCGAGCGACTCCGCCGGCACGATCGCACTGAGCGCGACCGGCTCCGCCGACATCGCCACCGTGACGTATGCGGTCAGCCCGCACGGCGCCGGCAACTGGACGACGATCGGCACGGCGAGCTCCGCACCGTTCTCGCAGAACCTCGACACGACGACGCTCACCGATGGCTCATACGACATCCGCGCGACCGCGGTCGACGGCGGCAACAACACGGGCACCGACACGAAGACGATCACCGTCGACAACACGGCGCCGACCGGCTCGCTGACGCAGCCCGCCGCGAACGCGACCGTCGGCGGACCGTCCGTGACGATGGCCGCGTCCGCCTCCGACTCCGGCAGCGGCGTCGCAAGCGTCACCTACGACTACCGCCCGACCGGCGGCGGCTCGTGGACGCCGATCAGCGGCACGACGTGGAACACAACCTCGCTTGCGTCCGGATCGTACGACGTCCGCGCCGAGATCACCGACAACGCCGGCAACGTGTACGACACGGCTGCGCACACCGTCACCGTCGACTCGACGCCGCCGACGTTGTCGCTCGCCTCTCTGCCGTCGATCCTGACCGGGACCGAGACGGTCGACGCTGGGATCGCCGGCGCGGCAACGGCGACGCTGCAGGTGAGCAGCGACGGCGGCGCGACCTGGCAGACGGTCGCCACGACAGGTGGCACGCCGTTCACGTTCGACACGACCACCGTTCCCGACGGCACCTACGACGTGCGCGTCGTCGCCGACGACCAGTTCGGCAACGAGGCCTCCGACGGCCGCACCGGCATCGTGATCGACAACACCCCGCCCTCCGTCGTCTCCTCGACGCCGGCCGACGGCACGCTGCTGCCGAGCGGGTCGACCGTGAACACGATCTCGCTCGTCACGAGCGAGCCGGTCACCGCCGTCAACGACCTTCAGGTCGACGGCTCGCCGCTCTATACGACCCCGTCGATCTCGGGCACGAGCGTCACGATCTCGACTCCGGTCCTGGCCGACGGCCCGAACTGGGTCACCGGCACCCTGGTCGACGCCGCCGGCTTGACGATGCCGTTCCGCGTCAACGTCACCATCCAGCCGGCCGACTCCTCTCAGCCGGAGATCATGAAGGACGCGCCGCCGACCGCCACGACGACGCTGACCTCGTCCGACAGCACCGCGACGGTGACCGTCCCGTCCGGCGCATACACCCAGCCTGCCGGGCACCTAGACGACTTCCTGGTGCTGTCGATCACGCCCGGAAGCACGTCGCTGGCGCCGATCGACGGGTTCACCATGTCGTCGCTCTACAACGTGTCGATGTGGTGGAACTCGACCGGCGTCGACCTCCACGAGTTCGACCGCCCGCTCGAGATCGACCTGACCGACCCGACCGGCGGCAGCACCGTGCCGGCGACCGACGACGACGGCAGCTCGTGGCGCCTGATCCCGCAGCTGAGCGGGACGACCCTCCCGGCAAACCAGCCGGACGGCTACTACCGGGACGGCTCGGGCGTGCACATCCTCACCCACCATCTCTCGCAGTTCGCGCTCGTGCAGGACACGGAGCTGCCGGCGCCGCCGACGGACTTCGCAGGCGTCGTCGCCTCTGACGGGCTCACGCTGCGGTGGGCGCCCGGCATGGACAACGACCAGATCGCGGACTACAACCTCTACGTCGACGGCCAGCGGTTCGAGACCTTCGGCCCGCGCCAGTACGAGGCGAAGCTCGGCGCGTTCACCGCCGACGACACGCGCACCTTCTCTCTGAGCGAGGTGACGACCGTCGGTGTCGAGAGCGCGCAGACGACGACGCTGCGCGCCGTCCCGAACCTGAGCGGGATGACGCTCGCCCAGGCGACCGCCGCACTCGCAGCCCGCGGCTTCACGGTCGGCACGGTGACGAACGTCGCGTCGTCGCAGCCGGCTGGCACGGTCGTCGCCACCGGCGGCGTCCAGGTTGCCGCGAGCGGTTCGGCGATTGCCGTCGAGGTCTCCGACACGACGGTGCCGCGCCAGGCGGAGTTCGCGCTGCAGGTCGCGCTGCAGAAGCGCGTGCGCGTGACCTCGCACTCGATCACCGTGCGGATCCTCACCACCGCCCCGGCGAAGATCGCGGCGACGCTCGACGGGGCGCACTACAAGCGCCTGCAGAGCTGGAGGTTCACCGCAGGGGCCGGGTCGTCGCTCCACACGCTGAAGTTCAAGCACGTGCTGAAGGCCGGTACGTACACGCTGTACTGGCTCGGAGCCACGTCGGACTCCTCCGTGCACACGCACCAGACGATCCGCATCATCGCCCCGAAGGCGAAGGCGCACGTCGCGAAGCCGGCCCAGGTCGTGCTGACGTCGAGCACCGCCCGGTCGACGCAGTCGGCAACAGGCAACCTCGGCGAGACGGTGGACGCGACGCCGAGCAACACGTTCAACGTCACCGAGCAGGCGGACGCAGCGGTCGTGATCGTGAACATCGACCTCTACGGGCTGCCGCTCGTGACCGAGCTACGTCGCGTCTTCCCGACGACCGCCGTCGTCGCGCTCTCGAAGAGCCCGGCGAAGCTCGCCGCCGCCGCCAAGGCGGGCGCGATCGCCCTGCCCGCATCGACGCCTCCAGCGCAGATTGCGAAGATCGTCGCGCGGCTGAAGAAGCGCTAGCCCGCCCGGGCCTCTAGCGGTCGCCGCCCGGCTTCCAGAGCGGCTCCTCGCCGCCGCTGTTCGCCACCCGCGCGAGGATGAACAGCAGGTCGGAAAGCCGGTTCAGGTAGACGGTCGCGAGCGGGTTCACGGGACGCTCCTGCGCCGCTTCGAGCACACGCCGCTCGGCGCGGCGGCAGACGGCACGCGCGACGTGCAGGCGCGCGGCGGCTTCGCTGCCCCCGGGCAGGATGAAGCTCTTCAGCTCGGGAAGTGCCTCGTTTGCCTCGTCGCAGGCGGCCTCGAGGCGGTCGATGGAGGACTGTTCGATCCGCAGCCTCCCGTCGCCTTCGGCGAACGGCGTCGCGAGGTCGGCGCCGAGGTCGAAGAGCTCGTTCTCGATGCGCGCCAGCAGCGGGTCGTCGACTGCGACCGCCGCCCAGCCGACGACCGAGTTCAGCTCGTCGACCGCTCCGTAGGCCTCGACGAGCGGATCGAGCTTCGAGGTCCGCTTGCCGTCGCCGAGCGAAGTCTCACCCCTGTCGCCGCCGCGCGTATAGATCTTCGTCAGGCGAACCGGCTCGTCAGGACGGCGTGGGGACAAGCTCCTGCCTTCCGAGAATGGAACGGGCGATGACGATGCGCTGGATCTCGCTCGTCCCTTCGTAGATCTCCGTGATCTTCGCGTCACGGTAGTAGCGCTCGACGGGGAACTCCTTCGTGTAGCCGTAGCCGCCGAGCACCTGAATCGCTTCGGCGGTCTGCCGGCGCGCCATCTCCGAGGCGAAGAGCTTTGCCTTCGCGCCGGCTTCGGTGTGCGGCCGGCCGTTGTCCTTCAGCCACGCGGCCCGGAGCACCAGCAGGCGCGCCGCATCGATCTCCATCGACATGTTCGCCAGCTTGTGCTGGATCGCCTGGAAGTCGCCGATGCGGTGGCCGAACGCCTCGCGCTCCAGGGCATACCGGCGCGCAACGTCGAACGCAGCCTGCGCGATCCCGACTGCCTGCGCGGCGATGCCGATGCGACCGCCGTCGAGCGTCGACATCGCGATCCGGAATCCGTGATGGAGCTCCCCGATCAGCCGGTCGGCCGCAACGTCGGTGTCGACGGCGATGTCGTTCGTCACCGACGAGTTCAGGCCGAGCTTCTCCTCTGTGCGCGTCACCTCGATCTGCGAGCCGTCGAGCACGAAGGCGGAGACGCCACGCGCCGAACGTGTCCCGGGATCGGTTCGCGCGAACAGCAGGACGGGGCCGCCGAACGACGCGTTCGTGATCCACTGCTTCGCGCCCCGGATATGCCAGCCGTCGTCGGTCTCGTCGGCGCTCGTCGTCAGCGCACCCGCGTCCGAGCCCGAGCCGGACTCGGTCAGCGCGAAGCAGCCGATCGCTTCGCCGCGCGCGAGCGGCGGCACGAACTGCTCGACGTGCGCAGATGTCCCGTGCGCGAGGATCGGCAGAGTGCACGCGCTCGTGTGCACTGCGACGGTGACACCGACTCCCGCATCGGCGCGAGACAGCTCCTCGAGCACGAGGATGTACGAGAGGAAGTCTGCGCCCGCACCGCCGTGCTCTTCGGGGACGCAGACGCCGAGCAGGCCGAGCTCTCCGAGCTTGTCGAGCAGCTCCGTCGGAAAGCCGTGCGCGCGGTCCCACTCGGCCGCGTGTGGCTCGATCTCCGCCGCCGCAAACTCGCGCGCAACCGCCTGGATCTCGCGCTGCTCCGCCGTGAGCTCGAAGTCCACGCCGGAGAGACTAGCCCCATCGTCTCGGACCTGAACCTGGGTCCGCTGCGCGGAACCAGGTCCGCCGCGGATTCAGACCTTCGGCTCGGGTTCGAGCTTGTAGCCGACGCCGAAGCGCGTCTGGATGAACGAGTGCTGCGAGGCGTTGCGGTCGACCTTCTGGCGCAGGCGGCGCACGAAGACGTCGACGGTGCGATCGCGGTGCGTCTCGCGCCTGCCCCACACCTTCTGGAGCAGCTCGTCCCGGGTCACCACGCGGCCGCGATCGAGGGCCAGCGTGTACAGCAGCTTGAACTCGGTCGGCGTCAGCTCGGCGCTACGGCCGTCGACGAACGCCTGCACCTCCCGCGGGTCGATCCGCAGCTCCTCGATCTCGATCGGATCGCCGCGCCGCTCCTCGGCCGGGCGAACGCCGCGCCGGGCAGCCGCACCGACGCGCGCGACGAGCTCGCGCATCGAGAACGGCTTCACGAGATAGTCGTCGGCGCCGATCTCGAGCGCGTGAACGCGATCGTGCTCGGTGCCGCGCGCGGAGACGACGACGATGGGCGTGCCGATCCCCTCGGCCCGCGCCGTCTCGATCAGCTTCCAGCCGTCGAGCTCCGGGAGCATCAGGTCGAGGACGCAGACGTCGGGGTTCTCGAAACGCAGTCGAGCGAGCCCCAGCTCGCCCCTACCGACGACCACCGGGTCGAACCCGGCCGCGACGAGATGGCGCGCCATCCCGTCTGCAATCACGTTGTCGTCCTCGACGATCAGGATCTTCGCCACGTCTCTACCTTAGAACGCAGGAGGGTAGTTTCCGGGTGACCAAACGGTGACGATCTGGTGAAAGTCCTCATCGGCTCACGCACGACGCGACAGGATGGAAACGGAAACGATGAGCGAGCGCAGCTTCGACGAGCTTCGGACGAGCTTCACGGCGTCGGTGTCGCACGAGCTGCGGACACCGCTGGCGCGGATCCTCGCACTGCTCGACTCGGCCGATCTCCCGGGCGCCGACGTCCAGGCGCTGATCGACCAGGCGCGCGTCGAGGTCGAGGACGCCGGCGCGCTGATCGACGAGATCCTGTTCCTCTCCGAGCTCGAGAGCGGCAAGGAGGTGGTCTCGCTCGGACACACAACGGCGCTGCCGCTGCTCGAGGACGTGGTCGCGACACTCGGCGACTCGGCTGCGCGCGCCGGCATCGAGCTGAGCGTCGAGGGCGATCCGCTGGTCGACGTGCCGCTCCGGCCGCGAATGCTTCGCATCCTGGCCGAGAACCTCGCCGAGAATGCGATCCGCTACGCCGGCCACGGCTCCACGTTCACGTTCTCCGTCTCGCGCGCCGGCGACTTCTCCGTCATCAGTGCAGCAGACGACGGCGCGGGCGTGCAGGAGGACGCTCTGTCGCGGCTCTTCGAGCGCTTCTACCGCGGCGACGCGGCACGCACGACGCGCGGGACAGGGCTCGGGCTCGCGATCGTCAAGCGGATCGTCGTCGCCGCCGGCGGAGACGTCGACGCGGACGGCGGCCCCGGGCGGGGCCTGCGCGTCCGCGCGACGTTTCCGAGCTAGCTGTTCGTCGAGATCTGCTTCAGCGTCTTCTCCGCCGCAACCAGGACGACCTTCGGGATCTTGGCGAAGATGAGCTTCGACGTGTACTGCGTCGACTGACCCTGCGTGAGCGCCCAGAAGATGAACTTCCGGAGCTCGGCGCCGTGGGGCGACTGCTGCGGCACGATCACGTACGTGAACGTCGAGATCGGGTACGCGAGCTTCGCGCCCTTCGGCGGGTTCACGATGTGCATCTCGTTGTTTCCTGGAACCGACTTCACGGTCTGGGCCGCCGCCTCGATGCCGCGCAGGCCCGGAGTCGCGTAGACGCCGGAGTTGTTCTTGACGGCTGCCACCTTGAGGTGGTTGACGAGCGAGTACGCGGCCGAGATGTAGCCGATCGCACCCTTCGTCGAGGCGATCACACCGGCGACGCCCGCGTTGCCCTTGCCGCCGACGCCGGTCGGGAACTGCACCGCCGTCGCGTTGCCGACCTTCGACTTCCAGGTCGCGTTGATACGCGAGAGGTAGTCGGTAAAGGCATAGGTGTCACCCGAGCCGTCCGAGCGGAAGACCGGTGTGATCTTCAGGTTCGGCAGGGTCAGCTTGGGGTTGAGCGACTGGATCTGCGAGCTGCTCCAGTTCGTGATCGTCCCGAGGTAGATGCCGGCGATGACCGCGCCGGTCAGATGCAGGTCGTTCGGGACGCCCGGGATGTTGTACGACAGCGTGGTCGCCGAGAGCGCCCACGGGATCTGCAGGCAGTTCTTGCAGGCACTTGCCTGGTCCGGGGTGAGCGGCGCGTCCGACGCACCGAAGTCGACGCTGCGGGCGGTGATCGCCTGGATGCCCGCGCCCGAGCCGACGCTCGAGTACTGCAGCGTGTAGCCGAAGGCGTGGCCGACCGGCTTTACCCACAGCGAGACGAGCGGGGCGACCAGGCTCGAGCCCGCGCCGGTGATCGTTACGTCGTCACTCTTCGCACCCGCGGTCGTCGTGGCGACGAGGCCGAGCAGGACGATTCCGATGAGGGCGAGCCCTCTCTTCATGGACGTTCTCTCCTTACCCTGGGGGTCTTGGGATACCTGACGGCGTGAGCGTGCCCTGCCTGCGTCCACGCGTGGGCTGACGCGCTGTTACACCGGGGTGACGGACCGGTGAACGAGCTCAGCGCGAGAAGCCGAGCTTGCGGCGCGAGCGGTCGAGCAGGAAGCGCGCCGTCAGGCTCGTGACGAGCACGAACGCAATCAGCAGGAACGCAGCCGCCCACGCCTGCGCGTGGAGCGTCGGATCCGCCGACTCGGAGTTCTCGAAGATGATGATCGGGAGCGAGGAGACCGAGTGGGTCGGATTCCAGTCGACGTTCGTGCCGGCGAGATAACAGGCGAAGAGCAGCGGGGCCGTCTCGCCCGACGCGCGCGCGAGCGCCAGCGTCGTGCCGGTGAGGATGCCGCCGAACGACGTCGGCAGCACCACGCGCAGGACCGTCTGCCACTTCGAAACACCGAGCGCGTAGCTTCCTTCACGCAGATCGTTCGGAACGAGTGCCAGCACTTCCATCGTCGAGCGCGAGACGAGCGGGAGCATGATCACCGCGAGCGCGAAGCCTCCCGCGAACGCGCTTTGATGGTGCCCCAGCACCGGGATCTTCGTCTTCACCATCAACGCGAAGACGAAGATGCCGATGACGATCGACGGGAAGCCGTTCAGGACGTCGAGCCAAAGGCGCACCTGCTCGGCCATGCGCCTCGGCGCGAACTCGCTCACGTAGATGGCCGTCAGGATCCCGACCGGCAAGGCCATCGCCGTCGCGATCGCGACGAGCAGGATCGAGCCGGCGATCGAGGGCGCGATGCCTCCGCCTGTCTCGCCGAAGGGCGCCGGGCCCTTGACGAAGAAGTCCCAGGTGAACGCGTGCACGCCGCGGCTGAACACGGACCAGACGAGGATCCCGAGCACGACGATCGCGAAGAGCGCCGCGGCCGCCGCGCACGCCTCGAAGAGCTTGTTGCGGAGCAGGCGCCGCCGGCCGCGGCCGGTCGCGCGCAGCGTGATCGCGACGCCCGGATCGTCCATCAGTCGCCTCCCCGGCGCTGGAGCTCGAACCGCTTCACGACGCGCTGTGCCGCGAGGTTGGTGAGGAACGTGATCACGAGCAGGATGAACCCGAGATAGATGAGCGCCGCGATCTGGATGTTCGTGCCCGCACCGGCGTACTGATTGGCGACCCGGCTCGCGATCGTGTCGCCGGCTTCGAACAGCGACAGCTTCAGCGGGATGAAGTTGCCGATCACCTGCGTCACGGCGATCGCCTCGCCGAGCGCCCGGCCGAGGCCGAGGATGACCGCGGCGACGACGCCGCCGCGCACGGACGGGATGATCACCGTCTTCACCATCTCCCAGCGCGTCGCACCGAGGCCGATCGAACCCTCCTCGAGCTCGGTCGGAACGCCGAGGAAGAGCTCGCGGCAGATCGCGGAGGTGATCGGAATCGTCATCATCGCGAGCACCAGGATGGCGGTGAACACCGTCGACTCCGTGTGGTCGCTTGCGTGCGCGAAGATCGGAATCCATCCGAGCACGTCGCCGATCAGCGGCGCAAGGTGGTTGGCATCGAACGGCGCGAGCACGTAGATGCCCCACAGCCCGACGACGACGCTCGGCACCGCCGCGAGCATGTCGACCAGGGTTCCCACGGGTCCGCGGATCGCGGGCGGCGCGAGCTCGCTCAGAAAGAGCGCGATCGCGATCGACAGCGGGGCCGACAGGATGATCGCACCGAACGACGTGACGATCGTGCCGATGATGAAGTCGCGGGCGCCGAAGTCGGACGTGACCGGATTCCATGCGTTGTGCCAGAGGAAGCCGACCTGGAACACCTTCATCGCCGGCCAGGCGCCGTCGAAGACGCGCCAGACGATCGTGGCGACGATCGCGAGGCCGAGGAACGCCGCGAGCGCGGTCAGCCCGTAGAGCAGGCCGTCGCCGATGCGGTCGCCGACCTTGCGCGTGCGCTGCAACCCGCCGGGAGCCGGGAGTGAGGCTGCCTCCACGCGCGCCAGCATTCCAGCCGGGAAACGTCCGCGCGTGGTCGGTCACCACTCCGTCACACCACGTTCACATGCTGTGCACCCTCGGCGCACACAGCGCACGGAAGACTCCTCGGGTGACCACGATGGATTCGCGGCAGCAGGACATCACCCCACAGCTCGTCACGCAGCCGCCGTCCGCGGCGAACGTGAGCCGCGAGGTCGTCTTCGACATCGAGGGGCTGTCCGTGCACTACGGCAAGGCGCCTGCGGTGAAGGACGTCGACCTGCGGGTCCACCGCAACGCGATCACGGCACTCATCGGCCCTTCCGGCTGCGGCAAGTCGACCGTGCTCCGGTGCCTCAATCGCATGAACGACCTCGTGCCGAACGCCTCCGTCGACGGCAACGTGCTCTTCCACGGCGTCGACCTGTACGGCGCCGGGGTCGACCCGATCGAGGTGCGCCGGCGGATCGGCATGGTCTTCCAGCGGCCGAACCCGTTCCCGAAGTCGATCTACGACAACGTCGCGTACGGCCTGCGGATCCTCGGTAAGAAGGACAACCTCGACGACCGCGTCGAGCAGGCGTTGAAGGGCGCCGCTCTCTGGGACGAGGTCAAGAGCCGGCTCAAGCGCTCGGCGCTGGGTCTCTCCGGCGGCCAGCAGCAGCGGTTGTGCATCGCGCGCGCGATCGCCGTGCAACCCGACGTGATCCTCCTGGACGAGCCCGCGTCGGCGCTCGATCCGATCTCGACCGCCGCGATCGAGGACCTGATGCACGAGCTGAAGCGCGACTACACGCTCGTCATTGTCACGCACAACATGCAGCAGGCGGCACGCGTCGCCGAGATGACC
>Ga0335075_10013260_pt1 | contig 12414 bp, 13 predicted proteins | sample Lox_Sample_24_FD_206723 | JGI IMG/M metagenome (GOLD analysis project Ga0335075, IMG submission 206723) | Soil microbial communities from Loxahatchee National Wildlife Refuge, Florida, United States - Lox_Sample_2.4 | ecosystem: Environmental > Terrestrial > Soil > Wetlands | place: USA... | reverse complement strand
CCGGCTTCGACGGGCTGCTGCTGCCTGGCGGGCACGCGCCGGGGATGCGCCAGTATCTCGGCTCGCCGGTGGTGCGTGAGCAGGTGAGCCGGTTCTGGCGGCTGGGCAGGCCGGTCGGCGCCATCTGCCACGGCGTTCTCGTGCTCGCCCGGACCCGCGACGACGGCCCGGGCCGCAGCGTGCTGGCCGGGTGCCAGACAACGTGCCTGCCCAAGTACATGGAGCGCAGCGCGTTCCTGGCCACGGCGTGGCGGCTCGGCCGGTACTACCGGACCTACCCGGCCTACGTCGAGGACGAGGTCAAGGCCAGCCTGGACGACCCGCGAACGCAGTTCAGGCGAGGGCCGCTCGTGCTGTCGGCGCGCGGTACCGCCACCGACGACACCCCGGCCTTCGTGGTGGACGACGGCAGGTACGTGTCGGCGCGGTGGCCAGGAGACGCCTACCTGTTCGGTCGCCGCTTCCGTGACCTGCTGGAACAGCCTAGGAGCACGACATGATCACAGGGCTGCCCGCGATCGTGTTCTCCCCGCCGCTGATGTGCGACGACATCCACGCCACGCTCGCCGAGCTGCGGGACAAGGGCGCCGACGTGGCTGGTGACGTCTCCGATCAAGGCTGGGGGCTGCTGGCGGCTGTCAGGCGAGCGCGACGGAGACCGGGGCGAAGAGCCGGCTGGGGTCACCGGGCGGGTCCTGGGCGCCGTAGGCCATGACCGCGCCCACGGCGACCAGCTCCAGGCCATGCCGGACCGCCCACTCCGGGAGCTCGGCCCGGCGGGGATCCAGGTCGAGGCGAACCGGGCCGCGGACCGGCGCGGCCAGGTCCGTGATCAGCAGCCGCGCGGCGGCGCCGTCGGGCGCGACGACGGGACCGATGACCGTGACGGTGTCGTTCCGCCAGGCGGCCGCGAAGCCGCTGACGCGGCCGCTTGTCTCCAGCACCCGGAGCTCAGCGGCGAACGTGGGCAGGCGGGTCAGGAGATGGCTCCGGTCGGCGCCGAATGCCGCTTTGTCGATATCGAGGATCGCCGCCACGTCGCCGGCGGCGTTGGCGGGGCGTGTCCGCCTCTTGCTGTTATCACGGGTGGCTGTGGCGGCGGTTTTGACGGTGGCGGGCCGGAACGCGCCGACGAAGACCGCGTTCCGGCGGATCGTGCGGAAGCCGAGCTTGTCGTACAGCGGCTTGCCGAGGTCGGTGGCGACCAGCGTGACGGTCACGTCCCCGGCCTCGGCGAGCAGGTGCTCCATGAGCGCGCGGCCGAGCCCGCGCCGACTGTGCCGCGCGGCCACGAGCATCATGCCGACCGAGGCCAGGCGGGGTCCGTACCTGGTCAGCACCACCGCGCCTGCGAGCCCGCCGTCGGGTGCGTCGACGCCGAAGACGTCGGACACCTCGAGCATCAGCGCCCACTTGGCCTTCTCCGGCGACCAGCCCCGGTCGCGGGCGAGCGCGCCGCAGTGCCGCAGGTCGTCTGGGCCGAGCCGGCGGACAGGCGGGAACGGAACGCCGTTACGGTCGGTGAGCACGACCTCCGACCTTATTGCCCGCCCGCGGCGGATCGCCACTGATTTCCCCGCCGCCCTGGCGGCCCTGGCGGACCTGGCCGCCCTGGCCGCCTGCTTCGACGGCCTCGCGGCGCCGTGCGCGGGTGAACACCCACCGTTCGGCGACGCTCCAGCCGGTCGACACCACGAGGTACACGGCCGCGGCCAGCGGCGCGAACACGGCGATGACCACCGTGAGATACGGCAGCACCTTGCCAAGCAGTCCCGCCACCTTGCCCGAACCGGCCCCGGCAGCCGCGGGGTCGGCGGCGGCCGTTGCCGCGGTCGCCGCTGTCATCCGGCGCGCCACTCGCCCGGACAGCCAGCAGACCACCGCGAGCACGGCGAGGACGCCGAAGAACACCGCGCCCTGCGCGCTCAGCACCCCCGAGCCGCTCAGCCAGTGGTCACCGAGCGGCACGCCGAACAGATGGCTGGACAGCAGCCTGTTCGGCCCGCCCGCCACGCTCGGCGAGCGGAACAGCAGGTACAGCACGCTGAACACCGGCCACTGCGCGAGCAGCGGCACGAACCCGCCGAGCAGGCCGGTGCCTTCCCGCGCGTACAGCGCGTTCAGCTCGCGCTGGAGCCGCTCCGGCTGGCGTGCGTAGCGCTGGCGCAGTTGCTGGATCCGCGGCGTCAGCCGGGCGATGGCGGCTTGCCCGCGCATCGCGCGGAAGCTGAGCGGCATGACGAGCAGGCGGATCGCCATGGTGAACGCGATGATTCCGGCGACGGCGGCGAGGCCGCCGAGAACCGGAGTGAGGGCATTGGTGAGACCAAGGAAAAGGTGATACGCGCCGTCCACGGGGACGCCGAAGAGAGAAGTCATGGGAGTAAGCGACCTTCCAGCGAAGAGGGATAGATGTGCTGGAAGCGGCCGCGATCAGCGCGCTACACGACAAGCTGAGGAGCTACGAGATGACAGGCGCGCGCCGTCAGGCGGCCGCTGGGGCCGCCGATGGCGCTCTGGGCCGGGTTCTGCCCCGGGCGTCGGGGTCGCGCTGCCGCAGGAAAGCGACGCGCCATGACTTGTCCCGCAGCGCGGCGACCCGCCGGGTGACGGGAACGCCGGTCACCGCCCCGGCGAGGCTCGCGCCGGCCGCCACGCAGCCGACCACGACGACGGCGAGCACCGCGACCGCGAGCATGGCGGCGCGCTGGGGGGTGTCCGCCCACATGAGGACGGCCAGCAGCTGACTAGCCAACTGCCACAGCCCAGCGAGCACGGTAACCTCCGCCGCTCAGCCCCGATCGAGCAATTACTCAAACAGTACACCCGTCGCCTGGCCGGTTCACGGCCGCGCTATCTCGGCGACACCCGCGAGCAAACGGTCGACGTCGGAAGCGTCGTTGTAGTGCACCAGGCCGGCCCGGACGGCGCCCTGGGGCTCCAGGCCGAGAGCGGAGCACAGCTCGTACGCGTAGTTGTCGCCGTTCCACGTGTTCACCCCGCGCGACGCCAGGTGCGACGCCACCGCCCGCGGCGACAGCCCCGCCACCGTGAAGAACGCGGTCGGCGCGCGCCGGGCGGCCTTCCCGTACAGGGTCACGTGACTCATCGCGGCTAGCCCGTCGAGCAGCCGGGCGAACAGCCCGGTCTCGTACTCCTCGACGGCCGCCATCGACGCCAGGATCCGCTCTCGCCGGGTCTGGCTCCCTCCGGGAGCCAGAGCAGCGAGATGCTCGACCGCCGCCGTGACGCCGGCCAGGTCGCCGAACGGCAGCGTGCCCCGCTCGAACCGGCCCGGCACCTCGTCGGAGGAGGGCCGCAGCTTGTCCGGCCGTAGCGTCTCGAGCAGCGCCGGGTCGGCGACGACCGCGGCGACGTGCGGGCCCGACCACTTGTAGGCGCTGGTGGCGTAGAAGTCGGCGCCGAATTCGGTCACGTCGACGGGAATGTGCGGGGTGGCGTGCACGCCGTCCACGTAGCACAGCGCCCCGGCGGCGTGCGCGACGCGGGCGATCGCCGGCACGTCCGGCCGCGTCCCGAGCACGTTGCTCGCTGCCGTCACCGCCACCAGCCGGGTCCGCGGCCCGATCAGGTCCGCGTACTGCGCCACCGGCAGCTCCCCGGTCGCGAGATCGGCCTCCGCCCAGCGGACCACCGCCCCGGCCCTGGCCGCGGCCTGAACCCACGGCCGGATGTTGGCGTCGTGGTCGAGCCGGGACACCACGACCTCATCCCCTGGCGCCCAGTCGCGCGCCAGCGTGGACGACATCCGGTAGGTCAGCGCGGTCATGCTCGGCCCGAAGACAACGCCGGCCGCGGTCCCGCCGGTGAGGTCCGCGATCGCCTGCCGGCTCTCGGCCACGATCACGTCCGAACGCCCGCTCGCCGCGAACGCGCCTCCCACGTTCCCGATCCCCGCCCGGTAGGCGGCGGCGATGGCGTCGATGACGGCGTACGGAACCTGCGTCCCCGCCGCGCCGTCTAGGTAGGCGTGCCCGTCGAGCAGCGCGGGATAGCTCGCCCGGACGCGGGCGACGTCGAAGGGTGTAGACACAGCGCACTAGGATATACGGCTGTCGAAAAAACCAGGTGACATCCCCTGGGCCGCGAATTACGCTCCGGCTAGTGTCCTCCCGCCCAGTCGCCGCCCTTTGGCGGCTGCGCCCGTACCTGCGCCCGTACCGCTTCCAGCTGACCGGCATGATCGCCGCGGCAGTCGTCGCGGAAGGCGCGGAGATCGCGATCCCGCTGCTCATCAAGGACGTGATCGACGGCGCGATTGCCCACCATGAGCGCAGCCTGCTGCTGCCCCTCGGCCTCGCCGCGATCGGCCTTGGGGTGGGCTCCTCCGTGCTGAGCCTGATCCGCCGCTGGGTACAGGGCAACGCGGTTTCCGACATGGAGAAGACGATCAGGGACGACCTGTACGCGCACCTGCAGCGGCTGGACCCGGCGTTCCACGACGAGTGGCAGTCCGGCCAGCTGCTGTCGCGCGCCACCAACGACCTGTCGTCCATCCGCCGGTTCGCCGGGTTCGGGATCGTCTTCCTGTTCATCAGCATCCTGGTCTTCGCGGCGGTCAGCGTGCTGCTGATCAGGCTGAACTGGTGGCTCGGCCTCATCACCGCCGGCATGTTCGTGCCGGTGCTCGTGTTCTGCACCAGGTTCGAGCGGCGGTTCAAGGTGCTGTCCCGCCAGGAGCAGGACCTGGAAGGCGACCTGACCACGGTGATCGAGGAAGCGGCCACCGGCGTCCGCGTGCTGAAGGCCCTCGGCCGTGCGCCCGAGGCGGCGCGGGCCCATTTCGCGAAGGCCGCCGAGGTCTATGGGACCCAGGTCGCCAAGGCGCGGCTGCTCGGCGGCTTCTGGGCGGTGCTCGACCTGATCCCGAACGCCGCGATCGCGCTCATCGTGGTGCTCGGCGCCATCGCGGTCAGCCACCACTCCCTGACCCTGGGCGGCCTGGTCGCGTTCATCACGCTGGCCCTGCAGCTCGTATGGCCGATCGAGGCGCTCGGTTACATCATCGCCTCCGGCGAGGAGGCGGCGACCGCGGCCCAGCGGGTGCTGGAGATCTTCGACACCCCGCCCGGGATCGAGGAAAAAACCGATCATCCCGAACATCCCCGTGTCGTCGCCCAGCGCGCCCCCCGCACCTCGCACGTGCGGTTCGACCACGTGACCTTCGCGTACCCGGGGAGCAAGGCGCCCGTGCTGCGGGGCGTGGAACTGGAACTCGCGCGCGGCGAGACGCTGGTGCTCGCGGGGGCGACCGGATCGGGCAAGACGACGCTGCTGCAGCTGGTGCCGCGGCTGGCGGACCCGACCGGCGGCCGGGTGCTGCTCGGCGGCACCGACGTGCGGGACCTCCCGCTCGCCGCGCTCCGCGCGGCCGTGGGCTGCGCGTTCGAAGAGGCCACGCTGTTCTCCGCGAGCGTCAGGGAGAACGTCACGTTCGGCGCGGCGGACGCGTCCGAGGAGGAGATCGAGGCGGCCCTGACCGCGGCGCAGGCCAGGTTCGCCTACGACCTGCCCTGGGGCCTCGACACCCGGATCGGCGAGCAGGGCATGGCGCTGTCCGGCGGGCAGCGGCAGCGGATCGCGCTGGCCCGCGCGATCCTCGCCAAGCCCGAGGTGCTAATCCTCGACGACCCGCTGTCCGCGCTCGACGTGCACACGGAAGAGCTGGTCACCAGGGCGCTGGGCGAGGTGCTGGCCGGAACCACGGCGCTGGTCGTGGCGCACCGGCCGTCCACGGTGGCGCTGGCCGACCGGGTCGCGCTGCTCGACGGCGGGATCATCGCCGCGGTCGGCAGCCATCGCGAGCTGCTGGCGACCCAGCCGGCCTATGCGGCCCTCATGACGATGGCGGAGGTAGGGGTATGACCGCCGACACGACCTGGCGCGGCATCGCCACCGAACAGGTCGACGACGTTTCCGCGCCGCTCGCGGCGCTGCTGCGCAGGCGAAGCAGGGCGCTGCTCACCGACCTGCTGCGGCCATACCGGCGAGGCGTGGCGTGGACCGCGGCGGCGATCGTGGTCGCGTCGCTGGCCGCACTGGCCGGCCCGTGGCTGGTCGGCGTGGCGATCGACAACGGCTTCCCGCCGGTGCTGAAATCCGGCGACCCGGTGCCGCTGCTGCGGATCGCCGCGGTGTTCGCCGTGACGATCGTCGTGCAGGCGATCGCGACGCGGATGTTCGTCACGATGACCGGCCGGGTGGGACAGTCGGTGGTGCTCGAGCTGCGCCGCCGCCTGTTCTGGCACATGCTGCGGCTGCCGGTCGCGTTCCACGAGAGCTACACCTCGGGACGGGTGATCTCCCGGCAGACCTCGGACGTGGACGCGATCTCCGACCTGTTCGAGGAAGGCCTGGACTCGCTGATCTCGGCGACGCTCACGCTCGTCCTCGTCGGCACCGGCATGCTGCTGCTCGACTGGCAGCTCGCCCTGGTCGTGCTCGCCGGGTTCATCCCGCTGACCTTCCTGAGCGTCTGGTACCGCCGCGAGTCGGCGACCGCCTACCGGCGTATCAGGGAGACCAACGCGCTGGTCATCGTGCATTTTGTCGAGACGTTCGGCGGGCTGCCCGCGGTGCAGGCATTCCGGCGGGAGCAACGGAACGCCGAGATCTTCGACGGCCTGACCAAGGATTACGCGCAGGCGACCCGGCGGTCGTCGCAGCTCATCGCCGTCTTCGGCCCGGGCATCTCGCTGGTCGCGAACGTGATCATCGGCGTCGTGCTCTGCTACGGCGGCCTGCTGGTCATCGACGGCGACATCAAGGTCGGGGTGCTCGCCTCGTTCCTGCTGTACTTGCAGCGCTTCTTCGATCCGCTGCAGGACGTCTCGCAGTTCTACAACTCCTTCCAGAGCGCCGCCTCGGGCCTGGAGAAGATCTCCGGCGTTCTCGAGGAGGAGCCGTCCGTCGCCGAGCCGGCCGTCCCCGAGCCGCTGTCCGCGGCCGCGACCGGGCGCCGGGTCCAGTTCGACGCGGTGCGGTTCGGCTATCGCCAGGCGGTCGTGCTGCCGGACTTCGACCTGGACATCCCGGCCGGCCAGACGGTGGCGCTGGTCGGCGAGACCGGCGCGGGCAAGACCACCGTGGCGCGGCTGCTCGCGCGGTTCTACGACCCGGTTGACGGCCAGGTGCTGCTCGACGGCACCGACCTGCGCGACCTGCCGGACCAGGTGCTCCGCAAAGAGATCGTGCTGATCACGCAGGAGAGCTTCCTGTTCGAGGGCACGGTCGCGGAGAACATCAGGCTCGGCCGCCCCGCCGCGACAGACGCCGAGGTGGCCGCGGCCGCTCGCGCGATCGGCGCGCATGAGTTCATCGCCGCGCTCCCCGACGGCTACGCCACGACGGTCGGCAAGCGCGGCGGCCGGCTGTCGGCCGGGCAACGCCAGCTCATCTCGTTCGCCAGGGCGTTCATCGCCGCGCCCGGCGTCCTGGTGCTCGACGAGGCGACGGCGCTGCTCGACATCCCCAGCGAGCGGCTGGTCCAGTCGGCGCTGCAGACCGTGCTGGCCGGCCGCACCGCGCTGATCATCGCCCATCGGCTGTCGACCGTCGCGATCGCGGACCGGGTCCTGGTGCTGCGGGCCGGCCGGATCATCGAGGACGGCTCTCCCGCCGACCTGCTCGGCGGCGACGGCGAGTACGCCGACCTGCACACCCGCTGGGCCGCCAGCCTGGCGTGACCCATACTGGCACCACTGCGGCTCCGCCGCATCTTGCTGTTATCACGAGTCAACGGAACAGGCGGTGGGTAACCGGCGGAGTTTACCGACCTCAAGGCGCCCGAGCCGGTCCAGGGCATACCACCCTGGCGAGATCCCCAGTGGGTCGCGGACGCGCAGGAGTGGATCGACGCCGAGTGCGCGCGGGCCGGGCTGGGGCGCACCGGAACGGTGGAGGCGCGGGGGCGGCCGTTCTCGGTCGTCGCCCGCGTCCCGGTCCAGGGCGGAACCGTGTGGTTCAAGGCCAGCGCGCCCGCGGCCAGGTTCGAGCCGGCGCTGCTGGCCGCGCTCGCGGCCTGGCATCCGGACCGGTTCGCCGCGCCGGTCGCGGTCGACGTGAACCGGGCCTGGTCGCTGACCCGCGACGGCGGTCCCACGCTCCGCGAGCAGCGGGGCGGCGGAGAGCGCGACGGGGAGGGGCGGGGTCGCGGCGGGACTCGCGTCAGCTTTTGTTGACGGGATGGTTTGCGTCAGCTTATGCTGACGGGGTGGAGACCAGTGCTGAGATCGCTGAGGCTGCCGGGAGCGCTGACCCGGACGTGGGGTTGCGGGCCGTGGCGGCGCTGCGGATGCTTACCGAGCGGCTCGAGGTCCTGCAGGTCGACAACGCGCGGCAGCGCGGGTGGTCGTGGCAGGAGATCGCCAGCCGGCTTGGCGTCACCAAGCAGACCGTGCACAGGAAGCACGGCCGGCGGACCGGGAGGCTCGGATGACCAGGCGCGGCAAGTCCCCGGCCAGGCCGCTGCTTACCGCGGAAGCCAGGGCGATCCCGATGGGCGGCTTCGAGCAGGCCCGCCGGCTCGGCCACCCCTACATTGGCCCCGAGCACTGGCTGCTTGCACTGGTCGGCGCCGACCACCCGGCGGCCGCCGCGCTGCGCGAGCACGGGGTGACGCCCGACCGCGTGGAGGAGCAGGTCGTCAGGCTGGCGGGCGGCGGGCTGTTCGGCGACCTGGACAGGAACGCGCTCGCTGCCGTCGGGATCGACTTCGACGTGGTGCGTGACCGGCTGGCCGAGTCGCTCGGCCAGCAGGCGCTCAGCCGTGCCAGCAACGCGGCGCACCGCGACCCCGTCGTGCGGTGGTGGGATCCGCGCCGCCCGGGCCCCGGAGTGCACGCCAACGGAGTGTTCCTGCCGCATGGCCTCGGTGCAGGGCAGTGCTTTCGCAATGCACGCGCCGAGCAACTGGCGCGCCAGGGCACCCAGATCGATGTCGGGGACCTCGCGCTCGGCCTGCTGTCAGTCACCCAGGGGCTGCTGCCGGCCGTGCTGTCCGCGCTCGGCGTCTCCGCTCGGGACCTCCGTGCGGCGGTCGCCGAGCGCGGCGGCGAAACCGGGGAGCCGCCGTACGCGTAGTCAGGGCACTGGCGTAACCTACGGTGCGGGCCGAGACGGAGGACGGAACAGGGATGCTTAAGCCCGGGAGCTACAAGCCGAGCCAGGAAGCCGAGGAGAAGTACGCGGCGGACGTGTCCGCGGCGGCGCAGCGCGGCAAGCTGCTCGACGCGGCGCGCGCGGCGGACGTCGCGCTGCGTCAGGCGGAGGAGCGCCGTGCCCCCGTCACCGAGCTGCACCGGCTGGCGATGGATCTCGACGCCGCGCTCACGGCCGCCATGCGGGCCGCCTACGCCGCGCAGCGCGCCGAGATCGGCCCGCGCGGCTACGACGACCGGATCTACCACCGCAAGGCGAGGGCCAAGCCGGCCGTCCACGCGCTCACCGCGGAGGCGGAGCGGCTGCTGACGCTGCGCGAGAACCACCGGATGAACCACATCCCCGAGGTCCCCCGCCAGCCGGCCGTCTAGGCAATGCCCAGCGTTCCGCAATCGGTTGGCAAGGGGCGCCACAGAACCTCGGCGGGGTCGTTCTGCCACGGATCAAGAAAGCTGTGTCGGTGACGCAGTCGGTGCGGTACGTTCTGTAAAATTGGGTGGAGTACTTAGGGGACAGCCACACTTGGCAACGGGCGGGACAGTGGTGTGAACCAATGCGGTGTCCTGCGCGTGTAACAAACAAAGAACCTTAGCGGCGCCCCTCGCGAAGTTGCTTGCGTGAAACGACGCAGCGGGGCACAGTTGAGGTAAGTGGTCTAGGCCACTTGGTAGGGGCAAGCAGGTGACACCGCATTGCGGGTGTCACGAGCTGGGCCAAGTGGTACAGACCGTGGTCTGCACAGTAAACAACCAGGAGGCACTGACATGTGCCCGCATAACCCGCCGTGCCCCGATGCGACAGCACCGGACCGTGAGGCGGCGCACACGATTGCAAGTCACCCGGAACAGGGCTGGAGCCTGCTCTGCAACGGTGTCGTCATCTTCGAGGACACCGGCGAGCTGCTGCCAGACGGGGCCACGATCGCCCCGCACCGTCCGAGGTGCAACGGCCACGAGGCCCCAGCGGCCTGAGCTGGCTTTAGTGGGGGGCGGCCGCCTTCCGGCGGCGGCCAAGCCCGGGGAGCGTGCCCAGCCATCGGGCGACGGCTTCGCCGATAGCCGATGGATTCTTCGAGAGGGCATGAGTTTCCCCCGGGAGCACGACGACGCGGGTGGCGTCGTCCGGTTCGGGAATCCCGAAGGGGTCCCGGTCCCCGTTCAGCACCAGGACATTCGTCCCCGCCGCGCGTAGTTCACCGTCGCGTGACGCGTCCGGACGCCCGGGAGGGTGCAGCGGGAACGCCAGCCCGATCACGCCGATGGCGTGGACCTGACGCGCGGTCCGGCAGGCGACCCGGGCGCCGTTGCTGCGGCCGCCCTGTACCAGCGGCAGGCCGTCGGTGGTGAGCGCCGCCACGATCTCCGTCCACGCGGCGTCCTGTTTCACCGCCGAGCCCGGAGCGCGGGCGCCCCTGACCCGGTAGGGCTGGGTGACCAGCGCGGTGACCGCGCCGAGGCCCCGGGCGGCGTCGCGGACGGCGAGCACGTCCGGGGTGTCCGGCGAGCCGCCGGCCCCATGGGTGAGCACGAGCAGGAAACGCGCGCGCCGCGCCGGCCGCTCGACAACGACGTCCGCGGGCCCGGCGCCGGTCATGATCTCCACGGTAGGCAACCGTACCCGGCCAAGCGATAACACCATCGCGCGCTGGTAGCTGCGGGTGCCCCACCACACCGCGAGCCCGGCCGCCGCGGCGGTCACCAGGAAGCCCACCCCGACGGTGCCGTTCAGCACCGACCCCGTGGCCAGCGACCGCGATGCCTGGACCGCGTAGTACATCGGGTTGAGGTGGCCGAGCACCCGCAGCCAGGACGGTCCGAGAGACAGCGGCAGCAAGATGCCCGACAGCAGCGTGAGGGGCAGCTGTACCCCGGTGACCACCGCGGCGAGGCTGCCGATCTGCTTGAGGTTCAGGCCAAGCGCCGACGAGGTGGCCGAGCACGCCGCGGCGAGCAGCGCGAGCAGGATCAGCAGCACCACGAGGCCTCCCCAGTGCGCGTGGAAGCCGAACGCGGCCGCGATCACGATGACCGCCACGCCGGGCACGACGAACATCACGATGTCGCGCAGCACCGTGCCGAGCAGCAGCGCGAGCCTGCTGGCGGGGGTGACGCGCAGCCGTTCGATGACGCCGGAGTCGAGCTCCCAGATGACCGGCCAGCCGGCGCCCATCCCGGCACCGAACGCGATCAGCACCAAGATCCCGGGCACGAACACGTCGAGCACGTGGCCCGGCGGGAACGCGGGACCGCCGGCGAGCGAGCGCAGCAGCGGCGCGAACAGCGCCAGGTACAGCAGCGGGGTGATGAGCCCGGTGACCAGCCACACCGGCTGGCGGAGCGTCTCCAGCAGCTTGCGGCGGAAGAACAGCCCGGTCTGCAGCGCGAACGTCATGCCGCCACCTCCGACGCCTCGGCGGCTTCCGCCGTCGCCGCGGTCGCTGGGTCCTCGCCCGTGTCGCGCAGCGACCGCCCGGTCTCGCGCAGGAACACGTCGTCGAGCGAAGGCCGCCCGACCGAGACGTCCTGGATGGGCCAGGCACGGGCGGCCAGCACGCCGAGCACCGCCGTCATCGTCCGCGTCGGGTCCGTCACGGTCAGCCGGATCGCCCCGTTCTCGACGACGGCGCGCCGGACGTCGTCGGAGCCGGACAGTTCCTCGGCGAGGGCGGCCAGGGCGTCCGCAGGCGCGCCGATGTCGGGGGTGATCGTGATCGTGTCGCCGGAGTACTGCCGCTTCAGCGCTTCTGGCGACCCGAGCGCGATCACCCGCCCGTGGTCGACGATCGCCACCCGGTCGCTGAGGTGGTCGGCCTCGTCGAGGTAGTGCGTGGTGATGAACACCGTGGTGCCGCCGTCGCGGAGCTCGCGGATCTGGTCCCACAGGTTCGCCCGGTTCTGCGGGTCCAGGCCGGTGGAAGGCTCGTCGAGGAACAGCACCCGCGGCCGGTGCATGACCCCGAGCGCGACCTCCAGGCGGCGGCGCTGCCCGCCGGAGTAGGTGCGCACGGCCCGGTCCGCGAGCTCGGCGAGGCCGAACACGCCGAGCAGTTCCGCGCACCGCCGGTTCGCGTCCCCGGCGCTCAGCCCGTACAGCCGCCCGGCGAGCAGCAGGTTCTCCCGGCCGGTCGCGTTCAGGTCGGCGCCGCCGAGCTGGCCGACGTAGCCGATGCGCCGCCGCACCAGCGCCGGGTCGCGGCGCACGTCCGCCCCGGCGACGCGCGCTTCGCCGGCGTCC
>Ga0335075_10013259_pt1 | contig 12414 bp, 9 predicted proteins | sample Lox_Sample_24_FD_206723 | JGI IMG/M metagenome (GOLD analysis project Ga0335075, IMG submission 206723) | Soil microbial communities from Loxahatchee National Wildlife Refuge, Florida, United States - Lox_Sample_2.4 | ecosystem: Environmental > Terrestrial > Soil > Wetlands | place: USA: Florida... | reverse complement strand
CTCGACGAGGGGGAGGGTCCGCCGGTCGTCTTCTTCCACGGCGAGCCGACCTGGTCGTTCCTCTGGCGCAAGGTGATCCCGCCGGTGCGCGACGCGGGCTTCCGCTGCATCGCCCCCGACTACGCCGGCTTCGGGCGTTCCGACAAGCCCACCGACGTCGGCTTCTATACCTACGACCGCCACGTCGAGCTGATGGCGGAGCTGCTGGGGCGGCTGGAGCTCGGCGGGGCGACCGCCGTCGTCCATGACTGGGGCGGCCCGATCGGGCTGCGGCTGGCGGTCGAGCACCCGGAGTGGTTCGAGCGCCTGGTGATCATGGAGACCGGGCCGTTCACCGGCCACCAGAAGATGAGCGACGCCTGGCTGGCGTTCCGCGAGTTCGTGCGGGGGGCCGAGGAGGTCCCGGTCGGGATGCTGGTGCGCGGCGGCTGCAAGCACGATCCCGGCGACGAGGTGATCGCCGCCTACGAGGCCCCTTATGTGGACGCGGCGGCGAAGGCGGGGGCGCGGGCGTTCCCGCTGATCCTGCCGACCGAGCCCGACGCGCCCGGCGCCGCCGCGGGCAAAGCGGTCGCCGACGCGCTGCGCGAGGACGAGCGGCCGGCCTTGGTGCTGTGGGCCGAGGACGACCCCGTGCTGCCGTTCTCGGTGGGCGAACGGGTGGCGACCCAGCTGAACTTCCCCGCCCCCCGCCCGATCGCCGACGCCTCGCACTTCCTCCAGGAGGACGCCGGCCCCGCGATCGGCGCGATCATCGCCGACTGGCTCCGAACTTGATGTTGATGGGCCGAAAAGCGCTCATATAGAGCGCTTTTCGGCCCATCAACGCGTGGGGGCGGCGGGGCGCGTGTCGAGGCCGCGGGAGCGGGCGGCGAGCTCGACCATTTCGTGGTGCTCGCGGTCCTGCAACAGCTCCACGCGGCGGGGCGGGCCGGAGTCCTCGACCCAGGTGACGGTCCCGGGCCAGTAGGCGTTCGGCGGGGTGCCGGGGCGGTGCAGCGGGGTCGAGAAGACCCAGTTGCCGGTGTTGTGGAGCTCGCCGCCACGCGGCAGCCGCCAGGGCCCGTCCTCGGGGCGAGGGCCGGCGCGGTGGGTGTGCCCGGTGATCACGTGGACGTCGTCGACGCCGAGCCGGCGCGCCGTCTCGACCCCTGCCTCGACGCCGCCGCGGAAGATCGCCTCGCCGCTGATGTCGCTGTCGAAGTCGGCGCGCAGCAGGCGGTTGACGCCGGCGACCACGGCGGGGAAGGCGGCGCGGGCGGCGCGCGCCTTCAGCCGTCGGCGGCGGGGCCGCCCGGACCGGTCCCCGGCGAGCAGTTCCCAGGCCGCTTCGGAGGGGCCGACGTCGCGCCGGCGCGGACGGCGGGGCAGCGACTGGGCGGCGCCGAAGGCCAGTCCATATATGGGGCGGAGGATCCGCTCGTAGTCGGCGGGGCTCGCCGGGTCAGGCAGCTCGCCGGCCAACCGGCGCACGAGGGCGGCGGCGACGCACTCGACCCGTGGCAGGTTCAGGTGCAGGTCCAGGTAGTGGCCGTGGGTGGCGTAGACGTCCTCGCGCAGCCAGATCCCCGGGTAGGCGATCCGCAGGCGGGCGGGGGAGAGGGCGGCGGCGAGCTCGGCGGTCGGGCCGGGGGCCGGGTCGCCGATCGCGTCGAGCGGCAGCGGCGCGCCCTCGATCGAGAGCCGGTCGAGCAGCGGCTCGGCGAGGCGCGCGTCGTGGTTGCCGGGGACGAGGACCACCTCGACCTCGCCGACCGCCGCGCCGAGGTCTTCCAGCGCCGGCCGGGCCTGGGCGAGGGCGGCGCCGATCGGGCGCTCGCGCAGCTCGATCGCGTCGCCAAGCAGGACCAGGCGCTCGGCGCCGCGCAGCTCGGCGGTCAGCACGGCGCGGATCTCGGGGTCGCGCAGCACGTCGCCGCCGCTGAGGGCGCCGAGGTGCAGATCGGACACGATCGCCGTCTTCATTGTGTGACCTTCTACCGGACCAGCGTCTTGGCCGGCCGGCCAGGTCGCGGTACGATCCCGGGATGTATTCGTTCGGCGAAGAGCTGATGGCGCCTGCCAACGGCATCGAGCTCTGCTACCAGGAGATGGGCGAGCCGGACGGCGAACCGCTGGTCCTGGTGATGGGCCTGGCGACCCAGATGATCGCCTGGCAGGACGGGCTCTGCCGCCTGCTCGCCGAGCGCGGCTACCGCGTCATCCGCTTCGACAACCGCGACATCGGGCGCTCGACCAAGATCGAGCGCGCCGGGGTGCCGAGCCGGCTCGACCTCGTGACCGGCCGCCGCTCCACCGCCCCCTACCTGCTGCGCGACATGGCCAAGGACGCGGTCGGCCTGCTGGACTTCCTCGAGATCGACAGCGCCCACGTGGTCGGGGCGTCGATGGGCGGGATGATCGTCCAGCAGATGGCGATCGACCACCCGCGGCGCCTGCGCTCGATGGTCTCGATCATGTCGACCACCGGCAACCGCCGCAGCGGCCAGCCGGCGCTGAAAACCTACGGCGTCCTCCTCGGCAACCCGCCGAAGACGCGCGACCAGGTGATCTCCCGCGCGGTCAAGACCTTCAAGGTCATCGGCTCGCCCGGCTTCCCCTTCGAAGAAGACATGGTGCGCGAGATGGCGGCCCGCTCCTACGACCGCGGCCACTCCGCCGCCGGGGTGATGCGCCAGCTGCACGCGATCATCGCCTCCGGCGACCGCACCAAGGCCCTTCACCGCGTCCAGGTCCCGACCGCCGTCATCCACGGCACCCGCGACCCGCTGGTCAAACCATCAGGCGGGCGCGCCACCGCGAAGGCGATCCCCGGCGCGCGCCTGATGATGATCGACGGCATGGGCCACGACCTGCCGCGCGACCTCTGGCCGACCTTCGCCAACGCGATCGACACCAACGCCGGCCGCACCGAGCGCGGGGCCCGCGCCGCGGCGGTCACCCCTCGCGCCACCCGCGAGCTGCGCCCTGCCGGCGGCACCGCGACCGCCGAGCACCCGGGCCCCGCCTAGCGGGCCCAGTCTGGCGCGCCCGCGCCCGGCGCGCTCGCCGGGCGCCGCCGCCGACCCGGGACGTTCGTCTTCTTCGGCATCCAAAGTCGTCGATTGGTTCAAGTAGGCTCGCGCGCTCGCCGATGCAATCGGGTCGTCGAGACGCCGATGAACCCGCCGCCCGCCCCACCGCCGCAGTCGACCCCCTACGGCCCGCTCCAGCGCCGGCTGCTCGGGCTCGCCGGCCTGCTGTCGGTGCTGATGATCGCCCTGATCGTCTTCCACGCCCTCCACACCGACTCCACCGGGTTCAACGCCGTCGCCGAAGCGGCGGATGAGACGGCGAAGATGCCCGGTGGTCACATCGCGGTCGAAGTCAAGTACTCGATCCCCGGCGGCGCGGCTCCCCTCGTCGGCAGTGGCGACGGGGTCTTCGACACCCGCACCGGTCGCACCGACCTGAGCCTGTCGATGCCGATACCGGGTCGCCCGCCCATGTTCTTCGAGGCGATCAGCACCCCACGTAAGGTGTTCCTGCGCGGCTCGGCCCTGGAAGGCGAATTGCCGCCGGGAAAGCTCTGGTTCGCGATGGAACCGCTGCTCGGCGGCAGCGAGAAAACGGCGTTTGCGGCGAACGACAGCGCCAAGGGCATGTTGGAGGCACTGGAGGCGGTCGGCGACGGCGTGGATCGGGAGGACCGCCAGACCGTCCGCGGCGACCCGACCACCCGCTACAAGGCGGCGATCGATCCCGTCAAGGTGGTCGAGGCGCTGCGGGAACGTGGCGACGCGAAGCTGGCCCAGGCCTACGAAACCCTCGCCGCAAAGGCTCCCCAGCCGATCGGGGTCGAAGTCTGGATCGACGGCAAGGGCCTGGTGCGGCAGATCAGCATGGCGCAGCAGTTGCCGATCACCGACGGGAACGACCTGAGCGTCGAAACGCGGATGCAGCTCTACGACTTCGGCCCCCATCCGACGATCGCCCCGCCAGGGAGGGAGCAGGTGTTCGACTTCACCCCGGTGCTGCGCGCCGAACTGGGGTTGGACGACGGGTCGGGGCTCGGACCGCTGACGCCGCCGGCGGGTGCGAAGCCGCTGGGCGGGCACACCTTCCACCGGCGGGCCGTCGCGATCTGCCTCCGGGTCCGCGATCAAGCGCAGGGCCTGCTCCGGCGCGCCGATCCCCTGATCCGGGCGATGAAGGAACTCGGCCTCGACCAGGAGGACGAGGGGAGGCGACTCGTGACGAAGTTCGGCGAGTCCGTCGCTCAGCCCGCCGCCCGGATCGACCGCCGTGGCACGCACGAACTTGCCGCCCTCGATCCACCGGCCTCCCTCGCCGGTGCCTTCCATCGCTACCTCCTCCTCGACGCGAGGCAGACGGAATGGGATCTGGCGCAGGCCCGCGTCCTCGAACTCGGCAAAACCAAGCTGCCCTCGCTGGCGGCCCGAGAAGCCGAAGAACCGCATGAAAAGTCCGAACGCAAGGAAGTGGCCTCCCAGCTCGGCCTCTCGATCTGCGAGGAGGGGCTTCGGCCCGCGGGCCCCGGCCAGACCGCGGAAGCCAGCCTCGAGTGACCTTTCGGAGCCGAGCGGGGCGACCGCCAGGGCCCCCCACATCCGGTCCCGATGCCCGACCCCAGAAGGGGTCGGGAGTGCGGCTGAAAGGAGTCGAACCTTCACGGGCGCTAGCCCACACGGACCTGAACCGTGCGCGTCTACCAGTTCCGCCACAGCCGCGAGACCAGCCAATCTACCGCTTGAGCCACGATCGGCGCGCCGCGAGAGCCGCATTCCATTGCGTGACCCACGCCACGTCCCTCTCGCGCCGTCCCCGCTAAACTGCTGCTCCCTCGCCGCTATCGTCTAGGGGACTAGGACGCCGGATTCTCAGTCCGGAAACCGGGGTTCGAATCCCCGTAGCGGTATTGCGCAGCAACGGCTTCAGGAAGCCAAAAGCCTCGGTCTTGCCGGGGCTTTTCTCGTTCCTTGGGGCAACGGCGCGGTAACAAGGTGCTGGCACCGGGGAGTCTGGGGTAGGTCCGTGGTCGCGCTGTTTCCCATGCTGGAGCGGTTTCTCTGTTGCCGTGAGGCAACAGCGGCAGCGGCCCGAGGCAACGGACACGGGGACGCTGTCATGTTGCCCTAGCGCCGTCGCGAGTGGCGGCGGGGGAGAACCGTGATCGCGAAGGTGGTGGAGGCTTCGTGGATCAGGTCGACTGGGATGGTCGTCGTCTTTGGGGCGGCCTTTGGTGGTTTGACCGAGCCGAAGAGGGCGATCGAAACCAACTGCCCGCGCGGGTCGTGGCGGGCCTTGTAGCGGATGCCGGCGTAGCCGGCGTCTCGTAGTGCCTTAGCCCAGTTCTGGGTCAAGCCGTAGTCGGTCGTGGTGTGGATCTCGGCGGTGAGGTCGGCGAGGCCGAGGACCGTGGGGTCGGTCAGGTCGACGACGCTGACCTTGGGTGGGCGCAGCCTCGAGAGGCGCTGGGTGTCGACCAAGGGCTCAGGGATCACGCCGCCGGGACGCAGCAGGCGCCCGAACTTCTCGACGAAGGCGCCGATCGGCTCCTCGGCGAGATAACAAGTGCCCCTATCGGCGAGGTTGAATCGGCCATCGGGGCCGGCGTCGAAGAACCAGGGGGAGACGTCTGCGGCATGGATCCGCCACAGGGCCTCCGTCCCGAGCTTCGTGCTGGGAAGCTCAGGAAGTTCTTCCGGGGGAGCGGGCAGGCCGCGGGGGGTCAACGCGTCAGGTAGGCCACGGCGCGCCGGGCCGAGAGCAGCAGGGGATCGAGGTCGGCGTCGCCGAAGGCTTCGACCGGAGTCCGGTCGTCGAGCTCCGGTTGCGGGGCGGTGGCAAACGCGGCGAGGGTCCACGGGTCGAGTCCGGCCTCGTCAAAGATCTCGTTGAGTTTCTTGATCGCCCCAAAGGGCGAGCTGCTCGCCGCGTCGAACTGCCAGCTCGGATAGCGGATTAGGTCGGCGTCGTCGCGAAGGGCGAGCACCGAGCCGCTGAGTACCCGCTTGCGCAGTGCCTCGCGACTGATTCCACCAAGCAGAACCCGAGCTTCGGCGCTAGTCAGGAGCTCCCCAAGGGCCCGTTCCCAGGCACCGCCGGCGAGTACGACCATTGCCGCCCGGCGCCCGAGTACCTCGGCATCATCAGGAGAGCTCGGCTGCCCACCGATCTCGGTAAGGGTACGCCGGAACTCGGCGACGGTGCGGTCGAGAAGGGCTGATTTCGCTGCCATTAGACATCAAGAGTAGTGTCAACCCCGTCAACCGTCAAGAATAGATGTGCTCGTTTGATCTCCGGGCCATCCGCGATCGGCTGAATTGGAATTGGAATGGCTCGGGTTTGCGGAACTTGCGGGAATCTTCCGGTCTCGGTCAGGTACTTGCGATTCGACCGCTTCGCGAGCTATGAGAGCATCGCCGGCCAGCCATGCCGCATTCCAGCCAATTGAAGATTCTGGTGCTTTCCGACATTCACTTCATCAAGGACGTGGCGATCGATACGAATGCAGAACTGAGCGAGGCGGTTCTCGAGTTCGCAGCTCAGATCCGCGGGCGCTTCGGGGGCGTCGACATCATCGCGGTCTGCGGTGACATCGCCTACTCCGGCCTTGTCGAGGAGTACGCCAGAGCTAGCACCTTCCTCGCGAACCTCGAGGTGGCGCTAGGCGGGGCGCGGATCGTCGTGATCCCCGGAAACCACGACATCTACCTGAAAGCGACGCTAAGCGCTGAGCAACGCGTGCTTCGCGGGCGCCCCCGTCAGGGCAGGCTGCGGGATGGCGAGCGCGACCGCGAACTCAACAACATTCTGTCCGATCATCGTGAAGGCCCTGAACTGCTTGAGCCGTTGCAGGCCTACCTCAATTTCGCCGCCCAGTTTGGTTGCGAGTTCGGTCCTCCGCAGCCCTACTGGGAGATCGACGTCCCGATCAATGGGCGATTGATGGCGCGGATGAGGGGCTTGACCTCGGTTCTGGTATCAGATGTCAACGACAAGGTCGATCTCCTTCTTCTGAGCGGAATGCAGACTTCTTCGATTGCCCGACGGGAGCCCGGTGTGCTCTCGATTAGCCTCTGCCATCACCCTTTTGAGTGGCTACTCGATGGCCATGAGCAGCGCGATCGGCTCGACCATCGGTGTGCCCTTCAGATCAGCGGTCACGTACATCGCCAGCAATTGCGACCGACCGAGAGCGGCCTACACCTGTTGACCGGTGCAATGCAGCCTGACAGGAGCGAGCCGGACTGGGAGTCGCGGATCAACCTGGTTTCGATCGTTACTGCACTAGACGGTGAGGTCGCGAAGTCACAGATCGAGGTCTTCGGGATCGTCTGGGACAAATCCCTCGACCGCTACACCTGGGAGATAGGTCCGGTCCAGGCGCACTTCGCAGAAACCCCGCTAAGCCCCGCGGCTATGCCGTCGCTGGCTTCGAGTCCGGCATTGGATCGCTTGCGTCGTCGTCTTGCCGGTCTCTCCCCGTCTGATCGTTACCGCGTCAGCGTAGGGGCGGGGCTTGACTTCGCCGCCCTGTCCAATCTCTCAGAATCGGACATAGTTGCGGCGATGATCTCCCAAGCCGACGCGAAAGACCTGCTCCCGGAACTTTGGGAGCAGGTGGAGCTGCGCCACGGAAACCAAGAACGTGGGGCGAACCCCTTTAGATGACCGGCAATCCTCTGGCAGATCGGCTACGCGAGGGCGGCCTAGTGCTCGGCCGCGACCGGATTGAGGAGCTGGGTGGTGCCCTGGAGCGACTCGGCGCGGCAAGAATGGGTATCGAGGACGCCTTGACTCGGGTGCGTCTCGCGCACCTGCTGCCAGCGGATGAGGAAGGGCTAGACCGATTCCTGTCTGTCGTCAACAAGGATGGTGAGCTAATCGCGAGTTCGGACCGCCAGATGCTCGCTGTACTGGCGGCGACCGCCATGATCGAAGACTTCGGACGCGACACCTCGCGCCGCAGCGCGGCTGTGATGCGCCGCGTGATGATCGGCGCGCTCGCAACCCGTACCCTGGCCCGCTCGGAGCATCTGGCCGCCCACCCTGACCTATGTAGTTGGGCTGATTACTTACTCGTGACTTATGGACGGCAAGTTCGTGCAACGCGAGGGCTCGCCCAGCCCCCGACGCTCAGCGAACCCTCCGCGGCGCCCGAGGGCGAGGAACTGACCCGTGAGCAGAAGATCGATGACGCTCTCGATCGCCATGAGGACTACGCTCGCGAAACCGGCGATTGGCTTGAGCAAAGTTCTGGAGCTGGTCAGATCGCCGCATTGCACGAGGAGAATCAGATTTTGTGGTGGTTGGTTGGCCGGCTTCCCTCCGGCGATGGCTCCAAGGAGGCGATTCGTGCCGCTCGCGAGCTAGCGGCGCTATCCCTCACTCCTCCGCCTCCTGCCAGCGCCGAGCTATTCAAACGGCGCCTGGTCTTAGTCGGCCCGGAGTGGATCGATGTCGAGGAATTCGAGCGTCACCGCACCGGAGAACCCGTCCTCGTAAGCGCGGCTGGCGTAGCCACCGAGCTGACGCCGATCCTCTCCCGCGGGATCGGCGCGAAGATCGACGCTGGCGAACTGGCACAGGCAATCTACGAGGAGTTGATCCTCGCCTCGCTGGTCAATGACGAACTAGCCCGGGCTGTGGAACAGCGCCGAAGGCAGTCCGAGCAGCGCGGACGCGAACAGAGTCAGGCGAGCGAAACGGCCCAGGAGACCCAATGATCGAGGACGAGACGCAGGGCCATCAGGCGGAGGACACGGCTGAGACTGTGGCTGGGGCAAACGGGATTGATGCCGCGCTCGAGTCGACGGTGGCATCCGGTGAAGATGAGAGTTCGGGCTCTCGGCCCTCGGGTCTCAATCCGGGCGCCGGCAACAGCCTGGCGGCAATTAGTCGCCCGACCGTGCTGATCCTTGCGGGTGATGTGGAAACTGGCAAGACCTCGATTTTCGCCGCGCTATATGAGCGCTTCGGACGCGGTCCCTTCGCTGGGCGTCTCTTCGCAGGCTCGGTGACGATCCCGGGTTTTGAGCGGCGGTGTCACGGCTGGCGAGTCGCGTCGGGAGTTCACGCGCCGTTGATGCCACACACGCCGCTGACCGAGCTCTACTGGCTGCACCTTCGCATCCGGGATGCAGAGCGCAAGCGGCCGCTGCAGGATTTGCTTTTCGCCGACTACAACGGTGAGATCTACGCCGATATCGCAAGCGGGGCAGATTCGGAGGTGGATCGCTCGTTTTTGCGCCGCGGCGATCACGTTGGCGTAGTCCTCGATGGCGGCAAACTGAGCGCCGTGACCGAGCGCGAGGCGGCCCTGCAGCGTGCGAGTTATCTCGTGGCGGCTCTGAGTGAGCCCGGAGTTTTGGTTGACCCGAGGGCGCTCTTCATCGTAATGAGCAAGTACGACCTAGTCGCTGCCGCAAGTGAGTCGGAGCGCGTGGTCGCCGAAGAGACCGCGGCCAAGGTGGGCGAGCAAATCAAGCAGAAGACTGGACACGAGCCGCCGATCCTACGGGTGGCGGCCCGTAGTCAGACTGAGCTTTTCCCGCTCGGCCACGGTCTTAACGAATTGCTTGACCTAATGAGTGAGCGCCCCGCTCTCTATGCGCGAAACGACCCCACGATTGAGCCGTCGACCGATCCCTTCGCAGGTTTCAGCGCATGACCGACGGTGAGCGAACGACGCTGCTGGTCGGGTTGCCCGAATCGGGAAAGTCGACCTACCTCGGGGCGCTCTACTACCTATTGCGCACCGGTCGAGATGAGGCGCTGAGGCTGAGCTCGGAACCGGCCGAGAAACAGTACCTACAGGAACTAGAGAACAATTGGCTCCGGTACCAGCCATTCGAGCGGAGCCGACATCCGGGGGCCATCGCAGTCGAGTTGGACTTGATCGGTGCTCACGTCGGCGAGATCTCTCTAGAAATTCCCGACATCAGCGGGGAGACCTATTCGCACCTTTGGGAAGACGGCCTCTGGTCACAATCGGTTCTCGATCTGACTTTGAAGAGCGATGGGCTTATCGTCTTCCTGCATCCCCAGACGGTGAAGAAGCCAGAATTGATCGATGTCATCGCTTCCAAGGATCCAGGATCGGACAAATGGGTCGAATGGCTGGCGGAGCTCTCGCCCACGCAGGCGGTTCTCTGTGACTTGCTCGAGCAGGTCGAGGCCCAGCGCGGGGCATCGCTGCCGCGCATCGCGGTGGTGATCTCCGCCTGGGACACGGTCGCCGACCTCGGCATCGAGCCCAATCGCTGGCTGGAATTAGAGGTTCCACTGCTCTGGCAGTGGTTGTACGGACAGGAGGGCGACCTCGAATTTCGCTGCTTCGGGATCAGCGCCCAGGGCGGCGATGTTTCGGATGAGGAGACCAGAAAGCGACTCGCTGAGGGCGGTGATCCGCTGAAGCGGATCACCGAGGGCCCGGGCACCGATGGGTTGCTCGATCCGTTGCTATGGCTGCTTGCTCCGTGAACGGGATCGATCAGGCGCTCCACGGCTATCGCGACGGCCATCGGCTCCTCGCCTCATCGCGCGAGCTCTCGGCGGCCGACCGGCGACGGATCTCGGTGCAATCGGACAACGCCGACGCCGGGCGCAGTGGCGAGTGGGAGGCGCTGCTGGCTGGCTACCCGCTGCCGAGTGGACTCTACGCTTGGTCACTCACTTGGCCAGCGCCCGAGATGCCCCGCCCCGGATGTGTATGGGCTCACACGCTGCTAGTCGCTCCGGGTGGGGTACGAGGCTCGACGCCGGAGGGCATTTTGGCTTGCTTTCGGCGACCGCGCGGCGAGGGTGACCTCGATCCGTATGTAGATCCGATAGGGCTGAAGAACGGCGGTGGACCAGCTCGAGTGCAGAAAGGGGCATCCGAGCTATTAAGCGCTCTGTACTGGAGCCTCTATGAATCGCCCTTACGCCCGGTCAGGGCAGGCGCTATACCGTGGCCAGATCGGGAGCGACATATCCTGATGATCGGATTGTGGCTTCAGCAGTGGCCAGCTCTCCGGGCTGGATTTAGCCTGACGGATGCGCCGAATACGCCACGGCGAGTCGACGATGGCGCCCCCTACGATCTGCAGCTGCATCGAAGCGTGCGTGCACAGGGACGGGAGGAAGGCGAGCGGGTTCTTTCCGGTCTCCCGAAGGCGGAGCCGCCTAGTTGGGCAACAACGGCAGCGGTCGGTCTCTGCAGAGAGGGAGGCCTCGGCGAGTTCCTTCAGGCTTACGGGCCCGAGGCGGGAGACAAGCGCGGCGCCTTCAGTGGGCTCTGTGGGATTTGGGAAAATGCCGAAAACGAGGGCATCCCAGCCGCGAGAAAAGTTCTATACCTGGTCTGTGAGCTTTTTCCGAGTCCGGGTACGGGCCTCGAACTGAAGGGTGACCTGCTCGATCCCGGGCTGAGAGTGGTGGGCTGTGAGCGGGAACCCGGCGATCGCGAATTGTTGACCGCCCTGCTCGCCCTTGACGATGTGAGTGCCTTACCCATCGATCGACTCGATCTCAAATCCCGCCTGACGAGAATCAGTGGCGAAGATCGAGACGGACTTGGTGAGATTTTCGCAGCGATCGGCAGCGACCCCAAGCAGATGGGCGCCAGCCTGCTGGATGTGATCAGCGACGGCGACTCGAACCAGTTACGGCGCTGGCTCGGAGATAGCCCGGAGGCGATGCGAAAGCTGGTCTCGATGCGCCCGCAGCTTGCCGGTATCCCCGGATTGTGGCGGGCGTTTGAAGCAGAAGCCCTTTGGGATGCCATCGCCTCGCTGCGCGGAAAAAGGAAACGCGAGGAAGCTGTTGTAGCCATGATCGAACGTGGAGCCAAGCTCAACCCCGCGATGGTAGTCGCGGCCTGGCCAGATACGGTCGAGGCGGTGCTGGATTTGGTCTCCGTAACGCCGAAACGCAGTTCGAACCCGAGCTGGCTGGCTGCGGTTCCTAGCGCATCGATCGTAGAGCGGATCAACACGCACCGAGACGAGACGGATTTAGCGCGGCGAGTAATGCTTGGAGCGCTCGAACCCGAGGCGCTTCGCTTGGTTGCTCAGGACATTTTGGAGACCCAGCTGCGCAAAACGAAGTCGGTTGATTTCGCTGCACAGGCCTTCACTGCTTCGGTTCTGAACGCGTCGAATCGTGGCTGGGAGCCGCTCGCCGTTGAAAGCTTCGAGAGACTTTGCGGTAAAGGCCAGGGCACGCCGCGAACCCTCGGCCCCTACCTGGATGCACTGGCTGGTCAGAGACTGGACCCTGGAAGCTGGGAAGATCGTCTGGCACGAGTCCTGAATCTCGCCTTCCAGGAGGACAGGTGGAATCCCCTGGAGACCCTCGCTCTGACGCAGGTCCCATTCAAACGGCTGATTGAAGCCGACAGGAAGGCCGGACTCGCCCGCCGCATTC
>Ga0335075_10013258_pt1 | contig 12414 bp, 8 predicted proteins | sample Lox_Sample_24_FD_206723 | JGI IMG/M metagenome (GOLD analysis project Ga0335075, IMG submission 206723) | Soil microbial communities from Loxahatchee National Wildlife Refuge, Florida, United States - Lox_Sample_2.4 | ecosystem: Environmental > Terrestrial > Soil > Wetlands | place: USA: Florida... | reverse complement strand
TCGTCGCCCAGGTAGCCGGCCGCCAGCCGGTCGTACTCGGCTCGGATGCGATCGGTCACGGCCGGCGGCTGGCCTTTCATCAGCACGCCGAGGCTGCCGAGGCCGCCGGCCGGGCCGGCCCACCAGTCGTCCGGGTCGAGGCGCTGCACCCAGCTCAGGGTGGCGCAGCGAACGTCGCCGAGCCCCGCGTGACGGAGCAGGCCGGACAGGCCGTCGGGGGTGCGGGCGAAGTTCTTGTCCGCCGCGACCTGCGGGACCGACGGCGGGCGGGCCGCACCGGAGCCCTCGAACGCGTCAAGCAGCAGCCGCTGCATCGGCGGCTGCGGATGCGGCCAGATCGTGACCGCGACCCGGCCGCCCGGGCGGACCACCCGCCGCAGCTCGGCGACGGCGGCGGCCGGATCGCCGACGTGGTTGATCACGAAGTTGGCGACGCACGCGTCGAAGCACCCGGCCGGGAACGGCAGGTCTGGGAGCACAGCGTGCAGTACGTCGGCGGCCGGAACCCGACGGCGGGCCGCCGCCAGCATGCTCGGCTCGGCGTCGACCGCGGTCACCACCGCGCCCCGGGCGGCGGCGAGGGCGGCGACCGTCCCCGGTCCGGTTCCGGCGTCGAGAACTCGCTGGCCAGCGTCAATACCCGCGGCCTCGATGAGAGCGGCGGCCGGATGTGCGCAGGCGGCGCCGAAACTGCGCTGATAAGCGGTCGCGCCGTCGGCCCACCGCAGCCGTTCATGGTCGTCGAAAGCAGTCACCATTCCCTATACCACGGATGACATTGCGTTTGTTTAGGCGATCCAAGCCGGGGAAGCGCAGGGCCGGTTATACGCGCGAGAAAGGTCGACCCGAGTAAACGACGCAACGGAGCGCAGGAGGTAACTCGGTGAAAGCGAAACATCCGCGGTCACGACGGTTCGGAAGATTCGCAGCCGTCACCCTGGCGGCGGCAGCGACCACAGCGGGAATGACGATCGCGGCCACCGCCGCGTCGGCCGCCCCCACCGCCACCACCAGCCCGCCCTACCCGTGCGCGGCCACCGGCGGCCCGAACGCCGACGCGTCCGCGATCGGCTGGCTCGGCAACGCGCAGGGTGCGACCGCCTGCCTCGGCGGCAGCTTCTACGTCCCCAACGGCATTAACACCGAGTACGGCTTCGGCGTCTACAACTACGCCAAGACCACCTGGACGAACGCCGACGGCTACCTGCCCGCCCTGGTCACCAGCTTCGCCGACGACGGCGCGCAGGTCTCGATCACGAACTTCGGCGACGAGGTGACGATCGGCGGCCACAACTACGTCGCGATCTACAGCCGGGTCTCGGTCCGCAACCCGACCGGTCACGCGGTCACCGTCGACCCGCAGCCGACACCAGGGCTGGTCGCCCTCAACAGCGCCCCGGACCAGGTCGCGCCGGGCGCGACCGAGAACCACGACTACGTGGTGGCCGAGGACCGGTTCGGCGGCACCTACGCGTGGCCGACCACCGCCCAGCTCGCGGCCGCGGGCGGCTACGCGGCCCACTTCGCGCACATGAAGTCGTTCTGGAACGGTCAGCTCGCCCAGATCGCCCAGCTCACGCTGCCGGACGGGCAGCTCGCGGACGCATGGAAGGCCGGCTTCATCTACACCCAGATCGACCGCAGCGGCAACGCGCTCGACACCGGCACCAACGGGTACCACCAGGAGTACGAGCACGACGTCGTCGGCATCCTCGCCAACCTCTTCAACGAGGGCTACTTCACCGACGCGCACGCGCTGCTCGACGAGGCCGACAAGGTCGTCGGCACCAACACCCAGTACAGCGACGGCACCTGGGTCTACCCCTGGCTGTGGGCGGTGTACGTCGAGAAGACCGGCGACAAGACGTTCCTGGCCGACCGCTTCGCCAAGCCCGGTCCGCTCGGCGCGACCAGCCAGCCGAGCATCGAGACGGCCGCCCACGAGATCGCGGCGGCCCGCACCGGGCCCGGCGGGATCATCGGCGAGACCAACGACATCGACGCCAACGGCTACTGGACGTCCGACAACTACGAGGCGCTGCTCGGCCTGGCCGGGTACGAGTACCTCGCCAAGGAAGCCGGCGACAAGGCCGAGGCGAGCTGGGCCGCGGCGCAGTACGCCAGCCTGCTCAAGGCCGTGAACACGACGCTGTCGGCCACGATGAGCGCCAACCACCTCGACTACATCCCCTGCTCGATGGTCGAGCCGAACACCGACAACCGGTGCGTGAACCCGGAGGACGCCAACTGGGCCGCGCCCGGCGTCTACTTCAACTACGCGTGGAACGCCGCCCAGCTCGGCGCCACCGTCACCGCCCCCGGCGGCGGCAGCATGGCGTCGCTGATCGACAAGACCCTCTCCTACGGGTTCGGCCGGGCGGCCGGGCTGCTGCCGGCCAACACGTTCGGCGGCTATCCGGGCGAGGGGTTCTACTCGACCGCCTACAACGCCGCCTACGGCGCCTGGGGCCTGGCCAGCGACAGCTACCGCGACGAGGGCATCCTCAGCTACGAGTTCCTGATCGCCAACGACCAGAGCGGCCCGTACTCGTGGTGGGAGGGTTCTACCTCGCCCAGCAGCACCACCCCGTGGATCGGCAACCACCCGTCGTCAGGCGGCGGCTCCTCACCGCACTCCTGGGGTATCGCGATGGGCGACCTCGGCCTGCTCGACTCGCTGGCGTCCCAGCAGGCCGACGGCGCGCTGGTCGTCGGGCGCGGCGTCCCCGATAGCTGGCTGGCCGGCGGACGCCCGATCGCGGTGTCCAACTTCCCGACCGCCGACGGCGGACGGATCGGCGTCACGATCACCGGCCACGGCCGGACGGTGACGCTCCGGGTGACCGGAACCCCGTCCGGACCGGTGATCTTCGACCTGCCTGCCTTCGTCGGCAACATCGCCGGCGCCTCGGCCGGGACGGTCAGCAACGCGGCCGGGACCGTCACGATCCCCGCCGCCGCGCACGCGGTCACGGTCACCCTCGACCGCACCGCATAGCAGCCGGCGCGATCCCAGGGCCCGCCCAGCCCCCGCTGGGCGGGCCTTACCGTGCCATCAGCGCGAATACGCCCCAGCCGAGATACTCGCGGCGGTACCGCACGTGCCGTACCGGCGCCGCCGTCAGCTCCGCGCGCATCTCGTCGTACAGCTCGTCCCCCTGGTTGGCGTCCAGCCAGCGCCGGATGTTCAGCCACTGCGCGGCCGCGTACCGGTCCCAGTCGTCCTCGCCCGCGAGCATCATCTCGACCACGTCAAGGCCGAGGTCGCCGAATACGCCCAGCAGCTCCGGCAGTCCCGCCGCCCACCCGTCGCTGCCGATGCCGCCGCATCCCTCGGCCGTCTCCTGGTCCGGCGGCTCCTTCCGCCAGTAGGGCTCGCCGATCAGCATGATCCCGCCCGGCGCCAGGCTCCGCCGCAGCAGCTCGACGGTGCCGGCCACCCCGCCGCCGATCCAGGTCGCGCCGACGCACGCCGCCACCGCGCCCGGCTCCCGCGCCACGTAGCCGGAGGCATCGGCGTGCACGAAGCGGACGCTGCCCGCGACGCCTAGCTCCCGTGCCCGCTCGCGCGCGGACCCGATGAACACGCGGCTGACGTCCACCCCGGTCCCGGTGAACCCGTGATCGCGGGCCCAGGTGCACAGCAGCTCACCCGATCCGCAGGCGAGGTCGAGCACCCGGGTCCCCGGCGGCAGGCGCAGGGCCGCCCCGAGCGCCGCCAGCTTCGCCGGCGTCAGCGGGTTGTGGATGCGATGGCTGCTCTCGCGGATCGTGAACTGACGCGGCAGGTCTTCCATGGCCGCCCAGTATTCGCGAGCACCGTGCCACCGGGCAACTTATTATCGGCGGCGCTTACTGGCGGTCCGGCTTGGCCGGGGTGAGCAGGCCGCGGTTGAAGGCCTCGGCGACGGCGGCGGCTCGGTCGGCCACGCCGAGCTTGGCGTAGATGTGCAGCAGATGCGTCTTGACCGTGGCTTCGCTGATGAACAGCCGGGCCGCCGCCTCGCGGTTCCCGCTGCCCCCCGCGACCAGCGCCAGCACCTCAAGCTCGCGCTGGCTGAGTACCTCCGGCGCTGGCTCCCGCACCCGGTTCATGAGCCGGGTCGCCACCGACGGGGCCAGCACCGACTGGCCGACCGCGGCGGCGCGCACCGCGCGCAGCAGTTCGTCGCGCGGCGCGTCTTTGAGCAGATACCCCGTCGCGCCCGCCTCGATCGCGGGCAGCACGTAGCTGTCGGTGTCGTAGGTGGTGAGGACGAGCACGCGCGCGGGGTTGCCGCGCCGGGCCAGCTCGGCGATCGCGGTCACGCCGTCCATCCCCGGCATCCGCAGGTCCATGAGGATCACGTCCGGCCGCACGGCCTCGGCCAGCCGCAGCGCCTGCGACCCGTCAGCTGCCTCGCCGACGACGGAGAAATCCGGGTCGGCGGCGAACATACCGGTCAGCCCGTCCCTGACGACCGGATGATCGTCCGCGATCAGCAGCCTGATCGGCTCGCCGGCGCCGCCGATCACGAGCGAACCAGGTCGGCCGCGATCGGCAGGCAGGCCGAGACCGCCGTCCCGCCGCCCGGCTCGGACTCGACCTGCACGCGGCCGGACAGGCCAGCGATGCGCTGCCGCATCGCGACCAGTCCGAACCCGTGACCCGACGCGGCGGGATCGAAGCCCACGCCGTCGTCGCGCACGTCCAGCGCGACCTCGTTCTCCATATAGGAGATGGTCAGCCCGACCCGCGTCGCGTGCGCGTGCCTGGCCACGTTCGCCAGCGCCTCCTGCGCCGCCCGCAGCAGCGCGAACTCCGCCTCGGGATCTATCGACCGCACCCGGCCGGTGGTCGTGACCTGCGCCGGTATCCCGTTCAGGACCGACCACCGCTCGGCCACGCCCGCGAGCGCCTCACCGAGCCGACAGCCTTCGAGCGGCTCGGGCCGCAGCGCGTCAACCGACCGGCGCGCCTCGGTCAGGCTGTCGCGCGCGAGCCTGGTCGCCGCCGCCACATGCCGTCGCCAGCCCGCCGGATCGGCCGGGGTCCGGTCGGTTGCCCGCTCGGCCGCCTGCAGCTGGGTGACGATCCCGGTCAGGCCCTGGGCGAGGGTGTCGTGAATCTCCCGCGCCATCCGCTGTCGTTCGTCGCGAACTCCGGCCTCGCGGGCGCGGGCGACCAGTTGCTGGTGCAGGCTCTCGTTCTCCTCAATCGTCGCCTCGAGCCGGCGGTTGGCCGCGCTCAGTTCGTCGAGCGCGCGCCGGTTCGCCGCGGTCTGCTGCTCGTGCTGCCACAGCAGCCACATGAGGCTCAAGTACAACAGGACGTCCACGGAGAGCGCGACGACGAACACGGACACGTGGTACAGCAGCGAGCCGTTCACGCCGGCCGTCTGCGAGCAGGCGGCGATAAAGGTCGCGGCCCCGCTTCCCGCCAGCTGCCAGCTCAGCCGCGGAAGCATCCGCGTGTAGGCGAAGCAGACCGCCGCCATGAACCCGAACCACCCGCTGCCGAGCACCTTGGCTTCCCAGAGGACCAGGGTGCCGATGATGAGGTAGAGCCCGATGACGAACACCACGACGTGCGGCACCCGCGTCCGCCAGGCCGGGTGCAGCCGCCACATGAACAGCATCCAGGCGGCTGCGAGCGCGCACAACGTCAAGCCGACCAGCAGCGTGGCGCCGTGGGCGGTGCGCCACGGCAGGGCGATCGCGGCCACCACCGCGAGCAGCGCGTACGGCAGGCAGGCGGTCACAGTCGGCCACGGCGCGCGCTGTTGCCACTGGCCCAGCCGGAAGCGCGGGTCTGCGGTCATCTAGTGCCTCCTGCCCTGCACGCTACCCCAGTCAAAGACTCAAGCATTGGCACCGAACGGTCCGTTTGCCCCCCTCCATGGTCACTCGGCTGCGATCGCGGCGAGAACGTCGAGCCGGGCTGCCCGCCGGGCCGGCCAGCTCGCCGCCACCAGGCCCAGTAGCGCCGCCAGGACCAGGAACTCCGCCAGCCGGACCCAGGGGACCGAGGTCTCGATGAGGCCCTGCTGCCGCAGCGACGAGACCAGCGCCAGCCCCATCAACGTTCCGATGACGATCCCGATCACCGCGCCGAACGTCGCCAGGATGACCGATTCGGACCTGATCATCGCCCGGACCTGGGGTCGCCGCATTCCGACCGCTCGCAGCAGGCCGATCTCGCGGGTCCGCTCGAGCACCGACAGCATGAGCGTGTTCACGATCCCGATCAGCGCGATGAGCACCGCCAGCGCCAGCAGCGCGTAGACGAGCCCGAGGAGCTGGTTGACCTGCGCAATCTCCGACTGCTTGAACTGCGCCCGGGTCTGGACCTGGGCGTCCGCGTACGGTGCCAGCGCCCGGGTGACGGCCCCGTCGACACCCGGGCTGCCGTTGGTGGCGACCAGGACCGCCCCCGGGGACTCCGACCGGAAATGGGCGAGGAAGTACGGCGCGCTCACCAGGTAGCTCCCGACCAGGGCGTTGGCCGCGTAGATGCCGCCGATCCTGATCGTGGTCGGGCCGGTGTAGGCGAACCGGATCGGCGCCGTGTCCCCCACCGCCAGCTTGTCCTTGGCCGCGGTGGTCGAGTCGATCAGCAGCTCGCCCTGGGCCAGGGCGGCGGCGGATCCCGACGTCATCCGCAGGGTGACCGTGTCGGCCAGGTTCGCGGTGGTCACTCCGGTGAGCGTGGTGAGGGCGGACCTGAACTCGAACTGGTCCCGGTAGACGGTGTTGGTCACGGTGACTCCGGGCACGGCGGCGACCGTCGCCGGCACGGAGTCGCTCAGCTGCCCGCTCCCGCTGGCCGAGATCAGCAGGTCGGCGCTGATCGCCTGGTCCACGTTGCTGGTGGCCGACTCCGAGTACGATGCGCCGAATACCGCCATCGCCGACACCAGGGCGAGCCCGATCATGAGCGCCGACGCGGTCTGCGCGGTGCGGCCCGGGCTGCGCATCGAGTTCTCCCGTCCGAGCCAGCCGGGCGTGCCGAGGAGCGACGCCAGCGGCCGCCCGAGCAGGCCCGACAGCGGCCGGGCGATCGCCGGGGCGAGCATCGCGACGCCGACGAAGATGCCGACGGCACCGACGCCGACCAGGGCGACGACGGGCTTCGACAGCCCGAGGCCGAGGAGGGCCACGCCGAGGATGACGAGCGCCGTGCCCGCGATCAGGCGCCGTCTGGCCGGGCCGGTCCCGTCGGCGTCGGTCACCCGGTCGGTGAGCGCCGCCACCGGCGGAATCCGCACCGCGTTACGGGCCGGGCCGATCGCGGAGACCACCGTGACCAGCGTGCCGACCGCCAGCCCGACGATCGCCGTGCGCGGCTCGAACGTCAGCGAACCCGACGGCAGCGACGTGCCGAACCCGCCGAGCAGCGCCCTGAGCCCGATAGCGGCGGCCACGCCGAGGCCGACGCCGACCGCGGACGAGACGAATCCCACGATCGCCGCCTCGCCCAGCACCGAGCGCAGCACCTGACCCCGGCTCGCCCCGACCACCCGCAGCAGGGCCAGTTCCCTCGTTCGCTGGCCGACGATGATCGAGAACGTGTTGAAGATGGTGAACGCGCCGACGAAGAGCGAGATCAGCGCGAAGATCAGCAGCACCGTGTTGAGCGACGAGAGCGCCTGGCTCACGGTCGTCTGCTCCTCGTTGATGATCGTCTGCCCGGTGACGACCTGCGCGTCCGACGGAAGCGCCCGCGCGATCGCTCGCTGCACCGTCGCCTTATCGGCCCCCGGCCGGGCGATGACGTCGATGAAGTCGAAGAGCCCGGTCTCGCCGGCCAGACGCTGCGCGGTCGGCTGCGTGAACGCGGCCACGGTCGCGCCCGCGAGGTTGTCGGCCGTCCCGAACTGGGCGATCCCGGTGATGGTGAACGTCTGGGCGGCATGGGAGGCGGCCGAGAGGACTCGCACCGACTGGCCGACGCTGAACCCGTAGTTCTGCGCGGTCGCCGCGTCCATCACCACGTCGTCGCTGGTCGTCGGCGGATTGCCGCTGATCAGGTGCAGGGTGGACATCTGCGGATCGGGGTCCCAGCCGAGGCCGAGCGTTCCGATGGTGGACGAGATCGGCGTGCCGTCCTTCGCCACGAACTGGGCGTACCCCTCGACCTGGCCGTAGGCCGCGCCGACGCCGGGCACGCTCCGCACGCGCGCGAGGAGCGATTCCGGCAGCGGGTTGCGAGTCGCGCTCTGGCCGCTTCCGAACTGCGCCACGCCGCGGACCTGGAAGTCGATCTTGCTGTAGACGCTGGTGAACAGGGTGGAGAAGGTGCTGTTCAGGGTGTCGGTGAGCACGAACGTCCCAGAGATGAACGTCACCCCGAGCACGATCGCGAGCGCGGTCAGGGCCAGTCGCAGCTTGTGGGCGAACAGTCCGCGCAGGGTTACCTCGCGCATCTCATCCTCCCAGCGTCCGCATGCGGTCAAGGACCGAATCGGCGGTCGGCTGCAGCAGTTCGCTGACCACGGCTCCGTCGGCGAGGAAGACGACCCGGTCCGCGTAGGCCGCACTGCGCGGGTCATGCGTCACCATGACGATCGACTGGCCGAATTCGCGCACCGACCCCTGCAGGAACGTGAGCAGGTCGGTCGCCGCGTTGGAGTCGAGGTTCCCCGTGGGCTCGTCCGCGAAGACCAGGTCAGGCTTGTTGACCAGCGCCCGGGCGCAGGCTACGCGCTGCTGCTGTCCGCCGGAGAGTTCCTTGGGGCGGTGCGAGAGCCGGTCGGCGATGCCCAGCTTCCTCGCGAGGTAGTTGACCCATTCCTGGTCCGCCTTGCGACCCGCGAGCGAAACCGGCAGCGTGATGTTCTCGGCCGCGGTCAGCGTCGGCACCAGGTTGAAGTACTGGAAGACGAAGCCGATACGGTCGCGGCGCAGCCGGGTCAGCCCGGCGTCGTCGAGCTTCCCGATGTCCTCCCCGGCCACGTACGCCGTCCCCGATGTCGGCCGGTCCAGGCCCGCCATGCACTGCATGAGGGTCGACTTCCCCGAGCCCGACGGCCCCATGACGGCCGTGAACCGGCCGCGCTCGAAGGACACGCTCACGTCGTGCAGCGCGCGCACTGCCGCCGCCCCGGTCCCGTATACCTTGCCGAGGTTCACGGCCTGCGCCGCCTCGGCTTCCACTGCCACTCCCGTCATGCTGCAAGCCTGGCGGCTGCGGGCGGCAGAAAAAACGGACGGCAGGCGGTGATCGGGCCTGGTTCGGCTGATTCCCGCATCCGCCGATCGGTTGACCCGGCCGTCTGGGGTAGCGGTTGCCGCTGCTTACCAGGGGCATGAACGCCGTGCGATTGGTGTGGCAGAAGGCCACAGCTGGAGCGCGAGTTCAACGGGGGTTCTCATGCGTATCATGGCAAAGATCGGTATACCGGTCGAGGCGGGAAACCAGGCGCTCAAGGACGGCGCTCTGGGCGCTGCTATGCAGCGCGCCGCCGAGCGCTGGAAGCCGGAAGCGATGTACTTTACGACCTTCGACGGTCAGCGGACGGCGTTCATGGTGTTTGACCTCCCTGACGCGTCCGGCATACCGCCGTTCGCGGAGCCGTTCTTCCGGGAGCTGAACGCCAACGTCCAGCTGGCTCCGGTGATGAACGCCGACGATCTGCAGCAGGGGCTCGCCCAGCTCGGCTGAGCGACGGCCTCCAGCCGGCTACAGACCGCGCTCGATGGGGACGCGGCCGTGCTTGGCCGCCTTGACCAGGGCGGCGTGGTCGACCTCGGTCTGGTCGGCGTAGCGGCGGGCGAACCGGGCGAGGGCGACGTCGACCCGGTCGGACGGGCCGATGTAGCCGACGATCATCGACGCGCCGCTGGTCCGGGCGTGCCCCTTGGCGAGCAGGTGCCCGACGACGGCGGCGTAGTCGGCCAGGGCGGCGCCGTCGATCGAGTCGAGGGCGACGGTCCCCTTCATGTTCCTGAACTGGCGGACGTAGTACTGGTGGCCGTCGAACGAGGTCCAGCCGAGCAGCGGGTCGCTGACCGTCTGCAGCGCCTGCTGGTATTCGACCACCCGCTGGCCCTGGTGCGCGTGCCAGGCCGACTCGCCGTGCACGAACGGGGCCAGGACCGACCGGCGGGCCTGCTTCAACTGCAGGAACAGCACGTCGTCGGGGCTGCTGCCCTCGAGCAGGGCGACGTAGGCGCGCAGCCCGACGCTGCCGACCCCGACCACCTTGTGGGCGATGTCGACGATCGTGTAGCCGCCGAGCACCCGCCGCCAGTGCGGGTCGAGCGTGCCGAGGTACTCGTCAAGCCCCCGCGCGACCGCGTCCGCCTCCGCGTAGCTGAGCCGGGTCAGCAGCGGCGGGTCCTCCACCAGGCGGCGCCGGCCGTCGCGCTCGGCTGTGAACTTGGGCAGCACCCGGTCGCTGGTCCCCCGGCGGGCCCGGTCGGCGGCCCGCTTGATCTCGGCCTGGAGCGTTTTGCCGGCCGTGCTCCGCTGCAGCCGGTCCGCCTCCAGCCGCTGGTAGGACCGGGCCAGCAGCGGCGCCGCGGCCAGCGCCCGGACCTCGGCCCGGTACCCGGCGACGCAGCCGAGCACGGCCGCCTCGCACTCCTGCTCGCTGTCGCCGTTCTGGCGGCCCGCCACCCAGATGCTGGCGACCAGCCGCCGCAGGTCCCACTCCCAGCCGCCCGGGTGGGCCTCGTCGAAGTCGTTCAGGTCGATGACGAGGTCGCGCTCGGGCGACCCGTAGAAGCCGAAGTTCCCCAGGTGCGCGTCGCCGCAGATCACCGGGGTGATGCCGGTGGACGGCAGCCCGGCCACGTCGGCCGCCATCACGATCGCGGAGCCGCGTAGGAACCCGTACGGGGTGGCGGTCATCCGGCCGACCCGAACCGGGACCAGCCAGTCGAGCCGTCCCTGGTGCGATTCGTTGATCAGCTCGACCGGGTCGGGCCGGCCCGACCGTACCGTCCAGTCCCCCAGCGAGCGGCGCGGCACCTGCTGGCGCAGCGCCTTGCCCATCCGGTACCGCTCCGCGCGCGACGTCGACCGTCGGCGCAGCGAGGTGAACGCCTCGCTGTCGGCCGACGCGAGCACGACGTGATCGTGCGAGGCGGCGTCATCGGTGGTTCGCGGCACCATGCTCTCAAGCATGCCCAGTGAACGGCCCGCTCAGCCTCGCGGGCGGCAGGTGGAGAAGAGCCCCACGCCCCCTCCGCGCGGAGTCAACCCCACAGAACCATCGATATCGAACGGTCCCGCCCTCCGCGCCCGTCGTCCAGCGGCTCCCACGGCACGGGACGGCGACGCTGCGCCGATCCGGTTACGGCAGCTCGAACAGGCGGGGCCGAGGCGAGGGCAGGGCCGGGTGGTGATCGCACCCGGCCCGCCCTCAGCCTCGGCTGCTTCGCGGCCGGCCCCCGCTAGGAGGCCGGCTCGATCGGGGCGGCGCCCAGCCGGAACGCGGCCGCGCGCAGGGACGGGGCCGAGATCGCGCCGTTCCACACGTTCGGGATCGGCTGGGACCGAACATCGTAACCGACCGCCTGGACCCCGGCGAGCACTCCGAGCACCGATTCGGTGAATCGCATGCCGTTCAGCGGGGTGGTCAGCCGGCCGTCCTCGATCAGGAAGCAGGCGTCCCTGGTCACCCCGGTGATCGTCCCCGTGACCCGGTCGACCAGCCTCGTGTACCAGAATCGCTGCAGGTAGACGCCGCGCTCGAGCTGGGCGATGAGGTCCTGCTCGGACCCGCCGGAGCCGGCCGCCAGCACGATGTTGGCCGCGGTCGGCTCGGGCACCTGCTCGCGGGCGATGTGCGCGTGACCGGTCGACGGGCGCCCGAGGGCGGCGGCGGTGGAGAGGTCGGTGACCGCGTCGCCGACCAGGCCGCCGCGGAAGAACTCGACCCGGCGCTTGGTCACCCCCTCGATGTCGAAGCCGATCGGCAGGCCCACGTCGGCGCCGCCGTCGTCGGCGATGTCGACCAGCGGCGCGGCCAGCGGCTGGCCGGCCTGGGCGGTGATGCCGATCCCGGCCGCGGCGAGGGCGCCGGAGAAGCCGACGTCGGGCAGGAAGCCGAGCAGCTCGCCGACCGCCTCCGCCCCGAGCACGACCGGGTAGGTCCCGGCGGGCAGGTCGATCCGGCCGCGGCCGGCCCGGGCCTGGGCGATCGCGCGGGCGGCCGATTCGGCCACGTTGAGGCGGCTGGCCGAACGGCTGAGGTCGACCCAGTGCGCGGTGCCGTCGTCGATCGTGACGGTGAGCGCGCCCGACGCCTCGGTCGCCGCGATCTGCCTGCGCAGGCCGGCGCTGGTGGCGACCAGCTGCTGGGTGACCGCGCGGCCGAACATCCCGGCCGCCTCGCCGCCGGCTTCGACCGCGGCCGCCATCGCGTCCCTGGCGAGGGCGCTGCGGGCGGCGACGTCGTAGGCGGCGGTGGCGGCGTACCAGTGCGG